>Ga0179593_1484909_pt1 | contig 17836 bp, 21 predicted proteins | sample CZODoug2_1_08_16_FD_185931 | JGI IMG/M metagenome (GOLD analysis project Ga0179593, IMG submission 185931) | Vadose zone soil fungal communities from Angelo Coast Range Reserve, California, USA - CZODoug2_1_08_16fungal (PacBio error correction) | ecosystem: Environmental > Terrestrial > Soil >... | reverse complement strand
CTCGAAATTTCTCCATGTGACCATCAACTTCCTCCCGCTTCCTCTTTCCTTAGGTTGTGAGATAGCCTTTTTTAGGATTAAATGGTCGTTTCCCGCAGACGCACCCCGTAGGGAGATGCCTCGAGTTATCAACCTCCCTCCCCCCCTCCCCCGGGTTGAGCAGGCGTGGTTACATTTGGGCGGGACAAAAGCTATTTTTCGGGCATCTCCCTGTCGTTGCCCTCCCCCCTTCTCTCTTTTTTGTGTTTCTTTTTTTCAGTATCATTTGTGATCTTTCGTTTTTTTAGCTTCTGTGGGGGCCCCCCGACTACGACTGGCGCGCTGGTGAGTTTGTTTTGAGCGTTGCCCCCTTTCCCCTCAGCCCCTCCCTTTTTTCCCCTATGTTTGTAGAAGACGAAGTGCGCGAAGATCCCTACTGGATTCTCTTGTCTCCCCCCAGCATCGGCCGGTATGGTATTCAGCCTCGGAAACCCCCCCTTTTTTTTAACTTGTTTTTTTCCAGGCGGTCTCCCATCACGAGTGACGTGCTTTTCACACCATTCGTTTGTAGCTTGGACCTGAACTCCGATTCCTTCCTTTTTGCCGACCCCCGCCCTCTCCCCTTTTGACATTCCGCAAAAGCTGCACCTGGTGTTGGTGCTTTTCGGTTTTCAGTCCCGAACTTGTGTGTCCTTTAGCCCAAGCGTGTCCCTAGAGTTCTTCTTTAAGTTTTCGCTGTCGCGCGACCATGCAGCGCCCCGCGGAAGAATAGAGATCGTTTGGATCCGCCTTTTCCTTTTTTCCTCCAAATTCTTCCCCTCCTTTCCCACTCGCGAGAGGCAGCTACGGCCACGATGCTGCCCACGGCGACGAGTGCTTCGTTTTTCACGTCCGACAAAGTAGATTCCCCGGATTTACCCCTCTTCCTTCCATTGTTGCGTTGTTTTTCCCTTCTTGGCCCCTCTCGCCCGTCCGTTGCTTTTCTGTGAGACCGTTTTTGCCACTCCGGCCTGATCCCCCGGGAGAAAAGTTTTTTCCCAAATTTTTTATTTTCCTCCCTCTGCCTCCCTTTTTTTTTTGTTGTTTGCTCACAGCCTTCCGCTGCCCGTTACCCCTGTTTGCGACCCGCCATGTTGTTGCCGAAGTTTGTTCCTCCCTCAAATCATCGTCCCCCAGCGTTGATGTAGACCAATTCCCTTTTTTTCCGTCGTTTTTTTTTCCCCTTACATCCCAGTGATTTTTGCTGAGGAGTGTCGTGCATCCCCTTGAGCTCTTGCAATTTGAAAAGTCGGTGTGCGCGTTCTGTGAAGTGACTTTAGAGTGACGAGTGGGTTGAGCCTCCCCCCGCTCCCTTCTTCCTCTTAAGGTTTGGGGGATCGGGGTCGGCCGGGGCGGCGGCGACGCTCGCCGTTTGATTTACCTATGAGAGTCTGCCCGAGTACTTTGATTTTTCTTTGGTCACCTCTTTTCCCCCCTTTTTTCCTTTGATTTCCGAAGCGGTCCTACGTGCGACGTGTGTCTGCAGCCTGAAATCACCTCCTTGCGGGTTTACCTGGGAAAATGCCATTCTCAATTTAACCCCTCCCCCCCCCCTCAACACTCTCCCCCCCCTCCCTTTTTTTTTTTCCCTACTATGTATTTTCCTCCCCCTTTTCGCCTTTTTTTTAGCAGAAGTTAGTGATGCAAAACCAGTTTTTTGACTGTCCGCAAGTGGATTTGGTGCTTTAAATCCATTCCTGTCCCTAAGTACAGGTTTGACACCCTTCCCCTCTTCCCTTCTATCCCTTTGCAGAGACGGTTGTGTTCTTTTTTTTCTCCCCTTTTCCCCCGTCAGGGCTCCCCTTTCTAATAGTCGAAATCGACGACCTAGTGGTGCCCGCACGCCTACTTTGGCAAGACGCTCTCGCCCCCCCCAAGGGGAATCCCACCTGGAAGTCAGCCGTTCTCTTCTTTTTCCCCTTTACCACTTTTACCGGCTTCCTCTCTTTGCGGTCACCCATTCACAGTGTGCTTCGCAAACCAACCGCCTGTCGAGTCCGGGCGATTTTTGTCGTTCTTTGCGGTTATACATGACAGTCTTCCTCTTCCCCTCAACGCCCCCCCTCCCCTCATCCCGCAGTTGTTTTCTTTAGAGTTAGCCTGACTCGGTTCTCCCTTTTGCCCTTCACTTTTTTCCGCGCCACCCATTCCCTTCCCTTGCGAAGCACCACGTCTTTTCGATTGGCGTCCTGCTTCCTTTTCCTAGTTTTTGTACCTTATTCTTCATCGGCCTCCCAAATCTCTGGCGCTGTGGAGTTTTTTCTTGTTGCAGTCTCGTTGTAGAAAACCATACTATTTGAGTCCCTATGTATCGCTTTCCCCCTTCCCCCCATGTCCGCTCCCTCCCCTCCTCCTTCCCCGGCCCTATGCTCTTGTGCTTCGCAGACTTTTCCTTAGGCAACTACTTCGTGTCGTTTTTCCTCGTTTCGAGGGCCCAGACCCACAGCTTGACCCTAGACCCCCCGCGTTTTTCTAGAAGAGAGTCCTCCCCTCCCTTTCCTCCTTCCTTCCGCCCCAGAAATAGCGGGCACCGGATGTTTTCTTGTTCGCCGTTGACTTTAGTTCAAAGTAGAGTAACCGCGAGTTTGTGTCCATGTCCAAAGTCCCAGATTTTTCTTTTTGGAAAGGTTCCCTATCAAAACCCCCTTTTTGCGCCTAGTTGCTCCTTGCTTGTAGTCTTTTGAAGAGCTTTAGATGTCCAGAAACGGCGGCGTACCAGAGTAGTGAATATCATAGCAGTTCCTGGCTAACTTACTCATCTACCCCTCCTCCCCCGAAATTCTGGTTCATCTTCCTCCCCCAGCTTTTCAGGATATTTTTTCAGAGGATGTATTGCGCTACCAATAGTAGATTTCCGGAAATTAAGTAGGACCCCCCCCCCCTTTTTTCTGGTGGTTTGTTTTTTGGTTGGTTGGGTTTTGTTTTGTTTTTTTTTTTTTTTTTTTTTGTTGTGTTGTTGGACCACCGTTCTATCGATCCTTTGAAAGTCTTTTCCCCTCCCCTCTCCCCCCCCCTTATGTCTTGCACCCTCACTTTTTTCTTCCGTTTTGCGCAGACATCTTGGACTGTCGACCTCCCTGACTCTACTGCTGTAAGTATCCGTCGTCGATGGACTTGGGCTTCCACAGTCAGGAAACAATGGTCGGTCCGGTATCGGTCTATAGATTAGTGTGCTCCCAGCCCCCCCCCCCCCCCTCCCTTTTCTCCTCTTTTTTCACCTCACGATTTTTTGGCGACAACACATTTTTCCCTTTCGCTGGTGCTTTTTTTCCTTTTTTGTGATGGCAAATAGCAGTGGTCTACACGTCAGAGGTCCTTTCCTGGGAGCCAATGGTCCTTTCTTTCCCTTGAGCCCCACGCCTTTCCTTCCTTTCTTTTTTCAACTTTTGTTTTCAATTCGTCGTTCCCAACCCCCCAACTTTTTTGCCGTGGCGCAGTGCTTTTAAGCAGGTGTCGCTGGTCCCCCAAGATGCCCTCTTTCTCCGTCTCCGTCTGCCTCTGTCTTGATTCCTCCCTTTTCCTGTTTGCCCCTCTCGAGGCATCCCGGTTCGGAGTCGGCCTTTCTTTTTCGCGACAGCGTCCACTCCAATATGGCTTTTTTGGTAAGTATGGAGGAGCCTCGATGTTCCCAACCCTATGTGGACACGTCTTCCCCCCAAACCAAACAACCGAGCTGATCCCGTTCCAGGAGGGGCGCCCATACCCAACCCCCCTTCACCCCCCCCCCCACGATACTCCATAGACAAAACCCTACCACCCACTATTTCACCACCCACCTTTTTTTTCCAACTTTGCAACAGTGTTCATCTGAAACGCTCTTCTTTTGACACCCTTAACTTCGTGGGCGGATCCTAAGTTTTTCCCCCCTTGTTTGGGTCCCCCCTTTGAACTCGATGGACCGGCAGGTCACATCGTGTATTCCCGAAAAAGCTTGATCTTCTTTTCTTTTTCCGCCTTTGACCCCTCTTTCCTCTCCATAACCGACTTGATTTTTCCTTCCGACGATCCGTTTCCTCGGTAGAGTTTTAAAAAAGAAGGGACTCAATTTTTCCCCTAGAGGCAACTGTCCTTATCCCTAACTCTCTTATCCTTATCCAAAGCTTAGAGGTGGGACCAGAAGACATTGCTCGAACCCCCACCCCCAAACCCCACCCCCCCCACCCCCCACCCCCCCCCCCCCCCCAGGTCAAGTCCAGTATCTCCCGGTGGATCTGACCGTTTCCCATCCCCCGGTCTCCTAGCAGGCTTCCCCCCCGTTCACTTTTGTTGGCCAACGGCTGTTGATTGACCCCCAAAAGTATGAAGAGTAGAAGGGGGCGACTTTTTTTTCCTTCCATTCCCTGAGCCTTTCCCCTTCCCCCTGCACCGAAAAGCTGTAAGGAGGTCCCGCGTGGACGATCACTACACGCGAGTTTGTAGCCGCGGTGCGTAAACATGACACCCCCCCCCCCCCCCCCCCCACCCCAAACCACCACCCAAAACAACCACACCCAATCAAAAAATGTGGCAAGAATTTCGGTTTTACCGCGGTCGCTCAGGCTTAGACCCGCTCATATCTACTCTTTTTGTTTCGCTCTCTCCCCCCCCCCTCTCTCCAACTGGACCTACCAAGAACTCTTGACCCGCTCTTTGTCTTGTCCAACGCGCTCTTCGACCCGTTTGCTTTTCTTAGCCCCCCTTTTTTTGGCGCCAGTTAAGTGGAAACGGTGGTTCGCTTTCTTTTGCTCGGCCCTTCAACGTCTTGCCCACGTCGATGGGCGACACTGAGCCGGGCGCGGATTTGGGAGGCGCAACTCCCCCTAACTTTTTTTTTTTTGCCCTCTCACTTTTCCCCCCTTAGAGTCTGTGAGGTACCCGATCTTCTTTCTCCTCCGTTTCATCTCTCTGGTCCACAGACTTTAAGTCGGGGAAGAACTTCCACCCCCCTTTTCATTTCTGTCCCCCCCCTTTCTCTTTCACGGCTTTCCCCGAGATTTAATGCCGCATCCCGGCCCTTCGCCGAGATACCCCGTCTCTAACACTCTTTGTCCTTAGCATCTTCCCCGGTAGATTCCACCTTCTTTCTACCGTTCGCTTAATAAAGTGGCTGTTTAAACCTCAGTTGTCCGACGACGTCTCGAAGAGGAGTCCGAAAAGTCACCGACGTTCTTTTTCGCTTCCCCCCTCCCCCTTTTTTTTTCCCACTAAGATTGGTGTTGACGGGCATCCGAGGCTCCTTCCGAATAGCCGTCAGCTTGTCCCCCCCCCCCTCCTTTTCCGGCAAACCTCCCTCCTCTTTTGTGTTTAAGTCTTCGTCCCATGAATACAACCGAGTGACAGCCGCCAGCTCCCCCTGCCCGGGTTAGTTCCCACTTTTTAAACGCATGAGGACTACCGCTTCTTCCTTTCTAGCTTTACTCTCTTCCCCCTTTTTCCCCCTGATGACTTCTCCCGCACCTGCGTGTTTACACCTTTTTTCTACGTCGAGCCACCGATTGTTTCCCACTTCAAGACTCTGGCGCCTTCCTGGCCCCTTTCTTTTTCCTTTTCTGTTCAAGTGTTTAGACTTCGCCCTGCTGCCCGAGCCGTTTTTGCCGTTCGTTGAGACCCTTTATGAACAACGGACTGATTCTCCCGGCTCCGGCGACCCCCGTTTTCTTTCTCCCACCGTATTTTTTTTTTGTTCCGCTGGCTTTGTTGGTCGCGCTGATTTTAAAACAGATCTGCGCGAATTTTGCCCGCCTTCAGAGATCTGCCTGAAACAGCATATTGAAGTCCCTTTTTACCTCCAGTCCCCCCTCTTCCATTTCCTAGTCGGATCCCTTCGTTTTTCTTCCTTTGGGATGTTTTTCGACATACTTTGTGCCCCGGGAGGAGATCGTTTCGTGAAAATCTTTGCCACACCGGACGCTAGATGAGACAATGGGGTCTCCTCAAGTTCCTTTCTTTCCCCCCTCCCCCGTCGTCCGCTTGTCTTCCCTTTTTCCCCCCCATGTTGCGACGAGCAGGCTTTGGGCGTGGCTTGCCCGATTCGGTCTGCGGTGGCGTTATGCACTTGTAGTGAAGCCCTCCCCGGGATCATCTGCTTCTTGCTTCCCATTATCTTCTTGACTTGATTGTTCCTTGGGTTTTGGTTGTTGGGTTCACAGATTCTTTCAGCGGTTGATCGAAACCTGTGGCCCCCCTCTGGACCTTTCCCCTCTGAAACTTACTCCCTTTTTTTCCTGACCCCTGGTCCTCCCCCCTCTTGTTTTGAACTCAATAAACTTGCCGCCATACCACATCACATCCGGTGTGGCCCGACTCTCGTAGCGGGGAGGGGAGTCAATGGAGCTTTTTTTCCCTTTCTTTTTCGTGTTTCCTCCTCCCCCTCCCTGGTTATCGGGCACTCCTTGGACCCCTATTCTGCGTACCTCCGACGTCCGTCGACCCGACGTACGGGCAATCCTGCAAAAGCAATAGGCGGATTCCCCCCTTTACTTTTTTTGCATGATTTCCTTTTTTTTTTTCCCCTTTGCCTCCTTGAACCGTCGGACTTCCTCGTCAACTGAACGTGGGAGTGTCCAACCCTCCCGTTTAATTTCCGACAGCCTTTCCTCACCCCTTGGAAGATCTTTTTTTTTCTCTCGTTTGATCTTTCGAGAAGTATTCTGACCCCAGATCGCGGGGGGAACATCTGATCACTTAGGTTTGCTTATCCAGAACAAGCGGTAGAGTTCCATCCCCATGTCCTGGCCTCTTTCCTTTGTCCGTGGTTTCTTTTTTTTTTTCCGACCGGTTTTGATTTCTACCCTGTCCCACCAAACTCTATCTTCCTCCCTTTGGTTTTAGCCGAGATGGATTTGTCGCCGACGTAATGTAATCCCCCAGAACCACTCGTTTTCTTTTCTCGGATAGCAAAGATTTTTCTTTCCTCCTGAACACCTACTTTGACTTTCTTTTACCTCGTTTCTGCTCTTTCTACTTTGCGAGTGTTCCACTCCGTTAGGCCATCTCGGCCAAGGTTTTTTATAACCTGACGATTGAGCTCTGCCCTCCCTTGAGTCCCCCCCCCTCCCCCATTTTCCTTTCTCTTCCTCTTTTTCCCCCGATGGCATCGTGGCGGCCTAAGCTTAGCGTACCCGGCGAGTGCACGAAGCTTTTTTTCTTCGCCCACGATGATTTTCGTGATCACCCTTTTCTTAAAGTTCCCTGTGGTTTGAACTGACTTGCTTTTCCTTTCCCCCCCCCTTTTTTTTTCTTTTAGCTTAAACGCCCTCTCCAGGGTAACCGTGCGCCCCCTGACATTTACGGCCGCACACGGAGTTTTTTTGGCGCCGTGAGATGTAGTCTCACCGGCCCGGCGTTTTAAGGGCACTGACACGCATGTTTAGGTGTTTGACCTTTTCTCAAATCAACATCCTGATTTTTCCTCCCTCCCGTTTTCAACCTTTTTAGAGTCTTGGCACGAGATGAAGCAGGTTTAACAGCTGATGCCAAGACGCACTTTCCGTTTTTTTGACCTACTTGCAGATGATCCTATTTTTCTGCTACTCCCGACCCCCCCCCTCCCCACCTCCTCCAATTTTTTGTTTCACCTAGTGTTTCCGGCTGAAAGGCCTTGCGGTGACTCTGCTCCGCGCGGCAGGTCGGCAGGTGCGTATAAAAGGAGTCCCAGTCGTGACCCTTTTCCAGACCCCTGTTTTTTGTTTGGGTTTTTTTTTGTCGGTTTTTTTTTTTTCTTTTAGGCTCCCGCGACCACAGTTCGCAGTTGCTTGCGATCCGTGTAAGCTGGTCTTAACTGTCAGTTTTCTTTGGTTCCCTTCCCCTTTTTTATGTCGATGGCCTTCTTCTTTAAGACCCTTTTTCTGTTTTGATGCAAGATGATTATATGAGAAGGACTGCCCACCTTTTTTCGCAACATGGCGGGTGACCGGCAGGGCTGATCAGATCGTTGCTTTCTCCCCCTCCCCCTACATTAGACCCCTTTTACCCCCCAGTCCCCCCTCCCCTTCTTTCCTTCCCATGTTTGACTCCGACAGCTTTTCAACGTTACCGGAGCGGCTGGAAGGCGCGGGACGTTCGTATTTTCATTGCAACTATTGGTGCCATCCCTTCTTTTTCCCCGGAGCTTGTCCGTCCCCTCCTAGAGGTGGAAAATCCTCCGGATTCGCCGGGCATTGCTGTGGTTATTTTTTCGGTGGTATCATGCGCGAGTTGACTCCGATCCTTTGTTCTTCCTCCTTTCCCTGGTAGGGATCCCAACTGAAACGACACCCCCTAGCATGGACTCTTGTCGGAGTGATTTCTTTTCAGCCGTCCCTCACCCCTGCGTTCTTGGAGTCAGGCGTTTCCAGTTTCTTACAACTGTTTCTTATGCCTATTTTTTCCCTTCCCCCCGTACACACCCCCCCTTTTTCTAATTGAGCCTATCAGAGACCCCGTTCGGTGGGGCCGACGCCCCTGATAAGAAACTTTGACTAGGAAAAATCTGTCCGCTGTACATTCTTTCTTTTTTTTCCCGTCCTCTTCTTTCACGATGTTCTGGGACGTACGTCGATTTACCGCCTTTTTTCCTTGATGCTTGTTGATCCACCGACCGATCGTTAATCGTGATCCAGGGCTTAAGGTACTTTCCCCCCCTTTTTCCCTCTTAAGACTTCTTTCCCGACCACTTTCAATTTGAAGTGTGGCGGCCCTCACCGACAGCGGTCGAGTGTGGACACCGCTCACTTGGTCCCCGTGAACCCCTTTCCCGCCTTTCTTTCTTCCTTCACAGGACAAGTATCATTTCGTTTTTCCGATTGCCCCACCCCCAACGGGTGTGGTGTACTCGTGAACTCTCACCCCGCACAGGCCCGTCGCTTTTAGATGAAAATCGATTGGGAGTGACGGACAGGCGAGTTCGGTTTGCAAGGTGCCCGTTTTCCACCCAACCTCTTTTTACCCCGATTTCAGCCCCGCTGTTGCGACTCCGCCAACCGCCCGCTCCTGACCGTCATACTGTTTCCCCTCCTTATTGTCCTCTTCTTTGCGACTTGGCGAGAACTATACTCCGTTTGTTTGTTCTTCTCGATCGCGCCCAAGTTCCCCGTAACGAAAATGAAACAAGTCTCTTCCTTTTGCTTCGAGTGCTGGCTTGATTTCACCTCTGTCGGGCTGATTCAAAAACCTTGACAAAGCTGTTTTTCCCTTTCCTGAATCCCTTCTCTCCTTTTCTAAGTTTAACGTCGTGGGGACGATCTCACACGGGAGATTTTGAAACGCGTCTGACTTTTAGTTTTTTTCTCTCATGCTGCGTTTCGAAGGGGAGTCCCGTTCACGCGGCGGGTTTGGTTTTGTTCTAGTTCCTTTCCCTGAAGTCTGTTCCTTCCTTTTTTTTTGAGACAACGCCGCTGGAGTGCGGTTTCGGCCACTCATCGATTTTCTGGATCAGACCGGTCGTGTCATAAGTTTAGCTCTTTTTCCCCGACTTTCATGCTTCTTTTTGAGAAACCCTACTTCTGTGACCACTGTATGGAGGTTTTTCCCTGCACGGTTAGCTGCCAATATGATCTATGAGAGGTTGATTCTCACCCTCTTTTCCCTTTCGGTTTCCCCGACCCCTTCTCCGAAATTTGACGGGCCCCCTTTTTCCGGGGCGGAAGTCGATTGAGACTCCAAAGACCCCCTTTCCTTTTAGGTTTCCAAAGCTATAAGCAGAGACATGTGTCTTGCTGGATCGAGGCGATTAAGAAAATGGTTGTCCCTTCCTTTCAAAATTATTCCCCCCCCCCTCCCGTCCTCTTTTTCTTGGTCAGATGTCTAACTACCGTCCCACGAGGATTGAAGACGCTCCTCGGTTTGTACTCTTTTCTCTCCCCTTCCGGGCCTACTGCTGCCTTCTGCTGTGCAGCATCTTCCCTGAATTCGTCCGAGCTTTCCCAAGTTGTCCGGTCCTTTCCCGTGATACACCGATTTTTTTTCGTTTTCGCGTGAACGATTGATGGCGAGTAAATGCGCAGTTAAATTTACTTTTTTCGCTTTTTTTTCCCAATCCCTCCCGTTTCCTTCCCTTGCGTTCTTTGCAATAGACCTCTCTTCCCATTGACAAGTGGACGCGGTACCCCATTTTTGACTCCAAACCTGGTAGTTTGGTTCTCCCCCCCCTGATGCCCCCCTTTTCCCCCTTTCTCATCCGCTATACTTTCCATTATACAACCTCATTGTGACCGTGATTCAGTACACTTCCTCCGACATCCTAGGAACTTGGCTTCGCTATCAGTTATCCCCAGGGAAGTGGCTTTTCCCTTTGCCCCATATCCCCCCTTTTCTTTTTTTCCTCAAATAAACTGAGGTGGCTGAAACAAACTGCGAACTGCGCCTTTCGTTGCCTCGTTCGCCGTCCCGTTTTTCTTTTTACGAGGGGATAACCCCTGCTCCCCCTTCCTCTATGTCTTCCTCCTTCGTCACTTCGCGGATGCCCTAAGGCAGGCCGAGGCAGAAGGGTTCTTTTTTTTTTTTTCTTTTTTTTATCTCGACCTCTTCTTCCCCTCTCTGGACTCCTTTCTTTTTTATTCCCCTTCGGTAGGTGCCACTTTAAGCTCCCTTTTCTTTTTTGTTCTCGACACTGGGCCCCTTTTTTTTTTCTAGTTTTTTCAATTCAACCCTCACCTGCCCTTGCCTTTCTTCTTTTCCTCACCCCCACCCTTTTTTTGATTGTCAAGGAGCATTGGTGTGCTCTTTTTATGCCTGTATGCCCCCGGGAGGCCGGGGCGAGTTTCGTACTGTCTAACCGAAAGGTTCTCTTTTCCTTCGCCTGGACAATTTCTTTTTTTTTTTTGAACCCAACTGTACACACGAAAGGTGTGTAGGCCAACCTCGGCCGCAGAAAAACGGCTTCGGAATCGCAGGTCAGCCTCCTTCGAATTCTAACCCCCCTTGCTTGGGTCCCAAGTTTCCCCTTTTCAAGCTGACCGTGGAGTTTCGAACCGCACAGCATTTTTTTCGGCCCAAGCGCTTCAGCCTTGCTAAAAGGCTCATTTCCTCCTTTTTTTTTGTACACTCTTACCCCTTTTCTTTTGAGCCCTAGCTTCATGATGCTTGCCCAGACCCCACTTTTTCGTTTTCCTGAGTTGGCGAATGCGGCTTGTGTCGGGTTTAATGGTACATGAATGTCCGAGCATACCCCCCCCATATCCTCCTTTCCTCCCCCCCCTCTCCCTCCCCTTTGTTTTTGATCTTTCTGGTTTTTTTTTCCCTTTTTCGGTCATGTAGCCGAAAAAACAACCCTTCCCGGACTGCCCGCTGTTGCGACACACCTCGTATTTGTGCCCGCGCTGCGCTTAAGGTTGTCGGGAAGTTGGACCTGTCTCTTTCTCTAATCTCCTTCCCTTTTTTCCTTTCTTTTTTCGCGATCTTTGACACGGTCACGGTAGGGTCTTTTCTCGTGCTACGCATGGCTGGCTTTTCTCAAACCCCTCGTACTGTAAACCCCCCGTCGTTCCCCCTTTTTCTTCGCCGAACCCTCTTTTCTTTTTTTTTCTTTTAGCCGTTCACGATCCGAGGTCCCGCCAGCCTCTCCATGTGCGCGTGACCTTGAACCATTTTGTTTTCTGGTTCTCAATCGTCAAGAAGAATTTCCTTCCCCCCCGTTCCCCCCCCTATTTTCCCTCTTTTTTTTTCAGTTGGAAGGGTGTTTTTGTGGTTCAAAAGGTTTTTTTCCTCTTGATGATGTAGTGTCACCTAGCCCTTGGTTTTTTCAGACTCCTACTTTTCTCGGTGCTTTCCTTTTTTTTCCCCCAGCTTTAAGCGTTTTTCTGAAAGATTCATGGTGTTGCGATCTGTGGGTTCCCCCTCTGATTCCTGCAGGGTGTGTATCGATTACACTGCTTTTTCCAGGCTCTTCCCCCTTTCGAATTCTGCTCCCTTTCCTCCCGTGAACTCTGCGCCTCGCAAGCCGGGCCAAGCAGACGTGCCTTACCCTTCCTTGCTTAGCGATGGTAAGTAGCTTTTTGTTCAACCCTTTTCTCCTCCCTGCCCTCTCAGTTTTGACGACCCACACGCATTGCTCGCGACGGTGTAACCGCGGTTAAAGACACCTCTCGTCGTGTTCCTCTTTCCCCCCCTTCGCATTTAGTCTCTTTTTTCGCCCGAGTTTGGTCAGAACAGAGAGACCTTGCCGCGCCGTCCGAGGAGGGCGGCGTCGTCTTGCAGGGGCAGCCCCACCAAAAACAAACAGACCCCCACCCCCCCCCCGCAGAGAGGTTCTACCCCAGGCGGTTTCTCAGGATCGCTGTCTCGAGTCCTCCCTCCGTTCCCGCGTTTTCGCCCCCCACTGATCCCTCGGTGTCCTGACCCCCCTCCCCTCTTTTCCTCTCCTTTTTTTTTTAGTTGCGTGAGTTACATTCCGGTACCGAAGGTTCAGCGGATCGGGCAGTTCTCGTCCTGGGGAACGGGCGGAAATCTTGCCCCCGTCCTTCTTCCCTTCCTCTTGTCCACGGCCTACTTTTTCCCCCTCGGGGCGTAGCCGGTGGAAAACCCTGGCCGTCGCGTCGCAGGCTTTTCCGGATGCAAGTCCGCTCTTTCCTCTTCGGCCGTTTTTTCTTTTCCGTTTACCTTAGGGATCAGTGGACCACTTCGCATTTGCGCTGGCGGTTCTTCTCTTCAGGGTGTAGGCACTGTCTTCACCAGGCCCTTTCGGTTTTTTTTCCCCATTTTCTCCCAGTTCGTCCCTTTCCTCCCCTTCTCCTTTTACGTCCAACTGGGAATATCTTGCCTGTTTCAGCGACACCTTCACTTTCCGGGTCGGCTCCCCCGCCTCTGATCCGACGGATTTCCCGCCACAACTCCAGCTTTCTCCGTAGTCCACCTTTTTTCCTAGAGCGCATATATATTGTGCTACCGTGCGATGCTGTTTTTTAACGATAAGACACCGCCTATGATTGATTTTAATCCTTTCTGGTTTTTCTTCTTTTCTACGGGTCCTACTTTCTTTTTGTAGCTGAAGTTAATGTTTCTGCCTTTAAATTTCTTTGACGTTGAAGGCTGCAAATTTTGCAACGCGTCGCCTTTTCAAGAAGCCCGGTCTTTCTTTAAGCCCTCAATTCTTTATTGGTGAGCACGGGCGTGGGTCCATTCATCAGTAGAGTTGGCTAACGGGCTTGCCCCCCCCCTGTCTGAGTCTGTTCTCTGCTTGGACTGATTTCGGCCTTCTCTCCCCTAATAGTCCCCTCTTTTCTTTTGGAAATTTGGCCTCCCCCAGTTTTTACCGACCGCGATCCGCGAGGTGACATTTTCCGTAACGGTGGCTGTTAAGATCGGTCCTCTCTCTCTTTCTCTTTTCATCCCCCCGTCTCTCCTCTTTTTTCTCGACCAGCCTCCAGCGCACTCCTTTTCCAAGCCCACCTCGACCCAGCTACTCCGCCGTCTGCGCCTTTCCCCGCCCCTCGATGTCTTGACCTTCACGCGGGTTTTTGCCCTTTCACCTGCTCCCAGCTTCTCGATTGGTGGCTTCGTCCAAGTAGCCCATTGTAGGCTAGAAGATATCTCGACGGGAGAGAGCTTTGGTTTCCATTCCTCGTTGGCGGTCCCCTCTTTTTTTCTGCGCCACTCTGACAGGCCTCGAGATGTGGTCGTTTTCCGGTTGTTCGGATCACCCCCCCTTATCTCGTTTCTACAGAGCAGGCTGAAGTTCCTTTTTTGTGACCCTTCCTATCCCCGCTTGTCGCAGGTGGTTCCCGCCCCGGCCGTATTTGCCCCAGGGCCTGTGTGCTTTTCGTGTCCTCTCTCCCCCTCCTCTTCTGCCTCCCTGTCACGCCCCCCACCCCCTCCTTACCCCCCCCGCTCCCCCCCCCCCTCCCCCAGCGACGATCCACTTCGGAGCGGTGATCCCACTCAACGGTACGGATGAGCTTTTCTCCCTTACCCTCTTTTTCCCTTTTTATTTGATTCAGCGTTGATCCTCGCGAACCCTATGTGAAGCCTTCGTTAGTCCCCCCCCATGGTTCCCAGAAGACAGTCAGGTTTTAGGCTTTTCCCTCCCCCCCCCTTTTTAAGGGGTTGAGCCCGTGAGTTGAATTTTTGTCCGCCAAGGCATCCCCCGGCCTTCCTCCCCCTGGATGTCCCCCGGTTTTTTAGTTTATTCCCGATGAGGTTAGGGCGCAGGCAGCTTTACCATCATGACGCGGCAAGTTAGCTTAGTTGGATAGACGCTTGCTTCACGCCATTGCCTGACCGTACAGCCTCCCCCTCTTTCCTTTTTTTCTTATTTCTTACCCTCCCTCCGAAAGGAAAATGCTCTTCCGCCCAGTCGTCTTTTATTTTGACCTTTATATGATTAAAGCTGACTGCGTCCAGGAAGGTTTACTTCTCCTCGTCCTCAAAGATTTTTTTTTTTTTTCACGTTAGTTTACGGGGCATTCGCGCGGAACATGGCCATTGTTTTCCCCGTACACGTAGAGGATGACGAGCCCCTTTACTTTATTTTTTTCTCCCCCCTGCCGATCCCCTTTTTCTTATTTTGCTAGAGTGCGTGGCCAAAGTGGGTTCTTGTTCGCCGAGGGCGCAGGGTTGGAGCACACTGCCCTCAAACACTCTTTTTTCATTTCTGTCAATTTCCTCTCTTCTTCTTCCCCCTCCCCACACACCTCCCCCCCCCCCCCCCCCCCCCCCCCCCCCCAGACATTTGTGTCTCCGGGTTCCATCGAAGCCTTTACCCCTTCCATTTCTTTTTTCCTTTTTTTGGTTTCTAATGGTCTATGTGCATCTTTTCATTTTCCCCCCTTCCCGTCGTTGTGCAAAACTCCGGAGATAGCTTCCGTGACACCACCCCCGTCTGCGCGATCCCCCTTCTCAATATTGGGGCGTTCCCGAAGTGTTTTCTTTTTCCCTTCAAACTAACTCGCTGGTCCTCTCCCATGAAAGATTTCCCCCAGAAACGTCCTGCGGCCGGTTTTCTGAGTTCGCCGTTTACATGAAGTTGGGAGGACCCCCCTGCTGAACGGCCCTGCCGTGTTAGGATCTGTACGCCCCCTTTCCTTTTAGGTTTTGCTTTTCCTCTTTTAAAGCTCCTTTTCTCTTTTCCCCCTGTGACTTTCTCCTGCGTCCCGCTGCGAGGTCATTTCTCAAGCCTTTAAACACTACCGGCTGGTTAGGACTTTTGCCACCAATGACCCCCCTCCCCTTTTTCTCCGACTTTGGTTTTGACTCTCAACAGACCTACACTCACCTCCGGTCGTTTCTTTACGGGAGTTCCCCATGTCTCGTTTTTTTCCTCTCTCTTTTTTCTCCCCCCTTTTTTTTTTTAAAAGAACTCGGTAGAAAGCGATTTGTCGTCCTCGAACACCTACCTGTCGACACCCCCGTTACGGCCCCCCCAAACCGGCCTCTCGTGGCAGATTGCTTTTCGTTCCTTTTTTTACACTCGCCTTTTTTCATGTCTTCATGAAGTTCGACCTTCCCGTGGAGTTTTTTGCAGAAACCCTCCTCGCCGAGAAGGTGGCACCTTTCCTCCTCGCCTTCTCCTCTTTCCCCTGTTTCATTCCCTTGTCGCTCCGCTCGCTTCCCAAATATGAACTGCCGACCCGCGGTCGAGCGGTTCCTTGTTCGATGGCGCCGTCAGTTTTGGACGCTACATGTCTTTCCTCGGTCGTCCCCATCTCCCTTTTTCCCTTTTTGTAGATCTTTTTCTTTTCTTTTGTAAAGCTGCACAAAAACTTTGCTTGCATTCTGACTCTTTTCGAACGCGGTTTCCTCCCACCGCGGTGATCCTCTTTTTCGTTCGACGCTTGCGGTCCCAACGTCGCTTCCTTTCTCCCTCTTCCTTTTTTTCTTCCTTTTGTTTGATGGTTTTTAGTGGCTTTTTTTCCAATATTCAGTCGAGGCATTCTTTTCCTTCGCTGTCCTACGCCTGGCTTGGCCCGCTGACTTAGACGGTCTGCAAGTCTTTTTGTCCCTAGACGCTTGGTTTTTTTTCCTGTACGTCCCGTTTTTTTTACCCTTTTTTTTTTTAAGCCCTGATGTCGAGGGCGAGTACCCCCCACCCCCCCCCACAACCCCCCCACAACAAACCCAAAACCCAACCCCCCCCCACCCCCCCACACACCCCCCCCCCCCCCCACCCCCCCCCACCACCCCCCCCCTTCTGTAGACGCTTCCCCGCGACCCCTCCCCCAGGTATTCCCTTCCTCCCTGGTCCTCCCTCTTTTAAAATTTGGTCTTGTGAGACAGTGTAGGTCGTCACCCGTAGCGACCTGATTGGTTTAGGTTGCCCGATCCTGACCAGCAGGGTTAGGGTTTATGTCTTCCCTACCCCGTTCCTTTTTTTTACGTTTCTTTTTTCGTATTCCCCTTGTTTTATGGAGTTGGCACATCCGCCTTTTAACCCCGATGACCCCCGCCCTGGTCGTACCAGGAATTTGAATATATCTCTCCCCCGCGTCTTTTGACGTCCCCTCCCCCCCCTCTCCCCTGCTCCCCTTCTCCCCTTGAGCCAAGCATCCCTGACATTTCTTTTCGGTCAGATTGATCTTCTTTCGCAGGTTGCGCCTCCCCACTTCCTCTTGCCTCTACTCCTCGCCCCCTCTGGTGCTTCGTTTAGACGGTGAGAGGTGACCCAACACGAGCCTGTTTTCACCCATCGACGGCCTCTTTTCCTCACTGCCACTTGCCAGCCCCTGGTCCTTTTTTTTTTTTTTGGTTCCCCCGCCCTTTTTCTTTGCCGATTTAGTAGTTTACTCCCAAACAGGTTCTGACCATGCTGGCTCCATTTCCTCTCGGCCCCGGGCACTCTTTTTTGAGCAGTCTGGTGAACGTGCTCCAGCCCCTTGGAACCCCAGACCCGACTTTGTTCGCCCCCCCTTTGTTTAGATTCGTAACGATTTTTTACCCCACCCCTTCTCAGTTCCTTTTAAGCTGTGCGGGTGGCAAGTTCTTCCTTTGGCCCCTCCTTGCGCCCCCTCCGGGTCCCTCCTTTTTATCGGGGCCCGGAACAGGGTTGTTCGTTAGCCGTTGTGTTGAACACGACTCCTTCTGCGCGGGTGCCGCCAGTCTTGCCGCCTTGATTTTTCTCGCGCGTTGCAGATTTTGCGTCCGTGTTTTCTGTTTTTTGATCCCGAACACAACACGAGCCTGGCGTTCTCGTTTTCGGTTTTTTTCTTCCGGTTTTTTTCTTAATTTCCTACAACATTAGTTTTTTTTTGAAGTCATGTCTCTTTCGCCCTTTCGGCCTTCTCCTTTTTACCCGTAACCCCAAGTTTTTCAGTTTCGATGATTTCGGCCCCGGGGGGCCTTTGCCCCCCCTCCTCTCCTCATCCTACCCCCCAAAGGTCTTTTCGTCGGACCATTATGTCCTATCATTTCATTTCTGGCTTCGCATCGCCCAGCTTGATCTTCATCTGGGTCCTCTTTTCCCGCTTCTTCTCCAATTAAGTTTGCTTGGTGACCGAACTTTTTTGGTTTCCTCGGCTATCGGAAGCAGAGGCTCTTAGGTCCGGCGACCTCCGATAGAACGGTGTTAGTGCGACCTCTTCCCCCGTCCCCTCCCCCTCCCTCGCTTTTCTTTATCCCTTTTTTTAGAATTCTCTTTTTTTTTTTTCTCTAAACTTTTCCGTGACGCTTTTATTCCCAGCACCCCCCCTCCCAGAGACCCTTTTGCATTGCCGGCGATGCCCCAATCCATAAGACCCCGTCTTTCCGAGTCCCCACTTTCTTGTCGGCAGTTCGTTTTCGAAGGTTGGGACCCTTTCTTTTCCTTTCCGTTCTCCCCCCGAACCCTCTCTACCAAGGAGGGTCCTCCTTAGCGTTGGGACCCCGTCGCATAGAGCTTGCCCCTCCCTTTAGTTCCGCCTTTTTTAGGTGGTTCCCCTGTTCCAGATCTTAC
>Ga0179593_1320377_pt1 | contig 17836 bp, 20 predicted proteins | sample CZODoug2_1_08_16_FD_185931 | JGI IMG/M metagenome (GOLD analysis project Ga0179593, IMG submission 185931) | Vadose zone soil fungal communities from Angelo Coast Range Reserve, California, USA - CZODoug2_1_08_16fungal (PacBio error correction) | ecosystem: Environmental > Terrestrial > Soil >... | reverse complement strand
CCATGCCGCAGACAGCATCAATAGTAACCCCGAATTTATTCTTATGTTTTTGACGAAAAGTACCCGCTCTTCTACGTTCTTTTCCGGGATCGAATTTTAGTCTTTAGCCATATTTTTTGACTTTTCGTTCTAGTTATACTCTCCTCCTTGTTTGTTACTTTCTCTAATGATTCTTTCCCCCCCGTCGCCCCCCTCGTTGAAATCGATGTCCTTTTTTTCTTTTTTTAAAAGTTCCAAAATCCGCAGTTCTTTCAGTAGTCGGGTCACTTCTCTCGCAATTAGACATACCCGGTCGCACCTTCCTTACGCCGCCCCCCCCATAGGAGACGGAGTTACCAAAACACTTTAACTTTAGTGTGACCCTTATTGCCGTTGTCACAATTCTTTTACCTTTCCGAGATTTCCTTGCAACCTGAAGTCTTTCGTTTTCTTAGACCTCCAAGGTACCCACCGCAGATAGCGCTCCGTCTCCCCCCGGTGTTATCCCCCCCATGGGAGTGTGATTTGATCCTTCTCCGCTCGTCACCAATTGATCACGGATTTTCTCCTTTTTTTTTTTTTTTTTTTTTTTTTTTTTGTTTTTTTTTTCTTTTCTTTTTTTTTTTTTTTTCGGAATGGTTCTGACCGAGGTCGCATTCCACCTGTTTACTTTCCTTGTGAGTGTACGCGCCAAATTTGTCCTCTCTGATATATTTTGGCCGCCTCTGACAAAGCAACCATCACTAAAGTCTTTGTCCGCTTCACAAAGCATGTTCTGTGGCTTTTATTGTCCCCCCCCATTACTTTTCTGTTAGACGCTTTCAAGTACATGTTCCGTATTTTCTCTTTGCCCCCCCACAGGCCACTTAGCTTCCATCTTTTTACCTAAACCACTTCCTGTCCCTCGTTCGAATTTCCCGGAGTAGAGAGCGTGGTTCAAGAAGCTTCGTGCTGGTACTTGACCCATCCACTTTTCCTTCTATTTGCGGACAGTCTCTCTACGAAGGACCAAGGTGACCCCGTTTTTCTTCATAAGTTTTCCCCCCTGAGCAGGCCGCTTTTCCCACTTCTGCTCCGTACGGAGACAATATCCCCCCCGAACCGGTATTCTTCGTCCTGAGGTAGGGGGCGGTCACGGTTCCCGGTCCCTCGTGCGTGGTCAAAAGACAGCCCCTTTTCCCTCCAGACACCTTTGATTTCCTCATCGACATTTACGACAGGAACCTCTTTTTCTCTTTGAGCACACAGTACGACTAATCAAAGCAAGGCGGCTAAGCCCCATTGTATCCCTCCAAATGTGACCTCCCTCGAGACTAAATCAGAGTGTTGCGCTCTATGGCTCACTTCTCTTCGGTCTCAGGCCTCGCAATCTCCTTCATTTTCTTTTGTGTGGAAAGGTTAGTCATTGGTGGACCCACCCCTAACACACAATACTATAGACGACCTGCGCAATTTGCATAGGTTTCCTCAGATCTAATGAACTCAAATCTTCCCCCCTCCCTTTTGCCTCAATGACATCTCTGGCCGCGCCTGCCTGTTTCCGTTGATCTTTTTTTAGACGACCCTATGAGCCTCCCCTTCTTTCCCACTGAACAGACTACGAAGTTGGTTCTCTACGTGTAGATCACCCGGTATGTTCCGGCGGCCCCTACACCTTTTATTTTTTTTGTTTACCCTCATCTTCTGGTGAGTCCCTCCCGATTGCGTTTATCCCTTTCCGCCGCATCTGTTTGTAGCGAAAGCCTCTTCACCCCCACCGTTCCGTCTTCTGATGAACTTCGACGACCGCTCCTGAACCATCAGAGCTTAGCTTGATTGCGCGAGATCTTTCCTTTCCGTCTTCCCCTTGCCTTTGAGGCGCCTTTGGAACGTCTCGTAGGCGACGTCTTTCCGTCACGTTCGCTTCATTTTGTTTTACAGAATGGTAAATGTAATCACAGTTTCCCTTGGTCTTTCTTCAACTCGCGTTTAGCCTTACCGGTTGTCCCTCTGAAGCTTACTTCTCCGCACCACAACAGACTCAGGGACGCGCGCCGTCAATTTGAAGTTTCCCTTGAGGAGAGACCAGGTTCACCCTTCCGTGGTTTTCCAGCCGCTTAGCAACAGTTGAGCTCATCGAGTTAAAATTAGAATCGTTATAATGACCCCATCCTTTTTGGGACTGTCGATAGATTGAACTGGTGGCTCAATAATTGGCCGGTTTTCTGCCCCCCCCCCCCTTCCGAGGTAGAACTGAGAGTTGGTGATCGGAAGATGCCCTCCCACGTAAAGGACATTCAATACGGTTCTCCTCTCGAATTGATTTGATAAGAGACTGTCTGTTAGTCCTTCCCCCTTGAACTTTTCCTTTTTCAGGATATACAAGCTACGTGAGTATTTTTTTTCTGCTTTTTTTCTTGATTGGGCCCTCTTTCTCCCCTCCCTCCCTGATTTTAGCCCCTTCAAGAGCCTCCAAGCAACCCTAAGAGTTACTGAACTCGTAGGTTTCTACATCGCCCTCACTTTCCCTCTTGTGTAAGGAGGTATATCCTCTATTTTGTGGGTGAGAGAGATATTCCACCCGCCTGATCCCAGTGCCCTTTTACTCCCTCTTTTAGACCCCGTTAGAAGAACATCCATGTCTTTTCTTTGAAGGCATTGCGCGGGTGCGAACAGGTGGGCGGGGCGCCGCTGTCCCCCCCCCTGACTCCGCGCAAGGCAGTTACGATGGTTCTTTCATTAATCGGACTAGCCTGCCATCGACCCTTTTGGGTCTTTCTCTACATCTCCTTGAGCTTCTCTTCGCATACTTCTTCTTAGTAGGTCATTTGAGCAGTCGGGCAGCTTCGAGAAACCCGAGCAGGGGTCGACCCATAACTCTCCCCCCTTTCCAGTGAGCGATTTTCCCCTCCCAAACCTAGCCATTTGCATTATCGACAACTTCTTTTTTCATTCTCCTTGATTAGAATTGTCGCGTCCTTAGAACTTATTGGCTACTCCTTTTCTTCGCCCTTCAGTGAAACACATACCCCCTCGGTCGAGCGGCCCATTCCACTTTCTTCGTGAGTTTTTTTTACTGTTATTTTATGTTTTCGATCTTGGTCCGTCCGGACCTCTAAAAGAGTAGCGTTGACGCCCCCTTTTTTCCCCCCCTGGACCGGCCTCAGGTATAATATATCATTCAAGTTCACCTCGATTATCGCAACCGTGAAGGTCCCCCGGAGTAAGCAACGTCCTGGAGAACCTTCTGCCAAATCCCCACCTTCCTCACAACGGCCTTCCCCTCCTCCGCCAGACGTCTCCCTTGAGGCCGACAGCTCATCCTCTCGTATCCCTCCCTAACTGAAAGGAGAGGTATGCCTCGTCACTGAGCTCCCCTTTCACGTTTTGTGAAACTCCTGTCTCCTCGCCTCTGCTTGCCGGCAACGGATGACCTCAGTCTGACTTTTCCAAAATATAAAAACACTGCTCCCTTTGTATGTGACTTCGTTTCATACCGATTTTGTCTACTCTAGAACCCCCCCTCTCTTTCTTTTACTTTACGTGCCAATAATGATGAGAGGTTTTCGTTACCCCCCCGAGTTGCCTCATCCTACGCACTCGAACCAAGCTTCAGTGATCCGTCCCAGAGAGTTTCGATCAGACCATGCCTCTTTTTTCTCTGCCCCCCCCCGACCGATGCCTTCTCCTTTCCACGCTTCTCCCGTTTCTTGTTTCGTAGATGTCCACCCATGACTAATCGTTCCCCCAAAATAATCAAGTAGGCTTCTGCGGTCCCTTCTCAAATCGGATCCCTTTCTTTTTTTCTTGGAGTCTTTCTAGCTGGCCCCCCTTTTCCCTGCTAGCGGGCCTAATGGTTGACGACGTTCCCTTTTTTTTTTTTTTTTTTTTTTTACTTTTCTCTTACGGAAGCCCTGATTCCCCTCTTGGCTCGTTTCCTTTTTTCCCCTTCGTCTCCGCCCTTTCTGTCCCCCCTGCGCTGGCTTTTTTCTTGAGTTCCCACACCTCACTACGGGTTTCGCGCGACCTGTTACGTCCAAGCGCGGGCCCCCCACTTGTGTTCCTCCTTTGTTTTTTGTGGGGGGTGTGGTTTTGGGGGAGCCTTCGGCTCCGAATGCGCCCCCTGAGAAGGCTCCTCCACGCGTCCGCGGTAACTGCAGAACCGTGGTACCTGTGTTAATCTTAGTTTGGGTGGTTTTTTTTTGGTCCCCTTTCCCGCCCCTTCGGACTGCACCTCGCTTTTCCCCCCCCCCCCCTCCTTTTTCACAGCACTAAGCTTTCACAATGTCGCGCCGACCCCCCACTGCCCCCGGACCGCGGAAGGGCCCCCCCCTCACGCTGTCCAGGAGCCGCAGGCGTTTCTACATTCACAACTATTTGGAAGCGAAAGGTGCCTAGTTGTGTTCCCAATTCACAAACCTGACAAGCTCATTACTCCTTTCTCCCTCACTTCCATTCCTTTTGTTTTTCTGGTGGTCGCGTGACTGCGCCAACTCCCATGAGTTACTCTGGAACTTTAGTGCTGGTGCTTGTGCCCTTCATAGGAGTTCCTAATAATAGATATCCCCCCCCCCAACTTGAGTAGACCCTGACCGTCCTCTACGATGTTCCCCTAACCCACGTTTTTGAGACGCCACATATCTTATACCATTCCCCCTTTTTCGTTGACTCTCGACGATTCCCCTTTTTTAGAGCTGAAAGTTTCGTACCTAAATTGTCTCCCCGAGTTTCCCCGACTACCTTCTTTTATCTCTTTTGTTGTGAGACGTCCCGTTTGTGGACTTGCTTTCTGATAACGCGCCCCTCTCCTCTTGCCGCCTGTAGCCGGTCAAAAGGCTCTTTCTTCCCCCCCTGTCAATATTCGGACACGCCTTGCACGAGGTTCCCTCTGAATAGATTGTGGTTTTCCTTCCCCCTCTGCTTTTTCTTTTGATGTCACAATGACTCGTACCCACTCCCTTGCACCAGAAAACAGATGCGGATTTTTTTTCGGTCTCAGCGTCGCGTCCGACTTTTTCCAGGTTTAATCCCTCTGCCTCCAACGACAGTCGGAGGAATAGGTCCAAGAGAACCGCCCCCCTCCTTATGGACTCCCATAATTCCCATAGTCGAAGGATTTACACGTGCCGTAGTGATTGCCTGCAAGTGATCTCGTGTTTCACTGTGGTCTGTGCTTTCCTGGTCTTCCTCTCAATATCCCGGGCTCCCTTTTTTTCCCCCTTTTTTTTTTTTGGGGAGAGAATTGAGATCCCGACCATTTAGAACACTCTTCAAAGCATCGTCTCCGGTTTTTTGCGCCCCCCCCTTTAGGCTAAGCTTGTCTCCTTCGAACGAGGGACTCTTCTTCCTTTTAGTCATCGAAATGCTGTGAAGAGCAGAGATTCCTAACTACTGATCTATTCTTCCTTTTTCTTTCAGGAGATAGGAATCCCCTCCTTCCCCAGGTAGCGTCAGAAAATTACACAACTCCTTAAGGGCGTTCCGTTCAGTAGGTTCTCGCACTGTTTTTCCTCCAAATTTTTTCCCTCCCAATAATCCCCCCTCCCCTCCCCACCCTCCTTCCCGAAGAGAGTGAAACCACCAAGAGTCCGTTCGTTCAATAGCACTCCACCTCTCGAATACCTCGCACTCGGACTCGCCTTTTTCTCCCTCAGTCTACTTTTCAGATCATCAGACCCCTTCCCCAAAAGTACCCCCCTCCTCCCGCCCGCTGTTTCTCTTTTTTTCTTTCCCCCGTTGTTTAACCCTTTAGTGTCGTGTCCGTCTTGGACCCAACCAAACAGTTGATCCTTCGCTCACTATTGTGGCCGGTAGCCCCGCTTATTCGCAGTAACCAGCAGTGTTCGAGATTAGAGTGTCTCCCCCGGCGTCACACACCTTTTCCTTTCGATGACTAGGCTGCGCCTCTTCCGTCCAAGACCCCCATAAGAAGGAACTTCCCCCCCCCCCCCCCCCCCACCTTCCTTTAGCTTCATGATTTTCGCCCCCCCCCCTGACTGAGGTAGAGAGTCACTTCCTTCTTTGGCTTTTTTTAAAACCCCTGCCCCCCTTTAGTTCCCATCTCAAAATTTACAGACCCAGCTCTCCGTCAGCTTGGTGCTTTTCCCCCCTTCCCCCCCTCCCGTTACGTTGTTTTCCTCCCCCGCACTTCTCCCGTGAAAGCTTTTGCGGTATTTCCTTTCCCCCGAGGTCGGCCGCTCAGGAGAAGTCGTCTATCGTACTCATTAACGGTATGACCCACTATGGTAATCCTTCCCTGTGGAGCGCCTCCCTCTGCGTTTCCCCCCAATGGGCCCTATAATTTCTCCCCCCCCACCCATAAGAAATCGCCAGGCTCGCGACCTGCTCGTTCCCTGTTCAAGTCAGCTCGTGAAGCCGTAGTTAGGGTTTTCCCCACGAATTGAAAGGCGAAGAATCATTTCCCTGCGCCATCCTGAGACGTAAATAAAGAGAACTCCTTCTTAGGCTGAAACTCTAAGCACCGACCACCTTCGGCTAAGTCGTGACTGCCCCACCCTGTCAGAAAACTGAATCGAGTACTTCCCATGAGCGTTGAAGTCCCGATGGATCAGACGATCACCCATACTATACAAGAGATGTTGTTTTTAATTCCCCGTGTATTAGTAATGGTGGTCCAAATATCATGACAAAAGACTTATATAGTTGCCCTACTAGAGGTCATTCGTTCACATATTTCTATCAGGTTTCCCCCGGATGAGAACTCAAATACCCTCCCCCCTAAAAAGCTGTAGTGGGGGGTAGTAGATCGTTCCCTCGTCGACTACCTCTCGCAGCCCCTTTTTTTAACTATTGAACGACCCTAAAGAATTTGGATACTCAGATCGAAATCGGCCCGGTCATTATTTTCAACTACCCACCTTTCTGAGGTTTGTTTGTTCCAAATTAAGAGTGGGACCTACTTTCTTTTGGACCCCCCTGCAGATGAGCAGTCCAACTCCCTCGTTCACCCAAAGTCCCCCTTCCCTCGCCTGAATTTCAATTAAGGGGCCATATAGAAGGCCCCTTCTTTTCTTTCCTCTCATAGATTTTTTCGCTAGATAACCCGGAGAAGAATATTTAGGTTTACTTTCCTTCTTTCTTTCCCGTTGGCGAAGCACCCTTAGCTCGGCGGTCCGTAAAATTGACCCCCCCTTTAACCAGTTCTCTCCCTGGGTGAAAGTCTCGCATGAGCTCCTTACTTCCCGTCTCAGGAATTTCGTCAACTTTTTTCGTCCTTGAGCAGTCCATTCCATCGACCTCTTGCGAAGAGTCTTCTTTCACCCAACGACTCTCTTAAGCATCAGTGAAGAGTCCGGTCACCCTCCCCCTGAGGTTCCTTCTTGGCAAGAACCAAGGGACTCTCTCCCCCCCCAATTTCGAATCTCCTCACTTCACCATCACGGTGGAGAATTCACACGAGTCCTTCCTGTAGATGCGTTCCCTTCAGGGTGGTGCCCCTTCCTATTTGAGAAAAAACCAGGATCCTTTCCCGGTCGTGTCTAACTGCGGTTTCCGAGAGCAGCTTGCCCGCCTATTCAAAGGAATCCGACCCTTTATTTCAGCCTCCGCGAACTTATCTAGAGCGATATCGTCCTCTTTTCCCTTTTCACGGTCGAGGGAGTTATTGTCCAGATTACTTACCCTGCCCTTCCTCTTGCTTCTTGAGCTTTGGGACAGGTTCTCCCCCTCATCCTCCTTCTCTCCAGAGAAAATCAAGCAAAATCCTAGTTCTCCTTTCATCTTATTTTTACAGAGTTCCTGGACACGTTGGAAAAGCCATGCTGTTATGAGGATCCCCCTCCTCCTTCATCCTCCCCTCTTTTTTTTTCTCTCTGTCCCCCTCACTCCCCCACGCCTGGAATACTGATATTCTTCGTCTTCCCCCTTTTGAACCTAAGAGGAATGGAGGTGATTTGCATGTTTTTTCTCGACCCTTTTCTAAACATGGAAGTGTCTTCTTTTAGCCACCGCTGTCCAATCCACCCCAGGCGAAGCGAGCTCGCACGATGGCTCCTAATATGTCCTAGCAATGCGTTTGAGTCCATAGCCCCTCCTACTTATAGAACATCCGGTCTGGCTCATGCCCTCTTCCCTTGAGAGATTCTCCTGTAGTTGCAGCGACTATAACCCCTGACCTTGAGTGTCGTCCCCCGAGGGAGATTTCCGCAAAAATTTTCGCCACTTCGTCGGTAACTACAGGACCTTTTCCCTTATTTCATGGTCCCCCTTTCCCCTTTAAGTAGCGTCTTGCTTCCTCGCCAACGTGGTATAAGCGGCGTAGGTCTTGACCCCTAATCCATAACTGAGTTTCGACCCGCCTTATTACCTTTTCTGCTCTCAGTTTTATGTTATTTTTTCGGCCGTCCTACTTTTCTCTCCCTGACGGTCCCGTCAACGAATAGCGTTAGCAGCCCCATCAACTGGCATTTATTTCCTCCTTTTTCTCATGTCTCAACTCATTCACTGCGTCTTACGTAACGTGACTGTAAAGTTTCCTTCCCTAATTCCCGTGCTGTGCCGTCCCAACGGACCATTTCTCCACTTTTAATCGATCTTTCCTCGTGCGGCCAAATAGTCTGCCTCCCCCTAGGTTTCGAACCCCCCCTTATGCCTGCGAGATCCCCCGTAGTTTTTCCACTAGCGAGGGTAACTTGGGGAACTCCTGGCTCTCCCCGCCCACTCCTTCCCTTACGGGCTGCCCCCCCACGTTGGAACCCCCCCGTTATTTTTTTTTAACCTTTTTTATTTCCCCCCTTTTCCTGACAACCTCCCCCGACCCTTTTTAGTGCAGCCGTTTACCGCGGTCCCCTCTTCTCCTAATTCTTCTCGCAGACCAGATCTGTCGTGCTCTCCCTTCAAATGGGCTCTTTCTTCCCCCAGCCGTTTCTGACGACTCGCTGCCACAGTAGCTTCCGAGGGCATTTTTCAATGTATCATCACCTTTTCCCCTTCTATTTCCCCCCCCCTGCCCGTCTTTCCGCCGAGGAGTGCCTCACAAGAGATTTTATTGTCTTTTGTTCGCGTAGTGATTTTTGGACCCCACCCGGATCCTCCTTTTGCCGGGCAACCCCCCAATATCAATTGCTGTCTAATAACAATATTGCAGCCTCACTCCCCTTCTCTTAGTGTTCCATTACCTATTGGATAGGCAGCTCGAGTAGCCCATCCCATTTGGCAAGGCGTACTGTTGCTTCCCGAGAACCCACTGTATTCCTTTATGTAATTCTGTAGTTCTCCCCCCCCTCCCTGTCTGTCTCCCCTGGCATTCGTGGTCTTTTACAAAATAATTCAGAGAGTACCCCGGATCAGAAAGCCCGTCCCATTATCTCCTTTTAGTAGTTTTCCTTTTGCGCAGTGAGCGCGCAATGTAGTGCATTCGCAACCGAGATGTAGCCCCCCCTTATACCCTTTCTTCAGTTTTTTCTAGCTTTTTCCTCCTCCAGCTCTCAATTCTTTCTTTCACCCTTACTCATCCCGCACTAAAGCTTTCAATGGAGATCACCACGCAGACGATTTTTCTTCATTCCCTCTGAAAGGGAGAGCTGCGTCTTCCTTTTTTTCCACCTCTTTTCAATCTCGGTTTTCAAAATTATCCCTGAGAAGACTTCTTTCCCCTCAATTAATTTGGGGACCATCCGATGCAAACGACTTTTTTTAAGAGAGTGAGTGGCTTGAGACCTCCTCTTCCTTCCCCTCTTTCCCTGAGTTGTGAGTTCGACGCCGTCATCACCCCCGGCTGTTCTACAAGGCTGGATTGTTTCTTCCCTTTCGGCCCTGCCAAACAAGAGTTTTCTGAGTAGAAATCCTCTTGCTCTCTTATATAAATGTCTTCCCCCCCTTGTTCGACCCCGCGTCCCCCTTTTCTCTATCCTTTGTGAGAGTGTAGAGTCTCTTACCCTTCGATACAACATTCTTTCGACGCGTCCCCGCCCCCCATGCAGTGCAGGTATTGCGATCTCCCCCCGACCCCCCACCCTGCATATTAAGTCACAAGATTGACACAGTGGTGGTGTCCAAACCTTGTCTTCTCCTATTGTTGCGAAAGTGAGACCCCAAATTTCTCCATATTCGCCTTTTGAACCAATATATGATTTTCCCCCCCCCCCTTTTGAGGTACTTTTTCGGAATTTCGATGAACGCCATAAAGACCCCTTTCATGGTCTTTCCTCTTTTTTGGAGAAGTTGTCGCAAGACCTTCCCCCGATGCCATTTCCCCCTACTCTTATGAGCCTACCCCCAGCATTTTGACTTCCCTCAGTGAGAAAGTCGAGACCTACCTTCCGCCCCCTTTTCCATTTGGCGAAAACTTACTATTTGATGTGGCGGGTGCTGGCTGAATGCCTCTAAATACTTCTCTTTTTTCCTCCTCATACCCGTTGAGGCTCTATTTAGCTCTTTTTCTTCCCTCCTCTTCCCCCCCCAGCCCTATTTCCGGTGATTAAAGTCACAGGCTGCTCCGCCTTTCGACTAGGGCAAATGTCTTAGTCCTTCTCCTTTGCATTCTGCACCTCCCCGACTGGCTTTTGATCTCATGTGCTTTTTTTCCAACGTACCCCTTTTTTCTCGTACCTGATGCTGTTCTCAAGAAAGGCACGCAAAACAACCTCCCAACTTTCTTTTCTTTTCTCTTGTGGTAATCTTAACTTGGAAATAACTGCTCCCCTCATCCGATCCCCCCCCCCCATAGGTAGTCCTCTCTCCTTGGGCTCCCCAAAACGTAAGCTTGTGACTCCAGTCCGTTTTTTCCTCTAATAATGTTCCCTGAAGCAGTCTCCCCTGCGTCCTCCCGTTATACCGATCATAGACCAGGAAGTCCCCCCCCCCAAGACTTATAGGCTCCCAGTATTCGACACAGCGTTTATCCCCCATTAGTGCTTCTCGGATCTTTCCACCCCCCAATGGATCCCCCTTTATAACGATATATTGTGAGGTAGCCCCTCTTTTCTTCTCCCCCGTCGTAATCGTAGAGCAGCGTGCTTTAGCTTTCTCCTCAAAAATTTCTGTATCCTGGCTCCTTACTTCCATCCCTTTTCCCTGCTAGCTGCCTACCCCCATCATATTTTCGCCTTTTCAGTAGTCCCCATACTTTATTCGCCGAGTCCTTCCTCAGAAAAGGACACTTCTCTCCCATTTTTTTCTTTTTCCCCTTGAACCTTTCTCTTAAGTTTCCATTTTTTTTTTTTCCCCCCTCCCTTGGCGTGGGTTCTCTCCTCGAAATGGAGATTTTATGAGGATCCACCGAGACCCCCTATGAGTTAAGAGATATAAGTCCATTAACCTTTTCCGAAGGAACCACACGGGTTACCCACGTTAGCGGGGTGCCCCTTTTCTAGTCGTTTTTCTGCGTCTTTGACAATAGCCCCCAATTTTCACTTCTAAACGCTCCTTAGTATTCTTCTCTTCCCCTTTTCAGGCTTCCCGCTCAACGCTTATTTAGTGTTATCCCCCACACCTTCCAGAACTGGCTCCAGAGGCAACCCATTGATCTGCCGACTCGACGCCTATTTTTCCCTGGCTCCCTTCCCCCCCCTTCTCAAAGTTGCCCGTTTCTACGTCCGCTTTTGAACCCCCGCCCCCTACCTACCACGACGCTGTCGAACCCACTCTATTTCTTTGCCGGATCCACCTCTTTCCAATTTTTTCCCTAGTCAAGATATTGATCTTTTGTGAACTTCCCAAGTCCATTTCATGGGGACCCTTTTCCTGAAAACCAAACCCTCGCGCTCCCTCTGGCATTTGGCTTCTCCGATCTCTTCATTTGGCCCCCCCCCTATGACCCCTTTCAATACATGCTACAGTCCGATTTCCCCAGTTTTCTGATTTTCCTCTGCCACATGGGCACGACGGCACTACGACAGATCTTTCCCTTGCTCTCCTGATTTCAATAGGTCGCCCCCGGCTTTTTTCCCCAATACGTATGGTTGACCCCTCTGTTTTAGCAGACCCTATGAGTGTGCCCCTTTTTGCGCCTCTTTAGACCGCCTTTTTGCAAACTTCACAGTCTTCTCTAATTTCATACTTTTCTCCAAGCTTTCCTTGCATCCTTTCATGAGACCTCTCTTGTATTCTCTCTCTTTCTGAACCGTAATTTATCTTGGCAGTGGAAGGTCTTGACCTTTCCCCTTAGTCTTTTAACTTCCGTCACTTTCTATAAGCTTTTTCAATCAGTTTTGCCTTTCTCATGAGTTATGATAAATGTAAAGTCCAAACTTTTATCAGAGTCTCGTTGCCTGGCCCCTTTTTTCTCCCCCTATTCGATCTGGAACGGTCAAACTACGGACTGCCTTTTCCTATGGCCTAATTCAAGATTCATTTGCCTCTCTCCAATCTTCGAGAGTAACCCCTACCCCTACGTATGGCTTCTCCCAATACTTCTCTTAATCAGTCTAATCCAGTGTCTAAATGAAAACTACTCCGTTCTTTCCTCTTTGACGTTCCTTTGGCTAATTAATTTGCGTTTCCAGGGACCGGTAGGCGTCGACCCCTCTCTGGATAGGTCCTTCTCTTGACAAGCAGGACTCAAGCTACTTTCACGAATCTTCTACGCTACCTTCTTCTCTATATTCCGTAGGCGATGGCCCCATTCTAGTTCTTTGTAGCCCCTATTTGCTCTTCTCTTCTTCTCTTCTGTTTTTCCAGAGTGACCCCCTCCTCAACTCCTTTTTAACCTTTAACCTTTCCCTACCCTTCCTTCTTTTCTGCAAACCTCGTTCTGTTTCTACCTCGAGTTTTGTGACAGCGCACTTATCCCATGCTGTTTCCTTCTGAGGTTTCCTTCCTCACCTCTTTTTGTTTGCGATAGATCACTCCTTAAAATCCTTTTCCCCCCAGTGAAATCTCTTCTCTTTCTGAAACCTAGAGTTACGGCAGAAAGCTGTTGTCTTGAATTCCAGGCACAGCAGTTGCGCCCTGTTTTTTTTTCCTGATCACCAGCTCAGCATGCTCCTTTTCACTAGGATGCTACTATGGAAAGAGACTTTCTCCGACTTTATCAAATATTCAATCTCCTGAAGATTCCTTCCCGCTGTTGGCGCTTACATCTTAAGTCCTTTCTCCTTTTCGTTTAGTCTCCTATCACTCAGAACCTGGGTTTTTTCACCTTACCTGAATGCTTCCTGTGTGTTTCCTCAAATTATTTCGCCACCCTGTTTAACATTTCTCTTCTGACAGCCGGAATTTATGTTTCATTCGTCCTTGACTCCTTCGTGAGAGTACTGCTTACAACTATTTGCTCTCTTCTCTGTCAGTTCTTCCGTTGAAACTAACCACTCCCTTTCCTAGAACTGGCCCTCTTACGGCCTCTTCCTTAGAGTTTATTTGAGCCCTTCTCTCGCCTCTCACACGGTTAGACCTAGAGGTTTAGCCTCCCAATTTTTTTTTTCTAAGTAACCAAGGCCCCTTGCCACCTCTTTTCAACATCGATATGACCGTGAGTCCGTTCCGTCGCCCCGAGTATATTTTCAATTCCCCCTGGCGCCGGCAGGGTGCTAACGAGGCAGAGGGGCATCGAGCTCATATTCTTCTGTCTAAAGGATTAGAAATCGCGGCACCTTCTGTTTTTTTTTTTTTGGCTGGTCCAAGTGTGTGGTTTTTGTGTTGGGGGGGTGTTGTGTGAGGTATGTCCTAGTGTCTTAGAGAGACCGGTGGCGGTCAACTCTTCCTTTAATGCGCCCCCCCCCTATTTGGAGGACCTGCCCATACTTTCGGGATTCTTCCCACTTGTGTCTCCAACCGACTCCCTTTTCTTTGACATAAGTAAATTATATTTTCCTCTCATTTCCCATAGAAAAGCAAAGTCTCTGTCGTATCTTTAAGTGCATACATTGGAGGCTTATATTTTTCCTCCACCTCTGCTCCTGACTCGGCCCGTTCTCTTCCTTCTCGGAAGTTTGATCTGTTGAAAGAATTCCTTCGATGAGTTTTTCATATCGCGCGCGTCTTAGTCCACTGGCGTCGGTGTTTTTCCGTTGCAAACACTTTTTGTTGCCTGTTTCACCAACCCCTATATTGTACCTTCTTCTTTCGTGGCCTCGATCCTGAAAGATACATATAATTGTAGTTTCTTTCTTCTTTTTCTCCCATATTTATTTCAAGAACTCGTTCTCAGCACGTGCTCTGCGATACCCTATTGGCACCTTTCACCTCTTTCCTTTAATTATATTCTTCGCCAGCAATGTGACTGCTCCTTGGGATCGTTTTCGGATTCCCCCCAACTCAAATTTTCTAGTGAACCCTTATGACGCAAAAGGCGTCCATGAATTTTACCCTCATGGTATTTTTGCTCCGTACTTGTCTTTCAAAGGGGGCCCTCTCCCGTGAGAGAAAAGAGAGCCTTGTATCACCCCAAGTTAGCCTAAGTCGTTCCCCACGGTTCCCTGCTTCTCCTGTCCAAGGCCAGTACTTTCCAAGTCCTCATCTCCCTTCCTTAACCTGTAGCAGCTCGAAAAAGACCAACCTTTCACCCTTTTTCCGGACTTTGTCACTGAACACGATTCCTCCTAGCATTTTTGGCCACCCCCTGAACCTTGAAAGACAGAAATTTTCAACTCCCCCCCTTCCCCCCCCCCCCAAAACCCCCTTTTGGTTGAACCCCTCCCAAAACATTACACTTTAGGCCTCTGTTTTTTGCTAATTTCCCTCTTCTTATACATCCTCGAGCCAGTCCCCAATTGTCGAAGGTCACCCTCGCGATCTACCCTACGACTTGGTGTTTCAGAAACTAGTCTACCATGAAAACATTGACAGCCTTTTTTTTTACGGTTTTAAAGCGCAGAGGAGTCGCTACCTCATGGTTCACCACACTTCCGACTCTCCTTTTGGATCGTTTATTTGGAGATGTGAGGGGTTCCCTGAGAGCCCCCTCGTTTTCGTTCCCTCTCCGGAGCTTCCTCTCCTCCTAACTTCCCTTTAGTTGCCAACGAATATTGCCTTCCCCTCCCATTTTTGTTTTGTGAAGCCCAACTCTTTTCGGTTTTTTGTTTTTTGCTGTGGAATTTTATGAAAGTTGCTGTCTTTTTCACCAATCCTATGAAACCTACCCGCTGATATGAGTTTCCTCCCTTTTTCCCTCTCCCCCCTCCCTCTAGTCTGGCTTTAGGTGCCCTCCCTTGAAGACTACCCCCAAAGTTGACTTCCTTTTGTTGAACGATAAGCATTTCTATGTTTTACTACAGGTTTTGTTTGCCAGCTTTGCATCCCCTCTCGTCTATACACCGTCCGTGACGGAGAGACCCCGAGAATTTTCTGCCCTTTCTTTGTCTTTTGAGTTGCGATGATATTCGCCTTTTGTCTTTCATCCCCCTAGCGCTCTATTTTTTTTCTCCTCCTTTCCTTTTTCTTTGTTTGAGTCCTCCTTTTAGGCCCCCCTCCCATGGTGAATTTCGTCCTCCCCCCCACCTTCCAAAAAGAGAGTTGCTGTCTCCCCAGTCCCCGTACAGCTAAGTCTAGACCCTTATCGCCTATTGAGGATATTCCTTTTTCTTAAATAGTTTTTTTCCCGAGAAATGACTTTTTCGAGTTGATTCTCCTCGACTTCTTTTTATCTCTCTTTTTCCCGGTTCCCCAATATCAGCCCTCCTCTTTCAGGCGCTTCTCCAAAGTACTCCCAGCCCCCTGTCGGGTTTTTCTGTTCCGCATTTGCCACTCCTCTCCCCCCAATGGCCCATAATTTCGCACAGGACCAAAAAACCACGCTTCCCGCTTTTCTTCCCCACAACGGTCAAGGCGTTTTGCCCTTCCTGCTTTTCCACTAACAGATCCCCCGTTTTGACTTTGACTCCGTCGCCTCACGCTTTTCCCCTGAAGATGTTTATCCTTCTTTTCGAACCCCCGCCGTTATCCCAAAGCCGTATGTAGGCTCTTTTCGACTTTTTGTTAGGGGTTAACCTTTCATTTCTCCCTAAGTTCCGGGGCTTGGCCAAACATTTCAACTTAGTTCGCCTAAATCTTTTCCTTTTTTCTCCCCCTTATGAGCATTCCCTGCGTATTATCTGTCCTTAAAGCGTTCTTTTTCTGACTCCGGTCCACCCAATTTGTGGCCTCTTCTTGAGCGAGGCCGCCTCCTGCTTTCCAACCACCACCTCCCTTTTCTCTTTTTTCAGGAAGGACCCACACATCATTTTTGGCCAGATTTGATGGCGCCCCCCCCATGACTTGTTTTCCCATGTTTCTTATCAGTTTTCCAACAACACGCCTTCGTCTCCCATCGTTTTTTATTTTACCTTCGGTGCCCGTGATTTTCTGACCGTGGTTCGTCCCTCCTCAGAATTTTCCCTCCTTTTCGCTGACCTCCTTTACCCTAGCGGAGTCCCTGCTTTGATCCTTGACCCCTTATCGAAGTCCTTCTTCCACAAACCTTGAAAAAGTTCTTTTTTTGCCACTCTCGTCCTTGCGACGGTCCGGCCGCCCCCTTCCTTTCGAAGAATCTGCCCCCACACCCAGCACCCCTTGAGGTAGCATGCCTTGTTGCTTCGGGTTCTTTCTCCTCTACCGTATTCTTTTCTTCCATCCAATCAACCCCTCCCCTCCCGGGCGAAGAAGTTCTTTTAAGAACGCTTTTGCATCACTGACCCTCCCTCTCCCAATTTTCCTCCCTGGGACCACCCGTATAAAACTCCTTCCCCCTTGACCGCCGATGGCCCCTAGCCAAATCAGTTAAGACCACCCCTCGGAACCGCCATGTTGATGAGCTGCCGATGCTTCGAGTCCTCAGTGTTTTTCTCCCTGATTTTGTAGATTTTCGTTTGACGCCCCCTTTTGTCTTTTTTTTCCCCCAACTAGACCCCCATAAAGACGATTTCCTCGACCCTCGCGGGCCGCTGGGCCGCCTCCCGAATTGAACAAATCCTTATGCTGACACCGCCTTTCCGCTTTCACGGGACGAGCCGTTCCTCACTCCGCCTGATGCAGCGAAAATGATGGATGACCGACTACGTTACACCGATTTTGTGCTTCGGCCTGCTAGCCTTCCCTTCTTTCAACTGGGAAGAGTCCCACCCCCTTTCGAGTGGTTTTCCCCCCAAGCTCAGACCGCCCCCCCCCATCCTTTTGGAACCGTGATTGAATCCGCAGGATTCTCCTAAGCTTTTTAAAAAAAGTAATGTGCGTACTTTTTAATCCCGTGGCATATCTCCCCCCTGTAATAATAGAGGATGATTTACTCTCTGACCCCTTAGAGAATCTTCTTTTCCTTTGAGTCATTTAGTCCCCCCCTGGGTTGTTCCTGGACCTAGGATTTTTATTCTCCGTTTCCCTCCCTTCCCTTTAACTCTTGGTGAATAGGTCATGATCTGATCCTCCCACTGTTCCCCTGTTGACACCAATTGTTTGAGTCTTCTCTCCTTTTAAGATAGACCCCCTTCGTTTTTGAGTGACAACCCCACCCCCCCTAAGTCCGAGTTCTCGAGCCTTACATGAATTCGTCCTGTCCCCCTCTCGTCACTGCTTTTTTCTTTTTTCACTTTTGCCCGTCATAAGAAGATTTAACCATACAGTTGCGCTTCCTTCTTTGCTTCCCCCTTCTCATTGAGACCTTCCCCGTCGGTACTGTAGATATTTCACCTCCCCTTTGTGTTCCTTCCCCCTTTAGGATAGCCACCATTCCTAGGGAGGGAGACCCCAATGAGCGTGTTGATCTTTCGGATGACTTTTTGCTAAAGGCCCCTCCACGACTTAGTTCCCCTCCGTTCCGTAGTTCTTATATACTTAGATTGGTTTCCTCTCGGTAGTAAGGGTAAGGTCTTCCCTACTCTTTTTTTCCTTTCCTTGTTTCTCTAGCTTGGGAAAGAGTTCGCTCAACTTTTCCTCCCTCCCTGCACTCAACCTCCTTTTTTCCAGCGTTTATAGACCTTACGGCCCTGTTCCCTTTCCCTGCTTTTTC
>Ga0179593_1573561_pt1 | contig 17837 bp, 24 predicted proteins | sample CZODoug2_1_08_16_FD_185931 | JGI IMG/M metagenome (GOLD analysis project Ga0179593, IMG submission 185931) | Vadose zone soil fungal communities from Angelo Coast Range Reserve, California, USA - CZODoug2_1_08_16fungal (PacBio error correction) | ecosystem: Environmental > Terrestrial > Soil >... | reverse complement strand
GAATCTTTTTCCTTTCTAACGTCCCCTCATCCTTTTTCCCCCTTTCCCCTTCTTCTCCGAGTTTCCTTTGACTTTGAAGGCGAGGCTCTCTTCTCTTCCTCCGACTGTTATAGATGTCCTTTTCTGGCATCTTTCCTTTTTTTTTACTTCCACTCCTTTTCACGAGAATCTTCTTTCCTTTCTGCCTCGCGGGGAAAGAATTCCTTTTCCTTTCTTCGAGCTGGAGTTCTTTTTCCTTCTTCCCCCGAGCTTGGACCAATTTTATTCTTTCCCTGACCCTGTGTAGGTTGTTGCCAGGAAGCGCCCTTCTTTCTAGTATGCTCTGCGTCGGGAGAAGCTTCGAGGATTCTTTCTGCTCCGTTTATATAGCATAGATTTTCCTTCTTCTTCCGCGATATTTCTCTCTCTCGAGCAAGTAACTTCATTTTCTTCTTTTTAAGAATATAGGAGATACCTTTTTTCTTTTTCGCCTTCTGTGATATAGAGGTCTTTTTTTCCAGGCCTATTCTACCCTTCTTTCCCCCAGTCCTCCTTAATAAAATCTTCTTGCGTGATACAGAACGTTTCCCTTTCCCTTCAGGAGCGGATCCGTTGAGACCCCTTCCCTTCCTGTGCTTTCTCTCTTTCCCCTCTCCCTTTCTCTGCCTCTGCCCCATACACTTTTCTTTTCGTTCGTAGCCTCGCCTCTTAGCTCAATAGAACCCCCTCCCCTCCCTACCCGTCACGTCTTGAGAGTGTTTTTCTCCCCTTCACGAGCTGAGTTTTTATCGTTTATCACTTCTGTAGTTGTTGCCCTCTGGTCTTTTTTTTTTCATGTTGAGCTTGCCGTTGAGAGGATTCCTCCTTCCCTAGGAGGAGGTCTCTCTTACTCATCGTCCCTTTCCGGTCCTGAGGAGAGCTTTTTTTTTCTTTACTCCTGAAGATGACTCCTTTTTCCAGACAGAGCAGTCCTTTCCCTAGACTTATTTCTTTCCTCTTCCACGCTTTTCCCCCTCTCCTTCTTTTTTTCTTTTCACAAAGTGACCTCTTCCCTTTTTCTTCAGTTTTCAAGGAGATGCTTTTTTTCTTGGTTTTCCTTCCCCTTACCTTTGCATTGGAGTTACTTCTTTCCCTTCGGTGCTCTCGCTAGCTCCATTTGGAACTCCTCTCGATATGCCAGAGCGCCCTTCTCTTCTTCGGGTCTTTTCCGCATAGAACGTCCGCGCCTTACGCGATCCACCTACAACTGCGCTGGCTTCTCCTCCTCCCTTTTAGAGCGCTTGCGCGGACCCTGCCTCCGACTCGGTTTCATCCTGCTGCCTATTACCTTCGGTTATGACATTTGTCTCTCTTTCCCCTGATGCGTTTACAGTGGGTCTCCCTCTCCTTCTTAGAACGCGTAGCATTGATATGTTTTTGCTCTGCTTTGTTTTCCTTCCTTGTTTTTTTTCCCGAGCTCTTGCTCTCCCTTTTTTTTTTCTCCTTTTTGCTACGCCGATCGAGCGATTCCCCCGAGATCGACAGCGAACCTTCTTGGCGACGTCGATCGCTCGCGTCTCCTTTCCTTTCAGGAGCCCCGACCTTGTCTCCTCCCTTCCCCTTCCTCAGCGCGCCGAATCCCTCGCCTTCCGCGCATGTATCTACCGGGCGGACTTCCCCCTCCTCCTGTACCTCGCCCCTTTTTTTCCCTTTTTCACCTGGTCGTCTCGGCCTCGGTTCCAGGGGCAAACACAATCTCCCCCCTTTTTTTTCCTGCTTCCCCGACCTCGGAAAGGCGACGGCCTTCCTTTTTCTGCCACAGTCTTTTCCTATCCATTTCTCCCCTTACCGGTTGAGTGCACTTCCCCCCCTTACCTCGACGGGGACGCTCGCTCTTTTAGTAAGGGCGCTCGGCGTGACCTTTTTCCCCTTGATCCCTCTTTCCTTGTTTTTTACGTCGCTCTTCTGAAGTCATAGCACGCTGCCTTTCCCTCAGCCGAGCGGATGGATTTCCCCTATTTCCGTCCAACGCAGAGTAAACCGCTTTCCCCTTCCCTCAAGTGTTCTTCTCTTTCTTTTTCTTTCTTCCTCTCTTTTCCCGTGTGGAAGCACCTTTCTTCTTTTCTGTTTCCCTCGCTCGGCGCAAGTGATAAGCGTCTCGTTCCACTCTCCTTCTCGACCACGAGCGCAGCGCACCTTGTCCGCTCTCCTCCCTCCCTTGAAAATTCGCATCCCCCCCCTTCCTCCCTCTCCACGGCCTTCTTGCTCGATATATCTCTTTCCTCTCCCGTTCTCTCTTCCTTGCTATTGGTGCTCGAGAGTCTCTTCTTTCTTCCCTCCACCCCTGGCGTGGAGTCGCTGGAGGATGACCTCTCCTCTTTCCCTTTTACTTGCCTATATCGCCGTGTTTTTTTTCTTCCCTTCTCCCCTCTTTCCCTCCGATGGAAATCTCCTCTAATTCTTTCCTGTCGAAGCACTCTACGCACACTCTCCCCCCCTCTCCCTTTCCCCCGAATCGGGGGAGGAGAGTTCTTTCTCGTTTTTCCCTCTTTCTTTCGGCTGTCCTACCCTCTCTTTCTTTTTTTTATTCTTCTCGCGAGAACAGAGTCCCCCTTTCGTGCCATTCATAATCTCCTCCTTTTCCTTTTCCTATTCCTCCGAAGCCTCGCACTTCTTTTCTCCCTTTTCTTACCCGAGATGCTTGTGCCTTTTTTTTTCTTCGCCCCTGCGCAGGAGTGTTGTCCGTTCTTTTCTTCTTCCCCCCGCTGCCGTAGCGGTGAAATCTCTCCTTTTCCCTACGAAGTGGATGAGCTTGTTGCCCACCCCCTCTCTGGTACAGTTTTTCCACCCTCTTGCGGTGACGAACTTCCTTTTTTCAGATGTTGCAGCCGACCATTTCACAGAGCGGCGCGGAATCTTTTCTTCTTTTTTCCCCCTTAGCAGCTGACTTTCTTCTCTCCCTCTTCTCCAGCGATGTTCCTTCCTTACCCTATTACGGAGCTAGATCCCCTTCTGCGTCGCCATAGAGCCGTTCCTTTTTCTTTTTTTCCTCTCCAACAGTCCTTCTCCTTTAGCCGAGAGAAAGCCTCTCTTTTTTTCGAAGAGAGCACCTCTCCTTTTTTTGATAGAGAAACATCCTTACCCCCTTCCTCATTCGAGTTAACACCTCTTCTGCTTCCTTTTTCCCTTCTCTTCCTTCATTCTATCTCCGAAGAAATCGCCTTTTCGTGACGCGAGAAACCCCCCATCTATCCTGCGCGGAAAGCGATGATGAACCTTCATTTCTTTCCTTCTGTAGTTATCTCTTCCTCTTTACTTCTCCTCCAGTAGAAAATTGACTCCTTGCTCCTTCCCGGAAATCCTTTTCCTCCCCCCCTCCCGTCAGCTCCGTGAACAGGAAGAGCTCTCTTACTCCTTCTTTTTGCAGGCCGGTCTCGTGCTTTCCTTTTTCCCTCTTCGAGAAGATAGCCGCCTTCAACGCGGGATATGTTTTCTCCACCTCTTCTCGTAAGTGGGAATTGGATGACTCCCTTCCTCCTCCTTCCTCCCCTTTTCAAGTTGAGATGCCTTCCTCCTACCCACTCCCTCGTCTACTGTCGTAGCCCCTCTTCGCCTCAGACCATCCAAAAACCCACCCCACCCCTCCACACTTAAAGCATTCTACCAGAGCTCAGACGGATCCTCCCCTTCTCTCTTTCCCCAATATCGCTTTTTTGTCCCTCTTTTTTATTTCTCCTGATTCCGGGATAAGATTCGATCGCGTTCTCAAGCTTTCGCGAAGGAGCCGTTCGCTTCGACTCCTCTCTTCCCCCCCGATGACCTTATCGGTGCGCTTTCCTTCGTTCTTTTCCCAGATTTTGATCTCTCCCCTTTCCTCTCTCTTCTCTACTGGAATATCAGGCCTACGTCGAGCTTCGGGGGAGGATCGCCCCTCCCTCTCCGCTCCCTTTTTTCTCACCGAGCTTGCGAAGAGAAGAATTCCTTCGCCGATTCCTCTCTTTTTTCGACTCGCTTCGCGAATATCCTACGCCCTCTATGAGAGAATCCCCTCCCGACCGTTCTCCTGCGAGAGAGATCCCTGTCCTCCTTTTCATACCGCGAGAGGCTCGTCCTTCCTCCTTACTCTCTAGGTTTCTCTTCCTGTTCCCTCCCCCCCCTTCTTCATGGTTCTCTCAAAATTGAAAGTCGCGTCGTGTTTTTCCGAGAAAGACTCATGCTTGTCCTCCCGCGCGCAGAGAAGAGCCCTTTTTCTCCTTCTATGGCTCCCTTTTTTTTCTTCTCCGTAAAAGGGCACCTTTCCTTTTCACGCCCTTTTGATTACTCCTCCCCCCTCTCCCATCGAGAGAGGGATGACGAATTTTTCTAGATTCCCTCCTCTGTCGCACGCCGCCTCCAGCGTCCTCGAAGATCTCTCCTCTCGTGTATCCCTCGCGTGGTGCAACCCCTCTTCTTTGTTGAGTCGAGTTCGTTTCCCCTGCGAGGGCCTACGAACGAAAGAGATCGATGCTCGCCTCCGCTCGTAGGGTCTTCCCTTCGGCGAAGATCGCTCTTTCTCCCCCTGTCATCCCGCCCATGGAAGCGAGTGTTTTTCTTAAAAAAGGCTCCTCTAAAGTTTCCTCTACTTGAAGGATCTCTTGAGATAAAGAGCCTTTATTTCAGTCATCTGCAGAAAGGCTATCCCGTCTCAGTCTTCGATGGCCGTCCCCCCCTTTTCCGGAAATAACCCTCTCCGGACAATGTTTTTCTTCTTTTAAAGCCAGAGAACGTCAGTTGTCAGCGAAAACAGATCTCTTCTTACTGTCGTAGAAGAAGCTTTCTCTTTTTTTGCTCAGTTCTCTCCTTTACTGCTTTTCGTGGTAGGGGGCTTCTTTCTGAGTCGAGATCTTCGTATATCTCACTTCCTTAATTAGCCTTCTCTCTCTCCTCCTGCGCCTCTTCCTCTTGAGCAGCTAGGTTTCCTTCCCTCTTTCGAGGCGAGCCTCCCCTAATCCAGACTCCGAGCAGAACTGTTTTTCTCTCCCTCTCGCGAAGCAAGCGATAGAAGACCTTTTTAAGGAGATGGCCCGGGGACTTCCTCTCCCTCGCTCTTTTCACCCTCTCTTTGGGCCATCGAAGTTGCTCCTGTCGCCGCTCATTCCCTTTTTGCCCTTGAGTAGACGGTTGGATCTCTCTCTTTCCTCCCCCCTCCAGAGTAACGTGCCGCCCCCTTTTTTCTAATTTTTTCCCCCCGAGCGCCGGGGCGGATCCTTCCCCCCCTCTTTTTCGGTTAATTTTCTCTCTTTTCTCATTGATTGGGTTTTTTTGGTTGGATGTCTTTGGCCTTCTTCCTGCGACGAATTCTCCTGTGGAGAGTGTCTTTTTCTAAAACTGGACCCGTTCTTTCTTTTTCTCTCCGGATTCCCCCCCCTGCCGAAAGGAGACCTTTTCCCCTCCAGAGCGCGTTAGAGGCCAGGTTATTCCGGACTCTTTTTCCGTAATACCCCGTATTTTACTTTTCACCCTTCCTTGAGCCGCTGAGTCAGGGAAAGGAGCCTCTTTTTTTTCCTCCTTGTGAAGGATCCCTTTTCTCCTACCTTTACGTGCGCCGTAGTCCAACTCGCCTTGTGTACCGAACTCTCGCCTTCCTTTTCTAGTCTTCACGACAAGTTTCCCTTTTAGTTTTCTTGATCCACTTCCGAGCCTCTTTCCGTCCTTCTCCCCACCCCGCGAGCTCCTTTTTCTCCTCAGCCATCGTCCCTTTCCTCTCCCCCTCCAGTGTGGTTTTCTTTTCCTATAGTCATCACGGTTTTTCTGCGACGGACCGGGCGCTTTCCTCCTTCTTTTCCCCACCCTGCCACGCACGCTTGCTTTTCCTTCTCCTTGGGCACTTTCCCCAACTTTCTCCTTTCTCTTCTACTTTTTTCGAAGACCCCTTTCCCCTCTATCAGCCGCGAAGGGGCCCTTCCCGATCAGCTTCGAGAGATTCCCCCCTTCCCTCCCTCCAAGCCCTCCTCTTCTTTTCCCCCTTGATCGCCGTCCCTCTACCGGCTCTCGCGGCTTCGCCCTGCTTCTTTTTGCGGTTTCGTCTTCGTCCCCGCGACGCTATATGGCTCCCCTTGTTGTTTTCCTTTCCCGGTAGCTTCTTCTTCTTTCCAACCAAGATCATCCACCCTGCTTTCCTGCTGCAACTACCCTTTCTCCCAATGCATCGTGCCTTCCCCCTCCCCCCCAACAAGCCTCCCCCTCCTTTCATTGTGCAAGTGCTCTTTACTTATGAACGAACTTGAAATCGTTTTTCGACGACGGCGATAGAAGAGCCCCCTCTTTTTTCCTCTGAGTCGTATGCCCCCTTTTCTCTCGGACTAACGGTCCTCTCCTCGAGCTAAGTCAGTAGCAAGCCGTAAGTCTTTGAGCGAAAGAAGAGCTTATTCTTTTACGTCACTTCCCCTTTTTCCTCTTCTAACTCCGCCTAAACCGATGTAGGACGTTGATCTCACGGTATCGTTTTCTTCTCTTTCCAGCTTCCGTGTGGAATCAATTAGCAAAGACCCTTTCCTCCCCTGATCCCTTCTTTGAGCGCGCCCACCCGAGCGCGCGCACAGTCGCTTCCTCCTTCTCCCTATCCTCCTTGAAACCTTCGACAGACGAAGTTTTTCCTACTTTCCGAGATAGTTCTTTCCCTTCCCCCCTCTTTTTTTTCTTCTGCGCCTCTCAGCTAGGCGTGGCTCGCGTTTCTTTTTCTCTTCCTTCCACAGGCGGTTCTTAGAGTCGCTGGAGATCGACTCTCTTCGCGACGCTCTTGGCCGATCTACTCCCCTCCTTTTTTTCATCTCAGCTTGAACTCTCTTTTTCCTCCTTCATCCTGATTCCAAACGGCTCCTTCTTCCTCTGCCCCGATGCCAGAGATCCCCCCTTCCTCTAGTCTGAGTTCTAGCGGGAGAAGCTTTTCCTTCCCTTCCTCTGCGCGCTTCTGCTTCCTCTCTTCCCCTCACTCAATCACTGGAACCCCTTTCTTCTCCGAAGCGTCAGGAGCGAGATCTTCCCTCCTGTGGTCGATCTGACCTTGACGGCTCAGATAGCGTAGGTCGAATTTGAGGTCGTGAATAAGAAGGACTCCTCATCCCTATCAGGCGAAGTGAGACTCTTTTTCCTTGTCCGACATTCCTTTTTTTCCCTATTTTAGTTAGACAGTGAAGTACTTCCCTTTAGCTTGTTGAAAAAAGAGTCCTCTCCTTGGTTCCCGCAGTTTCCCCCCTCTTTTACTCACCTTCTTCCATATGTTTCAGCAGACATGGCCTAACCCTCTCTTCGATGAGGTCGTCTCCTCTTCTACGCGTAGTCGCGGAAGGAGCCTTTTTTCCTTCTCCCCCGCGTGTCTATTTTCTCTCGACCATTGCCACTTTCTCTTCCTTCTCGTCCCCTCCGATCCTCGATAGAGCTCTCCCCCCCCTTCCTCGTCTCGTTCGGGCGGGAGAACTTTTTTCCTTCTTCAGATGAATCTCCCTCTCTCCTTTCCTCCTGAAGGCGACCGAAAGCGCTCTGTGCCGCTTTTTTCTTCACCGTTATGAAACTTTTCTCCTCTTTTTCCCCTGATTCCACCGGCATGAGGAGGTAGGCTACCTCTCTCCCCCTCTCTCCTATCCATAGAAGAGCGTTTAGTTTTCTCCCCCCAGAGAGGAGGTCCTTTGCCTTAAAAAAAGATTTTCCTCCCCTCTTTTGCTGCCCATTCTCTCCTTTCCCTGTCGCCAAGCGTCCGTTTGTCATTCGCCTCCGTCGGCACTGGGAAAGATCCCGTGTTCTCCTGGCCCACCGGGTCGCAGGTGATTCCCCCCCCGCCTCTCCTAGCGCTCCACTCCTTTTCCCCCCCTCTCTGTGATGCCAGGCATGAGATCTCATTTCCCTCGTCGCGAATCACGATAGCCCTTTTCCCTTCCTTTTTCGCCAAGGTTCGATAGTCCTGCCCGAACACGGTTCCTCTGCTAGGGCAACGTTTTTTTTTCCCCCCGCTTGTCCGCGACCAGATTTCCTCCCATGCTATTTCTTTCGCTTCCACCTTCCCTCATCCAACACCCCCCCCCCCCATCCCATCGCAAACAACTCCATCTTCATACCCCCTTTCCCTCCGACCATTCGCTCGTGATGAATGCACACTCTCTTCTCCCCTTCAATGATTTTTTTCCCCTCTCTTCTTCTTTTTCCCCCCCCTAACGTAGATCTCCCTTCTTTTTTTCAAGATGCTCGAGGGAGCAGGATCTTCTCCTGCTCGCCTCGTCGATGTAAATCATCTTGTTCGGATCATCCTCTTCTCTCCCCACTCCTCTTCCCTAGGTCGCCGTCGGATTTCTCGGCTGGCCTTTTTTATACTCGAGACCACAATGTCTTCCTTTCTCTCTTCTCTCCCTTCGCCTCCTCTCTTCCCGTAATTCGCCCCCTCCGCTGCCTTCCGAGAGCGCGACTCCGGACTTTTCTCGACTCCGCGAGAAGCTCCCCCTTTACCCCTTCCTCTCGCGTTCATACCCTCCGAGTTTCTCCCTTCGTCGTTTCGTTTCGCTCTTCGGCCTAGAGCAGCCCTTCCGCGCGCACCTTGCCACGCCCCCTTTCCTTTGGTCGCTGAGGGCCTAAACTCCCCCTCTTTCTCCAACTTTTCCTTCTTTTACTTTTTTTCTATCCTCCCATCCGAGAGCCGAGAAGCGCCCCTTTTCTCCCTTGACGAGTCTCGGAGAAAGCTTTTTCCTTCGTACTTCCCCTTTCCCTTATCCGCCCGTTGATCCTTCCTCCCTCCTCCATAGAGTAGCGGGATGCCTCTTTCTCCTACCTTCGACACGACAGCCCCCCTCCCTTCTCCCCTAGAACTGTTTTTTTCCTCTTTCTTCATTGTGAAACCCCTTTTCTTTACATCCTCCTCCGGTGTTGGTGTTTTTTCTTCCTCTCTTGTCTCAACATGGCCACCTTCCGCCAAGACAGCGATCTCCTCGGGGGAGGGTGGGGGGGGGCGATGTTGCCGGGGGGGAGGTTTGTTTTTTGGAGGGGAAACCAAACAATAAACCTCTTAGATCGAGGGAGGGGCTTCTACGTAGTACTTTCCGGAGAAGGGCCTCTTCGCAGACCTTCTTCTTTCTCTCTGGACCTTCTTTCTGAAGGTTGATAAACATGTTTCTCCTGCAGAGTGAAACGGGGCCGTCTCTTTCTCGGGAGAGTCTCTTTTACTGAGACAGGAGCGGGATGTCTCCCTTCGTCGTCCCCGTGAAGCGGACTAGGCATCAACCACGCCTCTGCGGAAAAGGTTTTCTTGAAGACACCTTTTCTTCCCTTGCTACCATCCGAGAGAGGCTGGACCAATTCCCTTTGAGCAGCATCGCACGGTGTCTTTGATTCTCGAAGTCTTCTGCACGCTTCCTTCCTAGGAGGGGATCTCTTTGCGCGCGGAGCGAGACTCTTTTTTTTTTTACGTTTATTTACGCTCCCTTCCTCCCCTTCGAGATCTGCTTTTCCTCTCCGGTTCGCAACTTCTTCTTCTCTTCCCCTGAAGTGCGAGCCGCCCAGAAGCTCTTTTCTTTTTTTTTCGACCCCTCCTCTTCCCTCCTTTCCTCCGGCACGCGCTCTCCGCCCTCGCTCCACGCGATCACCGTTTTCCCCCTCCCCCGAGAAGGGAGCATCGAAGCGGAGAGACGTGCCGTCCTATCCCTCCCACTGCCCCTTCCGTCGCGATTTTTCCCGGAAAATCCCTTCATCCCCCTCTTATCTCTAGCAACACAGAACCTCTTCCCCGTTACGAACACCTCAAGGCTTTGAAGAGTTTTATCCTTGGAAGTTCTCCACTTCTCCTTTCTCTCCCCTTTTTTTTTTATCTGTGTTGTTGGCGCTTCGCTTTTAGTTGTGGACGTTTTTGTTCTATTGCCGTTGCCGCAAGGAGGCGACCCTCCCCTTGTTTTTTTATTCCTTCATCTCTGACAACTTTCCCCCCACCGACGCGGAGAAGGACGGCTTCGCCCCCGTTGTAAAACCCATTCCCTTCTTCCTTTGCGAAGAAAGATCTCTTTCTTCCTCCGCGTAGTCTCGACTTGGACTAGGCCCCTCTCCCCCAGGACGCCGCGAGTGTAAAAGGACCTTTTTCCTTTTTTTTCTCCTTTTGCTTGGTTTCACCCCTCCCCTCTTTACCTTCGTTTCTCCAAGGGAGTACTTCTTCTCCTTGATAACCATCCCTCCTATTTCCTTTTCCTTACATAAGGGCCTTCAAGCAAAGACGCCTTTTCCGGCCTTTTCGTGCAAGAATCTCTTCTCTCCCTTCCCTTTCCTTTTTGGTTAGAACTCCTTCCTTCCTTTCCTCTCCTTTCGCTGAAGTGCTCACAAGTTGTTCCCTTTCTACTTCGGAGCCCGTTTCTCTTTTCCTGTTCTCGAGGAAGGAGGCACTCTTCTTTTTTCTCCCCCTTCGGGCCGAACATCCTCCTTTCTCTTATGACGTCCACTATACGAAATTCTCGTTCCAGCTCCTAACCGACCCCCCCCTCCCCTTCCTCCTTTCTCGCCATCGAGGATAGAGACGTCTCCCGTCTGGTCTCTCCTCGCGCTTCATGCTCTCTCCTTCCCGCCACGCGCGCTCGCGTGGAGCTTCCGCCACTTGCGTCGACATTTTTTCCCCCCCCAAGCCCAATGTCCCCCTCTGAACGGTTAGTAAAAGCTGCCTCTCATGTTGATATGAAACTTTTTACCTTTTCTCCAGGACGAGGTGGCACCCCTTCCTTTTTCAAGAACTCACCCTTTCTTTCTAGTCAGAAAGGAGGTCCCTCCTTCCACTGCTTGAGAACCCCCCCTTCTCCTTGTTCCGGAGAGGCCCCTTTTCCTTCTTCCCCCCTTTCGAAACTCGACTCTTTTTTTCAACCTTGGCGAGGAGATCTTTTTCTCCTCCCGCGCCCTTGCTGCTTAGAGGATAGCGTCCTTTCCCTTGGGATTTGGTTATTTGGAAATGATTCTCCTTTTTGTAATCTAACTAGTCCTTTTTCGCGCGGCGCAGACGTATGCCCCCCTTCTTTTAGCGCGTGGCAAGTCCCCCTCACTTCTCTCCTCAGCCTAAACAGATCTTTTTCTTCCCTTTGGAGTCGTCCCACTCCCTCTCCTTTTTCCACTTCGCGAGTAGATTCCCCCACTCCTCCGGAGAGGCGATTATAGATCTCCTTTTTTATTAGAGCGCAGCACAAAGAGCTCTCGCCCTTTTTTTTCTCTTCAAATCCTTACTTTCCCCTTTTTCCTCCTCCTTCGCTGAGCCACGAATAGCGCTGATCTCTCTTCCTTTTTTTTTTTTCGAGAGATCGCGCTACCTCTTTCTCTCTTCTTTTTTTCTGCGAAGGTTCCACCTGGCTACGTGGAGATAGATGTCTTCTCGAGAGCTCTGGCCTCTCTCCTCTTTCTTTCTCCTCCCTTAGAGGGAAAAGAGGTCGGACATTCCTTTTCCCCCCCGGCGAAGAGCGTAACTATCCCTCTCCCCCTCTCATCCACCTTAATGAAAAGATAGTAGGGATTTTCTCCTTTTCCACCCTCCGAATACTCAGTTTTCTCCTCCCTTCTTCTTCCTATTACTTAAGAGAGATCTACAGCCCCTCCACCTGAGGCCGGCGCTGATCCTCCTCCTTTTTCTTCTCTCAGAAGTCAGAAGATTCTCTCCCCTTTTCCTTCTGTTGGCCGGTCATCTATTTTTTTTCTTCCTCTTCACCAAGTGAAAAGACCCCCTCTCTTTTTTCTCCATCTTTTTGGCAGTTCTTTATCCATGCACGATGCACTCCTCCCTCCTTAGTGCCCGCATCTTCCTTCCCCCTTTCTTTTTTTCCCACCCGCGTCCGAGCCCCTCCATTTCCGTCAAACACAGAGAAACGGCTTCTCTTACCTCCTTTCTTTTCTGTTGACAAGAGAGAAATGGTTTCCCCCATCTCCCCTTTCCTATTAGATCTGTCGACTTGTCCTTCTCTCTTCTGTCTCCTTAGTCGTCCTTTATTTCCTCTCTTTCTCGTCTCCATGCCGTTAGTTCTCTCCTTTTCCTTCTATGGGGTCGCACAAGAGTAGACGTTCTCTTTCTTTTTTCCTTTCTAATTTATAGGACCGCCTAGCCTTCTTAAGCTCTCTTTCTGGTTCTTCAGAAGAAGAGCGCCACTCGCCTTTCTTCCCTAGCACCGCACCTGAATGACCCTCCTCCCCTTCCGGCGAGTCCAACGGAACTGGCGTTTTCCTTTCTTAGTTCCTTCTTCGTGCTGACCGTACTCCATCTCCGCTTTTTTTCCCTTCCCTCGAGGACGGTCTCAATTCGCCGGAACTCTCTTTTTCCCCTTTCCCTTCCGCCTATCGGGCAAGATCTCTCCCCTTTTCTCCCCTCTCCCTCTCTTGGAAGACTCTCTTCCTTGAATCAGGTTACCCTCCCCTTCACTTTACCCCCCCACGCAATACCGTGACCTGTCTCTCTTTCCCCCTCTTTGTCCTAGGTGAAAATCGCTTCCTCCCCTTTACTCGGGCCTAGGGAAATCTCTCTTACCCCTCTAGGACTTGTTTTTTCTCCCCTTTTTTCTTTCTTCCATTTTTTTACTCCCCTTTCAGAAGAGTCCGTCTCCTCCCTCTCTCGTTGTTCAGGTGGTAGAGAAGAACTCTCTCCCCCCCCTTCTGCTTTCGTCGTCATAAGAGGCCTTCCTCCCCCAAACCTTCAACCCCTTCCCCCCCCCCCCCCTACTCCCCCCTTTCTCCCTTATCTCAAGCGATCGGTGATATTCCCCCTCCTTTCCCAAACGCGCAAGCCTTTGGGTAGTAACTTCCTCTTTTCTTTTCCTATCTTCTTTTCATCCGACGTCGTCTCTCCCTCCTCCTTTTTCCCGCAGGCCCCTTTCGCTGCCCTTCCCCCCCTCCTCTTCGTCGTTGCCCATTATCGGTGTACCCTTTTTGAGCTCAGCTGGCGCGCTTAAAAGGGCCCTACCGCTTCGAGCGCGCCCTCCTTCTCGCTATTCCTAGAACCAACTTTCTTTCTTTTAGCTTTTGGTCGGAAGCGCCCTTTCGCGCTTTTTGATACTTGCAGAAAAGAGCTTCTCCCCCTTTCTCACTGACTCCGCCGTTTCCCTCTTTCCCGCTCGAGCTAACGCGAATTTCCCTCCCGCGCAGAGAGAGTCTCCTCCCCCATTTCCTCACGGAAGGCTCTCTCTCCCTGAGAGCCCTCCTTTCTCTACGCGCGTCATGACGCCCCTCTTCTTTTTTTTTTCCCAGAAAACTCTACGGGCTCTTCTTCCTTCTTCACCCGTCGCGCAGTTTTTCTTCCTCTTTTTCTCTCGCAGTCTCAGATCTTTTCCGCCTCCTTTTTTCTCGTTCCCCGTAGGAGCGTTTGCCCCCGGCTCTTTCCCCGATTCAAATTCAGGATGATCCCTTTTTGATCCATTCAGAAGCCCTCTCTCCCAATATCGTGTATATAGCCGTGACCTATTAGAAATCGTCTCCCTGAGTCCCTACTCCTCCTCTTCTGAGAGTCTCGCTTTTTTTAGTCGTCTTCTCCCTCGCCCTCTTCTATCATTCTCTCTTCTTTTTCCTCTCCTCTTCTGTCGTCGTTTCCCACTCTTTCTGGCTACTCCGACAGCATCTCTTCTATCTGATGGAGTGCTTCTCCCAGCCCTTGCCCCCCCTTCCCCCTTCTCAGGAGCCTCTTCTCCTTGCAAGAACTTTTTCTTATCCCACTCGAGATGGCTCTGGATGTGACTGGAGTCACATTTATTATTCAGACGGACTTTTCCGGATGCCTCCGGTTCCCTCTTCCCCTCCCTAGCGGGACATCCCCCTAGAAAAGGCGAGGAATCGTTCTCTTTTTTTCCAAAGCTTCCTTTTTCCCACCCCTTCTCCGACGGGGCCCTCATCTACTAAAGCCCCGAGCCCTTTTTTCTGACCGGCAGTTCCTTCCGTTCCCCCCAAAGGCGCCCTCGCTCCGCTCGAGTTTTTATCTCTCACTTTTCCTTGTATTCTAGATCGAGCTCTTACTACCCGTCACGTATTCTTTTTCTTATCTCCTTTCCCGCGGCGTCTTCTCTTCGCGGAAGAGCTGTAGCCCCCTCCTTCAATTCGAGCTCTCCTCTCTTTTCGGTCCTTTCCTTCTAAGTATCCGAGGAGCCCTCAGAACGGGCTAGTCCCCTCCGAAGCGGACCGCCCTTTTCTAGTTCAAAGTCCTCCCCTACTCCATCCCTCATTCTAGATAGAAGAGCTTTCCTTTTTCAATTCTGCATAGATAAGTGATTGACCCTCTTCAAGCATTTCCCGCTTAGACTGACCTTCCCCTCTCCCCCCCCTAACCGGGTCTCTCTTTCGCTTATCCCTCTCCTCGGAGATAAATATCTTCCCACATCAAATACTAAGTGAAGGAAACTCCACTTTTTATTTGCAGTCAGTACATCCTTTTTCTCCTTTTCCTCTTCTTCGGGTATGAATTCTTTATTTTTTTTTTTATGGAGGTTTTTGTTTGTGGAGTTTCTTTCTTTTCCTGGATGCTACAGAACGTATCTATTCTTTCTCTCTTTGTATCGGTCACTTTCCCTCCCCCTCCTCGTACTAGGAAGAGGCCGGCTTCCCCTACTTACCCATCCTCCACTGTACCAGATGAGGACCTTTCGCGACAGTGAAAGCTTCGGACCTTTTTTTCGAATATGGACGTTCCTCATGTACACCTCTTCCTCTTCCCCTTCCTATCTAGGAGAGAGAGTCATGTCTTTTTTTTTGTTTCCACCGCGAACGCTTTAGGGTCTTTCTCTACCCCCTTTCCGATTTCTCCGAAGGAGAATTGTCCACCTCGCTCTTCTATCCTTCTCTTCCTTTTCATGACGGGTTCCAGCCGCGCGGTCTCCGGGAAGAGACCTTTTCCTCCCTTTTTAAGGACTCAACCCCTCCCCCCCCTTTCTTCCGCTGTCGCCGCTGCGCTCCTCCCTCCCCCTTCTGTGCCTTTGAATAGAGGTGCGATATGAGGATTTTCCCCCTGTTCCCTTTGTCTAGGAAGGACTGCACGCTGCTTTTTTTCTGTTGGGTAAGAACAAGCAAAGCTGTATCTTTTTTCTTCTTTCCCTGAGATTGCCACGAGCGTTGCCTCCTCCTCTTTCCTCTTACGCCATAGAGGAGCGTCTCCTTCCCTTTATTAACTGGTGGCAAGAAGTCTCTCTTTCATGTCATCCGAGAAGATGCTCCTCAGTCCCCTCCCTTTAAATATCTCGCCGACTACTATCTCTTTTCTCCCCCTTTCAGGATTTGAACATCTTTTCCTTCTTCCACCTGCGCCTCAGGGATACTTTTTTTAACCTTTTTCCTTACGATGGTGATCACAGCTCCTCAAAACGTTCAGTCTATAGGTTCCAGCACGGGACCCCTTCTTTTTCTGAACTGCGTTTTTGCCTCCCAAACACTTAGCTAAAGGAGTCCTCTCTTTTTTTTTTTCTGCGGAAGGATCTTCCCCCCCCCTTAGACCACGACGACTCTCCCCCCTTCCCGTTGCGAGGGATATTCTTCCTTCTCTCTCTCTCAATAGAGAATTAGAGTTTCCCTTCTCCTTAGTTATTTACCCGTTCTCGAATCCTTCCTTCTGCCAGCGAGTTCTCCTCCTATAGTAGGAGGGTATTTCCTTCCCCGCTAGTTAAAACGCTGATAAACTAATCCCTTTTTTTCTCTTTTATTCTCGGTATAGGGGCCTGTGCTTCTTTCCTTCTTCTCGTAGATTGCCTCTCCCGCTGTTCCCTCTTATCTATCTATTGCCGACCTCTCTTTCAATATTTCGCGAAAGTAGATCTCTCTCCCTCTCCTCACTTTTGAACATTTCGAAGAAACGCCGCGAATCCTACCTTCTCTCCCTTTCTTTACCTCCCCGTTGTTTTTTTCTTTTCTCCTCTTATTCTTTTCCTGAGTAGTATCGCGGAGGGTCTTACTTTTTCTTTTCTTCTTCTGAGATAGATCTCTCTCTTCCTTTTCCCTCTCTCTACGAGAGATGTCCCTCCCTCTCTCTCCTCCTAGGTAAAGAGGGCCCATCTCTTCTCCCCTTTCCCTAACGCGCTGTACGAGCCTCTTCCGATGACAGAGAGTCCACTTCCTGCCTCAATGGATTCTTCTTCCCCGCTTGGGTCCTCTTTTACCTTCCCCCAAGATGTCTGCGCATCGCTCGCTCTCTCCCTCTTCACCCTTTCTGCTCACAGAGAAATCAGGAACACCCGTTCTTCTCCTCGAAGAAGACATGTCTCTCTTCTCTTCCTCCATTCGCTAGACCCTTTTTTCCCGCTCTACTCTAATTTAAGGTTGGACCATTCATCCCCCTCCTCTCCCTTTCCCTCTATTCTTGTCGCAGGAGTGTTGTGCCGTCGCGTTACTCCCTCTCCGTCTCAGGTGCGCTTTTCGTGCCTCTTCCTTGAACCTTGTTGATGCTCTTGTTGAAAACCTTTCCTTTTTTGTTGTGAACACCTATCTTCTTTTTCCCCTCCAGTTAAGAAGAGTGAAATCTTTTATCCCCTTCCCTTCACTCTTTGAGAAGGCTATTCCTTTTCCCCCCCCCTCTCGCTTGAAAACGACTCGTCACTTTAATTCTGTCCCTCTTTCTCCTCTCTTTCTATACTTTATCCAAAAGGCCGTTCGCTTTCTATTTTTCTCCTCTAGTCTTCATCCCATGTATGTGTGTGTAATTTCTTCGGTGATTCTTCTTTTTTCTGTGTATTATGACCCATTAAGGGGAGATAGGCGTCCTCTTCTCCTTCCCTATTCGATGGATTCCCCTCGTCAATCTTCTACGTTTCTTCGACGGAATAGTATCACTATAGGACACCCTTCCTCAGATCGCACAGAGAGCCACCGGCACTTTTTCTTTCGACTACTCTCCGCTCCCGACGAATGGATTAGACCCCTCTCCCCGCTCTTTCCTGAGAGATAAGATTTTCCCTTTTTCTCCTCCCTTTTCTCCCCCCGTCATTGTCAGGGAACTTACCTCTCTTTTCATATGAGAGGTCGTTCAGAGCTCTCCTTTTTTACTACTTTCCGCTCGTAGACCCTCTTTCCATCTTCCTTTTCGCTTACCAAAGAGTCCCCAGTTGTCACCAAAACCCTCAGTCTCTCCCTTTTTTCTCTTTCTTGTGCCTGGTGACACTAGCGTGCATTCTGCTCTTTCTTTTCTGTCTATGGCCCTCGGTAAGACTCTCTGACGCCGTCCCCTCTCTTTCTTTAGGCCAAGGTAGCATAGTCCTTGTCTCCCATTCTTCCAGTACGTGCCCTCTTTTCGTCGTTTTCGTTTTCTTCTCCTTCGCGAAATATACAGACCATCTATTTCTTTGCATCTTCACGGAAGCATCATAAATCCCCCCCCTCCACCCCCCCCCCATACACATAGCAAAAAAAATACATCATTCAACCCCTAGTCCTCCTTTCCCTTCGGGCAATGCAAATTCTTACAAAACTCTTTTTTTCTTTTAGCAATGAATGTTATGTGTTTCTTCGCTTTCCGAAGTCCGATAGCTCCTTTTATTTTGTAAAGATGCGCGCCTGCTCTTTTAGACGGGACGCCTCCTCCCTCTCCCTTTTCTTAGTGATTACGATCCCTTCTCTCGATGGAGAGCTTAACGGACCTCTTATCGTCTGAAGTAGGCGAGAGATTGCTTCTCCCTCTTTCCTTTCTTCGGATAGTGCTTAGCTTTTCTCCATTCGCGAAGCTCTATCCCCCCTACCTAGCATGCAGCACCCTCTCTCGAAGAGGCTTCGCTTTCCTCCTAATCCGACCTTTTTCCTTCCTGAGACGCGCTCCGTCGCCCCCCCTCTCATCCCCTCAAGAGTGCACGCCGTGCTTCCCTCTCTCCCCCCGGCGCAGGCCTTCGATTCCCCTCCTCCTTTCTATACCAGACCGCCTTTCCCGCCCTCGTCTTTTGTTCCGGGAAGAC
>Ga0179593_1536874_pt1 | contig 17837 bp, 23 predicted proteins | sample CZODoug2_1_08_16_FD_185931 | JGI IMG/M metagenome (GOLD analysis project Ga0179593, IMG submission 185931) | Vadose zone soil fungal communities from Angelo Coast Range Reserve, California, USA - CZODoug2_1_08_16fungal (PacBio error correction) | ecosystem: Environmental > Terrestrial > Soil >... | reverse complement strand
TCCCCCTTTTTCGTAGCCCGTTCTCTGCTATACGCTCGGAGGGGGGCTAATAATCGCGTTCCCGATAGAGGTGTCCTCCTTTCTTTCCTTTCGCCCGCGAGAGGCCGAGGATTGCTTTCCTTCCTTTTTCTTTCAGAAGAGCAGCCTCGTCCTCCCTCTCATCTCAGTAAAAGCGTCCAACCCCCGGTCTCGAAAAAGAGCCAAAACACCATTCCCCCCCCCCCCTTTTTGTCTCTTCCTTGCCTTTAACGACGATTAGACTGCCTCTGAGTTGTAAGAATGGTTCGGCGTTTCCGACTGAAAAGAGAAAAAAGGACCCCCATTCTTGTCAGGAAACCGGGGCCCCGACTTCTGGGACGCTGGTAATAAGTTTCAAGCGCAGATCGACCTCTTTCCTTTTTTTTCTTTCCTCTTTAAAGGGAAAGGATTCGCTCCCCTTTCCCAGAAAATATTGGATGGGCCTTTTATCCGAACTCAAGTCGCTTTCTTGTCCAACGTCACCCCCCACCTCCATTCTCTTTGTGGCTAGTTAGGGAAACTACCGCCCCTTCGAGAGATAGTGCGTACCTCCCCGTCCTATCAAACCCCCTCCCTTTCCTCCCCTTCCGCTCTGCCCTCAACCCCCTAGCGCCGATTGAAGCAAAAGCCCATATCTTCGCTTACCCACGACCTCATTAGACGCGGCGTCGTTTTCCTCCTTCACCAACTTTTTTTCTTTCTTCTCGCGGCCGCTCAGCACCCCGTAGTAGAGGCGATTTTCCGCTCTGGTTCGATTTTGTGCGTCAGATTTAGGCTTCCTTCCCCCAACACCAACGTTTTTTCTAAAACGGTTTTTTTTTGCCCTTCCCTTCTTCTCCTCCGTAATTCCGTCGCAGGTTGTCTTTTTTTTCGGTGCCTTTAATTTTTATGAACGATAGGAGCTCTTGAGCTTCTTCGAGGCACGGCGATTTTTGAACAATGATCCCTCATCACACACAGGCCGAATTCTTTCGGTTTTTTCTCATTAGAGAGGCTAAGTCAGCACCTCCTTTTTCTGAAGGACCCATGTTTCTCTCTGTGGATTCGAATCACCCTCCCCTTCCCCTTGCCTTTGGAGCCCTTACTCCCTTCTTTTTCCCGCAATTCCAGATTTGGTGCGAAAGGATAGCTCCTTCCCGGAAGTCGCGTCGCATCGCTCTTCCTTTCTTTTTGCTGCGCCCTCGCGCCTCCTTTTCCCACGCCACTTCCTGTTTTCTTTTTCTCCGCTCCCGAGCGCCAGCCGAGATGTGCCCATTTCAATTTATGAGCATTGAAGGCGGTCGCCTTTCTCCTCTCCGATCGGTGTGGCTGTTTCACCCTTCCCCGCGAGCAGAGATTCGATTTCGCTTCCGCTCGAAACGGAAAAGTTCGTTATCTCCGGTGACCGCAGTCCTTCTCCCCCTCCCGCTGCGTCCGGCCAGCGAATTTAAGAGTTCGAAGGGGCTTTCCCACTTCACTTCTCGAAGTTCTTTCTCAGCCATGATACGGATGCCTGATCTACCCAGAAAGGGCTCGTTTCAGCCTTTTTGCAGATTAGTGCTCTCGTCGTAGTTTTCAGCATCGGAGCAGATTCGTTTCTTCTTTTTCTTTCCCAACTACTGGACTTTCCGCCCCCTTTTACTCCGATTGGAAATTTATCTGGTTTTTTCCCAACGCGAATGGTAGTCCTTTTTTTTTTGGTCTCTGTTCCCCCCCCCTTTCTCGAGGTTTTTTCCTCGTCATTTTTAGATGTGAGTTTAAGCCCCAGTAGCACCCCGGTTCGCCTCCCCTGGTCCCTCCTCTCGAGGTCCCCCCCCTCGCCAGGAGGGAGAGGAACCCCATTGCAACATGCAGATTTTTTCCTTCGACGAGATCGAAACCCCCCCGTGAAGCCCTTTTGGACCCCCTCCCTCTGCTACTGGAAAAGTACCTCCCGCCAGAGTCGACTTATCAGAAACTTTTTTCCTCAATCTCGGTGCGGCGGATTTGCATGGTCGGCCCCCCTACTCTTCTGCGAGAGTTAGAAGGGTGACACACGCATCTCTATCTTGTTCCTCATTCACTCCCTTTCGAGATGCCGCTCCTTTTTTCCTGCGCCAACTTCCCTCCTTCGCCGAATCCACAGATATTCGGGCCTTACGCCACCGAGATTTCTTCCCCTCGCTTTCGAAAGTTCGACTCCTGTTTGTCCCCCTGCGAGTGAGCGCTTTTTTTCCCTCCTTGTCCTCGTAGGCAGGGGACCGGGTTTTTTAGCGCTCTACGAAGCTTATTTCTTTTTTCGGATGGGTCTTTGGAGCCTACTGGATTGTGGGTCTCTCTGGTACCCGGGAGGCGCCCCCCCCCCCCCTTCCCTTTATCTAGGGCTTTCTTCAACTCCGCACTTCACATCTTGACAAACCACCAGAGACTCTGCTGCTCTTTGCCCGATCCGGTCTCCTTCCCTGAAACTTTCCCCCCCCTTTTTTGTTAGAGAACAAATCCGCATGATAAAATATTTGCTCCTGCTGGCTTCGTCTCTTCCCGACGGCCCCAAAAGTTGTCTTCTTAGCTACGAGCCTGTCTCCCCCCAATGTAACACCGTATCTCCTCCCTTTTTCCTTTCACTCATCACATTAGAGACTTAGTCTTTTCTACACTTCTTAAATTCCCCTCCTGCCGCGGTTATGGCTCTTCCTTCCCCCTTTCGTCCGGTTCCTAAACATGAGACTGGTTTACTTTCTCGCGAAATCGATTAATAGGCTAGTCCTCCTCCGATCGTAGAAGCTTTTTCCCTTCAAGGCGAACTTTTCCCATTGGCTCATTCCGTTAAAATTGAGTATGTCCCCCGCGATGGCTTCGCGCCACGATCTCCGCACCCCTTCCTTTGCAGCGCAAAGGATGCCGGTTTTTTTTGGCTTTGTTTTTTTGGGCTTCTTTGTTTTTTTTTTTTTTTTTAACCCCAGAAAGGGGTTATTCCTCCCTATGTCTCCCCGCCGTAGCTTTGCTCCGTGCCAAACAATTGCGTAACCATTCCTTTCGCCCACAGGAGCTTGTTTTTGTTATTCAGCATCCACAATCATGCGCATGTTTCTCGCAGCCCATCTGGACCCCCCTCCTTTCCTCTTTCGGACTGCTGCCTCTCGTATTCTCCCACCCTCTTTTCCCCTTCGGCTGTTGATACAAGCAGAAAGAAGTGTTTCCCCGGCAGCCTCGAACATAACGTCCCCTTCTATAGCGCCTATCTTCCTTTCCTTCCTTCTTCTGCCCACCTCACCATCCTGGCCCCTTCCTTCTCTTCTCAGATGCAGGAAAAGGGAACCCCACCCCCCAATCCAAACGGTGGTGTTGTGCCCCTAAAGCTGACGCGCCCTCTCCCTCCTCTCTTTCGCGGATGAATCGACTCCTCCTTTTTCTCTGTGCTTCGCGCTAGAGAAGCTTACGAGAAACGCTCTTTTTTTTTTTTTTTCTTATTCATTTCGTTTCCTCCCTTCCTTAAACGTTACGAATATATTTTGCGTTTTCGTCCTCGCATCTTTTTTAGGAAGAGTCCGGCTTTCGACATTTGGAAGCTGGTTCTCGTGTTTTTCCTTATTTTTAAGTCCGCGATGCGTTTCCCTCCTCCCCTTCACGCTTGCGTTCTCCCCCCTTCCAGCCCTCGCCTCCCATTGTCCCAAGGACAATACGAGTTGTAACCTCTCGCAAAGACTTGCCCTTCCTCCCCCCCCAAAAACGTATCTGGGGTCGCTCTTCCCCCCCCCCCTTATTACTCCGTTTCCTCCCCCTTTTTTCCTAGGCGGGGGCTAGTTTCAAAGTAGTCGGCGGTGTTCGGTATATCTAGGCGAAGCGACTCCTCCTTTTCGAAGAGACAAAGATGGATTTTCCTTTTTCTACCTCGGTCTTTCTCTTCTCACGTGGAGGGATGATGCGCCATGTTTTCTGCTAGTCTCCCCCTCCATCTCGGCTCTCGCGTCCCCTTTTCCCCATAAGTCTTGACCCTTGCGCAAAAAGACTTTCTCCCTGTGAGCCCCCTCCGAGCTCTTGGCTAAGAGTCCTTTCCTATCTATATTTTATCCTCCTCCGTTTGTTTTTTTTCTCTAGACCAGTGAATCGTAGAAATGTTGAGCGTTCTTTGAGGGTCCCTGGAGTAGAAAGTCTTTTTCCTCCTCGTTGTAGAATATCTTCCCCCGTTTTCCGGCCAGAGATTACGCGTTAAACAGTTCGAGGCGCCTTCTTCGAATAATTCCCCTCCCTTGAGACAGGCCTTACCGTAGGTCTTTCCCCCAACACATCCCCCCCTCCCCTTTTTTGTCTTCCTTTTTTTTTTCCCACGACGATTTACGCGGAGATTTGGGCCTAACACGCACTCTCCCGAGCCCCCGGCCTCTTTTGTCCTGCACGGTTCTCTCCAGTGTGAAAGCGCACTTTCTTTTCCTGTTCGATCTGGCCGTTCCTTTTTTTTTTCCCCCGTTCTTAGTGTCTTACCTTCTGTTATTGCCTGGGGAAAAAGGGCTTAACTCCATCGTGTCCAACTCCCTCCTCAATTGAGCGTGCTGCTCTCTTGGGTCCTCCCCTCCTTTTTCCCCCCATTAAAAGTCGGCGCGGCTTTTTTTTGAAACCCTCTTCCAAATGTCATTATAAAAATAATTTATTCCTCTCCCCCCAGAGGCTCTTACGCCCGCAAATTTACCCTTCCCCTCTTTCCCCCAGATCTCTCCGCGGAGCACGTATTCGAGCTCAATTTCTCTTAGCGAGGCTCCCCCCTTTTCTTCGAGGCCGATTCATCTTCTTTCTTCTCTGCGCGTCCCAGCTTTTATTTTCCTTTTACCCCACCACCGTGTTGAAACGAAGAAAGGTTTTTTTTGTTCCTTGCATCCCGTCGCAGGATGCTAGGTGAGGAGATTCTTTTTTATAGGAGCTTATAGGCGCTATCCTTCCCTTCTCAGAGGCCGTCTGGGACTCTTTTTTTACGATTGAAAAAAAATGATTTTCTAGGGAACGCGGGTCGCTTCTCATCTTTTTTTTCCCCCTTCTCCGGCTTCTCAGTATTCTTTTCCTGAGCCAGCTTTCCCCATTCTTCGGAAAATGCTGAAGATATGTTTCTGCTACCCCCCAAAAACCAAAAACCAGTCCCCTTCTTCGGGGGAAAGCCCTTCCTCCCCTTTTTGTTTCTCCCTCCCTCTTTTTGCGACGGATAGGTCCAGCTTTGAATAGAGCGACCCCCCCTTCTTTGGTCTTACTTGTCCCCCCTTTGCAATGCATGGCGCTGCCCCTCCCCCCCCGTTTTTCGGATGAGAGTGGAGAAGATTTCCTTCCCGAGATGTGAGACCTTTCTGAATGACATTGAGGAGGTCGCCCTTTCCCGCTTCTACAGATTTTTTTTTTCCCCCAGTGAGGCACCATAGAGTCATACCTTGCTCCTGGAGCCACGCTCGTTTCCGGGCAACGTCATCACTTCCTCCTACCGCAAGTCCCACCCCCCACCTCGTCTGAGTCCGAAGAGAATTCTTGTCGAGCTCACTTCTCGAAGGTGATTAGTTTCCTTCCCTGCGAGATCTCCCCTTTCTCCTCACACAGACTGCTCCTTTCTTGTGACAATAGAAGAGCCTTCTCTAGTAGTAGTCCTTCCATCGAGCAGATCGTCAAATCTTTATTTCCCCCTCCCCTCCCGGATTGGTCTGTCCCCCCCCCCGCCCGCTTGTAAATTTTATTTTTGTTTTTTCTACGGATCGGCACAAAACTCCTCCTCCACGACAGAGTTTGGTCCCCCCCTCCTAGTGGTGGGAAAGATTGATTTCTGCGTTCCCCCACGAAGATAGCAACCCCCCCCCGGGTACCTGGGCCCTCTCTCCCCCCCTCGATCCTGCTCCCTGTCGCATCTCCCCCCCACCGTTCCACATTGAAGAGAAGACTTGCTTCTCCCCCCTTTAGGACGCAATGTGGAAACTGTGCTACTCTTCTCCCCCCTCTCGGGGAAAACCTTATTCCCCCTTCCCCTCTATTATTCATTGGACCAACCCGGTGCTGGCGGAGAGGACGGCGTTTTTTGTGAGCAGGGGTGCGCAGTATTTCCCCTCCCCTCTCCTCCGTTGTTGTTGTTTCCCTTTCCCTTGCTGGGACTGGCACCTTGGCTTCCGGAATGATCTTAGGCCCCGAAGCACCGTTTCTCTTCATGAAAATCTCTTTTTTTTTTCCTTTCGGTCCGTCCCTCTTCCTTTTTCACAGAGAGGGCTCGTATATGTACAGTAGAAGGTTCCTTTTTCCCCCTTGCTTTTTAGATATATTCTTTTCTCCAAGAAGTGATCTTTCTCCCCGTCTTTTTTTTTTTTTTTTTTTTTTTCTCGTTTTTTTTTTTTTTTTCTTGTTATTTCCCTTTTTTCTTTTTTTTTTTTTTTCTTTTTTTTTTTTTTTTCTCTTTATGGTAGGGAGGTAATTTACTTTTGCTTTTCTCGCGATGCGGGAGGCGAACCCCTCTTCCTTTTTGCGATCTCGTGGTTCTCCCCTTCCTCCCTCAAGAATCGGGACACCGCTTATGCTTTCTGCTTTTTCCCCTTCTTCCCGCGTTTTTGCCCTCTCCGGTAGTTCTTTTCCCCTCACATTTCAAATCGGGAGGCAGGATCCATGGGAGGTGTGATAAACTTCAGGGCTGCGTCCTGACCCTACGTATCTCCGCAGCGTCGCTGGGTGTCTTTCGCTTCCCCTCTTTTTCCTGGTCGGATCCAATTTCACCCCGCAGGCTGTCCCATCACTTCGAGACGTCTGCTTTTCAATGGAGCCCTTCTTCAACTGCTGTCCGAAGAAGAAATAGGGGAAGGAGGGAGCATGGAGAAATGATTTCCCGTCGGCGTTCCCGTTAGAGAGTGAGGAGTTTTTTCATCGCTTATTGCCTCGATTCCCCCCCGATAGTAGAGCGGTTTCCCCTTCCCTCCTCAATGCACCTTTCCGTTTTCCCCCTCTGCATGGTAAGCCCCGTTGTAGCTACTCGCTTTTCCCCACTGTATCTCCACCCCTTTCTTTTCCTGGCAGCGCAAGTGCTTCCCGAGGGCTTAAGGGCCTTCGCGCGATGCGACTCCTTCCCCTTTGCTATGTATCGTTGGTTCCCCCCCCCCCCCCCCCCACAAAGATGACAATTGGTAGTAAGGCTACCCCGCTTGAGGGCCTGGTGGTTCCCCCCCCAGATCCTGACGGCAGTCCCTCCCCCCTTCTTTCCTTTTCAGCACATCTGGCTTCTGTCAAGCTGCGGACTTTCCTCTATGAGAAGCCGAACCGTTTTCCCTCCTCTTGAAACGAGACATCAGTGGTTGCCGCCGATTTTCCTTTCGACGGCTCAAGTCCATCGAATTCCTCTCCGCATATCCCGGTCCCTCTCCCCCTTCCTCATGCCGAAAACCCCTTCGACGGACTTTTCTTTAGATGCAGGACAGTTCCAAAAACACCCCCTTTTCTGGCAAAAGGTTCTATAAAAGCGGAACCGCCCCTCTTCTAGAAGATGAATCGCCTCCTTTCTTTCTTTTTTCTTTCAGCTGCTGCGGTTCGCCCCCAGTTGTTGAAAGAGCTCCCGCGCCTCCTTGAAGTGGAAAGTGGCGAATATTTTGCGGGTCTTTTTTTTGAGTCAGAGCGTCAGGAGTAAATCTATGTTATTTCCCTCTGGTTCTCGATCCTCCACCCTTTTTTCCTCCTCCTTTTCCTCCGCGACCTTGCGTTGCCAAGGGACTCCTGCATCATCGCTCAAGTCCTGTGAGTTCGGACCTCCCTCACAGAGGTGCTGGAATCGCTCGCCCCCCCGACTTGCCCCCCCTCTTGACCAAGGAAAAACCTTCTGTTGTCCCCAGCGTTAAGGCCCCTTTGCGACGAGGCCGGGTGGGTCGTTCTTTTTTTCGTTGTGTTAGGCCGCGAACCTGCTTTCTCTTTTCTCGCTCCAGAGAATCGTCGTTCCAACACTTCGACAAAAAGGTATTGGATTGTTTGTTTCCCCCTGTCGCGGCCGGTCTTTCTCCTTTTCCTTCCTTTCCGCGATAACTGGCGTAGTCTTTCTGCCCCCTGGGAAACTAGAAGTATTCCTTCCAAAGTAAGATAGGAGACCCTTTTCCCCCCCGCATGAGACTAAGTTCTCTTGCCTCCTAGCGTAGAGCCGCGCACGGGGTCTCCTTCAATGTTCATAGTCGAGGGGTAATCCCTCCCTCTTTTTTCTCGAGATTGAAATGGTCTTTGCGCTCTCCTATAAGCTCGGAGGGGGGGCCCCCTTTTACCTGTAGAGAAAGTTGTTTGCGGATCGAGTTGTCTCTTGTAAGGCTTTCCCGGCCAGAGAGAGCCGGACGTTCCCCCCTCCCTCCGGGACGCGGCCGCCCTTTTCTCCTACTAAAGTCCACGTACCGGCCTCTACCGAATCCGAAACCGCGCCACCCCCCTCCCTTTGTCTCTGTGGCCTTTCCTCCCTCTTTTCGCTGCGCCGCGTGACTTTTTCCTCTTTTTCGTCCGGCAGAAACCCGCACCGTCTTTCACCTGCATAGTACAAAATATTGTTAGGCACTCACGCTTTTCCAGGAAGATCGAACCTTTTTCTGTTCGATCTGGTCCTTGGGTCCTTTTTCTCGGATTCCCAGGTTCCCCTCCTTGGGGTGCCAATGGGATTACCTTCAAGCGGTCCCCTTTCCCAGCATTGCAATGATGCGTGCGGTAGCCCTCAATCGTCTTACTTTTCCCCCCCCTCCCCTTCCCGGAGCGCTATGCGTATAGATTCCCAGCTCCCCCCTGTACTCTGCGCTCTGTCCGATTGACGCCCGCAAATATTCTCCCCCCCGACTTGTCCCTTTTTCCGTATTCGCGAAATTCAGCGTCCGCATTCGTAGGCGGATTCATCTTCTTTCCTTCCTTTTTTTTTCGAGCTCCCCTTCAGCGTTAGGATTATCCTTTCCCCAGGAATAAAACGGTTTTGTTCCTGTCCTGAATATTCTTCCTCCCCCCGTCCCTCAGGGATGAATTTGTTGCGCTTTTTTCCTTATGACCGATAGCATTATATCGATGGGACGTGATTTTCTTTTTGACGCTGTCCCTTGCTTTCAACAAAGATGTTGGTATCCCTACGGGAAACCTTTAGGGCCCATAGAAGAGGCCCTTTCCCCCAGATTCTCCTTCAGATGGGCGCTCCCCCCCATTCTTATGGTCCTGATGACCTGATAGGGGGAGGATTTACTTCCCTCCAAGAACCCCCTTCCTCGAAGGGGCCCCTTCCGGTCCCCCCTAAAAGGGGTCTCCAAGGGCTGTATTTGTGCTCAGAGTACTGGACGGAGCGTTGAGGACCGATTTTAGTACTGGACTTTAGCCGCGACTTTTTTTTGCCAAGCCTCCGTTTGTTTATTAGTGGAGAAGCTGTAGAGAAAGAGCGCTGAGGACCTTTTTGTCAAGGTTCCCTGCTGTGAGGATTTTGGTCCGTGCGGCCCGCTTCTCCTTTCGGGGAGTTACACAGGAGGTTTTATAGCGTCCTCGAGCTCATGCGAGCACTGCCCTGTGAACATCCGTTGACCTCCCATGGAGAACGCCGACCTTTTATTCCATAAACGCGGCTGCGTCCGCAGCGAATTAGGAGTTCTCTGGCCGCAACGACGGTAAATGATCTGGCGTGTTCGGAGAAGCCCTCGACTTATGTTACATTTGGGACTCTTCCTGTCGTACCGTCGACTCCCCTCCTCGACGCTGTAGGGCTGAGGCTTCATTCCTCCAGAGAGATTCTCCCTCCAACCCTCCCTTCTCTGGTTTCGCTCACGGACGCCCTTTCCTACCGGATCGGGCCCCCCCCCCGCCGAATGGGTAGAAGGCCTTTTTTTCTCTGTGTTAAACTTACTCGTCTGTAAGATGATTGCTGTTTCCCCTGATGATCGCCAACCTTTCTGGTACATGGGCCATCGCGTTTCCCCCCCCCTCGATTCCTGAGCCACGGGCTTCTCCCACCCAATAACATACGTCACATGATTTTACCGCTTCGTGCCGCTGCGACGAGCTCGTCCCCCCCTTTGCCCGCCCTGTGGAACCTGCCTTCCTTTCTCCTTTTTGACAAGGCTACGATGAAAGATCGGGGCCACCGTTTCCCCTTTTCTCGAGGAGGGGATGACCAGAAATCTTTCTTAGCGCAGTGGGTAGTCCTAATAGCGGATTCGGATCTCGTCTCAGGGTGAGCCCGGCAGGCGCGGAACTCTCCGTTGTTGTTGTTGAGATCGCTTTTTTTCTGCCTTCTTTTTCCCTGCTCAATCGAGACGCCTCCGTCCTGAGTAATCGCGCCGTTTCCCTTCCTTTGAAAATCATCGCCTTTCGAGTTTCCCTTTGTTCCCGAGAGTGAAGTCTCCTTTTCCTGCCTGGTCTCAGGGTCCCAGTTTTTTCGTCGAAGATCCTCCTTTTCTTCAATGTGTCCGGATGGTATTTCTCTTTTTTTTTTCGGATCGCGTGTTTCTCCGCCGTTATGGACCGTTTTTTTTCGAACGATAATTGTGACGATCCGTTGTCTGAAACTCGCGCCCTTTAAATATGACCCCCTTCGGATTGTAACAGCTTTTGCGGTGTCCCCCCTTTTTTTCTAGTTTTCCCTCGTTAGGCCCAAGGTCCATCACCTCGGGCGTCAGGTTCCCATACGGTAAAGTGTCCCCTATTGACGATTCTTCCTTCGTCCCTCTTCATGGAACTCCGGACCCCCTCCGCGTCGCTCGGTGTGACTGTCTGGGCTTCCAGTAACATCCTTTCTCTCTCTTTTTCCCCCCCCCCTCTTTAAATAATAACTTCTAGTTTCCCTTCTTTTCCCCACTTCTAATTCGCTGCGGAAGCCTTTCCCTTCGGTCGGCCTTTCCTACATGATGAGTTTTCGAGAGTGCTCTAGCGGAAATCGATTATATGTCCTTTTACCAGCCCCGATCGTACCTCCGGTTCGCAGGTCCGGCCCTCAGAAATGCCCTAAGTGTAAAATTGAGCAATTTAGCACAAGGATTTGATATATTCCTCCCCCCCTCTTTTCCGCAAAAGGCCGTGTTTTTTCTGCGGAGGGGTCTTTCTGGAAAGACAGCTAGGGGAGGGATTTTCGCGCCTCCCGAAGGAGCGAGTAGATAGCAGTCTGCGAAAAATTCCAAGGGCGCAACCGGCGGAAGACGTTGCCCCCCGGAAGTGGGCCTTTATCGCATCCCCCCTCCCCCCCTCCCTCAGCACCCCCTTGTACTGAAGCCCTTTCTTTCGAAAGCCTTCCTCCTCTGGGGAAGGGTCGACATTCTCCTAACGCGTTCTTCTTTCTTTTCTTTTCCCGCGACATCCTTTTTCTTGTCCACGACGAGTAGAAGGAGTCCATATCTACTAATAGCGCCTATTTTTTTCCCCCCCCAATTTAACGCGCATGCGGTGCCCCCCCTATCCTCCCTTACTTATCGAGGAGAAGAGCAGTCTTCCACACTTTCAAAAAGGTGGTGTTGTGATTGTTTCTCTCCCTCTCACCTCCCCCTCTATCTAGAAGATGGGCCCCTCCCCTCCGACTTGGGATGGCTGGTCCTCCTCGCGACGAATTTGAACGCTCCCTCGCCGGTTCCTCTCCTGGTGGAGCGAGAAAGTGTCCACATCGGAGCATCTTTTTTTGCGGCAGAGTTCTTCTCTCAGGTGGATTTTCCCCCTCGTTTTTTTTCTCGAGACTGCACGAGCTTACTTCATTTTCTAGTGAGGGTTTCCACTCACCTTTCTTGTCATCTTCCCTTTTTGGACACTCTTGCAGGTCGGAAGACCACATAGGTGCTGGAATCTTCTTTCTTTTCTTGCAAAAGTTCACTTTCAGCTCTCCCCGTTCCCACACCGGATATGGGGTGTCGCCGCTCTTGCCGAACAAGAGTTGGACGAGGCCGTGGTTTTTGTTGGCCCGCCGAACCAGGCGGTGTCCTTTCTCGGCGTTCCACCTCCCTCTCTTCAAAAGGTCTTTATTTTTTTTTTTCGACCTCGTCGAGGCATTTGGCGGATGATGCGCTCCTGGAGGCCGGCGTCTCCCCCTTTTGAACTAGAAGGGGAAAATCTCCGCATAGTTCCTACTTACGGTCGGCGACCAACTCCCGGGGACTTCGACTCCGTTCTCCTTCTCCTTCCGAGAGTATCGCGCCCCCTTGATAAGAGGTTCCCTATTTCTCTCATGGGAATTCCGCCTCCCTTTTTCTGAGAGATGGCCCTTTCTTTTCTCCCGTGCGCGGCGACGCTTATCATAATCGACCCGTCTGTCGGACTCTTTTTCTTTTTTCAGGGGGACGTTCCGCCTGAGAGCAGAGATGTTTTGCTTTAGAAGAGCAGACGCGGCCCCTCCCCATCCAGTCCACGTGATCCCTCCCTCTGGTAGAAACCGCCGCCAACCACCTCCTCTTTTTTTTCCTGCTGGAAGTTTGTCCGATCATTCGTTTTCCCCCGGGTCCGCATGAGTTCGCGGTTTTCCTCCCTTGCACGAGCCCCCGGCCTTTTTCCCTTTTCTTTTCCCCTTAAAGATTTTCCCCAGCGAAGATAGAAAACCCCCCTGTTTTTTTCATGTTCGATATTGGCTTCCCTTTCTTTTTCGCTCCGTTTCCCCCCCCTTTCCGCACAAATGTATTGTGTCAATGGTCCTTCCTTTCGGTAGTGTGCCAACGGCCAGCGATATGATGCGTGCTGAGTCGGTGGGCCCCCCTTTTCCTTCAAAATAATTCTCTCGTTTCTCTCGAGAACCAGTGATTCCCTGCTTCCTTCTATTTACTCCTTCCTCAAAAAAAGATTGCGGCCCTCTTCTCCCCGAAAATTTCTTAACCTTCCCCCCCGAATGAATAGACGCCTTGCGCTAAAAACTTTGGGCGGCGCTCCGGCTCCATTCTTTCCCGATTACATATTCTAGATATGGGCGCGTCATGGCTTACGGCCCCCCACACCAGTGTGCTTTAAACGGTTTTGTTTTGCCCCCTTTCTTCTCCTCGATAATTCCTTCTCTTTAGGTTTTCTTTAATTTATGACAGATCTGCTATTTTTAGATGGGAGTGATTTTCCTGGAAGACTTTTATCCCCTTCTGCAACCACTATTGAGTTTTCCTACGGGACGGTTTTCTCATCGAGCTTCCTTTCGCAGCTTCTCTCTCTTTTCGAGAAAGTTCGTTTACTCTCCCTCTGCAGGGATCTGTGGATTTCTCCCCAATGCCCGCCCACTCTTCGGGGGAGACCGTCTTTAAGCAATTGACCCTAAGGATAGATATCTCCCTTCTTTCGTCGAGGGGCGCATCGCTCCCCCCATGAGGTCTTTGCTCGAATGCTTGCAGCCCTTTTTATTTCCTGCTCCCTCTGAAAGAGAGCCCGAGCGGCCTTTTTTTTTGAAACGGAATTTTTTTTTTCTTCCTCCCGTGAGAAAGCTCCGCTTTTCCCCGGAGTTCTAAGCGATCTAGATCCTGGAGTCCTCGAACGGAACAACAGCCCTCCGTTCGACCGGCAGTACACTATCTTCCTGCGTCCGCAGCGAATTTACGCCCTTGAAGGACGGCCTCTGCCGGCCCACTTCTCGAAGGTGATATCAGCTTCGCACTTCTGGAATGTTACTTTTCCTCCCCCCCCTCCGTCGGCAAGCCGTATTTCCTTCCCCGAAGATTAGTTGAGATCGTTTTTGCCCCGAGAAGATAGTAAATATTTACCGACGGAGTGGTCGACTCCCTTCCGATTGGACCTGTCTTTTCCTGGTATCGGGCAACTCTCCTCCCCCCACCGCAGAGTCTTCTGGTCCCCTTGACGCGTTCCCCTTTTTTCTTGCGGGGAGTTATTCCCGCAAAAATTTGGTACCGGGGCCCTTCTTTTGATCCTGATCCCGTAGGTCTCCCCTCCATCCTCGACACATGAATCCGCGACGAGATCGAAATTGTGGAACCTGTCTTCCTTTCTGGACAAGGCTACTCTCCCCCCCCTCTGGACAACCGACTTAACGATGATTTTCATGCCCCTTTGCGGATCGAGAGGGATGGTCGGCCCTCTCCTGAGTCGGAGAGTGAGCAGGGTTTGCGGGCCTCCCCGGGTAGAGTCCAGGAATTCCACTTTGTTGTTGTTGAGAAGATTCCTGCCTGGTACGCTCCCTTTTTTCCCTCGCGCCGGTAATCCGCTTCTTCCCACTTTTCGATAATCTCCCGTGTATGGAAAAAATTCATCTCCCGTCGACTCTTTCCTCCCGAGAGTGAAGAGCGATTTTTCCCGTCCTTTTTTTATTATCAGGTTCCAAGGAGGTACTTTTTTCTCTTCCTCTGATATTCAATGTTCTTTCAGCTCCTCCTTGGTCTCTTGGCGTCTCGCCCCTCTCCCCCCCCCGTTTTCCGGAGGAGAACCGATTACTTTTGCTGTGATGAAACTCCTTGACCACCGCTTCGGATTGGTAACCCGCTCCTCTTTTTCTTCTACCATTCGCTTTTTTTGTTTCTTCACAAGGAACAGGGCCCTTGCGTCCGGGATTTTCCCGTTCAAGGAGGTTTGCTACCTTTCTTCTCGATGGCATAGTGTACTATTTTTTTACGCGAGATTCGAGTGTCCCTTCCTTTCCGTCTACAATGTATTCCCTTCCCCTCGAATGGATCTTCCTCCTAGAAGGCAGTCGATGCGTCCCCATCGCTGCTTCCTTTTTCTCATGTATATTGGGATGCTCCTCTTTTCCCCTTGAAGTGACCCGTTAAGAGCTTTTCCAGGAGCTCGACGCCCCACTCTCTATGATCGATGGGCCGTCCTTCAAGCGTTAGAAAAGGGCTTTTTTTTCCGTTAACAGGGTGAGCATTTCCACTCCTCCTGCTGGAGATCTTTTTCCAGAGATCCTCTGGGCTGGAAGCATCTTGCGGGAGGGCTCAGTCCCCTCCTTGGTTATTCGCGCGATGCGACTATCTCCCGTGAGCACAAGTGTAAAACCATTGATTTTTTCCGGAGATACTTCTGTGCCTGGTGGCCTCCCAGATCCTTGCTTTTCCCCTCGCATGGGTACATGCAGCCCATTTTGCCTTTTCCATAATCGGAAGAAAGCTGCGTTTTCTCTGAGAAGCCGAAACCGCTTTTTCCTGTATGTTTTACCCAGGTGTTGCAAGAAGTTCCCGCAGGCCTCGGCCCCTCCCCCATCGACCTTTTCCTTCTCTCATCGGTAATAACTGACCGAATTTACCGCCTGCGACGGAATAGGAGGATACGGCTTTTTTTCCAAACACCTTATTCTGTTGCAACGGTTGGTGTTGTGTACCTGCTAAAGCTGACGCTTCCAGATCGGGAGACCTCTCTGCCTCGACGACTTGTCTTTTTAGCGCTCGCGAAGAAGTTCCCCAGTTTGTGAACGCTTCCTTTATTTCTTCCGTGGGGAAGCGAAGGGGACCTTTGGGGTCATCGGCTGCATCCCTTTCCCTTCCTCCTTGATTACAGATAGGTTGATACCATTTTCCTGAGCGATCGACGTTTATTTGACCTCCCCGTCACTACAGCACGCTCATTGTCCTCCCTTCCGTTGGGCCCACGCTCCCCTCTCCGTTCGGAAGCCATTGGCAATACAGATTCTCGAGAACGGAGGTTTCCCCCCTCTGCCGCCCTTACCAGGAAAAAAACGTTTTCGTTTCACACTGATCCCGTTGAAGAAAGTGGACTCTTCCGTGGGATAGTTTCCCCAGTAGTAGTGCTCCTTCCTAAGAACACAGGCTCCCCCGGGACTCCTCCTGGAGAGAACTTTACGTACACTTTCACTTCCCCAGGTTATTGGTTTTTGCGTCTGTTTTAGAAATCTTCTCCTGTATCACGTGGACATATGCCTCCTGCCTGCCGCTTCTTTCTCTCTCTTAAATGGGACCCGCTCGGCTCTCGCGTTCACGTACCCTATTTTCTGGGCCTCACAACGCGATCCCGAAAGATCCCTCCCCCCTTTCTAGCCCCCCTCCGAGCGTACCCCTCGCCCATCTCTCTATTTTCCTCCTCCTTTCTATGAACTGATCTAGCCTTTTTCGCTCGGGGGGGGCTCCCCCCCTCCCCGTCTTCGAAAAGTCTTTAGGACACTTTTAGCGTAAGTAAGGGTACGTTCCGCTTTCTTTATTTGCTCGATTTTTTTTCCCCCGTGAGGACGAGCAGTCGCTTCGCCCTCCGTCCAAGGATCCCTTCTCCAGAGGTCTCCCTTTTCCCCCACAATTCCCTACCCCCCTTTTTACTTGTGAAAGTGTGGAACGACTCCTGATATTACCGGGTTTTGGCCTAACCAGCCCCCTCCCCCTTCTCCCGGCCTCGTCCAACTTCTTCCCCCCGCCCTCGAGATCGAACCCCTGTTTTTCTGTTTCTCTTCCTCTTCCCCCTTCTTTGCCCGTTAAGATTCCAGCACTATGTTTTGCTTACGAACTCACCTTTGTCCAACGGCCAGCGATGCACTTTTTTTGCTTCGGGCCAACTCCCCTTCTTCCCCTCCAACGGCGAGCGCTCGTGCGTTTCCTTCCCAAATGTCATATCACCTTCGAAGATCTGGCCCCCCCTTTTCTCCGATGACGCCCGCAAACCCTTCTTCCGCCACGATTGTCGCGTATTCGAGTTCAACTTCTTCGAGCGATCCGGACCCCTTCTCCCCCTTCTAGATCTCGATCTCTTTTCTCGTAAGATTTATTTGGCCGTGTTGAAAGACTACCACCCTTTTTGTTTTGAAGGCGCACCCCTCTCTCTTTTTCAGTAGAAGGAGGTTTATCTTTTCGTTAATGTATGACGTATTCTTCCCCCGATGGGACTGAGGTCTTTTTTTTTTCCTCCGTCTGTTCCTGCTTTGCCCCTCTGTAGCTTGTCCCTTCCCTACGGTCAACCTGTTTTTTCTAATCGAGAGGTCTTCCCCTCTTTTCGACAGATGGGATTTTCTCACATGATGATGCCTTTTTCTCTTTATCTGTGGATGCGACTCCTCTTCCCACCAAGTAGAGGCTTTGATTAGTCACCTAAATTTTTGCACGATTTGTGCTCTCCTTTATATATCCAGCGGACTAGACGTTTCTCCCAATAAATGGCTTCTCCCCTAGAGAATGCCTTTTTTCTCCCCCACTGAAGTTTCTTTTCTCTCCTGGCGCCGATGAACGATTCACGTCTTCAAGGGAAACGGAACACAGAGCATTATCCCCTTTCGTACCGCTTATCCCGATCTTTTGGCTGTCTTTTCCCATAGAGAATAATAAGCTTCCCCCTGCGCGAGCTTTTTTTTCCCCTTTTTTTTTTCCCCCTCTCTCCCAGGACCGGTTTCTACAGCCGACCGCATTCCCCCTTTCTTTGCCGTCAGCAGCGAATTTAAGAAAGTCATCTGACGGCACCTTCTCTCTTTTTCTTTTCAAGAGGAGAAGCCATAGCCTTTTTCTCCGAAACAGACAGTCTTCGACGCGACGCTTAGTTGCTAGTCGTCGTCTTTCTCTCCCCCCCTAGGACGAGCATTCGTCAATACTTTTCCCCCCTCATTGACGGATTTGGTCGCCCCTGGACCCTGGTCTGTTCATTGGGCATACCGGCTTTTCCTCAGCCAACGCAGAGTCTCTTCCACCATCCTCGCGCGGTTTCTCTCTTCTCTCTTATTCGTTTTAAGCAACAGCCCCATCGATCCCCCTTTTCGCTCGACAGGGGGAACTGGGCCCCTCATATCCTGAGCACGGAGGCGAGGAAACTACGAAACATTGAAGAATCAGCCCTCCCCTCTTTTTTCTAGAAAAAGCAAGTGTCCCCTTCTTATCGGCATTATGGACCCCTCCCCTTGGACAACCGAAGAGTCGCCTTCTTTTTTTTTCCTGAGCAGAGAAAAAGCACTTCTCTTTTTTTCTTTCTATGAGCGAAATTGGTCGGCCCCGACCTCCCTTTTTTTTTCGGTGAGCAGGGTGAGCCCCTCTTTCTCCCCCGGC
>Ga0179593_1591255_pt1 | contig 17838 bp, 23 predicted proteins | sample CZODoug2_1_08_16_FD_185931 | JGI IMG/M metagenome (GOLD analysis project Ga0179593, IMG submission 185931) | Vadose zone soil fungal communities from Angelo Coast Range Reserve, California, USA - CZODoug2_1_08_16fungal (PacBio error correction) | ecosystem: Environmental > Terrestrial > Soil >... | reverse complement strand
TGGAAGAACTATTGGAGTGGATGGTTCCCTTTTTTTGCGCGACGCCAATGAGATGAGAGGGTTTCATTTCCCTGACTGTTCGCTTAGGACCCGTCCCGCCGTTTGCTGTCCCCCAGTCTGACAAGTTGTCTGTCCGTTGGGGGGCGGACGCGTCAATTTTTCCCCTAAACCTTTGATGAAGTTCTGTGGTGGAAGTTTAGATTGCCCTCTCACGGCAAGATGAGTTCCCCTCATCGTTCTTTTCCCGATTTTGGTCTTAGATTTCGACACACTTAAATCTTGTCCTTTCTTTCGCACATTCAGCTTGCTGTTTGACTTTGGCGAAGCTCACTTTGCAAACTTCCCCCTGGTCGGGTTTCTTTTGGTGTGTTTCTCCTTTTTCTGTTGTCAGCCGTCCCCCAAGACCTCCGAAATTCAGGTTTTCCATGACCCCTTGAGAGAGGCCCATTTCTGCATTTATCTCCCTCTTCCTTTTTTGTATTTTTGCTCACCAAACAAGGTGCACGCTTCTGAAACCCCCCCCCCCTTCCTTTGATCCGACTGGGCTTTGTTGTATCTTTTCCGCTCCCTGCGAACTGGGCTTCCCCCCCCCTTCGAAAAAACTGTCTTTTCTCTTTTCCGAAAGCTTTTTTCCGGTCGATGCCATGAGGAGGTTTCACCGCTTGCGGGCCTTTCCCCTCAACCGACCGACCTTTTTTCCCTCCCCCCGTCAGTTTGGATTTTTTTTCCCAATACCCAACGGACCCACTTAGACTCAGAAACAACTTCGTAGCATCTTCTTTTACTGACCATTGAGGCTGGATGGGCTAGCCTCATTTTTTTATTTCGGCATTTTCTTTTTTGTTTTTCTTTTTTTTTATTTTTTTTTTTTTTTTTTTTCCCACCAAGGATTTTTTTGGGCGCCTGTTCGTTTCGGGCTTTACCATGGTAAATCCTTCTTTTCCCGTCGTCCGGCTAACTCTCGAATTTCTTTTTCTTTCCTCGTATGTCTTTTGATTTTTTCCATTCCCCACTTTGTTGCCACGATGGCGCCAGCCCCTGGTCCCTTGTTTAGCCCGTATTTTCGTGCAAGGCTTTACAGCGAGTTTCTGCAGGATGACCGAAATTTCTTCGTGTTTCTTCCAGCTCTAACACCCTCCCCCCCCAACTTAGGCTTCAGTTGTTAAACTTTTGGGCTTCCCCGAGCTCACTTCCCCGTATTTTTCCGGCTGCGATCCTGCCGTGTTTCTGTGTGCCTCCCCCCCTCCCGGGTCGTTCTTTTCTGTATCCCTTATCCCCTTCGGGCTTTTGATCTGGCCCCTCGCATTGCTCTCTGCGGAGAAAAACCGTTGCTGACATGTCTTTTTCTCCCCTCGCCGGGTGCTAAACTGCTTTTTTTTGAACCCCTCGATTGCTCATTGCTTTTTTTGTCTTTTTTAGGAGGGACAGAAAGTACATCGGCTTCCCCCTTTTTTCAGTTTCTCCGGACTCCCACTTGGTTTAATATTACGCAGGGGACGTTGTTTCTTGTTTCGATTTGATCTTCTCGTTTCCCCCAAACTTACGGTCCCAATTTCCTCCTGTTGGATTGCCCCCCAACGTCCCCGAGTCTTTTCGTCCAGGTCATAAGGCGACCTCTGCCCTTGTACAGCGATCATTCTTTGGCAGGATGGGCTCTTTCCGCCCATCACCGCGTTCCTCGGAGTCTTTTAGGCTTAGCTTTCTTACCCAATTAATTTGGCCTCTTTACCGGGCCTTGCGTTGATTGGAATTGCGCCTGTCCTCCTGCGGATGTGAGAGTCCCTAGATGCCCCCACCTCTCTCTCATATTTTTAATCCGTGACTTCCCCGAACCCCGGACCCCCCCCCCACTCAAAACCCCATGAATCACAACCCTCCTGAGGTCTTTCGGGTCTTTAAATTTTATGGTCTGGAGCGCCCCTCCACCCCCCCCTGAGCAGTCTGGAGCTCCTTTCTTTGCCTTCCACCACACCCCCACCCCCCCCCCCCCCCCCCCCCCCACGCGTGATCGCCACCCTGCGGCGCTTTTATCAAGATCCTTATGGCTGGCTGGCAACTCGGCCCTCAAGCCACAAGATTTATGCGTCTGGCCAGCGGCATTTGCGTGCACCTCCTGATCGGTCCGACGGGAATTAGTTTTATAGTGTTTCAGGCCCTCTTCACATCCCCTCCCCTTTCCTGGCTATACGTCTTGTGTTGAACCCGATCCCCCTCACCCGCCGAATTGGATTTCGACCCCTGACCTTATCCCGACCTTCCCTTCACTAGATCTTTTCCTCAGGTCTTACACCGAGAGGTTCTACGGGAGGTTAGACTTTTTACGAACCCGCTACCTTACATGAACTCAAAATCGTCCTTCCCTCTGCTCCCCTTGGTTCCATCTGCACCTCCCCCCCTTTTTCCTCGCAACACCGCAGAGATCCATCCCATGAAGCTACCGTCATTCGTATCCCAGTCCCCAAAAACCTCTTGCGGCCGTAGGCCGGACAATACCCCTTTGAGTTTGACGCTTGGTCCCTTCTCCGAACCCACTCCCCTTTTACCAGACACGCATCCCTAGCAGGGTGCCCTTTTTTCCCCCTCCTTAAGGTCGCTCTCTCTTTCTCCTGGTTGTGAGAATGGGAGATAGCGAACGGTGTTTTTGGTGCCTCCACCAAGCTTTCCGGCCACCGGTGTTAGTTTTTTCCTTTAGTAAAGCTTTTTGAGGAGGAGTTCGCCGTCCTGTACACTCTTAAAACTCTTCGCTCCGCCATTATGGTTTGGGTTAATGGTGGTCTCATGACGAGGGCGTGTAGTTTCCCTTCATGTTCTCCGTTCTGGTGGAGGTGACACATCGGTCGAGGAATGGCTGGTGGCAGATGGAATTCTCTTTTCTTGCAACCCTCGGGGCTTAGGTAATGAAGGGTCGGGTTTGGGTTTGCATCTCCAGGAGCACCTCGCCTTTTTTTGGGGGGTAAGAACTTGATATTCATCATTGACTTTTGTAGACCCACGGGCCCTGGGTTCAGATCTTTTTTTTTTTGTTTTTCTGCTTTCTTCACGCCCCCCAAGAGGAAACCGTTAGTGACCTTTGCTCTCCCCCCTTCTGACCAAGTGACTCTTTCCTAACAAGGCTGTAATCCACATCATTCCGCTTGGATGAAGTTTTCCTATTCCAAACTGTGGCTGATGGCGGATGAATCTCAGTCATCAGGGTCCTTCTTCTTCACGAAAGGCAGGCTCCTTGCCCTCTCACGCGTTTTCCCCATCTTTCACCATTCACCTTTTAGGAACTGTTACCGTGTGTGCTATTCCAGGAGAAGTTCCAGGCTGTTTTCTTTAAGATTGGCAATTTTTTCCTTCCCTTTTTTGATTCATTCTTTTTGGTTTGCGGACCCTTTTCTTCTTCTAAGATAAAAGGTTTCTCTTCGACTGTGATGGACTTCTTTTGGCATCGATCCCTCCTGACGCAGTGCCAGGCGACATTTTCCGCTTCCTGTTCCAGCGCCAAAGGAACTTGGTTTCGAAACCGTTCACGCCCATCAAAGTGGGCGACATAGATTCATGTCTTGACGACCACGACCCAGCCCTTCCCTCGCTGCAAGTCTCTGGCTCGTTTGACCCCACATAGTCAGATTTATTGTTTGGAGCTGCCGGCGACGCCGACTTCTTGAGTTGGTGCACTTTCGGTTGTTCCCCACCTTTGCTTCAAGATTCTTTGTCACAAAGATCTGCACTCACTCCTATTCAACCACACGTCCCGGGTCTATTCCCCCTTCACGTGGTCCATGAAGAATTCGCACATCCCTGCTTGAGGTCCTTTTTTTCCGACCTCCTCAACACCCCCTGCCGCAAGGGCTGCCCCCCACGCCGGCTTTTCTACGCACACAGCAACCTGCGTGTGCATGGATCCGACGTCAGCAAACGGTCAGTTCCTCCCCCTCAAAATTTTTTTTTTTGCCAGCCTGATTTTCCCCCCCCCACGCCATTTCACCCCCAGACCACTGTTATAGAACCTTCTTGTTCGGGCTACACACGGAAAAGGCCTCTTCGTTTCTTCGTGGGCCGATCGATTTTTTTTTGCGCTGTGTGCTTTTTTATTTCACTGCTTTAGGTTTTCATTTTTGGTCAAGGTCCCGAAGTCTGGTCCCCTCGTTCTAAAAACGACTCGAATTCGGCCTGCCGTAGAAAGCCCTTTTGTACATTGCCGCAATCCTACGGAAGATACAGGTTGCGCTTGTCCATGGCGGCCCCACGTGCGGCCCCCCAGTGAAAAACACCCCATCCTTCTTCCTTCTTAGAGTTGTCCCCCCCCCCCTACGGATTTTTTTTGAGCTTAGACGCTTTACCTGCTTTTTAGAAGACGCCGACCTCTTCCGCAAATCTGGTAAACCTTTGGCGCTTCAAGCGTCTCAACCTTGCGTCGTCCTCATTTCTATTGACCCCGTTGCTTTTCTATATACAGGACGGTCTGAAGTCGACTTCCACTCCTTCGCCTTGGGGTCGAAGGCTGTTTGCTTTTCCCCAGAGCCGGCGGACCTTTCCAAACCAAACTTCCCCAATGTTTCACTTCGCAACTGAGAGAGATTACGAATCTTCCCACGGGAACAGTGGTTGCGCCTTCTCCCAGAGCGGGCGTGTGAACCCCTCCCTTCGGACTCAACCGTTATTGTTCATGCTCGTTCTCATTTCTTTTTTCTCCCCCTCAAAGGAGGCTCCTTCAGTTCTATGTTCCCTCCAAGATGCCCTTTTGCCGTCTCAAGGTGGGTCAATTTGCAAGCCACTTCATCGACCGGGTGTGTTGGGTTCCCTCTCCCCTAAACGATTCGGCCACACACCAACCCTTTCCACCCGCCGCTTCTGCCTTTGCTGCAAAGTGAGTGCCCCCACTGGCTCAGCCATCGAATCCCTGTCTTCGCACACGTAAACGCGGCAACTTTCGTATTTACTTCGAAATCTAATCCCTGGCACTAACAAAACTCGGTGAATTTTTCAACGCCTCTTGCCGTTAGATTTTCTTTTCCGGACTCCCACTTCTCCTATCATCATAGAATAGTTTGTCTTCCATGCGCCCCAACTGTCCCCCCTCTTGCTTCCGTTTTTTGATCGCACGGGCTTGCGACGGTCATACGCCACAGTCCTTTGAAAATCTTCCCCTCCCCCAACCTCAAGCAGGGCAAAAAGGCCAACTATTTCCGAACCAAGCTCTCTCTTCTCCGACGTTGTTGTCTTTTGATTTCTGCATATTTTTTTGCCGTCCGTGGCTTGTACAATGCGATGGTGGTTTTTCATTCCCCCTGATTTTCGCTTAGGACCCTCGCCCTCCCCGGTGTGGCAAAAAGCGCCTCCCCTTCATTGGTTGGGGCGGCCGCGGGCATGGGGAAGAAAGCTTTCCCATTATTTTCGCTCCGTCTTCTCGTGGAGGTCCCTTTTCTTACCGTTAATCCCTACTTCTTTGAGTACCCTGAGTTTTGTTGGTTGCCAGGGTATTCGACACCTAAATACGAAGCTTGCGGTTCCTTGTCGAAGTCCGTCCCCTCCTCCTTTTTTCCTTTCTTCCTTGGTGACACGTTTCAGCTCACTTTTTTCCCGCCAAGATTCCCCTTTTCGTAGGTCGGGGGCTGAATTTTCCTTTGGTTCATGTGCCGCGGAGCGTTTTTTTGTCAGCGTCCACTGTCCAAAGGGTCGAAATGAAGGTCTTCCACGCACCTCCCGGGGCTGCATGATTTATCCCTCTTTTGCCTTACTTGCCGAACCGTCCTCGACAGACCCATCGAACTTGGGGAGTCGCGACTGGGCGTTCGCCCCCTTTGTTTTTTCTATTCGTAACTTCTCGAAAGTCTTCTCTCCGGTTCAGGAGTTTAAAAGCCGCAACTGATCCGCTGGGCTCTGGGACCGAGACACTCCCCCCCCCCGGCTCGAGAGTGCCCTCAAACCCGGACACTTTACCCCCCTGGTAATAATGGCGAACACTCCCCTGTTGTTCCCTGAGGTGATTACCGACCAAGTAGGCCGGCTTTTTCGCACAGGGATTTACCATTCTTTAGTTCTTTTTCGGAGTTTTCTCCCAACGTTCTTGATGTAGATGTCTGAAGCTTACGGATTGTCCCCATACTGCAGCCGGCCCGCTCTTCGGTGCATTTTGGTGTGGATTTTGGAATGGGACCCCCCCCCCCAGTTTTTGCCCTTGGCCCTTTGCCAAAAATTTTCGTCGTATTAATTTCTTCGCGCCCGCTTACAGCGGGCCGTATACGAAACGTTTTTCGTGTTTAGAGACGCTTTTCTCTTTTTTCCCGTCCTCCCTCACCCCCCCACTAAATTTTTTCCGATTTAAACCTTCCCCGACCCCTCGCCCAATCCGCGTCTTTTCTTCCGAATCCCGTCCGTCCTGCCGTGTTCCTTTTTGTGTCCTCACACAGGTCGAATCCCCAGTGTTCGGCTGTGAAATCTATGCTCTGGCGGGACTTGTCTGCGAGCTGAATCTTCTTTGGCGCTTGCCCCCCGTTCCGGATCCCCCCCATTTTCACCACCAAGGTGTCCCTTGCGTTAGAAACGGTTGCAGCCCCGGCTGTGTTTTCTTGTTCGGGCCAAGAACGTACAGCCCCCCCCCTCTTTGAACCCGTCCGTGACTTTTTTTACGTTGTTTTGCTTTGATAGTTTCGTGAGGGGGTCTTTTCCCACTACGCTGGTGATCTTGAAAACCCCCCTCCTTTTACACGGGAAAGTACAAACGGAGTGCTAGGCGGCACGGGGCAGGTTTCGCTTTGTGACCCTGTCAACGAGAAATTTGTTCTTCTCCAGGTTTTTTGGGCGGTCCCAGCCCCCCCAAACATCACGTCCTCGGCCTGCGCACTTGATGTTTTGGTCGACCCCTCCCCTCATTTGGGCGCCCTGGGCCTTCTTTTCTTTGGCAATTGCCTGGAGCTTCTCGCATTGCGGCCTCCAAAGAATTCAAAACAGACTTCGAAGCACCCTTGAGGCTACCGAATACCCTCCCTTTTCCCCAACCCTCACACCCTTCCTTCAATGCTCAAAGTGCCGCCAACTTGCTTAGGGTCTCTTACCAGCGGAATAGGACTTCCCCACAACATGAGCAGTTCCTTGAGCTTTTTTCCCCCAATGTGAGTCCCTTATAGTACACGAACCCAGGTCATGCCGGCTCAGACCCTGGATGAGCAGGACCTTCAATCGGCCACAAAGCGGTGAAGCGGCATTCCCTTGCGGCGTCCTGTTCTTCCTCTGGTACTCTGTCCTTCAACTTCTTTTGAAATTTTGGCTCTCCCCCTCATTCCCTTTTTCATGGTTCCTTTTCACTTCTGATATGGGTCTAACTCCAGGCCGATCCGTCCGGCGAACTGGATACGCCCCGGCAATCCAACTACCTGATGACCCTAGATGAAATGTAAATCCCCCCCGAAGGTCTTTTCTTCCTTTATGTTAATCCTTCCCGTCCGACCTGCTCCAACTTCTGTCAAGCCACTCCTTTGGGGCAAGCTGCTCCGACGTTAAATATGCCCCTCCATCCCCTTCCCTCCGAGATACTATTTCTGAGCTAAAGTCCTCTTCTCCGTCCGGCACGACTAACCCTAAACTTGTCTGCCTAGGGACGGAATAAACGTGAGTTTTCGCTTGGGCGTTCGAATCCTCCACAAACCGTTCTCCCGACCCGTGGACGGATAGGGTTGCTATTCCCTTTTTGGGATTCTCTCCTCACGTTGTTTTTTTTCGACCCAGAGCGTCCGTGGAATTTCGGAAAGCACCTGATCCTGACAGTTTCGGGCTTCCTGATTCGGAGCTCGGAAAAAGAGTTAACCTTTTTTTATTCCTTCCTCCCCTCCCGGTTGTTTTTTTTTTCTCCTTCTCGCGTTACAGCCCCTCCTTCTTCCGGCTATTTGACTGACATTAGGCGTGGTGAGAAAAGCTCTTCGAGGAACGGTTTTCAGATGAACGTCGTTGAGCAGTTGCCCCCATCTTCCGGTTTCTTAGTTTTTGGGTTTCCCTTTCCTGATGCCCCCCTGAGCACTTCGAAGGCTCGGTTTAGACTTGATCTGTAAGAGATTTGCCAGCAGGTCCTTTAGATAACGGGTTTGTGTCCAGTTAGCTTTTTAAGGACCTTGAGTTTTCACTCCCCCCGCCTTCCCATTCTTTAGACCAGGAACCCGTCTTTTGAGGTGATAGACCCTGAACACCGTGACCTCTCTCCCCCTGAGATCCGTGCTTATCTGGCAGATGGCATCATCTCCCGGGGAGGATTTTTGACGGATTGCCTCCCTGCTTCTTTTCCCCCAAGGTTCCTACTGCCGGCTTTTTTTTTTTCGTTTCGACCTATTCACGCTGTGGGAACATTGAGTTCATCTTAAAATGAGCTCAGGAATGTCATGGGTCGTTGCTGTTGTGCGGCTTCAATCCAGCTCTTTCCTTGATTGTCCCCCGAACCTCCTTTGTCTTTCACTTGAGGAATTTTTGCATGATTTAGTTTTTTTTCTTGGACGAAAAATCTTTAGCTCATAGTCCCTATGTGCTCTTCGTCGTGTTCTCTTATTTGGCTTTCTTTGATCTCGAGGGCTCCTCCTCTTCGGCGAAGGTCCTGGCCAATCGCCCCGCTCGTCAGTCGTTAACAGCGCCAAAGGGACCTGACTCCCCCTCAATAAAGTGCCCTTTCCCCTCCTGATTAGGTGACCGCCCTCAAAAGCCCTGGCAATTCGTGCCCAAAGCGCTTTTTGAACAATTAGATCAGATTCGCCTTTAGCTTCTTTGAAATGATGGTCTTTTTTCCCCCTAACCGGGTTACCCACGGCGGGTCACCTGTCTTTGGTTTTTTGCTTCCAAGCGATTCGTTTTTCCCATATCCCTACATTCTCCCTCCCGAAACCCCCACACGTCCACTTGATAATATTATCCGCAGTGGTACTAAGTCACTTCAATGCGGTGTTACCGGTACCCGTGGCCCTCCCGAAACCCTGCCCCCCCCGGCAACCGGGCTTTCAACGCAAACGTTTCTCCTTGGTGTTCCTGGATCCGAGGTCAACGGGACCCGAAGCCAAATCCTTCCATTCTCTTCCCCTACTTTTCGATCTTTCACACCGAACACTGTTCCTGACCCTTATTTCTTGGGTAAAAACGGCAGGCTTTTCGTGGCGTAATGCGGGCAACGATCTCCGGGTTCGTTTTTTTCTAATCCATGAAGATTTCAGGTTGTCAGGTTTTTCCCGGTCTCTCAGGGTTTCTGTTCTTTTCCAAACAAATTGAAGTCCAATTTCGTCCTCTGCCGTCACGGCCTCGTGTAATTTGAGAGATAGCCCGATACGTTGAAGACCCCGGTTTTTCTTGGCGCACATCGTCCTAACAACGTTTTTCAAAATCACTCCCTTCATAGGCCCCTTAATCCGATTTCCACCCACCACTCCCGCTTAGCCATAGACGGCTTCAATTTTTCGACGCCGCCACTCCCGAAATCGAGAGAGTTTCTTTTCTCCTTAAGCTCCCTTTGGAAATCCTTTCTTCTATGTTTCGCCTTCTTTCGCACCATATTAAACCGTGATTTTTTCCCCCTTGGTCAGTTGGTGCTGTTACGGAGCACCTTTTCCCCTTGGTACCTTTTCTTCCCCAGAGACACCCCGGCCGGCATTTTCTTGTTTTAAAACTCCTGAACAATGGCTGAGCTTCGCTAATCTCCCCCTACCAGTTTGTGCTAATGGACGCCCCCTTGTCTTTTTAAACCTTCGCCAAATTCGTTATTTGTTTTTCCCTTTTCGTCCCTTGTTGTTCCTACAGGCGGCATTTCAGGATCTCTGAAGAATGGTAGGGGGTCCTTTGAAGCCCTAATTAGTCTGTTTTTTGTCCCCCTCTTCCCCTACCGCTTCCCCCTGAGAACCCCCCCAACCCCGTACCGCCGCCACGGCAATGCGTTTGATTGTGCAGCCCCCCGTCATACGGCACAGCTGTTTCCCTGTTCCCCGACAGGAACCGCGGTGGTCCGTTCCCTACTTTCCATCTCCCCTCCCTAACCCAACCCTTGGACTCGCTTCCAATTTTCGGGGGGCACCGTCAAAATGGACCCCACTCGAGGACCTCCTCAACCCGACCTTAGTTTTCCCCACTTTGCCCCTCCCCCTCCCTCCCCCCAACTGCCGCCCTTCTTCTCTTTTGGCTCCAACTGTGCTTGCGACGGTCTCCTAATCCCTGAACAGGAAAAACCACTTCTTTTTTCGTCACGCCGGCAACGGGCAAACACCTCCCCTCTTCCCCCACCCCTTTTCCCTTTTTTTCTTTTCTCTTCCTCCTCTCCTTTGGGTTTTGTTGCGAGCTCTTTTTAGGTTTCGGAAGACCCTTTATCGGTTATGAGTTTTTTTTTCTCCTTTTCAACATGAATGTTAGCTTAGGACCGTTTCTCAAGGCCCCGGCTCAAACTTCTTTCGGCAGTTTTTTCTTCCCGAGGTCCAATGGGGAACCTGCTTTCTCTGCTGCGTCGGGCGAAGTCGCGAGTGGCGGCGCCTTCAAGCCTGCTTCCCTCCTTCTTTCGGTTCACAGGAGTGTTGGTCTTTTTTCCAGTTTTTTTTTTAAACCTCTTTTTCCTCGGTCCCTTTTTCTAAGCTGACATTATGCTTACTTTTCGAAGCTCACGTTGCCGCACAATGCATTTGCGTTTGCGTTACGGCTCATTTTCATTGGTGTGTTGGGATTTTTTCCCCTTCACACTCCACCCCCTGGTTTCTTCTTTCTTCAAACCCAACCTTGAGAGCGCTCTGCGAGATCTTCCTCCGTTCAGATTTGCGAAACAACTTTTCCTGTGTTTTCTAGCCTTGACCCATAAGAATTGCGCCGACTGTTCTGGGTAGCCCCTCGCCCGCGCCTGGGCGTCTTGCCACCCTTCTGGTTTCTTTTTCAATCTCGAAAGCTCTTTCTTCCCTCTTTTTTCAGAATCCCCTTTTCTCGTTCCGGGGCTGCTTTTGGTTTTTCCCCCCCCCCCTGACCACACTTTTTCGCCTTTTCTCCGGGGCGTTGACCAGTCACCAAATGACCCACTTTCTGAATGGGCGCACCTTTTTCCTCGCATGCCGTGATTACGACCAAGGTTTTTTTTGTTTCCTTTTTTTTTCCCTCCTCTTTCGCGCGGAGGTTTTTGCTTCCCCCTGGGATGTTTTCAGATTGCTCGAAGCGTCGGTTTTTTTTCAACTTCTTTTCCGAGGAGGTTCTTGTGGATTTTGGCCTTTGGACTCTTTAGAAGCTCCCCAGCTTCCCCACTCTTTTTCAGCATTCGCTCCCTTTCCTTACAGCGATTTCTACGGCAACACTAAACCTTTTTTTTCCTTTCCTGAATCCGATTTAAGAAGCCTTAGGGTTCCTGACTCCCCACCCACCCCCCCAACACATCCCACCTTTCCCAGCCTATAACCCGTCTGGCCGACTGAGCTTCCTGGTGATCGATTTTTTTGCACCTGCCAACCTTCTCACTCTGTTTACAGGGTGTGCCCGACCCCCGGAACTTTTCTTCCCCCCCAGGCTTTTCTGTTTGGAGGGTCTAAGTTTTGCTCTGTACCGTCACTGTGGCTTTGAGCACCGCGTTTCTGGAAAAACCTTCCCTTTCAAGGATCAATGGACCCAGATTCCAGGTATCACTCTTAGTTTACACTATTGTGAATTCTTGCTTTTTGCGGGAGGACCGGCCCCTATGGATCCTTCTCTCTTACCACGTGCCGGCTGAAATTGACGTTCAGTTGTGGGTTTTTCGTGTTTTCTTATTCTTTTTTTTCAAACCTCTTCTGTTCTCCTTGAAACCAATTTTTACGCCTTTAAGTTCCCTTTTTCCCCACCAAGAGGAATCGCGGCTTCATTTCCTCTCCCTGAATTTTCTCTTTCCGAGCCAGAGACTTGGTTTTGCTCCATCGCTGGATGGGCCCGGTTTTTTTTTAACTCACTCTTGAAGCAATTGATGTTGTAGGTTTTCCCATTCATTTGCTGCTGTTGCAGGGTTCTAGGAGCTTTGTCCAACTCTTTTCTCTGCGCTTGTCGTCCCACCATCCCCCCTCCCAGTCAAACCAGATCTCCCAGAAGCCCCTCTTTGATAACCGTCCAGACTTTTCCCCCCACTCCCCTTTACTCGAAAACCCTGCTCCCTTGCCCAAACGCGATTTTCTTCCCCCCTCTTGCACGAGCTGGGGACGCTCGCACCATCACCCAGGAGCAGTCTCTCCCTTTTTCACTTTGTGAGCAACAACGCGTGATTTACAAACGAACCCTTAAGTCCTTTTCTAAGCAGCCCCTTTCTTACGATGGACCCTTCCCTCAATGTTCCCCAGATTTATGATTCCGAGGAAAGTTCCCCTATGAGTTTTTTTTTTTCTAGTTTTTCCGCCGGGATTAGGATTTTTAATCTGTTAGCAATTGTTCCCCTCCCCAGACTTCATGGGTAACCCTATACATTTACCTTTTTTCTTTCCACTCCCAGGTTCGATCAGTTTACCCTTTTCGCCCTTTCTCCCCCCTGTTTCAAAACTTACCTGATTCCCAACTACCTGATTTTCCCTTCCGGTCTAAAATAAGGCAGTTTTGGTGACTACTGGATATTGTTTTTACCCTCCCCAGCATCAACCTTTCCTTCTCCTCCCCCCCCCCTCCCCCCCCCTCTCCTCTTTTTCCGCTGCCACGTACGTTCCCCCCAACCCCCCTCTTTCGACCGCTTCCCATAGAGATCATACCTTAACTCCCCCCTCCCTAAAGGGCTTTTTTGCCTTCTCGATCCCCACCCAAACTTAATTGCATTTAGTTCCTTCATCCTTTCTTTTGACGATTGTTCCATGGACTGCGACTACTCAATTTCATTCCCCTTTTTTCCGGGAGAGGGTGCTTGCCCACGGAAGGCCGTTCTTCCTCTCCGTTTTTGTGTTATTATATCTCGCCCCTTGACTTCCTTTGAATGCTCAAGAACCTTAACCTCCTTCCACTGTTTTGAGTTTCTCTCCCTCTCGTGAGGAGTTTTAGTAGAAGTCCGGACAAGCGTTTCACGTGTTTCTTTCTCAGTAAGACCGACGTTTTTTTGGTTCTTCTTCCGCTTTCATTCCTTCGGCGGTAGATAATGTTCATTTGGATGCTTCCTCAGTTGGTGGGAGGAAAGATTCGAGAATTTTGTTGTCTTCCTTTCCTTTAGCAGCTGCCCCATCGATGCGTTGTCTTTAGTTGAGCGGGTTTCCGTCTTTTTTCCACTTCCCTTCGTTGTTGGGGTCCTTTATTCCCCCCCCCCTTTCCCCTATTTTGACTCCGGTACGGTTTAGATAACGTCTCAAGGGGTTTCCTAAGTTTTTTTGTCTTTTTCTACTGAGCGGCCTGGCTTTCTCCCATATCCCTCTTTCCCTTTGAGGACCATGCCGTGGCTTTGATTAGGATAAGCCTCCCCCCCAACTTGAATGCCTAATCCCCGGAGGAAAGATATTTCCCCCCCTTTTCCCTTATGCCTGTTAGCCAGATATTCCCCCTGTTTCCTCTTGTCCCTTTTTCGAAATTACGAATCCAGGGTCTTGATTCCTGAAAATACTCTCCTTTTTCGTTTGTCGATGAAAGATCTTTTGTGGAGCAATCTTTCCCTCTGTTCCCCATTACTATTCTCGGAAACTGCCGGGTAGTTGCTTTTCGATTCATTCCAGCTGTTTAGGACCGAATCCTCCTTTTTCCCCGTTTCACCTTTGAGCCAAGGTTTTTGATTCATGGATTTTGTTTGGTTTTTTTCCCGTTTCCCCCTCTTCTTCTTCTTTTCCAAGGCTCTTCATTCGAAGGTGATCTGGTTTCCTTCATCTCTTTTCAATCCGCAGAGGTTTTCCACAGCTCTGCAGGCCGGTCACAGCTTTTGAGGACCTTCGTCCCAACCCCTTCCCCCTAACATCCAAAGTGCGACAACTCTCCCCTTTTTTTTTTTCCTTAGCCCAGCAATGTCAAGATCGCCCCCCTTCTTTTTTGAACCATTCTCCAGATTTCGCCTTTTTCTTCTTACCTTCCCTTTTTAGTCTCCTTTCGTGTTCCCTTTGCCCGGTTTTTCCCCCCTGACTTTTCTTGTCCCCTTGTTCAAGTTTGGAATCCGCACTCCTACTACCTCCCCCGTCAAGGATCCTTCTTTTCACTACCGCATTCTCCTTCATGGGGCCATAGCGGTGTCCCTTTCGTGTTTTCCCCCCCCCGACTCAAAGTGCCCAGCCGGCAAGGGCTCCCCTGACTCCCCCTCCAAACAGTTCCAACATTTGGCGCTGGTTTTAAGGGATCGAATGTCCCCCCTGTTTTTTTCTTGCGCTCCCAGATCGTGCTGATCTGCCCCCCCCTTCACCCGAACAATTTTTTCTTTTTCACTTTTCCCGTTTGTTTCTTTCCCCGGTGGGATTCGCGTGGCTTCAATCCCCTTTGCCCAGCGATTCAGCTTGGGATTCCTTGGTAGGTCCCTTCTGCCCCCTACTTTAAGGTTGTCAAGTGTCTCTCCCTTCCTGACGATGCCTTTTTCTAAACAACGAATCACTTTTAGTTTCCTGCCGTATAACGGCCCCTATCTTCCTCCCTTTCGCCGATAATTTTCCTTCTAACTTTTTGCGCTTTGCGCCTTGGCTTTTCCCCCCGTTTCTGCCCTTCACATCTAGGCCGGTCAACTTCGATGTTGACACCCCCTTTTCTCTATTCTTGCCTTACTACCGATGGACCCTGATTTCCCTAGACCCCCCTCGAGCCTAATCCTGGTAAATCCTCTTGGGGCTCAATCCCTTCCACCTTTATCATTTCCCGCGCCCACGGCTTTGCCCATTATTCCCAGTCTCAAGTTTCTGTCCAACTTCTCTGTTGGTAGAACTTTTTCAGTTTGCGTCCCTGCTTTATTTTTGTCTTTTTTTTAAAAACCTCAACACTTCCTTCGACTTTTTCGAGCCCGGATGGTTGCAGACTGCGATGGGTTGTTGATACCCCCCCATCCCAGTCGGCTCACTTATTTTCTTCCTGCTCTCCTTGAGTTTTCGGCACATTTTTCTCTGTCCTCCATGCCTCCCCAGGTCGTGCACGCTTTACTTGGGGTAAGTTTTGTGAACCCCCAGCTTTAGGCCCACACACCAATGAACCTCCCCCCCGTACCGCCTCCTCAACCGTGAGCTTCGTCCAAAAAGTCATTGTTTTTTTCCCCCTCTTCTTCCAAGGACCCGCCGGCCCCCAAAGCTTCGTCTCTCTTTCTTTTATACCCCCCAACTAGGGACTCTCGTCGACTATAACAGGTATAGAGGCATCTGCGGCCTTTTTCTTTGCTCCACCTTCTTCTCCTCATTAGAATCGTTTTGCCCCATTGCCCCTCTGCCCCTTCTTATATTTTTTCTCGACAACGGTTTCTTGTGGTCCTACGCGACCTGAAACTTCCGCAGTTCCCGACCTTTTTCAAACCCCCTCCCCCCCTTTTCCAATAGTTCTTCCTCCTGTAAAAACCCTCTTCTTTTTTCGAGATTTTTTTTTTCATTGTTTCACTTGGTTAGTGCTTATGGGAGTTGGATGTTGGACTCTTTTAAGATTTCTTCCAAAGGAGTTCGCTTAGGAACGCAAGCACCGTTTCCCCCCCTTTTGAGAATTGGCGCCTTGGGTTCTTCCTTTTTTCCAGTCAACGTTTATATATGATGTCTTTGATCGAAGTCCGCTTCATCATCTACTGCAAGATTTGGTTCTACTTCTTTCCTTTTCCTTAGGTCCGTTTCTTCTATGTCGGACCCTTCCAAATACGAAGTTTTTCTTTCCTTTTTCCTGCTTTTCGCTTTGCCAGAGAATTTTTGTAGAAGCTCCTTTGCCCCAAATTTCGGCTCTGGTGGTTGATGTATTTTTTTTTTGCGCCAGCGGTCACCCCCAAACTTGACCCAGGTTTGATTTCCACCTGAACCACCTTGATGTGGCAACCGTGCGCCCTTTCAGATTTGTATGCGAACAAACTCAGGGCTCGCAGGACCAATAACGCCCTTTGCGCTGACTGGGCTGGTTCGCCCCTCGAACTGGGCTCAGTCTCCCGTTGGTCTTCGTCATATCGTCCCTTCTAACTTTTTCAGTTTCTTTTTTTCTCCCGCCCTCCCTGATTCGGGGGCAAATTGACCCATGAGAACCCGGCTCTGGTTCCCCACAACTGACCGACTTTTTTTCCTGAATAATGGGCCAGAAACTCGAGCATCCGGCCCTATACGACCGTTAGGCTGGCTCCTTTGATTACCGTTTCGCTCCCCTTGCTAGTTTGACGGGCTATACAAATCTTCGGTTATGTCCCAGATGATGTGACCCCGGATGGTTCCGCGGCTTTCCTCGATGAGAAGGGTTATTTTTGGCACCTGGATGCCGCTTGCGCCAGCGCCAAACTGGATTAATTCTCGTTTACTCTTTTTCCCAAGTTCCTTGAGGCCGTTTAAGGCAGGCAATTGTCGTTTTTAGAGACAAAGATTCCGCGCTGTGGTCTCCTCCCCTACAATCAACCCCTTTTTCTCCTGGCAGTGCTAATTCCCCTTTGCAGACCCAGCTCAATCACAATCTCCTTGCCCGGTTATTGACGACACGTCTTCCTGCCGTTTTGGGGTTTTTCCCCCCTCCCGAAAGTTCTCTTTTGTTTTGTGTCAAGAATTGATCTGGGGGGCGTAAGTCTTTGCTCTCCTGTTCTTTGCCTCCCCCTTTTTATGAACCCGGATCAATGGCCCCCACCCTTTTTTCTCAAGTTTGCTTTAGCCAGCCTTTTTCCTCCCTTTAGCTCCTTTTTTCGGGGGGCCCAGGACCTTCCCCTCATGGCCAATTGAGAGATTCTTCCCCCACGTGCGTTCTGAATATTAGTACTTGATCCCTTTGATAGTCGGTGTTTTTTTTTTTTTTGAGTTTCTTTTTTTCCAAAATGGGATCTTGACAAACCCAAATCCTCACTTTTTTTTGACCGGAAATTCCCACGTTGAATCCGGCCATGTAGGCGATATTTACTACTTTTTTGAGCCCTTGGTTTCCCGGTGATAGCGTTGTCTCCCCGACGTATCTTTTGGGAGTCTTATTAGGTTTGGTCGAAATCCCCCCCCCGCTGTTTTTTCTGAGAGAGAGATTGGACTTTCTTTTCCTCCTTGATGGCTCTCTACCCCCTCCTTCCAAACCCCGATCCCGATTCCCCCACTCATCCGTGCTTTCCCGATTCCGTTTCGTCCAAAACCCCACCATCCTGAATCAAACCCCCCTGCCCCCCCTCTGCGGAGTTTTTATCTAAATTTTCCAATGCGCCTGCCGTTCTTTTCTGTGCACCAACCCACCCCCTTAGCCTTCCTTGTCATTTCCACTCATCGCCAACAACTATTCGCCTTGCCGGATTTGATAGCTACTGGCTCCCCTTTTCCTTTTTTCCGGCCATCAAGGAAACTGTATGATCTCCCTCGGTTCCCCAGCGTGCGTATCCTTTACAGGTAAGAAGTCTATGCACTTTCCGGCCATTGGTATCACCCTCATCAAAGTGTTCCTTTTTCCCCCCTTTTATATGGTGCGTCAACTCAGGCCGACGACTGTTCTCGTTTTTCCCCTACACCAACCCTGCTGCCAATAGCACCTTTTCCCCCCCTCGTTCCGAGGTTCTCATGGAGGTCACATGAGTCACGGTTCCCACTAATGCCTCCAACCTCCCTCGATTCAACTGCTCAAACGAGGCCCGTTCCCCCCCCCCCCCCTTTTTTTTTTCAAAAGAGAGCTTTCATCCCCCCCTTCCTTTTTCAGAGATACCGCTCCGTATTGGCCTCCTGCCTGAGCCCCCCAACTTCCTTTTGCCTGTCGGCGGAACCTCCCATTTCTTGGGCCTTGTTGCGTAACTCCTCCCGTTATCCGGTTGCCTTATAGTTTTTTCATGGGTGCTTGTAG
>Ga0179593_1479568_pt1 | contig 17839 bp, 29 predicted proteins | sample CZODoug2_1_08_16_FD_185931 | JGI IMG/M metagenome (GOLD analysis project Ga0179593, IMG submission 185931) | Vadose zone soil fungal communities from Angelo Coast Range Reserve, California, USA - CZODoug2_1_08_16fungal (PacBio error correction) | ecosystem: Environmental > Terrestrial > Soil >... | reverse complement strand
GAAATGTTAGAGGTGTATTCCTTTGTTCTCTCCCTGCTCGCCCCCTCTCTACTCCCTTTCAGATTTGATTTGGAATGGCCTTTGGATTGTAAGGCACATGGCTTGTAAGGTTGAAGGGGAGGATGGCCCCGCTGGCCGCACCTTTTTTGTGATCCGAGTTCACGGCGGTTAGAGGAACGATTTCTTCGTGACCATGCGCCCCATAAATTTCCCCTTCCTTCCGGTTCATAGATCCGTTGTCTGAGGTGAAGACTTTCCCTATTCTTCTGTCCCTTTTTTACCCGGTGAGGAGCCGGGGTGCGCTTTCCCTTCGCCATCCCCGGTAATCTGCATTTTTTTCCGGAGTCTCAAGAGGCCTTCGGACCGAGCTATTGCGCCCTTCCTCCGTCTTTCTATAAGGCTTCTATGCGTCTCCCTCTTTTCTTGCTCTTTTCCCTTCCCTTTTTCCCTCTTGAGATTTTCCTGCCCCTCCGGTTTTGTACCTCCTAAAAACATTCCTGGCCCCTTGTTTGGCCGCCCCTTCGCGAATAGAACCCCCTCGAGCCCTTCTGTTCAAAGTTCTGGTTCCCCTGTGTTGGGAAATATCGTGCCGGCGTGCTTCTGGGGACTTGGTGTGCGGTGTTCTTGACCTTGTGATACTGAGCGTGCGGCACTCCTCTCTTTGAGTATTTTCTTGGCATCCATTACCCCTTCTTTCGGCTTTGGTTTCCGCGGGTCTTTTTTATGCACTGGTGGGCTATCACTTCTCGGCCATTTTCTCTCGGTTCCGAGCATGCTAGTCGTTTTTCTTTCTTGTTTCTTGTCTTCCCCGGTCGCGGCGGTTCTTACCTCGGTTGGCGTCTTTGCGGATGGCCAGGTCGCGCCCCCGCCTCATCGCTCCTCCTCCCTACGCGGCGGTGGGGACTTGGGGTAAAGCATTGTGTAGGCGGGAGATCGAGCGGCAGAAAACCCCCCCCCTGGGTCCCCGCTTCGCCCGTTCTCCCTTTCCCCTCTGCCTTCGCCGACCACTCCCCCCATCAGCTCCCTGGGACGAATATTTTGTCAGACCACCACCGTTCCTGTTGCTGTGAGGTTCCAACCCCATCTTTTTTAGCTACACCTTGTCTTTCTCCTGTGTGTTCGGGATTGGCGCGGGCGCCCCTTCCAACAACGACGTGGTATCCACCCGACCTTCTTCGAATATCCGTTGAAAAAACCTGTCTCACCTCGATTCGACCGTCCCATCCTTTGACCCGGAAGAATCTTTTGAGTGGTGGGCGTTCATCAGATCGCCCAAGTCCATGACTCCCTCTCTCGGTCTGACTTCCTTACGATTCTGGAAGTTAAGCCCCCACTATCAAAACTGATGGTGACTGCGCCTCCTCTTTGTTCCCCTTCTGATAGCTGAAGTGCTTGCCGTTTTTTGCTTCTTCCCACCCCCTGCCGACCTCCGCTGAATGGGGTCTTTTCCTTTTGGACTTAACCCCGAGCCGTGGTGGAAGTTTGTCGTGAGCCGCGCTACCCTGCTTTCCCAGTTCTTCATAAAGTGTCGTTAACGTTGGTTTTTCCCTCCACCGCGGGTTCCTCCCCCCACGGCTCTTCGCGGGCGCTTTGGGCTCGAAGGGATGGTCCCCCTGACCCCGGGCTCCGGATTAAACCCTTACTTCTTTTCCCCCCCTCTCCCCTTGCGTGTTTTACAATTCCCCAAAGGGGGGCTCTGAGTTTTCATCGAAGTGGTTTGGGACTGTCTTTTCCCGAAGCCCTTCTTTTGATCGCGGCTCGCTTCTCGTTACAGACGATTTTCTCTGTTGGGTGCCCTTCGTAGCGGCGGTTGATCTGGTCTCCCGTGCTTGTTCCCGTTTTTTATCCTTCTTAGGGAGGTGCCCTCCGATTTTGCGTGGACGGATTGACCGTCGGGTGAAGTACTTTTCCTCTTCGCTTGGGGGCTCTATCGAGCTCGCTCCACGGATGTCGGCGGTGTCCCTCGCCCCTCTTTCTTCGCCCTTTTTCTACCCCCGACTAAGTTCCCCAGGATTATCGGTTGTCTTTGTTGAGAATTTCTTCTCCATCATCGAGTCTGCACCCCCATTTTCTCTTCATTGACTGTTGTCCGAGAACCGGCCTAGAGTTCTGAGTTCCGATCCCCCTTCCTTTTTCCAACTTTCCTCCCTGGTCTCAGCCCCCTTTCTTCTTGGGCCCTCTTTAAGCTACTTTGAATTCATTTACTCCCTGGTGGTTGTTGACTAGTTGCCCGGTTCTCTCCCCTTTCCCGCACCGCTTTTTTGTTGAGTCGCTCGGGGGCGCTTTTTTTTTCGCGCTTTCCTCTTTTTTTGTACTGTCAACCGAAGGAGAATCATGGGTCCCTAGGTAAGCCCTCTCCTTGCTCTCTTGGCGTCCCTACACTTCTCCCCTCCTGCCGCCCTTATCGGTGTGGAAAAGTATGGATTTGGGCTCCAAAATGGGCCTCTCCATGGCGATCACCTCTTTCATCCTTGATGTTGTTTAGCTGTCTGCTCGCTTCTCTCCCCCCCGCCCTCCTTTCCAGTCTTCTCGCCTCTCCCTAACATTTTTTTTTTTGAAGCAGAACCAGTCTTATTTCAGACCCCCCCGACGGACTCCCTCTCCCCCCATAGCTCTTTTGCGCGTAACAGCCCCGAGATGGCCCCTATAGCGCGGCCGACTTCTTCCTCGAGGCCTCTCCCCCCCCGCATTTTGGTCGGCCCAAGTAACGACCCTTTTCCCACGGCCAGAGAATGCCCACTCTATACCCCTTCGTAAGGTCAAGCACCCCCCCTTTTGCTGGTTGTCCCCGAACCGGAACTTGAACCTGCCCTTTGATGCGGCGAACGTTTCGTTTTCCGAGTGGCGGCGCCCAACCTCGCCTCTCCGGCCTGCTTGGTCTTCACCCGCTTCTTTCGAGCCCTTTCCAAGTAGTCCCATTTTTTGAAGGTGTTAAGATACATGGCCGTCGCTCTCTTCCCCCCCACCCGGATCCACTTGTGACCGCTCTCATTTACCTCACGCTTACCAGCCCCGGGCCCCTCCCCGTTTCGGAGCGTTTTGAGAATGGTCGCCGCTAGATGAATCCCTCTAACCTCGGAATTTGTCGTACCGGAGTTATTTTCGCTTCATGGTTTTCTCTTTTTCCGATTTTAACCCGGCCCCCCCGAACCTGTTTACCCGTCCCGAAGTCTGCTCTCTCTTTTTTTTCTTGTAGGATACGACACTAGAAAAATCTTCATCCTCCGAAATGCTGGTCCCTGTAGTAATCCGCAGTTCTTGGAGTAGGAGTTATTGCAGGCCTCCTTCCGTTTGACAGTTGAGACCGAGCTTGGGTTGTCCGCTCCCCTCTCTCTCTCCCCTCCAGGATAGCGGAATTTTTGAGTCTCCTTGAATGAAGAGCGGTCCCTCCCCTGTCCACGTTGGGCTTAAACCCCCTAACCCTAGGTCCCTTTTCCCCCACTGAGTAGCTTAAGCTTTTTTGAGGCGCGGCTGGAATAATACCCTGTCTCCCATTCCCCCATTTCGGTGGGAGACAGATCTATTTTTCTCCTCCTCATCAAACATGCGTGATTCCAGCAGACCAAAGAAGTCGACTTTTCTTCTCTTTATTGCTTGTGAGAGCTCTAAGGCTCTCTTTCTCGCTCCTCCATTGAGATCTAGCCGAAGGTCCTCTTCTACCCCCCCACTTTTACCATGACATGACTTCTACTCTTGATTAACCTCTTCTCTGTCCTTCCTCCTAGTATTCCATACCGTCGAAAGAACACACCCAGGCCCCTACCCAGATGGAACCTGAACCGAATGAAGTTTTAATTCTTCACTTTCCCCTCTCCCTTCTCTCTGTACCCCCCTCGGCCGCCCATTGTATACCAGTGTTTCCCCCCCACCAGTCCCCTCTAGCCGACGCAGAGAGGCAACTTCCGGTCACATTAACTTTACGAGCGCCTTCTTACGTGTCTTCTCGGAGCTGGCTTGCCGTTGCACTAGTGGTGCTCTTTTTCCCAGCACGCTCTTTCCTACGAGGCTACCGCCTTCCTTTCCGCCGCTCCCCTCACCCTTTCTCTTCGCCCATTCCGATTCGTTTTTCTTCGAAAGCCCCCCCGAGGACCATGGCCACTTATTCGTCTCGTTTCCATCGTGCTCTAAGGGCAAGATCTTTTTTCTTTTCCTTCCCGGTAGCGCCACCCCAAGAAACTGAACGCACCCGTTTTCCGTCCCTCCCTTTGACGCGCGGCGACTCTCGGCACATTTACGAGGTCTTTTACCCTCAGCCTTGAAAGTTAGAGCATGGCCCTCTTTGAGGCATCCCCCGAGCAGTCCATGACATTGGAGACCCCTACCCTTCGTCCAGCTCCCATCCCCTAGTCCCCCCCCTTAAGGAGGGGCAAATGGCTAATTCAATGCAATGACACAGAGAATTATCCACCGCGTAGAGCTTCTGTCTTTGTGCCGCGAAAAAGGGAAAGTCTACCATGCGACTCTATCGCTACTTCCATCTCCCTTTCCCCTTCCTTCCCCTCTCTTGTTTTTTCCCTGAGATGGCCGATTTTCTTCGGCATGTTAGTCTACCTTTTCTCCCTTCTCTCCGCATATTTCCTCCCGCTGGTTGGTTTGGGCATTTCCCCCTTGGATGCGGAAAGGGATATAGGTGGAAGACTGTTCGTATGCCTAACTTTCTTTTTTTTCTCCCCTTCATTTTTTCGCATGTAGTTTTCCTGCACGCTCTTCCTTCTGACCTTTTCGTCCCAGAACGTGCCGGCTAGTAGCGGTGAATCGCTCCTCGGGTTCCTACGCTTTTCCTATCTCCCGCTGATCGGATTTCCGGCTTTTTTGACAACATGGTTCTGGATTGGGTGGTTGATTTACACTTGAAGACAAGAAGAAATGCATTTTTGTGCCCCCCACCTTATTGATCAAGAAGTCACATTTTTTTTTAGAGTCCCTGGAGAGGGTGGGGCTTCTACTCTCTTTCTCCCTTTCTGGCTCTGGTCTGGCTCTTCGCTGCGTTCCCTCTTTTTGAGCTTTTCTCTTCTATTCTCGGCTTCTATGGTAAATAATACCAACAGATCGTTCCACGGTTTGCCTATTTCTATAAGAGGCCTCTAATCCAAAGCTGACTCCGTTCTCTCTTCCCGTTTGGTGTCCCTGTTAAGGGTGAAATCTAGGCCGGATAGTCTGGCGATTTCCGGGTGTTCCCAATTTCCCCTGCTTGAGGGACGGCTGTCGTTGTTTATCTCTCCCTTCGTTGGTTTTCTTTTTTACTTTTTTTAAACCTGGAACCTCATGGCGGTTTTTCCTAGCCCGTTGTATCCCTCTCTGATGGGCATTTCCCTCTCCCCCTTCCCTTCTTCTCTCCCCCTTCCCCCCTCCCCTATCATCCCCTTCCCCTCTCACCCCCCCCCTCCCACCTTCCCCCTTTCCCCCTCCTCTCTCCCCTCCCTCCCCCCCCTTTCCCCTCCTGGACGGGAGGTAATTAAGGCACGCGGCGCTACGCGTTTCCCCCCCTTTCGATAGCCTCTTCTCATGTAAGGGCCTCATGTTTGGGAGTTAGTGAGTCAATTCCTTACCCAGTAGTATTGACCCTAGGCCGTTTCTCTCTCGCTCTCTCACTTCCTGTCCTCTCACAACTCCTAACTGTCCTACCGAGAGCGGCGGTTTTTTTTTAAGCAGGGTTTCTCTTCTCTGAGATCGTTTTGAACACCTGCCACGTTGGCCCACCGCCCTCCCTTATGGCCCTTCAGGAGCAGAAAGTTCTTTACCGTGGTGTCGGTGGCGTGAAGACCCCCCGTTCCCTGGTTTCGGTTGACAGCGGTCGGTTTCCCTCTTGCTCCCCCTCTGAGGCATGGCTCTGATCCTGAGCGCTTCCCCCCGCTCTCCTTTGTCCCCATTTCCCCGACCTTCCTGACGCAGCTCCTGGCCGTTCCCCACCTTTCAACGTCGGGGTAGACGCCCCTTTTTTCCGCCTTCCTTCTCTTTTTGCTCAGGTGGGCCGTCGCATTCTATTCCAGATTTTTTTTTTACTTTTGATTCGGGAGGACGTCCCCTTAGTCGGGACGTTCCCATTTTTTTTTTAAAAGTATTATTCATCCCCCCCCTCGTTTCAGCCCTTCCCGATGTTTCCCTCTCCGCTCTGCGTTTTGCCGACCTTCTTTTCCATTTCCTGCGACGTTGGCACTTGGTCTGTTCCTGGGCGGACCCTCCTTCCTCGGCTGATGTTGCGGTTTTGTTGGCTGCCCTCATCCTTTCCTGCCCCTTTCCCTTTTCTGAACAGTCCCTATAGGGGCCACCCCTTTTGCCACATTTTATAAACTCCACTTCTTCCCTCGGAGACTTTTCCTCGGCTACTGCCCCCTCACCCTGAGTCCTAGGATTACCTGTTTCCTTCTTTTTCCTGGTCCCCTTTCCACCCCCCGCCCGCCACCGGCGTGCCGACCCAGTACAACTTGGTGTCTGTAGTGGCATCTTTTTGGTGTCGTTTTAGCAGGTAATGGGCCCCACGACGCCCTGCGGTTTTCCTTGCATCCCGATCGGCTTTTATATCCCCTGCCCCTCCCCCCCCCCCCCCCCCACCTCCCAGTCGTTGCTGGTGTTCGGTCTCTGTAGCTTCCTGTTCTCTTACCGCCGGCTTTTTGTCGGAGAATTATTTGGGTAGCGCGAGTCTTTCCTGAATGAGGTGGTTTTTTTTTCCCTCTCTGGGTTTTCCTTCCTGTTAAGCCAATTACTGGGTGGTGTCCCTCGATTCTGATAAAAACTTTTCCCTTGGTCATTCTGCATTTCGAAGTTAGACCAGAACCCCCCTTTCCACCCCTCATCCTTTAGGCTAGAGGAGTTTGCCCTTTCTCATCCCCGTAGAGATGCGTCACACCTTATTCCTAATTAAGCAGTGTGATTTAACCGGCTTAGATTCCTCTGCCGGATCAACCGATCCTCCGCCTTGCTCCCCTTTGTGCGGGGGAGATCGCTCCCCGGGCATCTCTCTTTCTATCCTTTTTTTTTTTTTTGATAGCAGTGCTCGCCCTAGCGCCGCCGACCTGCTACGACGTGCTGGGTCGCGCTTTTTCTCCTGGTTGGTCTTTTCCCATCCTCTGCCGTTCTGTCAAAATCGCTATTTAATCATTTAGGATAAGTGTACCGACCGCTTTCGCTCTGATGCCTGCCTACCCTTTTCCGCCGTCTCCTCATAATTATCTTTTCCTATGAGGGTTAACCTGCGGGCGCCCTTCGGCGAAGCCCAGCCCTCCACTCGTGCATCGTGATGTGGGAGCCGTTATCGATGATCTCAAAAAGGAGTCTTCCCCCCATTCCCCTTACCGATTCCTCCTTCCGCGCAGAGCTTTTTACTTTGCGATAAGCCATTAGTAAAAAGTATAGTTCGCTCCCCCACCGCACTTTTCCTTTTTGCCCCTTCACTTCCCGCCTCTCCTAGATCCATCCCTTTACCGCCCTTTCGATTGCCGCACAAGATGGCGTCGGTTTCCCATCCCCTCCCCGACCCTTCCCCTCTTGTCTTCCACGACTCTACCCCTTTGAGTGAAGTTTTTCTCCTCGGCCGTTTTGGCGGATTTTGGACATAACCCATCCAAGGACGAAGATGTTGAAGCCTGCTCCCCGTTCGGTGTCCGATCTGAGAAGGAGATTATTCCCTCTCCTCTACGAGGAACGCGGTTTGAGACCATGAGGGGAATTCTCCATTTTTTACGAGTTTCCCTTCCTTTAGCTCTGAGGAACCCCCCCGCGCAAATAAGATGCGCGGAGGGGCGACTTTCCAGCCCGAGGCCCTCCCCCCTGGCCAGCTGGCTAGGTTGTGAGAAGAGGGTCTTCCTCCCGTCTCTCCTCCCTCTCCTGTCACTCGCCTGTTCGAACCGCCTTTAGGTGGTCGATCTGGTGTGAATGACACTCCTCATAGTCTTTGTTCCTAAAGATTCTTTTTATGAGCCCTGTTTTTCTTAGCTTACTGACGCCCCCCCTGATCCCCCTCTTCTGAAGAGTCCAGTTACGGTCGCAGAGGGTAGTAGACGTGTTTTTCAGATTTCTTTTGAAATGGAGACTGAGATTTGTTTTTAGCCCTTTCTGCTCTCCCCAGTCTTTACGTCCTCCTTTCTTAGGCTTCCTGTGCGACCCTGAAAGAGGTAAGCCTTAAAGGGGGAGTCTTGACAACAGTGTAGTAAAAGAGTATCGGCGGTTTTTCCCGCGCTCCTTTAGAAATATCAATTTTCCCTTTGTCACACGTTTTTTGTTCTCTCTCTTCTATGCCTAAGTAAATTAGAGGCCCCCAACACTCCCCCCCAGTTTCTCGCTGTTAGGAGATGAGCGACTTGGAGAGTAATGCAGGCTTCTTCTCTTCTGGCCGCAGTCCTATGGGTCCATAAAGCTGGAACGCAGACCGCCCCGCCCCGAAAAATTACTCCTGTCTTCTTGCCCCCCCCTTCCCCGTCTTTCGCCGCCCCCTTTAAGACCTGAAGTGAGCTGATTTGCCATTTTTAATTCCAATCCACCAGTTTCCCCGACAAAAGATTTTACTCCCCCACTCTCAGCCCAACGATTCTCCACATGTATTCCCCTTAACACTCCTCCCGCGTCTAGTACCTCGTGTTCCGCCCCCCCCGCAGTCTCCCCGTGGTCACTCCCCCCCCTCCACCTCGAACCCCTCTCTCCGCCCTATTGGTCACCCCTACTCGGTCCACCTGTATACTTCCGATAGCGTTGCTTCCTCGTTGATTATGGCGGTCAGCGTAGCGTTTCCCCCCCCGTTGCCGCTCTTTTCTTTTTCTTTTGCCCTCCCCGTCCCTCTTTTCACCGTCCCCGTCACGCGGAAATCAGGTATGTCTTCCTACCCCCCCTGGTCTCGCCGCACCTGCCGCCTATCTTCGTCTCCTCCCCCGACGTCCGGAAGAAACATAGAGGCGTGGCTTCGTCCTCGGTTCCCATTGATTGAGTGTTTATTCTTCCATTTTTCTGCTCCAACACAAGAACTGTGCGAACCCAGGTTCCCCCAGCCTTTTACATGTTTCCATTCGGAAAAGCGTAGCCCTTGCGCGGATTCCTCTACTCCGGGCACGTTCTTCCATTCCCTTGAATTGCAGGCCACCCCCCCCCCGAACTCGGCTTCCGTTACCTTCGCGAGACCCAGTATGGTGGCCAAGAGACAAAGCCTGCACCTTCCCCCTCTGATTTCCTTTACGTCCTCCCCTTTCCCTTTCCCCCCCCACCCTTCCTCGTCTCACTTCTTAGTGCGGATTGCGCTCCGGGCCCCTAGACGAGAACTGCCTCCTTCTAGACCTCTACTGTGCCCCTTTCTCCTCTATTTAATACTCCCCCTTTTTTGTTGTGTATTCTCTGGCTATTTCGCCCCCTTTGAACGGTTAGCAGGTTACTTTGTTCCCCGCGCCTTCGTTTGACGTTCTGCTTTTTGGCGCTGTGGGGGGCATGTTTAGTGGCGGCCTTCCCCTTGCCTCCTTCATTTTTCCTGCACGTATTCGTGCGTTTTGTTCAGAAAATTCTGGTTTTCTCTCACGGCTGCCGCGTCCTTCCGGGGTGCGCTCTTATTTCTCGTGACCATGTTGGTCAAAGAAAGTGAACGACCCCCCGCAACCCCCGTTTTTCTGTTGCCTGGTATACTTGGTGACGATTTTCTGAATGAATTTGGTGAACTGTTTCAACTTTTGATGGAGATGGCTTTTTTCGAGTCAACTGTAGCCATCACCTCCTCCATATTCCATTCGTAAGTCGTTCCCGAGTTTTGCCCAGAGGCGTCGCCTAAGTTTGATGCAAATGAAGCGGGGGATTCACGGATCGTCTTGCCTTTCTTGGCCCTCCCCTGCCCATCTTCCTTCCCCACCCTCTCTCTTCCCCCCCCCCCCCTTCCCCCCCCCCCCCTTCCCTCCTCTTCTCCTTTCTTTTCTCTTCTTCCTCCCCCTCCTCTGACTCCCCGTCCCCCCCCTTCTTCCTCCCCCTCCCTCCCCCCCACCCCCTTCAGCCTCTTCTCCTCTCTCTTTTCTCCCCCCCACCCCCCCTCCCTCTTCTACTTCCCCCTTCCCGTCCCTTCCCTCCTCTCTCTCCCCCCCCCCCCCCCCTCCCCCCCTATCTCTTCCCCTCTTTCTTCCTCCCCACACCCCCCCGTGGGTGTGTGGTCTCCACCCCTGCCCCCCCAGTGTTTTGTTGTTGTTGTTTGTCTTTTATCTTCCTTTCCCCCTCCCCCTCCCCACCCCCTCTCCCCCCCCCTCTTCCATTCTTCCATTCCCCCTCCCTTCCCCCTCCTGCGCTTTCACTCCTTGCCTCTTACCCCTCCCACCTCTCCTCACCCCCCTCTTTCTCTTTCCCACTCCTTCCGTTTCCCCCCCATACACCTACCCACCCCTTCTTTCCCATCTTTATCTCTCCACGTCCCCCCCCCCCCCTCTCTCCTTCTCCTCTTCCCCTATTCCCACCCCCTTCCCGCCCACCCCCGCTCCTTTCCCCCTCCCCCGCTCCTTCCTTCCCTTCTTCTGTCACACTATTCATCATTTTACCCGTTCACCCACTCACCCTTTCTTTCCCCCCCTCACCCTCTATCTCGTCTCTCCCCCCTCCATCTCCGCCTTTTTCCCCCGCCCTTCTCCTTCGTTTTCCCTTTTGTCCCCCCCCCTACCCCCTCCCCTCCTTCCCCCCCCCCCCCCTCTTCCCCCCAACCCTAACTCTCCTCTATTTTTCTCTAGCGGATTACTCACTTGTCCCGGCCTTCCCATGACTAGTCTCACGGTGAGCAACGCACACATTGTATATGTCCTCAGACGCTCAGACACCAATGGTACCAATTGTTGGAAAACTCCCTCCCCACCAATGAATTTTCCCTGGTTCGTGTTTTCCCCTCCCCCCCCCTCCCTCCCCCCCCCTCCTTTCCCCACCCCCCCCTTCCCCCTCCCCCCCTCCTCCACCCTCTCCCATCCCTCGCTCCCCCCGCCCCCCTACCCTTCCCTCCCTCCTTTCCCCTTCTACCCCTGCCCCCCCTCCCCCTCCCTCCCACCCCCTTCCCCCCCCTCCCCCCCCTCTTTTTCCCCCCCCCCCCCCCGCCACCCGCCTCTCTCTCCCTCTCCCCCTCTCCCCCCCCCCCCCTACAACCCTTCTCTTCTCTCGACCCCCTCCCTCCCCCCCCCTCCCCCCTTCCCCCCCCCCCCTACCCTCTCCACGCTCCCCCCCCCCTCTCCCCCCTCCCCCCCTTCCTACGCCCCCCCCTTTTTTGCCCCCTCTCCCCTCCCCCCCCCCTCCCTCACCCCCCCCCCCCTCCCCCCTATACTCCTTTTCCCCCTCTCCGGTCATTTCCCTCTCTTTTCCCCCCTTTATCTTCCCTTCCTGCCCCACCCCCACCCTCTCCCCCCCCCCTCCCCCCCCCCCCATTTGTTCCCTCCCCTCTTTCCCACTTCCCCCCGTGTACCCATCTCCTCCCCCCCACCCTCCTTCCCCCCCCGATTTACATCTCTCCACCCCCACCCCTCCCCCCTCCCCTTCCCCTCTTCCCCCCATCTCTCCCCCCTCTTCCTTCTCCCCACATTCCCCTTTCCTTCCCCCCCCCCCCCCCTTTCTTCTCTCCCCCTTCCTTCTCCCTCCCCCCACACCTTCCACCACTTTTCTTCTCCCCCCACCCTTCGTCCCTCCCTTCTTCCCCCCCCCACCCCTCCTCCCCCCTCCTACCTCCCTTCCTCTTTCCTCCCCCCTCTACCCTTCCTCCCCCCCCCCCCCTGTCTGTCCCCCCCCCACTCCCCCCCCCCCCCCCTCCCTTTTCCCCTTTTCCCACACCCTCCTCCCCCCCCCCCCCCCTTCACCACCCCCCCCTCCCCTTCCCCCGCCCCCCCCCTCTCCCCCTCTCCTTAATCCTCCCCCATAACCCCCCTTATTCTTCGCCCTTCACCTTCCCCCCCCCCTCACCCCCCCCCCCCCCTTTCTCCTCCCCCCCTCTCCCCTTCCCCCCCCCCCTCCTCTTTCCCCTCCCCACTGCCCCCCCATTCCCCCTCTTCTCCCACCCCCCCCCACTCCCTCTTTACCCACCCCTCCCTCCCCACTCACTCCCACCTTTCCCCTTCTTTCGCTCTCCTTCCCTCCTTTTCTTCTTCCATTCTCCTTCTCTTCACCTCCTGCTTCTCTCTCCCCTTTCCCCCCCCCCCCCTCCCTCCCCCCCACCCACTCTCCTCTCCCCCCCCTCCCCCTATCTCTCCCGCTTGTTACCTTCCTTCCTTTCCCTCCACCACCTTTTCTCTACCTCTACCCCCTTTCCCCCTCTCTTACCCCCCCCACTCTTTCCTCTCCCCTCCCCTCCCACCTCTTCCCCCTCCCCCACCTTCTCTTCTCTCTACCCCTTTCTTCTACCCCTCCTCTTCCCTGCCCCCCGCCCCCCCCCTACCTCCCACCTCCTTTTCCCCTCCTCCCCTTCCCTTACCCCCTACCCACCCTCGCCCTGCCCGCGCCCACTCTCTCGCCCCCCCGCCCCACCTCCTCTCCTCGGCCCTCCCACCCCTCTCACCCCCCCCTTCCCCAGCCCCCTTCCCCACCCCCTCCTTCCCGCCTTTTCCACTAACCCCCTCACCCCCTCCTCCCCCTTTCTCCCCTCTCCCCTACCCCTCTTTCCTTTTTCTTCCGTCCCTCCACCCCCTCTTACCCCTCCTCCACCTTTTCCGCCTTCCCCTCCCCCCCCTCCCCCCCACCTCTCCCCACTACCCCCCCCTTCTTCCTCTCTCCCCCCCTCCTCCCCCTCTTATCCCTTCCCCTCCTCCCCCTCCCTCCCCTTCCTCTCCCCTCACCCATCTCTCTTTTCCCCCCCCCCCCGTCCCCTTCCACCCCCCCTTCTCCCTCTCACCCTTCCTCCCCCCCCCCACTCCCCCCCCCCTCCACCTCCCCCCTTCCTTCTCCCCCCCTCCTTCTCACCCCCACTCTCTCCGTCCCCCTCATTACCCCCCTACTACCCCCCCATCTTCCCCCCCAATCCCCCCATCCTCCTCTCCCCCTTCCCCCGTCCCCCCCTTCTTTCTCTCCATCCCTCTCTCTTCCTCTCTATTTTTCCCCCCCCCCTTCCGCCCCCATCCCCCCCTCCCACCCTTCTTATCTTCTCCTCTCCCCTACACCCCCCTACCCTTCCCCTTTCCCCTCTTCTCTGTCGTACCCCTCTCCCGCCTCCCCCTTCCTCCCCCTCCCCCCCTTTCCCCCCGCCTCTTCCCTTATTTATCCTTCCACCTAACTCCTCCGCTCCCCTTTCTCCCCCGCCGTTCCCCCCTCCTCTCCTGCCCCCCTTCTCTCCCCTCTCCCCCCTAATCCCTTCCTCTTCGACTTCTAACCACCCCCCCCCCTTTCACACTAACCCTTCCTCCCCCCCTTCTCCCTTCTCTTTTCTCCTCTACTTTTCCCTTCCCCAGCCCCCCTATTCACCCCCCCCCCTCTCCTTGCACCTCCCTCTATTTTTCCGCTCTCCTCCCTCTCCTCTTTCTACCCCCCCTCCCTCTTTTTCTTTTCCCCTTCTCTTTACCTGCCTTCTCTTTTCCCTCTTTTCTGTCACCTCCCCCCCCCCTTTTTCTTCCTCACACGCCCCTCCCCCTTTCTCCTTCCATCCTCTTCCCTTTTCCCCCGCTCCTTGCCGCCACCCTATCTTCTCGCCCCCCCCCCCCGCCACCCCTTCCCCTCTCCTCTCTTCCTTTTCCTCCCTTCTCCACCCCCTCTTTCCCCCCATCTCTTCTTCTTAACGTCCCCCTACTTCCCCCTCTCTCCCACCGCTTTTCTCTCCTCCCCCTCCCCCCTTCTCCCTTTTTCCCTTCTCCCCCTCCCCCCCCCCCCTCACCCCCCTTCCCTCCCCATCCCTCCCCCCTCCCCCCTTTTCTTTCCTCTCTCCACTTTCTTCCTTCTCCCCCTCCCCTCTTCCCCCCTCTTCGTTCTTTACTTTCCCCCCCCCCCCCCCTTCCCTCTCCCCCCCTCCCCTCCTTTCTCCCCCTTACCTTCTCCTCCCCCTTTTTTTACTTTCTCCTCCCCCCTCTCCCCCCCCCCCCCCCTAGCCTTTTGGGTAGCTTCGCGGCCTCTTCTCCAAGGGAGCTTGTCTCTTAGTCTGCCGGCGGCTGGCCTTCCTACCCCCTACTCCCAGGGTGGTCCGCTCGACTCGCGACTAGCCCCAAGGAGCCGGCGCTTGTAAATTCTTTAAGCTTCTGTTGTTCTCGGGGTATAGGGGTTTGGGGACTGGTGGCGGTTCTTCTTTCCCCCCCCTTCCTGTACAATTCTACTGATTTTTTGCGGCCGTCTCTTTTTTTTAGCTCCTATCAGGAGTCGTTATGGACCCTTGAACCTAGTGCGGTGGTTGCAAGCGTCACTCGTTGTTCTTGGCCTGCCTTGTTTGGTCTGTTCCATCGGCCGGCTATTTCTTCCATTGGCTCGTCGCGTTCGGTCACGCGAACGGAGTCAATTGGATGGTTTCCGGGCTCCTTTTTTACCATCTTTGCCCTCGGCGCTTTCCGCTTGTCCGCGAGCCTGCAGACGAGACCCACGAGAATCCCTTCGCGACGACGCCCTGTGCGGTTGGGTTTTTCCCGGTTCCTGTCTCCCTCTTTTTCGACGGTCGGCCCCGATCTGTGGAGGAATTTACACCCCCGCACAGGTGGACCCCTTCCGGCGCTTCCTCCGCGGCACTCTCCCGCTTCCGCCTCGTTTTTTTTTTTACGACCCCTCGGTTCTTTTTTTTCACACTTGTCCCTTGGTGGCTCGGGGGCCCCTCGAGCCCTTGTTGATTGGATTTTTTGCGAGCGCCGAGTCTCTTCCCCCCCATCTACGTGTTCCAAGTTTCACCTTCGCCCTGCGAAAGATCCCCTGCATCATCCCTTCCCGCCGGGCCAGACCGCCCATTCCCGTTCGCGGCCGTCTTTTTCCCTTGGGAGCAGGGCGTGTTTCTTGCGGCTCATCCGTTCTCTCCACAATTCCGATCCGATAGGTCTGTAAGGCAACGCCCTGACGGGGGAACGTTCCTCCCCACTATCCCCTTTTATGCGCATCGAGTGTTCAACTTGAGTTCTAGTCGGAGATATAGGGACGTTTTTCAACCCCTGATTCCCTCCGCCGCTTTGTCCTTTTTTTTGGTCCTTCGGTCGGGACTCGCCGAGCTGCTTTTTTTTTTTTGTTTTTGTTTTTTTAGCCGATACAGGACCCTCGCTTGTAAATTCTCGGGGTTTCATCCCTTTATGGTCTCTCCACCTCCTTTTTCCGACCCTCCCTGAACTTAGTTTTGAGAGTGGGCATTGTTGTCTTACGTCCAAGCCCCGTTTTTTGCTTCTTTCCCACTCGCGACCTTCTTTTCCGGTTCGTGTCACCTCCCTCCACCCACGGCGTGGGACCCCCCTGAACCCAGGGGTTCTTGAGTGGAACATATTTTGGCGGGGGAGCCTGATTTACTGGGCCCACTCCTCCCACTGCGTTGTTTCTCTTCCCGACGCTCTCGTCTTCCGTTTCTTCGTTCGCGATTTTCCTGGTCGTGCTCGTGTTTTTTTTGCTGAGTTCTCTGGCCGCGTCCCCGTTGGTGTTCTGCCCCCCTAACTTTTTGTTTGCTTCTGACGATTTTTTTTTTCCGGAGGCTAGTTTTACGTACTTTTCTGACTTCGCGGTGGGCTATCAGGGCTACCCCAACCGAATCCCCACGTGGCTCTGTTCTCCCCTTCTCTCCCTCATTTTCTCCCCTCAGTCAGTTCACACCGACTGAGGCTGCTCGGCCTTTCCTTTAGATCCTCATCGCGTCTAGGGTCATTCTTTCTCCTTGATGTTTTGCGCTTCTCCCTGTGGACCTGCCCCCGGCGCGGCGCCTCCCTTCCACCCAGGTCCGCCCCCTCTGGCCCGGTCTCAAGACGGTGCTGCCATTTCTGATACGCTACCGGGTTCCTTCTATTCTTTTTACCCCCTTCCCCCATCCCTTTTTTTTGTTGATCAAGATGCCTTGAGTTATCCTCAAGTCTCCCTGCTTTGCGAAAGCCGGTAGTCGAGGCTTGTCCTCTTTTTGCCTCCTCTAAAGTGTTCGCTTCAACCCCCCTATTAGGGACATCAGGATGAAGCGCTGTGGTGCCCGCGCTTCGTTGGAGGCAGCGACACCTCGAACCTTTTCGCAATCGCCCCCTTCATCGGTGGGCCCTGCCTGTCGGGTTCTACGTTGAGAGTTTCTCCTTTTGATCCCCCTCCCTGATCCTTCTAGTGTTGGAAGCCTTCTCTTCCTATGACCTCTAAAAACAGATTTCCTTCTGAAGCTCCCACACGAGAGCCCCTTGCGCACATCGTCCTGACCTCCCTAGAACCCCCTTCCAGTCCTCCTCCCCCCCGCCGTTCGGTCCGATCCCCCCCACCATCCCCCCCGTCGCCGAGCCACTACCAGCCCTGCGCGCTGCTCCCTCCTCCTAAAGTCGATACTTGAGCCCGGAAGAACCGTTGTTTCCCAACCGCAGGTTGTCTGCAAGTCCCCCCTCCTCCAAGCACGTCCACTCTTTTTACCTGCCAAGACCGCACCCGTTGGTGAAGTTGTCCCATAACGCGGGGTCTTCTGTTTGAACGAAAATTGAACCGGAAGTGAAACTTAGTGCCATAAAGCCCCAGCCAAGTTTTCGGTTCACGAGCGTTCTTAACGACTGGTTCCCCAAACTCCTCCGAGTCCTACGGGCTTTTTATTCCCGACGGCCGAGCCCCTTAAAATCTTAAACCCTGGTCAACCGTTTTTTAAGCAGTAAAGGGCTCTGCTTCCAGGTCAAACCACGAACATCTCTTTTTTTTGCCGACTGGCCAAGACAAGAGGGCCCAGAAAACATGTTCCCAGTCATGTTAGAGGCCGATTTGTGTCTCCTTGCCATTTCCTTCACGAGGATATCTTTAAGTCTCTACCTTCAGAAGTTGATGACCACTTACGCGCTTCAGATTTTGATGGTTTTTCCTCTATTCTTCGGACTTACCCTAACTCCCGCCTGCTTTGTTGGCGTCCGGATGCCCCCTAAACACATTCCTCCCCGACAGTTTTAACGTCTAAAATGATGGGTTTCAAAGCCCGTTTCTTGTTCTCTGTCGGCCCCATTATATGCTGTTCCTGGTTCTAGTTGACCACTTGTTTCTTAGCAAGTTAGAGCTTTTTTTACCTTCACCTTTTGCCCTCGCTCTTTCGCCCTCAGGATAACCGTAAAGGAGATAATCTGTCCCCCTACCCAGATTCAGCGTGTTTACGTTGTTTGCTTCCCTACAAACGCAGGTTTCTTTCACCGTTATCCGTGTAAGCGGCCTTTTTCATGAGGATTTGACACCCCTACTAAAGGGTCCTATAATTTGGCCCCACCGTGATTTTTGGTTCCGACTCGCTCTTCCCTCTCCAGGAGACACGGATGGTCAGACCCGCCCAACGACTCCTTTCGTCGTTGATGCGGCGTTTTCTCCTGTCCCCCTCTCGCTTCTCGCTGCACGCTTCCTCTGTGACCGCTTGGTCCGCCTTTTTGCCCTCCCGCTCCCCCCTCCCATTCACCTGTTTTTGCCTCTTTCCCTTTAACGCCGTTCTCCTTTCCGACGACAGCGTAGCGCGCCGACTCTCTTTCTCGGTTTTTCCTCGTCTTCACCACCTACACCAGCCAGCTCCCCCTATGACCGCTGATCTCAGCCCGACATTACCTCATACGTTTCAAGCCCTCAATCGTACCTCTCGCCGTCTACACATGTTTTTGCTCGCTTTGTTCATCCAGCCCGTGTCATTCTTTGGCTTTCTCCATCGTGATTGCTTCAGATCTATTTCCTCAGTACTATTCCTCCCTACGTCGATCCTGTACGGTCCCCTTCTATCCTAAATCCCGTCCCCGTTATCCCGGCCCCTTTACACTCTGAGCACGTTTTACACGACCCCTCCCTC
>Ga0179593_1389495_pt1 | contig 17839 bp, 18 predicted proteins | sample CZODoug2_1_08_16_FD_185931 | JGI IMG/M metagenome (GOLD analysis project Ga0179593, IMG submission 185931) | Vadose zone soil fungal communities from Angelo Coast Range Reserve, California, USA - CZODoug2_1_08_16fungal (PacBio error correction) | ecosystem: Environmental > Terrestrial > Soil >... | reverse complement strand
CCCCCGCCACTAATCCGTTCTTTTTCTGAGGGACTGAGCGCCTAAACCCATCTGAAGGTCTCCCTTCCACCCAAGAGAGAACCAATTGCCCTGCCCCTGCGTGCGTCCTGCATCGCCGCTACTTTTCCGACGACTGAGGGTCCCCTTTTCTCCTTCCAGATGCCTCTCCCTCGACTCCTTCTGGATTTGCTTCAGCGGGTTCTTTCCCCATTTGCGGTACTTCCATTTTTACTTCTTTGCCCAGCACCCAGCGAACCCCGTTTTTTCTGTGCCTCCCCCTTTTTGAGGAATGCTTTTGACTTCAAAGTATGTTCTTTTCCGTCCCGTTTTTTCTTTTTTTTTTTTTTTCTTTGGTGGCCTTCACCCTTGTCTATAACTCCCACCCCCCCGCGTCTCCCCCCCCCCCCCCCCCCCCCCCCCGGTTCAGTTCACCCCTCGCTTACGTAACCGCTCTTCCTTTCCCCCCCCCTTTCTCTCAAGCCCTGTGCGTCTCCCTTCGGTTTTTTTTCTTTTTCCGTTCGTCTTCCCCTCTTTTTTACGTTGGTTTTTTCCCGCTTTTCTCTTCCCGTTTCCTTTGACTTTCGACCTTTCCAACCGCCCGTCCCCGTGCTCCCCCGTTTAGGCCCCCCCCTCCAACAACGGAGGGACCCCACCTGTCCCCTTCTCATCCGGACACTTGTAAGTTTTTGTAAGTGACTACGCAGCACCCAAGCCCTTCCGGGAGCACCGTGTGCCCCGCTCCCGTTTCTGTCTGCAGACAAGTCGGACGTCGTTTTCGTGTTTCCTCCTACTTTGTGTTTCTAGCCCCCCTGTTCTTCCTTTTCCGCATTCGAAGGCCTCCTGCTCCCATCTGTGCTTCCCTTGTCCAGTTCTCTCCCGGTTTACCCCTTTGTTATCTCTACCTTTTGTGCGAACATCAAGGTGATTCTTTCTTCTGTCTCTCCGGCGGGTCGCATGGATGCACCCTTTTGAAGGTTAGTGGCATGTTTTTACGGCGGCATGTTTGACTAGACTTTTTTCTGTTCCCTCTTTCTTTACAATCTTATCTGTCCGTCCATCCCCTTCCCTCTGACTGGGGTTTCCCTGCGCCTATTTTTTCTCTCAGAGACCCCAGATCCTCCTCATAGAATTTACCGGCCCTGGTCCCTTCTTTGGCTACCGTCGTTCCTCTTTCCTCTCTCAGATGTCGTCACTCGCGTCCAAAATATAGAGATTAGTTTTTAAAGCGGGCGAGCTTTTCTCAGCAGCTCCTGATCACTTTTTTTTCCCAGCCCGATTTTAGGACATTGGTCCCCTGTTTTCTTTTTTTTGCTCCGTAATGCTGTCTGGACTAGATGGCGGTGTTAGCCGCTCCCCTTTCTAAACCCGTCCAAAGTTTCGAGTTCTTTCCCCCTCTCTTAAGCGATGGGCATTTTTCTTCCCCCCCCGTTTTCCGGATTCAGACACGTTTTTATTTTGTCTTTTGGTTCTACCTTCAATAAGACCGAGTACTGCTCTTCTCCCCTCAGAGAACTCCCTTCCCTTTGTCCCTTCTCGCTTTTCTAGAATAGCCTGTTCCCCTTACGCCATCGATTTGTTTTCTATACTCGTCCCACCACCCTTTCCACTTTTTTCCCAGCGTCCGCGCTTTTTTCTGAAGCCTAGCGGCTTCTTCACCGCTTGCTCCGAATCTTTGCCGAGACTTGCCTCATCTTGAGTCTTGAATTGGCCTCCCCCCATCTTCTCGGTCTTACAATTTGACCTTTTGTTGGTCTTTGATCCTTTTTTCTTGCGGTTCAACGTTGGAAGGCCGCGCTTTTTTTCTCCCCTGGGCGGTTCAGTGTTCTGTTCCTTCAGGTGTTTTTCGATCTATTTTACAGACCCTTTTGTTCCGGTCCCCCTTTTCTTATTCCCCCCCCTTTTTGCTGGCACCGATTTCTTCCTGCGGCATCTGGTTTTAGTGCTTCTCGTCGCCGCCTCCTTTCTCTCCCCTGCTCGATCTGGCAGTCGTCTTACTTTCTGTCGAGAGGATTGACCTCGTTGGTTCTAAGAAACCAACATGAGCTTTTGGTTTTAGGGCCCGCTTCAGCCTGGTTTCTCCCAGTCTGATGGTTTTTTTTTTTTTGCGATTTCCTCTTCTGGTTGGTCCACCCGTCCGCCTCTTTTTTCGCGCCTCCGCCGACAGTTTCCCTTACACAAGTTTTTGTTGACTCATTTCCTCCTCCCGTTGTTGTTGTTTTAGCTCCCTAGTTTCACACAACCTTCCCACTTAAGGCGCGGATGCGGACGAGTGTCACACATCGTTTTCCCCCCCCCACGTTGCTTGTCCCCCCTCATCTTCAGAATTCGCCACACCCACCTCTCTTTCTGCCTTGAACGCACCATCGACTCTTCCCGATAAGTCGAAGCGGTCTGGTTTTGCGGGTTTTGTAGCCCAACCGAGGTCAATAGTCCTTAAATCCCCCCTCACTCACCACATTTCCCCCTCCCCCCCCCCTTGACATATTCGCCTTGTCGCGCCATTTGCCCTGTAGCTCCTCAGAAGACAGTACCTTTAATCTCGTTCTCTTGCTGCTCCCCTTTCGGTTGGCCCAACTTCAACGTTGAGTCCTTTCAATTGCCTACTTCATTTTTTCTTGACCGTTTTTCGACGATGGGGGGCTTCCCCTCCACTTTTCATCATCCTCCAAAGGCACGGTTCCTCTCCCAGCTGAGTTTTCAACTGCGGCCTTTTACCACATATCCTTATCCTCCCGCCATGCCTTTTTCTCCTCTTAAGTCCCAGCTTTTTTTTTCAGGCCCAAACCCTGCTCGCAGACGTCCTTTTTCCGCCCCAAATATGTCGCCTGCGCTTTATACGAGCACCGCTGAGGCTTCCTTCGTAGGATGCCTACTTTGTTTTCTTGTCTTGCGTCAGGACTTTCCCCCTCTCTTGTCGTTCATTTTCTTCTTCTTCTTTCCCGTAGTTTTTTAGATTATCTCATTCTTTCCGTCTTCTTCTCCTTATCGAAGCGATCGTCGGTTTTTTTTCACTCGTAATCGAACCCTGGAAGAGGAATTCATGTCCGTGTTCCCTCAACCTGTGAGAACTATCTGTTTGATCTTTTTTTCTCCCTCTTTCTCACGAGAGCGTTTTTAATGCTTACCACCGCCATTCTCCCTTCGCCACTTCGTCCTTCCCTGACGAGTTCCCAAGGCCGATGCGTTCCCGCGCCACCGGTCCCCATTTGTTCTTCTTCTCTTAGTAAAACCGATAGCACGCCTTTCAGCATATACGCCCGGCGCACTATTATGATCCTTGTTTCTCTGGGAGATGACTCTCTCTCTCGGCCCTGAATCTCAGATCCGCCGAGAGGCCTTCTGACCGTCCGCTCTTCCTCTTTGGTGGCCTCTCGTAGTTCCTGGTTAGGACCCCTGCTAGGGCCGGTTTCAATTCGCTTCACCTATTTTTTCAAGCCGCTGCTTCCCTGACATGAGTCGGTCGTCTTGCCAGGCCCGCTTGCCCACAACGCGTCCCTTCCTTTCAATACCCTTCAGACACGCCGGCTGCGTCCACCCGCCCTCCTGCTTTCGGTAGATATACAATCCCACCCTCTGTCTCCTCCTAGATCAAGTTCCCTTGGCAATCCCCTTTTTTTGTCTTTTTCGACGGTGCTCCCGGGCTTTTTCCTTTTTTTTCGGCCCCTTTCTCTGAACCACCCTTTTTCTTCTCCCCTAAGTTTTCCGTTTTTTTTTTTAGCGCTTATGTTTCCTTCCCTTACCTCTTCCCTTTGGTCATTAGATTCTCTCTCACCAAAGACCTTTCCAATGTTAGTCTTCGTGCTTTGATCCTTATGTTTTGAGCTCCTTTTTGGCACCCTTTTCTTCTTTTTATTCAATTGCGTTTTCCCCCCTTTTCCTGAAGTTCCTGTAGCGACTTGCATGCCTTTTTCCCCTCTCCCGTTTCTAAGCCTTTTTTTCTTCACTGACGACCGTCCGATATCCGTTTTTTCATATTTCTTCTTTTCGGTTTTTTTCCCGTGACCAGTGTTGAGGGAACATTTTTTTTTTCTTCCCCCTTTCAGTCCCGCAGGCCCACCCGTCGACCTGATCAGGGCCTCCCATCCCGCCTCAAGCAACAGGCTCATCCAACTGATGATATCGATGGGCCACACTGTTCATGCCGAACCACTGTGCCCGTTTCCCAATGCTCCGCAGATTTTTAGCCCTCCGCTCGCTGGCGAGTCCCCATTTGCGAATTTAAGTTGTTGAGTACCCCACAGTCTTCCCCTCCTTCGGACGATTTTCCTTTTTTCCAAATACTGGCTTTTTTCTTTTTCCTGTTCTTTTCCGTTTTTGATTTTTTTTCCCCTGTTCTTTCTCGGAAAACGTCAGCGTCTTACCCCCAATTTCCCTTCGGTTCTAGCTATTTTCCACTCCTGTCCTTGTTTGTTTTTTTGCTAGCTATACAACGCCTCAATTTCGCCTGCGTCGTTTCCTCTTTCGCGCCGTTCATCAAACCAGACGGTCCTCCCCCTTCCCCCCCCTGTTTCGACCCCCTGATTGCGCCACGCCCGCGTCCTTCCTCCCCTCTCCTCTTTCTCTCAGGCTTTCTCCCCGGGCCCCAGACTTACTGCCCAGTCTTGATCCGCCGTTATACATTTTGTCAGCAGGGCTCCCTGCAAGGGTATCGGATCGAAGGTGACCCATTCTAGTTTCTTGGCTTGCCGCCCCTTTTTTCTTCTTTTTTCTTTTTTACTGAAATCAGTTCTTTTTTGTTGTGTCAGTCGGACCGTTTCGCTACGCGCTCCTTTTCACATAACACCCGTCCTGAAGAGCGCGGATGATCTCCCATCCCCCCCCCATCCCCTTCCTACCGACATCTCGTTCTCCTGAAGCTCTAGGACTCGACTTTTTTTTTTTTCTCTTTCAGTCTCTCTTCCGTCTGTTCATTTTTTTCCCCCTGACCCCGCCCCACGTGGACCAGGCGCTCCTGGTGCCCTCAACCAGTAAACCAAAGGAGACAACCTTTACCCTTGCGCACTCATTTCCAACCCTTGACCCGTCTGGTTGCCCATCGTCACCTCTCTCGTGTCTCCGTTGCCAAATAAATAGGTGATGCGCCCGGGGGACGTCGGGTCTCTTCCTCATCCCTTTTTCTTTCCTTGATGGACCTTCGTACTCTTTTCCATTTTTCTTCAACTTCCTCCACCCCACTAATAGGGGATTGTCCGTTCCCTTCTCTCTTTCTCCGGCAATTTTTTTATATCGATCCGGTAACACTCCAGCGCCCCCGTCGGTTCTGCGGTCTGGTTTTAGGTTCGCCTTTTTGGAAGGCCGTGGCCGTTTTTTTTTTTGCCCGTCGTTAGTCAATCGGAGCTTTTTGTCTGAACTGAGAGGTCTTTACTCTTTGATCGCCTTTCCTGCCCATGTCACTTCGTCTCTGTGTTTACCCGCCCCTTTTGGCCTTGACCCCCCCCACAGCCCAGTCTTTCCCGGGGTCGGATTGTACCTGCTCTGTCTGTGATAGACTATTGTTGCGTGATCTCCTATTTTTTCGTCCCTCCTCCCTATTCCAAGATCTATTTTAAAGGGGTTTGAGCGCGTTTTTATCTACGCCTCCGCCCCCCTTTGCTTTGGCCCGGCGATCGCATGGGAAACTTATTGTGTGTGACTACGAGTGCCATCGTTTGCCTTTGTCTTGATTTCTATGTTCTCGTTTGGTTTAGAAATCGGCGCCTTTTTTCTATTTCTCCTCCCCTTCAAGAGTGCTTTCAGAATTTCGAGGTTTTCCTTTTTTTTCCCCTTTTTCTCCCGCCCTCTACTCATGCCCTTTTATCGTCCATTTTCTTATTACTCGGGCACATCTTCGTAGACTTTCCTTATTCTCTCGTCTCTACAAATTCAGATGTGAGATTTTTTTCTGCTCTTCATAGGCCGCCTGTCATTTTTCGCTATGGTATCTTCCCTTGACCCCCTTCAAACAAGCCATGGTGTCTCCCTTTTCATTTCCGTGCCTTCGTAAGAAGCCACATAGCGTGAGCCGCGCTGTCCCCAGGTTCCTTTTGCTGACCGTTTCTTTCTTTCCTGTGCCTCTCGCCTTGCCACGTCTCTTTTTTTTTTCTGTGTACTTGCAAGCGCTACGCGTCGGTCATATTTTTTGTCGGCACCGTTTCTTTCTTTGTCCCCTGTGGAAGTCGCGAGGTTGCCCTTTCTGTTAAGTTTGCGTGCTTACCTTCCCTTTTCCCGTTCGTATTTTTTTTTCCTGTTGGTGTCGCCCTCCTTTTTTTCCCTTGTCCAATGATATCTCAGATGCTTTTATTCAAAGTTCTTTCGGCGCGCCACCGAGTCCCTTTTACGCTTCTCTTCTGGGAGCGCACTTGATGGCGCTACGCCTCATCTTCTTCAGTTCGGTGGTTTCTGTTGTCTGTTTTGCTGTGGTTCTCTTTTTCTCCCCTCGTTGGAGTCCACCGTGCCCCACCACCTGGACCTGCTGCGTCGTTGTCGCTCCGTTTTGCTTTGAATTCCAGCATTTTTTGGTTTTGCTGGCGCTTTCCCGCTGATGAGTTGAACCCGTCCGTTGTTTTTTCCATTCTTTTCCTTTTCTTTTCTCCGTTCTCCTGCTTTATTTTCTTTTTCTATATTCTTTACTTTTTTTTTTGTTTTTGATCTCCCCGGCCCTAAGCGGTTTCACGTTTCTCCCTCCTGGACGGTCGCAGAGAAAAGACGGCTGGACTTTTTAGAACTCCTTCCCTGAGCCGAATCCAGACACCCAATATGCTTATTTGTTCCCGCCCCCTCCTCTTCCCCGCTCGAGCGATTAGTCCTTTTTTTTTCCTTAGGTCCAAAGAGAGAATCGATCTCCATTTTCCCGTACTTCCCAAAAGAGTCCTACCTTCTCCTTCTCTGCATGAAGCTTTTTTGCTTTCCTCATAAGAAGTAAAGGACCATCTTTGTCATAGCCAGCACTATCTTTTTCACTTCCCTGCACATCTTCTCTTTTTTTTGTCGTACTTTTTTTCCCTTCTGCCTCATTCTATAGGTGACCGATTCAGGAAGCGCCCTACTGCCGGTCAGTTTTTTTTTTGTCACATGAGGTGTGGGTTCTCCCTGAAAGTATCCCCGCCGTCCAGCATTTTTCTTTCCCTTCGGAATAATCTTGGCGGCCAGTTTCCCCCCCCCACAATGCTCCGCCTCTTTATTCTGCTTACTCTAAATTTCGTTCGTTGATCTGCGCCGATAGATTTACTTTTATTCTTTTTGTATCTTTTTCTGAAACATGGCTTGTTTTAGGGCTGATCGTATCTATGAGGTTTCCCTTCCGTGACCTTCTTTGAGCGAGACTGTTTCTTTTCCCATGCCTAGTGTTGCTTTTTTTCGTCCTTCTTTTGCAGGATCTTCTCTTTTTCTTTGTGTCCAAAGATGTACTTTTGAGTCCTCTAGTTCGTGCCTGCATCAAGAGACCTCCTTCTCTCGCTTCTAGATTCGAAACCCCTTTTTTTCCTTTCCCCCTTCGTCATATGCGAACCGTTTCCCTTTCCGCCTTCTCCGTCCCCTCTCACGGTAGGGTCTCCTCCTTTCTCATATAACCTTTGATCCTTAGCGGCTGATTAGACCAACTTTCCACGCTTTCTCCGCCTTGCGAGATCTTTTGCGTGAGTTTTCTCCTTTTCGGCCCTCCTCTCCGTATCCGCGAGCAGGCCACCGTTTTGCGGACCTCGTCTTACTTTTGGGCCGTAGACGCTAATGTCGTTTGCCCTCTCTCTGTTCCGTCTCAATTCGAGCCGTTTTTCATCCTCTTTGAAGACTGCTTAGTTGAGGGACTCCCTCCCGGTAACATCCCAGCTCCGGCCTCCTTGCTCACCCTCTTGACTCGCAGAACGCACCTTTTCTTTTCTCATGCCTATGGACGATAGCCCATCCACCTCTTCGCCCCATTCCTAAGACTCCCTTTCCCTTTAGTCCAATCCCCTATTTTTTTTTTGCCGTCCGTTTCCTTGAAGTTCGGGGCCCCTCCTGTTTCTACTTCGCTAAACCCCTGAATAGGCTAATTGAAAGACGGTTTCCCAGGGTTTGATTCCTCCGTCGTTGTTGGTCCCACGGGTGCATGATTTTGGTTCTAGTTTTGGGGTTTTTGTTGGGTTGTTTTTTTTTTGTTTTTTTTTTTTTTTTTTGTTTGTTTGTTTCGTTGGGGGGCAACCAGCCAGGTAGAATTTTTTTCTTAGCGATCGTGTTCCGACTGTGTCCTGTTTTTGTTGTTTTGGTCTTTACCCTGGGGCCTGCTTTCCCCGGTAGCGGGTTCACCTGCGAGGGAAGTATCCTGGATCGAGACTGTTCCTATCCATTTCCTAATTCCTCTCTTGCTTTTTCTTTTCCGCCTTTACTCGCGAATTTCTTAGTTTCTTTTCTCTCTCTCTGTCATCGAACTTTGTGATGGCCCCGGGGCGCGGTGGTCAGCTTTCCCGGGAAGGCCGCTTCCCACGCGACACGACGTTTCCGACAAAGTTGCCACCCGACCCCGTCCTCCTCCCAAGTCGCCACTAATGTCAATGATACGCCTCCCCCTTTTTTCACCCCATGCTTGAGAGCGCGCGCTCGCAGGTCTGTTTTCGATCCTTATTGTGCCCGATCAGGTGGAGGCTGACATGTGCTTTCTTAGTAACTCTTGAACTTGTGGCGCAATTGTGTTTTAGATTTTGCTTTTGTCTGTTTATTTTTGTTTTTGATTCCCGGATCGGTGGTGCTTTCAACGTACGAGGCCGAAATGCTTGCGCGGGATCCTCTTTCGGCATCCTCTTGTTATTTGAGCGCTCCAAGTCACAAGAATTGGCCTTTTACTTGCCGATTTTTTACCTTTCCTTTCCCACCTCGGAAGGCCAGACCAGCAAAATAGCAAAAAGGATGGTGCTGAGAAACCGGCTTTTTTTTTTTGTTTCCTCCTCCGCGCCCTTTTATCCTCCTCGTGCCCGATGCTTCTCTCTCGGAGGATACATCTGCTTCCGCCGGGGGACCATTCCAAAGTTCGGTCATTGTTCTTCCCATCTGGTCGAAGTTTGGTCTTGGCTGTTGCCGTTTAGGCTGGAAGGCTGGACGGACTCGTCGCTTGGTCATTTTATTTTCTATTGCGTTATTACCCCTCCGTTACTTTTTCCCCATTCTCTTCCCCGAAGCCGGATGATTTTCCCCTTTCTTCCAGACTCGATCCCCCTCGTGGGGGTTCGTGTTTTGGTTGCTTGGCTTCATCTCTCGGCCTAGGCTGGCTTTTTCCCTTTGACCCCTGATGGCTTGCCTGAACCTTCGTTTCAACCCTGCACGTTCAAAAGGCCTTCCTTTTTCCCCCCCCCCTCGCAACGAAAGAGCCCTGTTGTTTTTTTGTTGTTTTTTTTTTTTCTTTTTCTTTTTTGGGCTCCTTATGTGCTCTCACGAGACACCCTGTCCAATTTTCTCGGTTCTATCTCCACCGCTTCAGCGTTCGGGCATTTTGCCAGTGACTCTTTTTCGTTAGACCGCTTACGTCTTTATACATCTTTTTCTTTCTTTTTGACCTTCTTCGGTCATGAGTTCGCCTTTTTTTCCTCATTGTCGCCTTGCCTCCCCCCTCGGGTCTCACTTTTTCCCCTCTCTCTCTCGTCATCGTTTTTATCTCCGTCGTCTTCCTCCTTTCTTTCTCTAGAGGATTTTTTGGTCTTCGACGACATTCTTCCTTTCTGGCCTTTGCCCTAGGCGGACCGCCGAGTTCTTACTAGATGAGTTACAATCTCTCGCCTTTGCCTTCCATACGAATTTTCTACACTAGCTCTCCTTCCCCCACTATTTAGAGGAGCGTCGCCAGGTCGCGTGTCTGTTTCTTTCCGGCTCTTCTCATTAGAGAGCTCTGACCCTTCTTCACTCTTCTTCTCCGTTGCGTATAAAGGCTCTTTTCTTTTTTTTTTTTTTCCCAGGATAGTTTGCTATCAGCCGTCCTTCCCCCCGGTGGCTGTACCGAGATTTCCTTTTTACTTTTTTTACTTCCTCAATTCGGCATGTTGAGAGCTGTCTCTATTTCGAGGTAGCGTGGCTTCGTCCGAGTATTTCCTCTATAAGCGATCTCCATTTTTTCCATTTTTTTTTTTTCCTCTCTGCATTTATTTTCTAGTCATTTAATCTGTGCGCTTACCCCTACTTTAGTCGTTCTCTCCTTTGACCACCATCTGAGGCTGGTCCCCCATGAGAGTGGTCAGTCCAAGCCGCGTTCCAGGAGTTTTACACTCTCTCTTTTCTCGTTCAGGCCCCTCCCTTTCTTAAATGCTCTTGGTTTTCCGATTTTCTGCAAACTCGGGTTTTCTCGTCTACATTTTTGATCTTGGCGATTGCCATCGTATCGAAGTCTTCTTCGCAGGGTGTGTGATTCCTAAAGCTGCTCCGCGGAGGAGACCTTACCTTTCTGTCTTCCTTCTCCCTTTTTTTTTTTTCCTTTTTTTCGGTCTCCTGTGTCTGACGGCTGTTTTTTGTGGTGTTTGCTGACACTGGTTGGCCTTTTGCTGTTCTGAATTTTTGGGTCTCCTTTTTCTTCCGCCGACAAATTGCTGTTACCCCCATTCAACCGGATCCTCTCTTGACATTGCTTTCACCGCCGTTCCTCATATTCCCTTTTCCCTGTCTTCTTAGGTAGCGCTTGCATTTCTTTCCTCCTGCGCCGATATTTCCTTGTTTTTGTGCTGTTCTTTTTTTCGTCTTTTGACCTTTTGGCGACACACCGCAAAACCCGCCCCTCTTAGACCGAGCTGGGCTTCGCTTTTTTGCGGTCCACAGGTTTTTTTTGCTTGCTCTGTGCCACTGATGATTGGACATCTTCCGTTTTTCGACGTGACATCGGACTTGCCCGTGAGTGGTGATCTCTCTCTTTCTCCCTCCGTTGGTGGTTGTTTTTTTTAGCTTCACCCAACCTCACTTTTTCAAGGCTTTTTGCTCGTCAGTCTCGGTAGACGTTGTCAAACCTTCAGCGACCGAACCCAAATTTTCCTTGTAAAGCAACCATCGAATGGCTCACAGACAAAGCGCCTTTTTTAGTTTTTTTTTTTTTGGGTTGTGACCACGGATGGTCCTTCTTCTCCTCAGAAGGAAACCCGACGAGTTTGAACTATGCTCATTAATTTTGCACGCGAGATTTTCAAATTTTCCCCTTCCAATCGGCGGTGCATCGGCGGCCCGATCGGTGGAAATTTTCCCCCTACAGTTGATCTCGCTCTTTCCTTGTTTCAAGCCTTTTTTCTTACTAGTTGTTCCCTTCGCCTGCCTCCTCCCCGAGTCCCTTTCTCTTTCTGTGTCTGCGCAAGAAACATCGTCCTTTTCCACCTTGCGGCCTAACCCCCCTCCTTCCTCCGCCGCCCTGCAAATTTCTTTGACTCCGCTCTCCTCTTGGCGCCAGGTTCCCCCCCCTTTGCTCTGACTTCGATCTTTCTTCAGTAATATTCTCTGTTTTATTCCCCCCTCGCCGATAGTGGCTTCTTCGTTATTCGATTTAACCTGTGTCGCCTTGCTTTTTTTGAGGGCTTCCCCGACCCGCGATTCTTCTTCCCGGCGGACTTCTTTCTCCTCCTCTCCTTTATCTCCTTCCGAGTTTGCTTCTCGTGTCAGCAAGAATCTTTTCTAGAGTTTTCACCGCTTTCCCTCCCACTGGCCGCGGTTTTTTTGATTGAACAGTTTCCCCACTAGCACCCGAATCTTTTTATCGTATCGTCTCCTCTACTTTAGCAGTTTTCCTCCCGCTCGAACAACCTCATCATCTCTTCCTTCTTTCCTTCCCCCTCTGAAGGTTCCAAGGCGATCGCGTTCATCCACATTGTTTATCTTTTTAGTTCGTTCTCCCCCCCAATCTATTAGAGAATTTAGACTCCTTCCGTCGGTGATAGTTGCGATGACGTTTTTTTTGCTGACCCATCCCTCTCTTCCGAAGCTCCGTATTCTCCCCTGAATTTTAGTGACAATCTCCGTTCCAGGTAGCTTTTTTTATGGATTGGTTTTTCCTTTTATAGCCGGAATGGCCCCCTCAGTTCCCAATTTAGGTTTTGAGTGACCGGTCGGCCGGGCGACCGATTTGTTTTCTTCGTCGTACGACTTCTTTGTCGGCGTCCGCCTGCAGTGCCACCCTTTTCCGCCCTGACCTCCTCCCTTTCGACCACCCCTCTCTTTCCTCCACATCCCCTGATTTTTCTCCGGCTCGTATACCCCCCCGTTTCCTTCTAGATCTCAGTCCCTTTTTTTCAATCCCCGCGTGGGGGATGAATGCTGCCCTTCTTTACTGTTCCCATGGCTGACCCCTTTTTCTGCGTGTCCCGCCCTTCTTGAGGATCTTGCCCGACGTCCGTCCGGGTTTTTTTTCTTTGGTCCCATTGTCCAGCCAAGCGCGGTTTCCCTCTCCTGGCGACAGCCATTTCAATTTTGTCTTGAGCTGAGGTTTTGGGTTGTTTTCTTGTCTGCTTCCCTTCTCTCACGTTCCTTGAGGTTCAACTTGGCAATGTAAGTTTTCTTTTTATCTCGACATGATCCGGAGACCCATTTCCTGTGCCTGCGCGATCTCTTGTCATAAGACCGCCGATGATCATCCTTGACGATTCTTTGAAGAAGTTGTAGCGTTTCTTGTCCCTGAATTTGTCTGGAACAGGAGTCGGTCCTTGACCCGTTTTTTCCCTCCAGCCCCCCGCGAAGATCACTGGAGTAACCAAAGCCGGCAATTTCCTGTCCCCCAATGGTCAACTCCCCCTTCAGTAATCGAATGGAATCTCATTGAAAACCGTGGCCTGTCCCCCCTGCTTGACCTGATTAAGCCCTCTAATAGATGTCGAGGCCCCTCTTTCCCTCTTCCTTGCATTTTGAGAACGCAGCGGGATGGGACGCGCCCCTTTTCCGCAAATCTTAGACTTGTGCCTTGTCTGTACTTCCTTCTGGTGAGGACCTTGCTAGTTGCCATCAACGTACCTAACCCCAAGGGGAAATTCTGGATTTTCTATCTCTCTTTTCCTCCTCCTCCTTTTTGTTTTTTCTATCCGATCCTGCAAGAATTTCCCGGTCTTAAGTTGACTTTTGAGGGCCGTTCCCGCACGCCCACATAGGTTAGACCAGTACAACAACCTAGGTCCCATTCTCTTCACCCCAGGAAGAGTACTAATCTCCTAGTATCTTGATACGACCGCGGTTTACGTCAAGCTTGCCTAGACATCCTTCTCGGAGGGCTACCGTCATCGTTTCAGCCAGGTTTATCTGCCCCCATTGTTTCGCGGTTCTTCTCAGGACCCTTGATGTCGAAGTGTCGTCCGGCTTTGCTGATTTTCTCGTTATTTTCGTGACGTGTATCGTCGTGGTTGGCGCCCCCTTCCGTATAGCTATCGCCTACGCTCATGTTCCATCGACAACCCTTCGTGTGCGTCCCCATTCAAACGCAGCGGCCATTATTCTGCTTCATCCTTTTCCCGGCTTTCTGATTTTTCCCTTCCGCGGTCCTTCTTTCCAGAGTTGGAGAGGTCACCATTTCTAGTGCCCGTCGTTGAAGACTTGTCGCCGGGGTAACGCCTTGATTTCCCACATGGCAGCTGTTTGCCCGGAATTCCCGAGCGCAAATCAAGTGCACCGTGCTCCCAAGCATGGACCCTTATATGGCCCCCCGGTCTGGTTTTTTTTCTGTCCAGATCTTCGCACACGTCTTCAGCTTTTGTGTGTTTTTTTTTTTTTTCCCAAGGAAATGCGGCTTTCCTTCTTTTTCGACCCGTCGAAGGAGGGCGATCCTCTAGCTTGTTTCTCGACTTGGCCCCCCTGGGCCAGACAGTTCCGAAGTGCATGCTCCACGGTGTCTTGTAGGGTCCCCCTTTGCCTTCCTTATCTTCGAAGGAACGGTTGTTTTTATTATCTTTTGATAAACATCCAAAGTTAGTTCTTCGATCGTTCTTGGTTGGTTGTCGACTGTTTCCCTTGTCTCTTTGATTTTCGCACGGAGGACGCCCCCTTCTTCATATTTTACGTAGCGCGGTTTAACTTCTGCTCTTCCGGCACTTCTGGAAATTGGGTTCAAGAAAATTGTAGCTGCTATACCTTTTTCCCAAGCTACCCTATCTACGGAATGCTCGTTTTTATGCTCGTGTTTTTGATACGGCTACGCTTCGTCTCTGATGGGAGGATCATTCCATCTCTCCCCCCCTTTATAAAATTCCTTTCCTCTCTGTTGGTGTGATAGACGAGAAGGCTTCACATGGGCTCGGACCCGCGAGCGATGTTTTCAATTGCTGCAGAAGGTGCGTCGGGTCGATGGAGGTGCCCCCTCTTCTCCCGCGCGTCCCTCCGTCTCCTCGGTTCGAAGATACAGAGTTTAACTCAGTGGGTCGGCTGCATCCGGTGGCCTGCTCTTTCCACTTGTTCTTCATCGGTTGCACCCCTCCAAGCAGACGCGCTGCGCGGCTTTTAAGCAAACCCTCTCTTATCTTCACCTCTTCGGCTCGTCAAAGAAGGAAAGCTCTCTCATCTTTTTGGTCATCATTCCCCAACCACATCCGGTGAGGAAATGTATTCCCGCCTTTTTGCCTTTTCCTCCCTAAGCTCCCTGCGGGCTTCACGCGGCGTTTTTTTCTTCTCCCTTGACAATTTGAGGGCAGGCCCCTTTTCGATCTTCTGTTTTTTTGTTGGCCAAGCTGAGAGCCTCTTTCAAGTTTTCTCTGCTGGCCGGCGGACTCCTTCCTTTTTTGGTGTACGGCCCCGAGATTTGTATAGAAAAATGGCCAGGGTTTAATTGGGCTGTGCTTGAACCTTTCTTTCGACTTTCCTTTCGTCGCAGACCCCTGATGGTCCACGCACCGCCCTTCGCCGATTGCCCTCGTTCTGTCCCCACTGATCGTGCCTTCTTCCTAGATGAATGTTAAAGTTGCTTTCTTTTTCTTTCTGTTTTTCACGGCTTACAGGCGACATGGATTCTTCGTCGCTTTTCGTCTTGCTTGGCGAGCGATTTTTGCCCCGTGGGTCCACAACCTCACCACACCTTTTCTTCCTTCGCTTTTTCATTTCAGTTTTTTGTTTGCAGGCCAGGCCTATTTTTTTTTCTCTTTAGATGATTTTTTTTGACACCATTTCTCCTCGTTTTTGCGCCGCCACAAAACAGAAGGGAACAGTGATTTTTCTCTCTTCCCTCCCCCTTTCCCCTTTGTTTTTTTTTTCGTTCTCCCCCCCGCCCTCAATTGTACCTTTTTGGCGTGGGGCGCGGCGCAGAACCTCGTCTTCCCTTTCCCCATTCGTACATCCTGCCCTCCAAACCCCCAATTTTTGTTTACTTGAAATGCAAACCCCCTCTCCGAGTTTCGCCGGTCCTCCTCCTGGGGCCTGGTTTGGTGGTGTTAGACCCCTCTTGGGACAAATCTTGATCTGGTCAACAGCTGCCCGTCGACAATATCCGTTCCGTTAAGCGACATGCCAGGCCCGCGACTCTAACTGCTCCCGCTGCTTTTTTTTTTGGGGGAAATACTCTACGTGTCCCCGCGTCCTTGTCCTTTTTGGTGCCCTTCAACATGTAATCGGAGATCTCGTTTGCCGTTCCCCCGTCTTTTTTTTTTACGCGTCCGCCTAGATCGCAAGCGTACGTCGTTCCCGATGGCCAAGCCTACAGCAACGGTTCCCTCTTTGTGTCGAGAAAATCCTCTTGACGGCCACTGGGATGAAGAACCATACCTGCACTCTTCTGGCGCCTTTCTGGTCCTACTCGGAGAGTCTTGGACTTCCGGTCAAAACTGAGCGCGCGCCTGTTGATTTTCCTCTCCATATTATCCTCTTGATCCGAGACGCTGTGTCTCCCTTTTTTTTTTTTTTCAATTATCTTCGTTTGCCACCTGGCTTGTTGGCTGCCTTGAATATACCCGATCGATGCGTTTTTTTTTTTGACGGCGGGCCTTCACGTCTTGTACGCGATCTCCTTTCGACTAGATGTGGGTCTTTCCCCTGCCCCCTTCGCTCATTTTCTTTTCTTCTCGTCTTGTTCAAAGCTTTTAGTAATAGCAAGTGACGCGCTAATTTTGTCCCCTGCCTTAACCGAGACACTCCCTTCTGATGCATTAGCCCCTGCTCTACTCGACGGCGCCGTCGCCCCTAGCGAAAACACGCCCGCTCTCCAAGCTGTCTATGAGATTGGTCCCACCTTCCCTATCCGCCCCTCTTTCCAGTCACCCCATTTCGAGTCTTTTTGATCTAACCACCGTGGTCTCCTCCTTTAGAAGCACTGGCTTTTTGAGCGGCCGGCGGGCTTTTTTTACCCCATCTCCCTCTAGCCTCATCTCCATTACCTGAGTCCTTCCCACTAGTCCCGTTCCTCTCGGATTCTTCTTTGTGGGCCTTGCTAGAAGTCTAATGTTGTTTCATCCCACTCGAGTTCTTTTTCCCCACTTGCATCCAGAGTTGTAATCCCAGCGCGTCCCCTTTGCTTCGTCCCTTCGGGCGGCCGCCGGTCAGTGCCCTCGTGTCTGCATTTTATCCTGACTTCTCCCACCGGTGCCTTTTTTGGCCGCCTCCCTGACTGTTTTCTTTCGGATACTCCCCCCCCCCGTGAATTAGAATCTAAGTGCCCTTGCACTCCTTTTGTGTCGCCTGGTCTGCCTTCGAAGGGCCTTTTCCCTCCTGTTCCTCCCAGGTCGACTTCATAACGGAACTGTGGATATGGCACGTATGTCTGACGTCTCCCCGCAGCCGCGTTGATGGGGCCCCTGGGCCTTACTCTTCCCCCTGGTTTTCCCCCCCCCCTACTCGGGATTGCTCGAACACAGACCTTTCCCCCTGTTTTTTGAGCGCATATAATCGTATGTTGGTCTTTGTTTTCAACAATTCGTCTTTGTGTGTCAATTTTTTCGTGTTACGCGCGGTTTTTGGTTTCCGGCCCCCTCTCTAATGATCCCGCGCCCTTTCCATTCCCATCCAGGCCGCGCCTCTTAAGCCCCTGTACCGCCGAGGAGTTTTAGTCGCCGTCTTGAATTGAATGGTATTTCCTTTGCTTTCCGGTTACGATCCCCCCCAAGCGTTCGATTACAAAAAGTATCGCAGTTTTCTTGTAACGTGCCCACTTGACGCCAGCCCCCCACTCTGATGATCCTGTTTAACTTCAAGCTGCAATCAGCACCAGTCCACGCCGCCAACTTAGGACTCTACTTTTTTTAATTCCTACGTCCTTCCCTTGTGCCGTTACCCATGCTCCAGCGATGTATCCCTCCAGTCATTCCTATGGCGATGTGCACTCTTTTTTACTTTGAGGAGACAGAGATCCGGCGATCGTGTACCGAGTACCCCCTTTTGCCGCCCCTACTTGGTTTCGGATTTTTTCAGTTCGTTACGGTATGGTTTTTCTTTCCCGGCTGTCCCTCGTTCACCTTCCGTTCGACTTCTTGCGGGTCTTCTCTGCCTCCGGTTTTTGGTGTTTAGTTCTATTAAAAGCCAGAATTTTCGCGATGACGTTGCGCTGTGCGAGACGTTCTCAAAAAAATCTTCTTGCCTTCCCATCCCATGCCCCAACCCCTAGTTCTTTTTTTTAGTATTTTCCCCCTTCAACCGCAAGAGTCCCTCTTTTCTCTTTCTCTTGTATCGGCAAGTATTGCCTCTCCCTTTATGACGGTCTTGGATCACTCCTTCACTCCAAGGTTCCCCAGGGCCCCCTTTTTATTTCTCTGGTATGTTCGTCTCCGTTGGACTTTTTTTGCTGATTGCCTTGGTGCCCCTTCGGACCCCGTCCGTCTTTTTTGTAATTTGTGCCTTCAGTTGTTTTTTTACTCCGACATCCCTTGCCGCCGTTTCCCGAGAGACCTTTTGCCGGTACCCACCTTTTTTCCTAGCTCGGAGCCCCCCCTTTTTTCAAAGTAACTTTCGCCTCATCGGGGGTTTGTTTTGC
>Ga0179593_1564738_pt1 | contig 17840 bp, 16 predicted proteins | sample CZODoug2_1_08_16_FD_185931 | JGI IMG/M metagenome (GOLD analysis project Ga0179593, IMG submission 185931) | Vadose zone soil fungal communities from Angelo Coast Range Reserve, California, USA - CZODoug2_1_08_16fungal (PacBio error correction) | ecosystem: Environmental > Terrestrial > Soil >... | reverse complement strand
CGGCAGGCCCTTATTTTTCTCCGATCCCCCCAGGTTTGTCCCCGTCCTTTAAGTTGTGCGCACTCTTCCCCACATCATTCATGTCTAGTAGGACTAGGCCTCTCTTGAGTACAGCCCTAGATATTTCTTCTCAGCAAACAGCATGCTTCACCGTCAACCAGCCCTTGACTCTCCGGTCGGGTTTTTCGTAACGGCGAAAGGAATTCTCCCTGTTCCTGCTTTTCTTTTCGCATACTCAGGACAATTTCGGACTTTCGTAATCGAAAATGTGCCCTCGATGCTGGCCGATATTTTACGTAGGAAAGAATATTCTTTTGGACAAGGGACTTCGAGTTTCTCGATGACGCGCACCTCTCCTCCAGCGTTGCACGAGCGTCTTTCACACTTTCCCAGGAGGTCGACTCTATAGTCCGGTGCTTTTAACTTTTTGTTTCGTTCGCGTTTACGCCATGTACCCGGACAGGTTTAAGCCTGGGTATTTGCTTATGTCTCTCAAGCGATGATTGTAGGGTGGGTATAGTTTTATTTCTTCCACGATTCAGCTTCCGCCTTTCCCCCCCAACACAAAATTCTGGCATTAGCTCTCGAAAGATGCTTCAATCTTCATTGCCCAACCTTGTGCCAGACTTTTTCCAGTACCGGCTATTAGACCCTTTCCTTTCACGCAGGGCATCGAGATGCTTTATTTTCCTCCGCTTCCATGCGGGTTTCCCCCACGATACCTTTCCTCAGCGATCGTCTAGAACCTATCAAGCAGGGATGGCCGGTTTCTTTGTGAACCGAGCCCCTTTTCCGGTTCTTGTAGGATAAATAGAGTCCCCTCGTCCCATAATGCACAGAGACCTTCTTTTGAGGCATATCGCATCCTCTATGTCGTGGCGCTTACCATATGCGACAAGTTTGGCTCACTCAGAAACCCGTGTTAGCGATTTGTTCGCGAAGGCGTTTCCCAGCAATGGCAGTGTAGAGGGTACCAGTTTCTATTTTCCCCCAGTCCGCAGGAGTAGGTGAATGTATTGCCGTGTCTTCCAAATTCTAGTTCGACTACTTGACTGCTGAGCACACTCCTGTAATTTCTTTTGCACGGGTTCCCTTTTTGGCCAGCGTCCCCCCCCCCAAGATACAGCACTCCCTTAGGGAGGGCCATTTTTCCTTTCCAAGGGCAGCCAGAGTCAGTTTTTCACTTTGTCTCCATTGTCCAAATGCAATCGCGTCCCTTCCCTACGTCCCTGTTTCGCCGAGAACCGATGTCCTTTTTTTCATTCATAACCGCACCGCGTTCGCGCTGCTGAGCGTCGGGGGGCGCGCTTTTCTCTCCACTAAAGGATCATACTTTCCCAGTATTTCCTTTTTTTTTGCGAGTAATTCAATACGTGAGGCCGTCGCTTTCTGTTTCCTCCCTCCCGGCCCCCCTCCGCCTCAGTCCGCCCCCCAAACACCTGGCGCCCAGACGCTTCTTTCGGTGAGCCCCACCCCTATCCCCCGCCCCCTCCCCCCCCCCCCTCTCACCTCTCGCCCCGCCTCCCCTCCCCCCCCCTTCCCGGCCCCCCCTCCTTTCCTCTCCTCCCCTTCCCCTCCTTCACCCCCGCCCTCCCTCCCACTCCATCCTCACTCTCTACTCTTGCCCCACCCTCTTTTTCCCTCTCTCGCCCCTCCCCCTCCTCTCCACCCCCCCCCTCATCTCTCCCCCTCCACCTACTCCCCCCCCCCCTCCCCCCCCTCTTATACCCATTCACCGTCCCTTTTCCCATTCCGTACCCCCCCCCACTTCATCCTCCCCCCCTCCGCTTACTCACCCCTCCCGTTCCCCCCACTCCTCCTTTCCCTTACCCCCGCATTCTCCTACCCCCCCCTCCCCTCCTTCTATCCTCAACTACACACCTCCCCTGCTACTATTCCTTCTCCCTACCTCCCCCGCCCTTTTCCCCTTCGTACCTCCCTCCCCTCTCTCCCTCCCACATTCTGCCCCCTCTCCTCCTCCCCTCCCACTCAACCCCCCACAGCCGACCTATTCTATATGCTACTCTTATCCACTCCCCTTTCTTCCTCCCCTTTCCACCTCCCCCCCCCTACCCTCCATCCCCACCCCCACCGCCTCCCCCACTCTCCCTCCCCCCCCACACTTTTTTCTAACCTCACCCTCTCCTCTCCTGCACCTCGTTACTATGCTCACCACCCTTTCTTTTCTCCCTCACCTTACACCCCCCCCCTCCGTTTCCCTCATTCCCACCCCTTCCTTCTCCCTCTCTCCCGTCCTTTCCCCCTCTTCGTTTCTTACCCGCCCACTTCCCCACCCCCCCTCCCCCAACCCCCCCATCCTTTCCCCGTCCCCCCCACTTTTCCTCCCCCCACCTCTCCTCTCTATCCCCTCACCCCCTCCCATACCCCCCCACCACTCCTCATCCCATTCCCCCCTCGCCCTCCACCTCTCCCGCCCTTTCACCCCTTCTATGCCTACCCCTTCTCTCCCTCTCCCTCCACATTCCCTATCCACCCTATCTTCCACCATCACCTCTCACTCCCTCACTTCCCCCCCCCACCCTTTACCTCACTCCGCCTCTCCTTCCCACTCCCCCCCAACCTTTGCAACTCTCTCTCTCCCTTTATCATGCGCCACCCTCCCTCTCATACCCCACTTCCAACCCCTACCCGGCCACCATCCCTTATCACACCGCTGCCTCTCCCCTTCTCCCCCCCCTATCCCATCTTCTCCTTCCCTCCCTCCCCCCTTGTCTCCACCTCTCCCTCCTCCTCTCCCCCCCACATCCCCTTCTCTGACCCTGCCCCCCCCCCCCCCCCCCCCCCGCCTCTCTACGCTCTTCCTACCTCCCTCTCCCATCGTCCCTCTACGTCCTATCCATACTTTCACTTCCTCCACTACCCCCCTCCTCAATCCCACTCCATCCCCTCCTACCCCCCCCCCCTCTCTCCACCTCTGTCTACCCTCGCCCTTCCCCTCCCGTTTCCCTCCCCCCCTTCTCACTCTTTTTTCCTCCCCCCCCCCTCCCTTCCGCCACATCCTGCCTCTTGCCCCGCATCCCCTCCTGTCCCCCCCCCTCCCTCCCTCCCCCCCCTCCTCCCTCAACCCTTAATCCCCCATCCCCCCCCCCCCCCTCCTTCCAACTCTATTTCATCCCCCCTTCCCCCATCCCCCACCCCTTTCTCCCTCCAACCCCCCCCTTGTCCTTCTATCCTTCTTCCCGTTCATCCCTCCCCCCCATCATTCTCTTACGCTCCGCTCCCCATACGTCCCACCCACCCACCCCCCCCCCACCACTCCTCCTCTCTCCCCCATTAGTTTCCCTCCTCTCCTCCCCTCCCCTCTCCCCCCCGCCTCCCCTTCCCCTTTTCACCTCCCTCTCGCATAATACTTTTTAGGTTTCCGTTCGATTGCAAGGTGGGGGACCCCCCTATTTCCTAACTTTCGCAGCCCTTAAGCAGACACGGAAAAATGGCTCCCTCTGCCTTTGTGGGGTTGCCAATTCTGGCTCTGGGAACTTCCGTCGAATTACAGAGTGGCTCCTCCCCGCGAAGTTAGTCCCGACCGACCCCCTTTCCAATTAAATTCACCCCCCCTTCTCCGCGGCTCGAGGTTTTTTTGACTGGAATATGTTCCCCTGGCCAAATTTTTGGCATTGCCTTCTGATTATCGCACCACCCGCGAAAATTTTGTCGCCAAACCGTTCTGTCCGTCTTGCGTTTGCCCGGGGAGCGCCACCTTTTTGCTAACCGAGATTCTTCTTCTTTCATTCTATATGTAGACCTACCTTCCATACATCTGCTCCATTGCACTTTACAGCCCCCCTCTATGGTACTATTGACGCCAGCCAGCCTTTTCTCCATCCCTTCTATCGTGATGTCCCTGTCGAACCCTTCTCCTGCACTGCGTGGTCAGTTTCTCCTCTTAGGTACGGCAGCCATCTTTCCCCCCCCTTTCCTTTCCTCGATTGCGATGTTTCCTCTCCCGCCTTAGCAAATATCGCAGTCTCCCTTTTGGGTGTTCCGGACGGACGGCTTCCCTTTTCCTGTCCGGCATTGACAGATTTGAGTTTCTACCCTGCCCACATTCGTACAATGAGCGCAAGTTTCTCCTTGGACGTAACAATCTACTCCCTTTACATCAGGGACCCTTCGGCGCCCTCCTTTCAAATGGTTCTGTCGCACGAGTTTGCTGCGAGGGCTGCTTTCTTAACTCCTCCCAGGAACCGGCGGTGTAACTCCGTTCGAGAGAGATTTCTCTCTCGGATCCTCTCGGCAGCATATCGGCTCTTTTCCCGAAATCGTCGTTTCGAGATTTCACCTCTTTCCAGATTATGCCAACTCCTTTTCCTTCCCAAACCCAGAAGGAGACTTTCCCGTGCCATCGAGATGGATGTCTGTGAATATCCGAGTTGGCTGTATCTCTTCCGATCAGAATCTCCCCTTTTTTTCACCCTCTGCGAAAAACTTTCTCAATATTCTTCCCTCTTCCCTGAAGCTGTTCTTTTTTGAGCGGCGGGCGGTATCGCGATATTTTTCTTCCGTGTTGTTGTGTTTTTCCGTCTTTCCATTCCCCTGATCTTTCCCACGACACTCATCCGCGCATTTTTAGCAAAACTGTCTTTCTTTCTCATGTTGAGCCGGGGAGATTCGGATCGTTCTTTCTTCTTCCCTCCCCCGATACTAAGGTTTTGCCCCTACCCCACCCAGCCCGAACGGTCCTTTCTTGGTTTGGAGTCTAAAGTTGCATAAGCTTCCTCCTCCTTGTGATGATACTTTGATTTAGTCCTTTCCCCTCAAACTCTGTCCATTTCTCATAGTCGGACAAGACTTTCTTCGGAACGTCTTTTTCCCGAGAAACATTTTAGACCGCTTGTGTTTCCGCGTTCCTCGAGGGAAGAGCTTTTTTCCCCCTTCGTTTTGAAACCCCCCCCCGCCCAGGAGGGCCCGTCCTTTGTTCTGTTCCCGAAGGATACACTTTTGGTGTTACCGCCATTTTGTACCAGGCCAGGCTTCGGAAAGGACGCCATGGTCAAATGAGTATTGGGTGTAGCAGGCCATGCTTTCTCTCTTTTCCCCTCTTTTTCAGTCGGCCGCCCCCCCAAAAAAAAAAAGGATGGACTTCGATTCCCTTTTCAGGCTTGTCGTGACAGAAACTCTTCGAGACTGACTCGACCCGTTTATTTCCTCTCTCTCCGCACGTGGAAGGCCTGTCCCTCCCTTGCTCTTACTGATTTTGCGACGCTTTCAATTCGTTTCCCTTTAATAAGCGATAGAAGCTGCTTTTATTCACAGGGCAGGGATGGCTTTTTTTTTTGCGTTCAAAGCAGCTTTCATGGCGTGTCCCGTCCCCCGCGGAGCACGAACATAAGCTGCATCTTCCCTCTTCCCCTTTAAGCATATGTCGTCCCAGGGCCAACCGCCTTTCCTCTGCGCTGAAACGTTTTAGCCAACACGTTATCCTTTTTTCTCAATTGTCTCCCTAAGCAATGCAGAGATTGTTTCCTCCCTTATTCCCGTTTAAAGTCAGTTCGTTTCCTTAGTAAGGTGAATGTATGCCTGTTTCTATCCTTCAAATATCGGTCTCACCTGGAATTCGCCTTTTAGTATGCTCGGTCTCTTCGGCCCACAAGATACAGCCACTCCCCGTTTTTTCTGTTAGGTAGGCCTTTTTTGACAAGAGAGTCCGGAGGACGTTCTCTAGAATCCCTTGGTAACCTCCATTAATGTTTAAAGTTTGATCGATCCCTCCTTTCTTTCCAATCCGCTGCTGCAGGGGTTGGTGGTGGTATTCATCACCGCCACTTTTCGGCTTATTTCTTCGGGGGGGCTTCTTTTTGAAGAATACAGTTCCCATTCGAATCTCTTTTTTTAGAGATCTTCATACGTAGTGGCGTCCCTTTTGATGAGCAGCCTCCTCGAGACCTCCCCCCCCCCCCCAAGCGCGCCTCGTCTTTTGATGAATTTTCCCACACCTGGCAGCAGCTTCTCCCGGATACAACTGTCCCCCCAAAGGCGGGCGTCATTTTTCCCCCACCGGGATTCTCTGTGTTCCTTTTCCCTCCTGCCTCCTCCGGACTTCTTTTTGAAAAAATGGCGCCTCCTAACGTCTTTTTCTTTATCTTGTGGGCCTGACTAAAGTCTTCAAGCGCGCCTCCCCCCGGTTCTGCCCTCCCGTCAAGACGAATTATTCCCGACAGTTTCAGGATATTACCCGGCAATACATAACTTTTAAACATGCGGAATGATATTTCCTCTTCCATTTTCTTTTCCCCCACTCTCTGCATTGCTTCTGCTGATCTTCCCCTTGTTGTTGCGCGCCTTTTGCAAACCGGTGCTTTTTTTTTTGCTGCGAAAGAAAAGCCTAATTCGTTCATCTTCCCCTCGATAGTTCTTATGGCGTTCCTTTAAGATATGTAGCCTACGCGGGTTCCCCCATCCTGACCTGGCCTTTCGACGGGGCCAGTCTTTCCCCTTTCTGCCTGTTTTTTTTTTTTCTCCTTAGGTTTCCCCCTAATGGACCTGTCGCAATCCGCTCTTCTTTTTCTTCTGCAGGCCGCTTCCCTTTTTGAAATCAATGGTCGGAGCACCTTTTTTTCGCTTTTGATCGCAGGAAGTATGGTTTTTCCGGCAGCATTTTGGTTTTTTTTTCTTTTTTTCTGACGGCCGGCTGATCGTTTTAATCCCCCTTCCTTGTAAAACAAAGACAGTTTCTTGAGGGAGACATGCCGCAAACCCTCCTGAGCGCAAGGCCTGTAATGGTCTCCCAAAGCGAACGTTCCCCCCCGTTCATTTTTTTTTACGCCCCGGAATATCGCGGGAACGGTCGGCCTGGGACAGTGTTTGGTCATAAATCTCCTCACGTTTGCTGAGAGGGCGCCTCGCGGAACGCGACAGACCCCCTTTGCCTTTTTCCTCAACTGCACTTTTTGCGCGAATCTTTCCTTTCCCCCGAAAGCCCCCATGAATCTCGGAATGAGCTGTGATGTTTTCTTTCCCCGATTACGACCCCTACATTTTTTCAGTATCGGTACCGCGAGGACCCTGAAACTTTTTTCTGTTCCCCACACCCCCTTTTATGTGTCGTGACTATCCTTCGAATATCTTTTTTCCCTTCCTTTTCCCGATGCCGATAGAACCTGAGGAGTTGACGAGCAGGTTTTTTCCTTTATCACAAGGGACTGGATTGCGCGGCTCTTCCTTCTGCGCTCATCCCTGGTCGTAGGCTGTATATTTTTTTGAGGAGAGAAGAAAAGAACTTCCTCTTCCCTTGATGAGATTTTTTCCCTCCCTGATGAGAAGCCGCGCAACCATTTTAAGTTGTGCGCCCCTTCTTTCAAAACTCTTTTTTTTCCCCTTGAATCTGCACCTCCTTTTAAAGCCCTTCTGCAAGAATTTCAGCTATCTTCCCTCCCCCATACAAGAAATGTTGGGCCCCTTCGAACTTCAATTGCATAGCGGCCGCTCACTTACCTACCTTTTTAGTAATCGCAACTGTTCCCTCCCCTTTCCTTTTCCCGAGATGTCTCCCTCGTTCGGACCCAAGACTCTTCGAGCCTTAACTTCCCCCGCTTGACTCTTTTTCTCGATGGACGGTGCTTTCCCCGATCGTCTCGAACTCTTTTTTACCCAACCCTGTCACAGGAGGGCCCGATTAGTCGTGTTCTTTCCTACAAGGTGCGTTCGTTTTCTCCCCCCCAGCGGGACCTTCACCGGGCTTGCGCTCCCCAGGGTTCCCTTTTCTGGTCTCCTCACTGGATAGTCCTGTTTTGTAGTAGCAGGACAGTAGCTCTATTTCACGATCAATTTTCAGTCACAAAAAACCACCCCAAAAAACTTGACCTGCGAGATTTCCTCTCTTTTTGCACTGAAAAGAAACCCTTTTTTTGCGATCAACCAGCGAAATCTCCCTTGGGCTACGTACTGTGATTCATGAATATCTCTCACCTGCCGTGGAACCTGGGAATAGAGCGATCTGCTTTTCTCCAGCGGGTAAAACTCCCGAACATTTTTATCAGCTATAGAAGGATGGGTCTCCCCCCCTCTGCACAGGAAGTCCCTGGGACCCCGAGAAAGTCTGAGCAGGATTTCCCTGGCGTAGGCTCATCTTCCCGTCACATAAGCGCCAGCCCCCTGAAAATTTGCATCATGCCGCACTTCTTTTCTGTCGTGGAGCCCTTTCCTTTGGCCATCTGTCCTACCCTTTGGCCACTGCTTTGCGATGTTAGCGAGGCGATTCAGTGCCCCCTTCCTCGAGTGTTACTAACTGTCAGTCCCAGTTTTTTCCCCCGCTCCTCCGGAGTCCTTTTTTTGTCAATATCCTTCCCCTTTTCGGTCGTTGGCTGTGACTGGCGGAGCCCTCCTGTACTATTTTGCGCGCTTTTCCGGGTTCAGGCCGTCTTCGCAAAACCAATGACCCTCCCCCCGTTCAGCGTTAGGGGAGGCGGTTTTTTTTTCCAAGGGTCCTCCCCTCTTCAGCTATTGGCGTATTCTTGCCATAGAATACAGGTGTTTTCTTCCCCCCCCTGCAAATCGCGTCCCCGTTGAGCCGATCAACGAGGAATCTTAGTCCCTTTTTTCTTTCCTTGTTTGTTAATTCTTTTTTTATGAGTCGTCTTTTGTCGGCGCTTAAGCCTACGTATTGAAGATCTCTCCCCTCCTTTCCGTTGTTTCTCTCGTACAATAAGGTAGGAGTCTTTTCTGGCAGACCCTCGAGCCCCATCTTCTTTGCAGGTGATGTTTCCCCAACTCCCCCAGCAGTTTCCTCTGTGAGAGGGCCCTCAAAAGTAAACCCTTAATTTTCCTTCTCCGCTTGAAGGTGTAAACACCGTAACTTCTTCGACAGCTGATCCTTTTCTTCGCCCTTGGCCCGCCGACACGTATCACGATGACGTGGCTTTGTTACTATTGTCCTTTTGTGCCAAGATACCAGGGCAAGCTTTCCCCCCTTCGAATTACCGTTTTTTCTCAGCAGTCACAGACAGCCATCTTGAAGGATATCCCCGGTAATCCTTCGGATCGAGGTGTCAGAACCCCCTCCTTCCTGATATGAAATTTGGAAAAATCTCTGCATTGCTTTCCGCTGCGCGACCACGATATTGTTGTTTTCCCCACGTTCGCCTTCGTGCTGTGGCCCTCGCCTAATTCGGTGCATCCGCTCACCCCCTTTTTTTGGCTTATTTTCTGGTTCTTACTTGAGGCTTCCCTCACCTACTGCTAATTCGACTTTTCGCGGTTTGTTCTCTTGACGCACTTAGGTGTCTCCCTCCTTCCTTCGACAGGTATCGTGTTCGGGATTTCCCTTTTTTTTCCCAATCCTCTCCTTCTTCCCTACTGGGACACGGGAGATAGACGTTCGGTGCCTTCCCTTTCCACTGGTAGTAGCACCCCTTGACGCTGTTGTCGCAGCTTTTCCCCGTCCAAGCCTTCGCCCTTTGGGTTGTGACGGTCTGAATATGCTAGTCTCCCTTGTCAGGATACCACCCACTCTTTCCCTTCTGTTCATCAGCGGTTCCCCTCAAATAAACGGCGTCTTTCAAGCTGTCCTGGGACTTCTTGGTAACAACGACCTGACTTCAAAGAACAGGACTATAGATGGAAGGCCTTTCCCGGGTGGTCCCCTCACTCTCCTTATGAGAGGGAGGCGTCTCCCCAGCGACAGACAAGGAGGTCCTCCCCTTTTTTAAAGTTTTTAGATCCTTTACCCTCTAGGAAAGAATTCTAGGGTTCTTTTGATAAAGTGGCCTTGGCATTGTCGAGGATGCCTCCTCAGGGAACGCCTTTTATGCAACTTTCTTTTCTTCCTCCCCCCCCCGCCCGGAGATCCGTCCTCGAGCTGCAGTTGTGGATTGAGAATATGCTTGCCTTTTAAGATGCATGATCTGGACTCCCCCGTTTTCCAACATGATGAGCCTTTAATCAAGACACGCTCTTGCTCTGCTTACGATTTTTGGGGGGTCAGGACTGAGTTAGGGCTGTATCTCTCTCCCCTTTTCCGTTGTTGTTCCTAGGCCAGGATGAGGCGCTCTCTTTTCGAACAGTCTGCGTAAGCCGTTCTTCCCAGTTTGTTCATGATGTCATCTTAACGGGGGAATTTTATCCCCCTTCATCGGCCCAAGCAAACCGAATTCTCGTTTTTCCTTCCCACATGCAGCTCGATTTTCTTTTTTTACTCTCGGGCCGTTTGTCCCAGAAAGAAAGGTGCATAAGCTTGGGTCCTGATACTTCGCATCCTACTTCTCCGATTCGTAATCTCCCTCAGTCATTCTTTCTTTCTGGATTTTCCAGAATATTCGCTCCCCTGAACGGTCCCCCCACACATTTAGACCGCCTCCCCCTTTTTTCTCGTTCACTACTTTGGCAATTTCGATCGTTCCCCACATGTAAAAGGATTTTTTCCCCTCCCTCCTCTAGTCCAGTGTGCTCCTGTGAGCGTTGTTAACACCTTGCTCCCCTTTACCAGGACTTGCGTTCATTCTTTGAGGATCCCCCTCCCTTCTTTTGTTATGGGGTGTATTTTGCCTTGACAGGGAAGGAGCGCCTCCCAGGTACCCCCCTTTCGAGATTGCGAAGGCTTCGTGACCATTCTCGATCAACAGCGGTCCTCATGAACTTGTGCTACGACCATTTCCCTTGAAGACTGTCACGGAACTTGCTCCCTCTGTCATAGATTTCGGGATCGGATTTTGCTTTTCAATGCCGGGTAAAATCCCCCCGATCCTTTAGAGTTTGGATGAACCACCGATAAGGGATGGTGGTCCGTCCTCGCGCTTCCCCTAAGGTGCTTTTCTGCTACACTCGAGTCACCGCTGCTTTCCCCCTTTCGCGCCCAGAAGAACTTTCAGCGCAGAATTTTCTTCCTCTCCCATGGGCCACCCTCGAAACGGTTGGCAGAGGCAAAAAGTCAGAGAAGTCCTCCTCCTCAATGCAGAGAGGCTGTTTCATAGTCCCCCCAGTCAGTTCTTCCAGGAGTAAGGTGCATCTTTTTCTTTTCCCTCCCCCCTTCCAATATAGGTTTGAAGGCTGGGAGCCACCCTCCGGTGAGTCTCTTTCCAAACGACTTGACTTTAGTCCTTCCCACAAGAACCCTCGTTAGGGAGGCGACCCCCCTGCAGACATCAGTCGTTTTTCTTTTTATCGACAGAAGTCTCCCCCGGTTGGGTTAACAAATGAAAGCGTCGCATGTCCCCTTTCTTCAGTTAAAGTTGAGCCTTCTCTTTTCCCTTTTCTGCAGTGTGGTATTAATCCTACGCGAGGCCGCCTTGCTGAGTCGTAGGGTCTTAATGCAGCGGACACGTCCTAGATCTCATCTTTGTTTTTTTTTTATCGAGATATTTCCCCCTTCAGGCCCCCCCGGGGGGGGTTTCTAAAAGACGCAGCAATAGCGCCTCGTTCCCTCCCTTTCTGAATTACCACACCTGGCAGCCTTTTCTCGGTCTTCCACGTTACCTTAATGTTCATGGTGTGACAACCCCGGATTGGCGACACTCTTCGCAAGCGATCCTCTTTTCAGAAGCAAACGGAAAATGGCGCTTCTTCTGCCTTTGGCGTGCTGATCTTTTTGTCTTGGCTTGGACCTCCAAACGTAGAATTAAAGGATTGGTTTTCCCTTTTTCCATCCCCCCCCCCTCGCAGGTATTCCCGTTGGAAATACATTCAATGGGACTCTTTCGAGTGGTTCGAGACCCGGAATTTGGCGCACTTTTTTTTCTTTGCGGTAGAATGGAGGGAACCTTCCTTTCCCTGTTGCTTGGAGCGCCCCTTTGAAGATGGCAGTGAGTTTGGCCTTCTCCGGAAATCGACAATCGTTATGTTTTTTTTATGTTTGATTTCTGTTCGCATAAGACTGGGACAATTCCTGTTCCTTGCCTTTCTTGTTTACCTATGACGCCCGGCCCCCGCCTTTTCCTCGGTTTTCATCCATCCTCTTTTTTTGGATTTTACCGCCTTTTTCCGGCGTCGCCCATATCTTTCATTGCCGTTAAAAGGGCGATTTTTTTCCTTCCCTCCCTGACCTTCAATGCGTATCTTCCGATGTTGATCGCAGCGGTTTTTCTTCTCCCCTCCTTCGCAATCTCCCTTTTTTTTTGACGGCCTTCTGCCCTTGTCTTTTCCGGCTACACCCAAACACTTTGACGGACTTTATCGCGGCTTCCTTTACCCGGCGTGTCCTGAGCGGTTTCTGGTACATCCGGCCCCTAACGTAACTAATTCTTCAGGGTTTCACTATAGCTGGATGCGCCTCTTCCCTTTTTTCCTCAAGATTTCCCTTTTTGCTGGCGAGGGCTCCTTCGGAACGCGACAGTCCCCTTTTTCATAAAACACGTGTGTTCCCCGAGGATCCATCGGTTTCTTCCTCCCCGATGTGGTAACAGTTTTCGTAGGAATGTCGATGGATGCGTAACCCCACGCGAGCCGCTTTATGCACCCACCAATTCCCTTATTTTGTGTGTTTTTCCCCTTTCTGGAAGAAAGGAGAATATAGAGGTTTTTCCCCCTTCCTTGACGATGAAGATAAGAATCTTTCTAGTTTTGAAGAGAAGGTGCGCACCCCCAATAAACGTTCCTTGATTTGCGCGGCCCCCTTCCGAGCTTCATCCTTCGTCTTGAATTTTCCTTCATAGTTGTTGTTTTTTTCTCCCCTCCCCGAACGCAGCGACAGGTTCCTTTACAGAAAAGCTCCTTTTCTGATTAAAGTTGTTTCGCCCCCTATCCCCTTCCTCCATGTTGAGAACGCTTTTTAAACTGAATGCGTACAGCAAATCTTTTTTCTTTCCAGCAACATTGCAGCTCCTCCCCCGTTGACTTCCGGGCGTTTTATCCTGAAAGTTGAAACCTTCTCCTTGGCCTCGCGTGTCCCATAGACAAGGCGCCGCTTTTCTCCCCACTGGTGGACTCACATCCGTTTCCGATGGATTTCTCCAGATCTTCGAGCTTCTTTTTCGACAGAAAAATTCTGAGGTCCTTCGATTGACTTTCCCCCGCAGCAAAATTTTTTTTGCCCAACCCCCCCAGGGGCGCCTCTTTTTTCCTGAATGTAAAAGCGAGTTTTTCGCGTGTTTCCCGACCCAGAGGGTGTCTTTTCTTCAGCTAAGGACGCAGGGTTTTCCCATTGTTTCTCCAGTCCGTTAAATTTTTTTATTTTGTCTTTTGTAGCGGACTTCTGATCGGATATTCACGTTTCTTTCACAAACCCAAACATCCCCTTCTCTTGTTGCGAGGATGTGCTTTTATCAACCGTAAACTCCCCCCCTTGTGTACGACAGTGATTTCAGCTACCGAAGCTCGATTCTCACGAAGGGATCGAGAGGATCGGATTTTTCCCCATCTGTCCCATCCCGACCCGTAACTGTCATCAAGGATAGTCCGTCTCTCCAAGGCAGGGATGGACGGGAGTCTCCTAGTTCCCCCTTTTTCCCCCGAGAAAATCTTGTCCCGGCGTAGGCTCCTTTCTGCTCCTCCTAAGTCCTCGGTTCTCCTTTTCCTTAGTTTTATTGGCCAACCGAACGGCTTTTTCCCGAACGGTTGGCCTTCTGCAACAAGTTAGCGTCTGCGCTCCGCCCGAAGCAATGGCCTTTTTTTTTCTAACCTTGGGCCGTTTAGTTTCTCTCGAAACATAGAGCCGCTTCTCCGGTGAATTCTCCCCCCTCAGTAAAAGCTCGTTTTTTGCCTCCCTTCGCTTTGAATTCTGAGTCCTCCCTGTCCTACGTCCTTTTTCCGGAGAAAAGCCGGACTTTAGTCCCCCCCCCCCCCCAGAACCTCCCAATCCAGGAGCGTTAGTTAGTTTTTCTTTTCGTGGTCGGCGGCCAAGGTTTCTTCTAACTCTTTTGTTCCCCGCAATCGCGCACGAAATTTCCTTTTTTTCCACGTTGAGCGATCTCCTCCTGCTGATGCCAGGTGTGTTTCCCCCCACGCCAACGCGAGGCTTTTTTTGCGAGATGAGTCGCCATTTCCCTTCGCGAGAACTCTTTCCTCCTCTAAGTTGTGTTTTGATTCTTCTTTTTCCTACTTTCTGGCGTCCGCGCTTCTTTTCCGAAGGACTCCTTTTTCTCTCTCGTTGCGGTGATGAATTTCCCTTCGCTTCTGGCTAGACCGTTATCCTTTTTTCTCATCCTTTTTCATTGAGCGATGCAGGTTCCCTTTCTTTCTATGGCGAGACCGAATTATGGATGACCTGGCCGCCTTGGAAACTGGCGCCTCCATAAAGCTGCCTCTTTTGGGCGACTCCCCGGCTTTTCAGCTAGACTTTCACCTTTTACAGGCTTGATCAGCAGTCACTTTTTTCCTTGAAGGATATTCCTTCCCTCCCCCATGACCCGGCGCTTCCCCTTTTAAGTACTCTTTGCAACAGTTTAACACTATCTGAATGGCTTAGGTGCCCTGCGCGAACATCGCTATTTTTAGAGGGGGGACGTTTTTTGTTCGGGGAGAGCTTTTCGCCTGAAGAGTCTTCTTCCACTTTCTTCCCTTCTTTATAGACGATGTTCCCCGAGAATCCGCTTCTTCTGGAGCGTCAATATATGTAGCCTAAGCCTTTTGACACGTCTTGCCTTTTGGGGCCACACCTTGAAGAAAGGACCCTGCCTGTGCCGTTTTATATTTTTTTCCTGCAAGGTATCGTGTTAGCGTATTTCATGGTCCCGAGTCGCCTTTTCTTGAGCCTGCCTTTCAAGGTCCCTTCAGGAAATACACTTGGTCGTTCAGTTCCTTTTTTCTGATTGCGCGTTGGACGAAAAGCTTAGCCCTTCTCCTTCCCCATGCCCTTTGGGTTGTGCCTTTTTTTTTCTGCTCGTTCCTCTCGTCCACCCCAGACAAGCCTCCTCTTCAGAGGCTTGAGGTTCTTTTCCGTAATGAGCGCAGCCTGTCCCTTCTCCCCCCGGGCGGTCCCACGCACCCCTTATCCCCCCAACAACAACCTCCTCTGGACGGGGCTTCCTCAATATCCTCCTCTCCCGGCACGAGCGTTCTTTGGCTCCGCCTCCAAGACCGGCGTCAATGTTGTGTCAACTCGAGCGAAGATTCTTTCGCCCGAGGATCTTTATCTCTGGACACGGGGTGTTCTCTTAAGAAATCGTTTTTCCTTTTCTGATGCGAACAGAGAGGAAACGACTTTTTCTTTCTGCAGTTAATCCTGGACTCATTACTCCGGTGCAATCGGAGCTTTTTTGCTGGCATAACGGAGAATTTTTTAAGCAGCAGTTTCCCCTCATGCCGATCAGAATTCTCCTCCAAATGATGCGGTTCGCATGTCTTCCCCTTTTACAAGAATTTCTTGCTCGGATTCTAAGCTCGCGCTCCTTTCTTCGTCGGGAAGTATCCTTTTTGTTTTCTGATTCACATACCGCTGATGAGCGCTGTTACGAACAGATGTACAAATCAGCGTTCTTGCCTTCGTTGTGGCGCACCTTCCTCCTCCGGAACCGGTTTTTATCGGCATCGCCCTCATTCGTACAGCCTATTCTCCGGTCGCTTCAGCTCGATTACGACCTTCTCCTCGGTGTTTGCCCCTGGCAGAGAAAGAACTGAAAGCAGAAATTTCTTCGCGTGTCTTTTCCTTCTCCATCCTCGACAAGTCCCAAGGTGACTTCATTACCTTCCGATTAGGATAATCGTCGTTTTCCATAATCTTCGCGCGAAGAAAATTTAGCCCGTTTCTCTTTCTCGAATTCCTCAGCCACCCGTCTCCTCGGTGAGGAAAAAAAAGGTCCCATTTCTTTTCCGCCTTAAAGAGGACTTTGAATGCTAACACGGGTTCGTTTTTGTTACCGCCAGAGGGATTTCCTTCTCCCTTTTGATTTTGCATGGTATAATAAGAAGCTGATACCTTTTTTCAAGATGGGGTTTTCCAGGAGAGATATTCCCCCGCCTTCCGATACCCCATTATTTCCCTTCTTCGAAGTTCCCCTAAAGGATGAGATCCCCCCCCTCCCCCCCGATGACATAAACCCTTTATGAATTATTCCCTAAGCGCGATCTCCTCCCACGGTGGCAGTTTTCGATATGATCCTTCGGTAAAATACCCTACCCCCCTATCAGCGATTTTGAGAAAACAGTAGCCCTCGGGAGGCCGGGCTTCTGCTGGCCCCGTCCATGCCCTTCCGCCCGGCGTCGGATACACTATTTTTCCAGCCCGGCGACGCCCCCAGAACGCAGATTACTCTCCCCGGTGAGAATCTTACGCTTATGTCCGACAAGGCCATCTTCGACCCGGCCGACCAGGCAAAAAGTTTCGCTATGTTAGCTGCTCCTCACTTATCACACCCCCCTAGGAAGGCCCGTCCGTCAGTCCGCAGTTCGACAAATAGAGCTCCCTTGAAGGGGAAATCCTTCAACTTTTGTCTTGTGAATTCCTCCCCTTCTGATCCCCTCTTATAGCCCGGTCGTACGCGCAAACAGCGGTCGTTCCCACCCAATTCAGATTAGGAGGAGAACTTTTTTTCTGCCGTTCAGCCATCAAAGATTTTTCTCCCCCCCTAACTGTCCCCCTCGAGAAAGGAAACGCCCTTCTCCTTTCTCCGTCTAACCGAGGATCCCTTGTGGTTAATTCATCCCCCCGCTCTTCTCTTTTTGGTCTCTATTTCAATCGAAGGACACCTAATCCTCTCATCCCTCCTCCGTTGTGGTTGTTTTTTTAACGAGCGTCGCTGCCTCCTCCCCCGCACGCACTCCGCGAGGCGCTCTCTCCCCTTGCCTCCTCTCCCTGATATCCCGGGGATTTCCCCAATTAATGGCGTTCCTGCTTTTCAGGTGACCCCACCGGTTCTCTTTCATATTCGCAGCGATACTCCTTCCTTTTGCCCCTTTTCTCGACAAGGGAAATTCTTTGGCTTTCTGGACACTAATTTCCCCCGGCAAGGCGACTCACCCTCCCTCTTTCCAGGTTCGAAGGTATTCCAGACCGCCTCCCGGCTCTCCCGGCAATACATCTTTGCTCTGATTTTTGTCACATTCCCGGGACATGCAACGTGTTAGTACCATTCGCAGTGATTCTGCTCTTTTCCCCCAGAAGACTAACTTGTTTCTGTTTTTCGGTTCGGCCAACCGTTCGTTTGGGCCTTGATTGCTAGAAAGCCTAATTGCTCACCGATGCGTTCTTCTGTCTCTTCGCAGCGGGATAGACTATGGCCATGAATCATTGACTTTAGAGGTCCCATTTCCCCTTGTACCATAAATGCCTCTTTATGAAAGGTTCTTTTCTTTTACCATGCAATCCCCTCTCCACTGCGGGAGCAGGCCGTTCCACGTTTTGTCTTCTCTTTCTTCGGACTGACAGCCCCGTTGCATTATCTCTTTTTCTTCCCTCCCTTTTTGGTAACGCCACTCCAGCTTTTTTTGAGTGACCTTTTTTTTCTTATAGATAAGTCCCTGTCTTCCCCCCAGTACAAGCTCTTTCAGAGGATTGAGGCGCCCCCCCCAATACCTTCTCCCTGATAGAAATTCTGGTCTCCCCGTGGACATTAAGGGAAACCTTTACATCCTCTGGACGGAGACCTTTCATATTCGAGAAGAGTTCTTTTTTTCTTCTGATTTCTGCCCTCTACAGTCTCTAAATGTGATGTCATCACCCTCAACGTTCGCTGCGAAGTTCTTCCAGCATCTCGGATGACGGATTTGTCTTTCTCTACGACTATGTCTGCGTATCCTTTGCAATGACCCGATTATGTCCCCTTCTTTCTGCGTTACTCCACCCTGTCGTGCATCGAGCTGGACATTTTTTTTTCTTCCTTCTCCCTCTCTTTGCTGTACGCAATTTCTTTCTCCGTCCCCTTTTTCTGTTCTCCCATGAGATTTTCTGCCACAACTTTAATCAAGAACGCTTTTTTTCTTACGCAGCTTGTTTTTTTCTGGCATGCGGCGGGCTG
>Ga0179593_1569499_pt1 | contig 17841 bp, 26 predicted proteins | sample CZODoug2_1_08_16_FD_185931 | JGI IMG/M metagenome (GOLD analysis project Ga0179593, IMG submission 185931) | Vadose zone soil fungal communities from Angelo Coast Range Reserve, California, USA - CZODoug2_1_08_16fungal (PacBio error correction) | ecosystem: Environmental > Terrestrial > Soil >... | reverse complement strand
AGGCGTTCTCTTCCCTTCTGCGCAGATGAGCCCCTTTCTTCCCCCCCTCTCTGCAACTTAGCCTCCCTCTGGGAAGTAGTGCTAGCACCCCTCTTCTTCCCCGCTCCCTCTCTCCCTTCCTTAGACAGATATGAAATCTCCCCTTCCTTTGGGGGATCTAGCCCTCTTCCCCCCTCTCTTTTCTCTGCGCCCTCTCTCCCTACGGGAGAATTTCTCTCCCCCCGCTTTTAATTCCCCCAAAAACGGGCCTCTTCCCCTCCGAGCAGCCTTTTTTCCCCCTATCGCTCCCTCTGAGAGAGAACGTTCTTTTCTCCTCTGAGTATGAAGGCTTCCCCCTCACACCTCTCCCCCTTCTTTTTCTAAAAGTGATTTCCCCTCTCTCCCCTCCCTTCGTAGCAGAGTGTCTCTCCTCCTCTTTTCCCATAGCCGTCCCTTCTCCCCCCCTTAAAGTCCTGCCGCCTTCTCTAAATCGAAAGGAAAAGCCATCTTCCCTCCTCCTTCCATAAATTCAGTTTTCCTTTTTCTTAAAAAGGATACTTCCCCCAAGACTAGAGGTTTATTGAGAAGCCCTTCTCGGATCATCCCTTTTCCTTCGAGAAGATCTTCCTCTCCCTTTCGGAAGGAGACCCCCTCTACCTTCTTTGGAGGCACCGCCCCTTTCCTGACGGGCTTCCTCCCTAGCTTTTGATACACACCTCCTTTTTTTTCGTAAAGAGGTCCCTGCTCTTTTTCCCCTCTTCCCTTTAGAAGTAGATACGATTTTCCCCTTCCTACGCTAACCCCAGTTTATATTTCCTTCTATGCGCAAAGTGATTTCGTCTCCTCCCCCTTCATGAAAATCGCAGGATTCCTTTTTTCCAATCGGTTCTTTTCAAGAAGGTAATACGCGATTTCCCACTCTATTTTTTCAGGTAAGAGCTCCCTCCCCTCCCCCTAAGCTTCCTCCCTTCTTCTTTCTTTCCCTAAGAGATAGAAGTAAAACTTCTTTCCCCCTCCCTTTCTCTCAAAACGGCCTCTCTCTCCTTTCTCCGAACTCTCCCCCTTTTTCCCGCCCTGAACTTACTCCTGAACCACTCCCGCTACGCGAAAAATCCCCCTTCTCCCCCTTCTACCTGTTAAAAATAGGAAGACTCCCCCCCCTTCCCGACCCCCCTCCCCCCCCCTTCCGGACGAGATGCCCTCCCTCCCTCTTTCCTCCCTCCCAGGCAAAATAATTCCCCCTCTCCCCTTTTCTTTCGAAAACTTCGTAAGACTCTTCCTCCTCCCTTTTTTTCCCCCAGTCGCTCGAAAAAACACCCCCCCCTCTCTCGATTTTTTTTTTCCCCTCTGTTCCATTCCCTAGAGGGAAGGGTTCTTTTCTCCCTTCCCCAAAAACAACCTTATTAAACGATGCTTCCCTTCCTCCCTCCTTCTCCCTCTTTTTTCCCTCGATCCTTCCTTTTTTTTTTTTTTCCTTCCAAGTAATAAAGCCCCCCGCCCCCTCTTTTTTCTCCCCCGCGGGATGCCCCCTTTTCCCAATACTCGTCAAGTTCTTGTCTCCTTTCCTCTTCTTCCCTCTTGCAAGAAAATCGCCTGCCCTCCTCTCGACTCCCCTTTTTTTTTTTCCTTCCCCAGAAATTCCCCGAGTCTTTTTTCCCCTCCCTCTTTCCCCTTCTTTCAGATCGTTGGTGCCGAATGAACCTACTTTCTTTCCCTCCCCCTTTCCTTGGTTGTTGTTGACTCTCCTCTTTTTTTCCCCCCCCGATCTTCCCTCCTCTCTTCTTTCTCCTCCGACTCGGGGAAACTTTTCTCTTCTTTTTATCCTCCTTCTTTTTTTTTTCGGCGAGTTGAGCGAATCTTCCTCTTTCCTTCCCCCTCACAAGAAATTCTTTTCCCCTCTTTTCCCGCGAGCGTCACTCTTTTCCTTTCCCCTTTCGTGATAGAAGTAAAGGATTCGTTTCTCCTCTTTTTCTCTTTCCGCCTCGTCTTCCCCCTTCTTTACTAAGGTGGTTGTTAAGTTTTTTCTCTCTTTTCCCCCCCCCTCAAAAATAAATCGAGGGATTTCCCCATTCTTTCCTCCCCCCGACCCCCCCTTTTTTTTTTCTTGTGTATTTTTTTACGAGAGAATTGTGTCCTTTCTCCCTTCCTTTTCCTCAGTTTAGAAGAGGGGGGAGCTTTTTTTCTTTCCGAAAGAAGAAAGGAGGGGAACTTTGTCGTTTCCTTTTTTCTCATTGCGATGCGGATTCTCTTTCTTTCTTGTACTCCCTTTTTTTTTTCCTTCCTGGATATTTTTTTAGTTCGTCGCTTTTTTTTTTTTCGGATTAGCGGCAAGGTCTCCCTAGTTTTTTTTCCCCAGAGGCTTTTTTCTTTTTTTTCGAAAGAGGGTTTTCCTTCTAAGAGATTTCTTCTCCTCTTTCCTTCTTCTCGAAGCGACTACCTCCTTCCCCCATAAGTGAAGGCTATCTCTTCTGTGAGTGAGATTCTTCCTTTTCTAGAGAGTGACGCGTCGCAGCCCTCTCTGGAGGAGGAAAAAAGAATTCCATCGCAGCTCCTCTCTAGCCGGGTCCCGGGGGGCTCACGGGGGGGCGGGGTTTGGGCTGCGGGGGCGGGTTTTTGGGTGCCCTCCCCCCCTCATAGCTTGGGACCCCTTCCCCCCCCTTTTTCCTTTCCCCCCCGATGGAGACGGAGTCTTAGTACTCCTCTCCCTTTCCCTTTCTAGCGAATTTAAGTAGCTTTCTTTCCCTATGAAGGGAAGCGTTCTTCCTCCCTCCCGCTTCTTTTCTTTGAGGGAGAAACCACTTTCCTCCTTGAAGAAGGACGCCCTTTTTTCCCTGTTTTGGAAGTTTGCCTTAAAGGAAGGTATCGGTCCTCCGTTTTTTCGGCGAGTTCTTTTTTTTCCCGAAACCCTCCCTTTCCGCCTTCTATTTCGCTCTTCGCAACTCGGACGTCCCTCCCCCCTTCTTTTCCTTTTGGGAAAACGCTTCCCTCCTCTCCCTGACAAATAGTCTTAGGCTCTTCTTCGATGTTGCCCTTTAGAGAGAACGTCCTCCTTCGAGGAAGGGAAGATGCATACGACTTTCCTTTCCTCTGTTCCTCTCCTCTGCCCGGTAAGAAGCTCTTCTCTTCTCACGGAGAAGAGGCGAAGGAGGGGCTTTTTCTTCTCCCCCTTCCCCCAAGAAAGAGGATCGCCCTTTGGCAAGGCTTTTTCGTCGGGACGATTTAATCCCTCCCCCCTTGATCCCCCCAGATTTTCCTTTCCTCTCCCTCGGGGAAGAGAGACGCCTTCTCTTCCTGCGAGGATTCTGGAGTTCTCTTTCTTTCGGAAAGGGTGGCTTTTTAGGAAAGGCTTCCTTTGCAAGAAAAGAAGCGCGCTTCTCCCTCTAAGCTCCTCCGTCCCCTCTTCCCCCCCCCCTTGAGAAATGGAGATTGCAGGATCCTTCCCGTCCCCTTTCTTCCCCTCCCGGTGACGAAGAAAGCATTTTCCCCTCTCCCCCTCCCGAACGAGGAGAAGGGGCCTTTCTCTCCTCTTTTCCCCTCTTTCCCCCCCGCAGAAGAGGATACGACCCCTTTCTCTCCCCCCGAAGAAGAATTTTTCCTCCTCCCCTCCCCTTTTAGCTTTTTCCCTTCCTTCCCTAAGAAGATGAAGGTGATGTATTTCCTCCCTCCTCCCCTTCTTTATCAGAGAAAGGAAATCTTTTACACACCCCTCCTTGCGCCCCCTTCTCCCCCTCTCTTCCAGGAGAGGATTAGAAAGTCTTCCTCCTCGAGGAGAAGGGAAGCGGAATCGGCGCCTTCCTTTTCGTCCTTTTCTCCTTCGAAGAGATCTCCCTTTTCCCCCCCCTTCTTCTTTGGGGGGGGAGATCCGCGACTTTTTCCACTGAAAGAGGAATCTTCCCCCCCTTTCCTTCCTCCCTCTTCCTTCCCTCATCCACCTTCCCCTTTACTAGGGGCGAGCACCCCCCCTTCCTTCGCGCGATAAGCTCCCCCTCCCCCCCCCAGGACCCTCCTCTTTTTTTGGAAGATCGATTTCCCCCTCCCCCCCTCTTTCATTGGGGGTCGTGGAAAACCCCTCTTTTTAGGCGTTTTTTCTCCTAGAGGATCTCCTTCGCAGATTTCTCCCTTCCTACCCTTCCCCTTTTCCCGTATGGGAATTCGCTGCTCTCCCATGAGGAGGGAGTAACCTCTTCCCCTTCCCCAACCTTCTTTTTTTTTATAGAGGAGGAAAGATTTTCAAGAGAAAGCTCAATTTCTCTCCCCCTCAAGGATCTTCCTTTCTTCTTTTTCTTCCTTAGTGAAGGTCTAACTCCCTTCCTTTAGAAGAATCTCTTCCCCCAAACCTCCTTCTCCAAAAAAGGCCCCCCCCTTTTCCTGGATAGGGTGCTTGCTCTCCCGATCTCTCCTTTTTTTCTTGAGGAAAGATTCTCTCTCCCCCGAAAGGAAGACAGCTGCGCCCCCCCTTTTCCCCTTTCCTCCACCGACCTCCTCTTCCTTCTTCTCTAATAGAAGAGCCTCCTCCACCCCCGACCTCCTTCCCCCCCGATCTGAAGTAATGACCAAACTTCTTCCCCCATAGAAAGAACCGCCCCCCCCTTTTCCCTTGACTTTTCTCCCCCCCCCCTTTCGGGAGAGTTTAAAAACTCTTCCCTTTCGACGGAGGGAGGAGAGTTTCCTCCCTTTCCCCTCGTTTCTTCTCTTCCTGTTTTCGAGGTTTCCTTTTTTCCAAAGAGAAGCCCTCCCCCCCTCCCTTCCCTTTTTCCCCCTACGTAGAAAGGAAAGGGATTCCCTTCAAGTCCCCCCTCCCCCCTCTCCGCGGAGAAAAAGAAAGCGGCCCTCTCCCCTCTGGCGCAAGCAGATGGTCGCCCTTTTTCTCCAACCTTCTCTTCCTCCGCGGAGATCTCCTCGAAAGGCAATCTCGGCCCCTTACCGTGAGAAGTCCAGGAGCCTCAAATGTATCTTCGAAAAGTTCTCGGTCTGGTAAGGAATCCCGCATCTTTTGACCATCTCCCCCCCCCTAGGATCAGGTTTTTCTTTTCCTTTTTCTTAGGGAAAGAAGGTCCTCCCTTCCCCAGCTTTTTTTTTTCTCCGGAAGGAAGACGCGCTCCCCCTTTCCTTTTTCGTCAGAAGCGACCGAACCGACTCTTCTCCCTCCTGAGGGTCCTCTCTTTTCTCGCACACGCCCTATCCTCTCCCTTTTTTCCCCGAAAGGCGCGGCGTCTCCCTTCCCCCCCCCTCGTCCCCTTCCCTTTCCCCCTTCGACCGGCCGCCGAAGCGACCCCCCCTTCTTTTTTCTTTCCGAACGAAAAACCTTAACTCCCCCTGCAAGAGATGAAAATACCCCTCCCTCTAGGAAGAATAGCCTCTCTTCTAACTTCACCTCCTCCTTTCCCCCCCTTAAAAAAATATATACCCCCCCTTTTCTCCTTGCGCGAAGGAAAAAAGGCGCTCCCTCCCCCCCCCTCCTTTTAACCCCCTTTTCTTTCTTTATTTCTCGTTCTATAAGATGGTTAACTTTCCCTTTCCCCTGGGGGAGGGGTTAGTCCCCCCCCCTCGTACTACCCCCTCCTATTGTTCGACGCGCCTGCTCTCTCCTCTCTTTTTCCCTTTACGGAGACTCCCCCCTCTCCAGACATCCTTGGAGAGAAAAAAGATCGGGCCTCCCCCCTTCTCTTTCAGGGAGGGTTCCTCCCTTTTTTGAGGCCCTAGGTTCCCCCCTTCTTTTCTTTTTCGAGATCAGAGAAAAGTTTTTCCTTTTTCCCCTTTTGCGAATGGAGGAAGGAAGCCATTTTTTCGATCATCCTTTCTCCCTTGCAGAGGAGGTGGCTTCCTTCCCCGAAGGAGAGAGAGAGGGCCTCTCCCTCCTTTTGAGACTTTCCCCCTTATTGTCATTCCGGGCCCCCCCCTTCCTTCTGAAGTATGATTCCCCCTTTCCTTTTCTTTTCTGCCGAGAATAAATTGCGCACCCCTTTCTTCCGGACCGCTCCTTTTTTCTTTCCCTTTCCCCGGTAGAGTCTTTCCCCTTTTTTTTTTTTTCGCGAATAGGAATAGCTCTCTTCTTAGACCAAGTCTCTTTTCTTGAGAGAATGGTTTCCCCCTTTCTTCCTTTCTTTTCATCTTCTGGGGAATGGATTAATGTTTTCCTTTTTCTTCCTCTCTTACATCTTTCGGAGAAGGCGTCTCCTTCCTCTCCCTCTGTTTAAGAATTTTTTTTCCCTTGTTTTTTGGGGAAAATAAAAATAACCCCCCCCTCCCCGGGAACCCTAACCCTTACACCCCCCCTTTCGTGAGGTTCCCTCTCCTTCTCCTTTTTTCCTTGAGTAGTACTAGAGACATTTCTTTTCTTTTCTTTCTTTGGGTTATCCCTTTCCCTTCTTTGCCGCGTGAGTTTTAGTAGATCATGCCTTCTTCGGAGTCTTTCCATTCATGAAGAGTGCATTTTTTTCTAACTTCCCCCCCTTTTTCGATGGGATAACCTTTTTTCTCCCCCTTTTCTCTTCTTTTTCCCCTTTTCTCCGAGTTGGAGGAGTAGCTTTTTCTTTTTTCTCCCCCTTTTGGGTGTTTGTTCTCATATGCAGGTATGCCGACAGCTTTCCTCTTTCTTTCTCGAAGGACTCCTTTTACCTCGTCTTCGAGAGTAGGTTCTTGCATGATGGACGCCCCCTCTTCGAGGAGAGAGTATCCTTCCTCTCTGTCCTCCTTTCCCCCCCCTCTTAATAGAGAGATTCTTTTCCTCCCCTCCGAGATCGGTTCCCTTCCTCAGAGGGGCGAAGGACGAGGGCAGAAGGAGGAGGTACCTAGAGAAGCAGAACACCCGGGCGCCCCCCCCCCCTTCTGGTCTTCCTTTCCGCCTCAGGGAAGGAGACCCTTTATGGGAGGCTTCCTCTTCTCGGGGAAGAGTATCTCCTGACCCCCCTCAGAGCTCTTTCGAAAAGAAGAGGAAAGAGTTCGTCTGGGGATGGGTCTCCCTTCTTTTGAAGGGAAGACTCCCTTTCATCCGGCGGGGAAGAATGCCTTTTTTCTCTCTTCGAATGAAATCCCCATCAGAAGAAGAAGGCCCGACCCCTCCGGAGAAGCCTAAAATCTTCCGCGTACCCTTTCTCATGTGGAAAAAGATCCTTTTCCCCCCCTCTCCTCGGAGAGGGATGGATTTTCTTAGTATCCCTCTCCTTTTTCTCAGGGAATTTCATCCTCTCCTCCTACTGGGAGATGGTTTCTTCCGAGATCCTTTTCCTTCCCCCCCCCCTTAGATAGGGGAAGTCTTCTTCGTCGATAGAAATAAACTATTTTCCCGGAAGTTTCTCCTTGCATAAAGAAAGCCCTCTCTCCTTCTCCTCTTTTCCCTAGAGAAAGAAGAGCCATTTCTCCTTATTTTCTTTTCTTCTCCCTCTCTTTTTCCTCTTTTCCTCCGAGAAAGGAGAGGAACTTTCTTACTCATCCCCTCCTTCTTCCCTTCCTTCAAGTAAGAGACCCCTCCCCCTCCCCCTCTATAGGGCCCCCCCTTCATTTTCCAGATGTGAAGATCTTCTGGCCACTCTTTCTTCCCCCCCTTCCATAAGAATTTGGAGAGCCCCCTCCTTTCCAAGAAAGATTCCTTTCCCTATAGTTTCTTCCTCCTGCAAATAGGAGCCTCCCTTTCTTCCTAGGATAGAAAACGGGTTTCCTCCCTCCTCTCCCCCCCTTTTCTCCCTTTTTTCTCAAGTGAGGGAGATTTTTGAGATTCTCCCCATTATTCCCGATGAAGGTGATGAGAATTTCTCCCCTCCCCCTTTTTTTTTCATTTCCCGGCATAGTGAAAATAACGTTTTCTTCCTCCTTCTTTCCGGTGAGGAGTAGCCTCCTTTTTTTTTCGCGGCGATTTTTTCTCTTTCTACAAGTGAGTAGACGCTTTTTCCTCCCAGCCCCCTTCTTTTTTTTTCTCGATAGGAGGAAGCACTTCCCCTTATCCAGAAATAGGAATCTTCCCCCTCTCGTCTTTTTTCAGTCAAGAAGGGATAATCCTTCCCCCTTCCCCCCTTCCTCCCCCCCTGAGAGAAAACGCTTCTTTTTCCTATTTCATTTTTTCTCCTTTCCCCCAAATAGTAGGGAACTCCCCCTCCCCTTCCCCTTTCTTTACGAAGATAGAAAACTCCCCCCCTTAAGTCGGTAGGTTTTTCCCCTTTCTTCTTGTCAGGAGGAGTCCCCCCCCTTTTCTTTTCTTCTTCCTGCGAGAAAAAGATGCTCCCTATTTTGTTTCTCTTTTTCACCCGAGAGAGGAAAAGTAGACCTTTTTTCTTTCCGTGATAGAACCTTTTTCCTTTTTCCCTAGGCCAACTTTCTCTTTTCCCCCCGAGATGAAGATACAGTCTCCCTTTTTCCTATCGTAAGGAAATCGCTTTTTTCCCTTTTGAGTGTGTTCTCCCCTTTTTTTTTTACGAGTAAAAACAGGCAGCCTCCCCCCCCTCCTTCCTTCTTTTCCTTTGCTATAGGGAAAGAGGCGCCCTCTCCTTTTGCGTTTTTCTTTTTTTTCCCCGGAGAAAAAGACGGCTCCCCCTCCCCTTTCCTCCCCTCTTGATTGAGAGAGAAGACACTCCTTTCCTTTCCCTCGATGCTATTCCTTCCCCTTCCCTCTCCCCCCCCCCCCCATGAGAAAAAATCTTTCTCCCCCCTTTTTCCCCCCCCCTGCGACTCCTTTTTTCTTCAGAGTTTTAAAAAATGCTTCCCCCCCCCTCGAGGATGAGAGAGTGATCTCCTTCCTTTTCCCCCCCCCTCCTTTCCTTTTTTTTTTCTTCCTTTCTAAAACTCGCCTCCCCCTCTCTCCCCCCCGTCCGAGAAAATGACGTTCTTTCCCTTTTCCCGCGCTCGCTTCCCCCCAGACCTCGGCATGCTCACGCTTTCCTCTCCTTTCCTTTCGCGAGAGTTAGCATTTTTTCCCCCTCCCGGCCTTCACGAAGAAAAAGTTCTTTTCAAGGAGAGAAAAGTATTGCTCCGGGGCCTTTTCCCTCCCCCCAAGAAGGTCCCCCCCTTTCCTGAAAAATATCCCCTGTGTTTAAAAAGCTCCCTTTTTCTCCTTTGTCCCCCCCCTCCTTCATCTAGATTGGGAAGCTCTTTTTCCCCTTTTCCTTTCCCTTCCTGAGAAGAGAGACTCCTCCCCTCTTTTTAACACCCTCCTCCCTTCTAGACGTAAACGTCTTTCTCTCCTTCCTTAGAGAAAAAGCCCCCCTTCTCCCCTCATTCTTCGAAGAATTAACCCCCCCTTCCTCCCAAAGAATAAGAAGACCCACTCTCCCCCCCCTTTAAAAGTAAAAAGACTCCCCCCCCCCCCCCCCAGGTGAAAATAAACATCTTCACCCTCCTTCCAGACTACATCACTCCTCCGAAGAGAAAGGATCCCTCCCCTCCCACGAAAAGAAACCTCGGCTTCCTCCCCCCCCAGAGTGAGAAAACTTCTCTAAAGACTCTTTTTTTTCCCAAAATCTTTTTCCCCCCCCACAATAAAAAGAATGATTTCCCCCTCCCCCCCTTAGAGGGGTTGGGGTGTTTCTTTTCTTCCTCCTCGAGGGTCAGGCCTTTTTCTTCCCAAAAAGAGCTCCCACTTCCCCAAAAAAGGAGTAACCCTTCCTCCTCCCTACGCTTTCCGGCCGAAAGAAGCTTCCCCCCCCCTCCCTTAATTGAAGGGGAAGGCGATCCCCCCCCTCCCTCCCCTCCGACTTCCTTTCTTTTCTTCCCCCCCCCCCTCTCGCCGAAAATCCCCCCCTCCCTTGTTAGCTTTCTTTTTTCTTCTTTCCTCCTCAAATAGAAGAAGCCGTCCCCCGTTTTTCCTTTTCCTGATAGAAAAAACTTTCTCCCTAATTTCCCTGAGAGAAATCCCCCCCTTCCCTTCCCTCTAGTTGGTGAAGAATTCCCCTTTCTGAGAGCTCCCCTTTGGGGGGGAGGAGAATCTTCCTCTTTTTTCCCTTTTCTTCACCAAAAATTGAGACCTCCCCCTCTCCGGAGGGCCTTCTTCCTCGTGACTTTCTTCTTCCCAGGGGGGGGAGAAGCTTAAAAGTGGAGAGGAGTTTCCCCCCTTTCTTTTTCGAGTTCTCTCTTCCCTCCTCTTGCTCAAGGCGAACAGACATCTTCCTCCCCTTTTCTCTGGAGAGCCTTTCCATCTTTTTCCAGCTGGTAATTGGATGGGGATGATTCCTTCCTTCTTTTGCCCAGGAAAGTTCCCTCTTTTTGGAGAGGGGGTCCTTCCTCCCCCCCCTTTTCCGACCTCGGTATTTCCTTTTTGTTGTTTAATTCCTTTTTTTTTTAAAAGAAAAACTAACCCCCCCCCCCTTCAGGAGAAATAAACCATAACCCCTTCCCCCCTTTTTTTCCACCTCAGTAGGTGTATTTTTTTTTCCTCGCGCCTCTTTTCTCCCCTGCGAAAGTTCTTTTTCCCTTTTTTTCCGCAGAGGGGGTCTCTGGGGGGAAAGCTCCCTTTCCCCATTTTTGCGTTGGAGGTCCTGTTCTTTTCCCCCCCCCCCCCCCCCGAGGAGGATCTCTTCCTCCCTCCTTCTTCTTTCGGTCAAAGGGAAGGGATATTTTTTCTTTCTTCTCCTTTCCCCTTTTCTCCGTTGTAGAGGAGCGTCCTTCCCTTTTCTTCTCCCGCTTTTTTTGATTCCGTAGAAGAAGAGCCTTCTTCCCCTTTTTCCTTGTGGGAGAGAAGCTCCTTCTCTCCCTTCCCCGGGCCCTCTCTTCTTCGGGCGAAGGGAGTATGATGTAGGAAGATTCTTTCCCCCCTTTTTCCTTCTTCGCAGCGAAGCTCTCGTCCCTTTCTTCAAAGAGAGGAAATCTTTGTACCTCCCCCGCACGAAAAAAGAAGCGCTTTTCCACAAAGGATCCCTCCTCTTTTATGGCTCTCCTCCTCCCTTCCTCCCCTTCCTCGCGCAGGGTGAGCCATCTTCTTTCTTCTCTGTTGGAGGAGTAGCCTCCTTCTTTTTTATCTTCCTCCCATCGAAGCTCCTCTTTCCCCTCTCGGAAAGAGGGGATCTTCTCTTGTTCCCTTCTCTTTCCCCCTTGCAGAATAACGTCCTTTTTTTCTACCCCTTTTCCTAGTTGAAACCTCCTCGGAGATTTCTCTTCCCCCCCCCCCCCCCCTCATAAGAAAGGCTCCGCCCTCCCGCGAAGGGAGGCCTCTTTTCCGGAGAGACCCTCCCCGTCCCCCGATCTGGGGAAGTCCTTCGCCTTTCCCTTTATGAGAAATAGTCCCCTCCTTCTCTTCCGTAGGCGGATGTATACTATTAGAATCCTCACCCCTTTGCTTCGCCGGAAGGGAAGATTGCCCCTTTCTAATTTCCCCCCTCCTTTTTTTTCTGCGAAGGAGCTCCTCGCACTAGAGAACAGCCCCCCCTCCCTCTTCGCTCCCGGTTACGCGTTTCTTCTTCAGACCCCTTCCCCCCCAAGTAGGTAGAAATCTCTGTATCCAAGGAGTTCCTCTTCCTCTCTTTAACCCCAGCCCCCCCCAAAAGGAAGTTCCTAGAAGCCTTGCCCCTCTACGAGTACCCCCGAAGAGCCTTTCACCACTGACTCTTTTTCCCCCTTCGAGTGGTTGGATTGCTCCCGGTGTTTTCGTTTTTCTAGGAGGAAGCCCCTTCTTAAGAGGTCTCCTTCGACACCCTCTCTCGCGTGTCCGATAATGCTGCTCCCAGCCCCCCTGAGACGCCCCCTTGCAGAATGGATCCTCCCCCTTCTAGGTCCTTTCCAGACCCCCGTTTTCCTCGATGAAGCGGTGGACGCATTTTTTTTCTTTTCTAGCAAGAATTCCCCCTCCCTTCCTATACCTTTTTCAGGATTCTTTTCCTCGGCGAATCGTTCCTTTTTACGTCCCCTTCCCGAAACGCATCTCCCCTCCTCCTTCTTGACGAGGGGGAGATTTTGCGACTCCTTTAGAGGAAGAATTCCCCTCTTCCCTTTTCGTAAGGGAAGACTCTTTTTCTCTTTTTCATTTCCCCCCCGTGAAAATTAATTTTCTAGTAAAAGGTAGTGGCTTTTTCTTCTCCACGATTTTTCCCCCGAGGCGATCCCCCCCCCCCCCCTTTCTCTTTCTTGTCGAAAAGTTTCCTCCATCCCTTTCTCTCCTTTCTACCGCCGTGTCGACGCCCCTTCCGTCTCGCTTTTCTTCCCCCCTCAGTCCAGACTTTTCTCCCCCTCTTCTCGCAAAAAGTGATTGGTCCCCTTCCCCTTTTCGTGATTACTTTACTGAAGCAAGAGACGCCTCACCCCTCGTCAGCAAGCCGGACCCCAGACCTCCTCTTAGAGACTTATCCTCTCTCTGAGACTCGAACTCTCTAATCACCCCCTCGGTTACCCCCTGTAGAACGGAGGGAGCCCCCCTTCTTTCAAAAGGAGATTCTTCTTCCAGATCCCTCCAACGCCTTTCTCCTCCTCGGAGGCCCCCCCTCCCCCCCACAGCCCCCCCCGCTGACCCCCGATTCCTCGGCAGAGTCCCCCCCTATCGGAGAAAGGAGAATCCTTTTTCCCTTAACCGCCTTTTCTTCCCTTCCCCCCCTCGTCTTGAGGAAAAAGAGTCCTTTTCTATAAAATCGGAAGGAGCTTCTTCTGACACCCTTTCTCCCTTTCAAGTGGTGGGGAAGATAGTATTTCATCCTTTCTTCCCCTCGAGAGGAGGGGCTCGGGAGACTCCTAGCCGTTTTTTTTTTCCCCCTGAGCTCAGGAAAAAAAGGCCCTCCCCCCCGCAAAGAATCCTCTTGACCCCCCTTCGGCGTCATTTTCTAAGGGTCCCTCGGGATCTTTCGGGATTTTCCCTTCGTTCCCTTTCCCGGCCGCCAGCGTTTTTCCCCTAGGGATGCGCGCTCGCCATTCGTCAACGATTTTTTTTTTCTTTCTTCTACGAAGCGATTTTTTTCCCCCTGATCCCCTCAAGATGAAAGGCAATTTTTCCCCCTTTTCGAGGAGATAAACTCCTCCCCCCATACTCTCCCCCTTTTTTTTCATAAATTTAAGAGGGTCTCTCCCTTCATTCCCCGGCCCTTTGCGGAGAGGTGACCTCCTGGAGAAGACCTCTAATTTCTCTTCTTTTCTTTCCATTCGAAATTTCCCAAGAGTTTAACATTCTTCTTCTTTCCCCGGAAGCCCCTTTCCCCTTTGAGAAAAAGAAAGACGTCCTCCCCCTCCTTTCCGCGATGGGAGAAAAAAGAGCTCCCCTTCTTTCGCCATGTAGAGAAGAGGCCCCCCTTTTTCCGACATCTTTTTTAAAGGGAGAGAAACTCTTCCAAAGCGGGATCCTCTCTCCCTTCTAAGACGCCCTCTCTCCCTGTTTTCCAAAGAGATGAGGCTCTTTTTTTCAAAAGAAGGGAATCTCCCCCTCTTCTTCCCCGCGTGACGCCTTTTCCCCTCGCGGAAGAACTCCTCCTTTCCTCTTCGTAATTAATAGCCCGCCCTCTTTTTTCTCCCCCTTTTTCAAAGGATGGAGGAAGTATTTTCCTTCCCAACGCTATTCCCTTCTCAGGGAAATGCTCTTCGTCTCCCTTTTCCCCCCCCCCCCCCTTTCGTAGAACTCAACCAACCCTCTCCTTTTTTCCAACGGCGAACATGTTACCCCCTCTCCCCCTTATCCTTAAAGGTGACACTCCCCTCCCTTTTTTGGCGCCCCCCCCACTCCGCAGAGAAGAAATCTCCCCCACTGCTCCTTCACCCCCACAGCACCTTCCCCCGCGAGGAGGCTTCCCAGCCCCCCCCTTTCGAACCCTTCCGAGGTTGTCTTTTCCCTGACGCCAGGTCGCTCTTCCCCCCCCCCCCCCTTCCCCCCTCATGAGTTCCAAGCTTGTTTTTTTTTTTTTTGCTTTTCTGACGAGGGGGCCAGGCCCTCCCTCTTGTGAAGGGGGGAGGGGGTCTTTCCCGCGACATTTTCCCACAAAACCGTTTCCCCCTCTTTTCGATAGACCCCCCCCCCCTCCCCCTCTCCCCCTGGATAAGGTACTTCCCCTTCCCCCCCTAATAAAGAAAATTGAAATTTCAGATTTTCCTTTTCTCTAGAAAAATTCCCTTCCCCAAACCTTCACCCTTTTTTTTTTTTCGAATTAGAGCACCCCCTCCCCCAGCCCCCCCCCCTCTACCCGCAGAAAGAGGGCGAGCTCCTTCTTTCCCTTCGGATAAAAAAAGGGGAGAAGGTATTCTTTTTCTAATTTTCCCGCGAAGGAAAGAAGAAGAGGTTTTTTTTCCTTTAAAAGACCCTTTCCCTCTTCCGTTGTGGTGGTGGTGAGATGGATCTCTTTCCTCGAGAGACTTCCCCCCCCCTTCACCAAAGAGAGGAAGCAGCCCCTCATCTTTCCGTCTCCATGGAGGATCCCTGGAAAGGTAGGAAGGGAAGAAACCCCCTCCCCCCTTTTTTTATAAGAAGGAAAAGGGAGAGGAGACTACCCCCCTTTCCTCCCCTTTTTTCTTCGGTTCTCTTCTGATGCGAAGAGAGAAGAGCGCGGGACTTCCCGTTTTCCCCCTGACTTGAAAGATGAGGTCTCTCCTGATATGGGGCTCCTCCCTCTCTCCTCGTGAAGATTTTTCTTTTGCTGGAGGAAGGGGAGGGACTTCAGGTACTTCCTCTTCTTGGAGGGAGGAGTTCCTCCTCGAAAGAACTTTTTCCCCTCTTACCTTGTAGCGCGTGGGACCCTTTTCCCTCGAGGGAAGTGGAACCCTCCTCCTCTCCCCCAACCCGCCACCTCTCAGGAGAGGGGAAAGAAGGAGGGGGAGGGGGCTTTTAGGAAGGGGAGGAATGTTTCTCTTTCCGAAGGGGGAGAAGAGGGGGGATTCTCCCGAAGATGAGGGGCCCTCCCCCAGGTCGATAACTCGGACTCAGCTTTTTTCTTGACGATGGAGATTTTAAAATTGAATGTTTATTTTCCCTTCACAAGGTTCTCCGTGTTAGACCTTTTTTCCCCTCCTCTTTGTTAGGATTCCCCCTCCGCGTCGAACGGGCTTTTCCTTCTCCAAGAAGAGCCCCTCTCCAATGCGTGGGGAGGCTCCCCCCCTTTTTAGTTTCCTTTTTTTTAGCCCTTCTTTGAGATGATGACTATTTTCTCTCGCGGAGAGAGTCTCCTATCCCTTCGGAACCCCCCTTCCAAATAGGAGCCCTTTCCCCCAAACTCCCCCCCCTCTCTCGATGTGAATGAAGATTCTTCTTCGTAGAGCCGCCCCTTTTTCTCTTCATTTACGTCGACCTTTTCTCCTATTTCCTGGGAAGAGTATCGACTTCCCCCCCCCCCCACCTCCATCGTGAGAAGGCCTATTCCTTTGTTCTCAGAGGAGATTTTTCTCGAGTTCGGCGGCGAGTGTTTTCGCCTTCCCCCCATCGAAATTTTCGGCTTTTCTTTTTTTTCTCGTCCCGGCGAGCAACTCGCGCCGCCGCGCTCGTGGTGAAGGAATTTTTTTTCTTTAGGCCTCATTTTCCGGCTGGCGGGGTGTAGAGTTGATATCCCCTGCAGGAAGGTAAGATTTTTTTCTTTTTTTTTCATTTCCCGCTTCGATCGTGGAAGTCGGTTCCCTTTCTATCGAAATAAATAGGTCGAAAGCATGGAATTGTCATTCTTTCTCGATAAAGGACGCTCCCTCTTTCCGAGAGCAAGCCCTCCCTTTCTCTCAGAGTGGCTTCTTTTTTTCCCCTTCGAAGAACCCTTCTTCCCTTCATCCAAGAATCTTTCCCCCCCCACACTTTTCACGGGAGATTGAAGTCTTTCCCTCCAGCTAATGAAACGATGTTCCCTCCCCCTTTTTCGAGCCCTCAGACCGAGTCGAAGGGGAGAGCCGATGCAGAAATTCTCTCCCCGAGGCCTTTTTGAACGAACTCCTCCTACTCTTTTAAGAAGAACCCCCCCTCCTTTCTTTCGGATTATTTTTTCCTATGGTCGCCCTTTTCCCCCCGATGAGGGGATCATGCAGGGAAAGAGGTTTGGCCTTCTCTTTTATGAGAAGAAAGGAAGATTTCCCCCCCAGTTCTTTCCCTCGAGGAAAAGGTTTTAATGAGAAAGGGGTCTTTTTTTAGTTCGCGGAGATTCTTCTTCCGATGGCGTAGGAAAAAAGTGCCTTTCCCTTTCTTTTACTGTGAGATAGGCGAAGACACTTTTTCATCGGACTCTTTTGACCCTTAGAAGAGGAACCTTCTTCAGGCAAGAAGTCCCGTCCTTACATGTTAATAGGTTTTTCCCCTGGTTTTTCTGGAGGCGATCAGCTCTCCTTCCCTCGGCAAGGAAGAAAGAAAATTTCTTTCCGGCATTCCCAAAAAGATACAAAAAGGTCGACTTTCATCTTCCGCAGGATTTTTCACCTTTTAGAGAATAGGCGGCGAGTTGATTCCCTCTTCTCGGCCCCCTTAGACGCGGTTTTCTTGCTCGGACAAATGAGTAGGCGTCACGCTTCCCTTTTCTATTCTAGTGCCGAACGATTCTGCACTTTTTCCGCCAAGTGGTGGGGACTCGTTTTCTCCGCGGACGTCTTCGATTATTGGAGTGAAGGGAGAAAGATTCCTCCGAAGAATTAAAAAATTCCCGAAGAAAAAAAGAAACTTCCGTCTTAAAAGATGCGCGAGAAACGCGTTTCTTTTGAGTGATTGAACAGGAGCCTCATCCTGTTTTTTCTGTCTGAAATAATAGTGATCTTAGAAGAAAGAAGTCCCTTTCTAAGATCCCTTTTCCTCTCTGAAGCAAAAACATTCTCCCTCTTAATCAATTGAAATTCCTGCGCAACCCCTCCTCTATTCCCCGCGCACAGAAGGTACTATTTCTCCTCCCAGCCGTTTTCCCAAATTACTCCTTCTTCCATGGCCCTCGAGTTTGCCTCTCTTTCTCCGAAATGACTCTCCTTTTTCCGTATCGATTGTATGCAGTCTCCCTCGCAGCACGGATTACAAAGACGTCTACCTTCCCTTTTCACCCCGGCCCTCCACCGCGAGAGGAGACACATCCCCCCGACTTTCCCTCATCCCCCTTAGATGGGAGAAAACGACGGAGATTTCCTTGCCTCCCTTTTATAGCGCTCTGAGAAGAGAACCGGTTCCCCCTTCGCTCAAAGTTAGGCGACCACCCTCCGCTGCAGTCATCGGAAATGAACATCTTCTTTTCTTCAAGCGATGCGGTTTCTTGAGGGCACATCCTTTCTCTTTGTTTTTAAGGTCTTTCCCCTGCGACGAGAGCCTCTCCCTCCATCGCCAGCCAAAGAAGCGCTCTCCCCTATTTTCACTAGTCTCCCCCCCTCCCAAAGAATAGGAGCTCCTTTCTGCCTTTAGTAGGACGGCATCCACCTCTCCTTTCCGAACCCCCTTCTCCCTGAAGCTTACCTTCCCCTTCCCTTCACCCATAGAAGAACTTAAACCCCCCTTTCCATACCCCATTTTCCTCTTTGACAATAGAAGAACGCGATTTCCCCCCTGAGAGAAAGAAACGCACCGTTTTCCGGTAAAGCTCTCCCCCCCCCCTCTCCAAACTTGTACAGACGAGGCTCTTTTCCCCCCCCTCGCCGAAAAAAATCCACCCTCCCTCCTTTAAGGGGTGAGGGTGAGGGTCTCTTACTCCCCCACACCCCCCCCCTCGAGGGAAGGGTGAGGGGTTAGGTTCCCCACGCTCTCCCCCCCCCCCCCCCAGAGGATTAGTCGCCTCCCTTTCTCCTCCTTGAATCCACTTTCCCGAAAAGTTAATCAAGAAACATCCGTATGTCCCCCCTTCCTCCTCCTTGGATAGAAACCATTGCTCGACCCTTTCAAATTTTCTCCTTTTCGAAGAGAAGAGAGGTAACGATTCTCCCCCCCCTTTCTTTTCTTTCTACATAAGAGAACTTTCCCTTTTGCTCCTTGTCCTCTGCCTCCCTCTCCAAGAGTAGTAGAATCCTCCCATCCCTCCCTTTTCTAGTTGTGTTGCC
>Ga0179593_1462889_pt1 | contig 17841 bp, 26 predicted proteins | sample CZODoug2_1_08_16_FD_185931 | JGI IMG/M metagenome (GOLD analysis project Ga0179593, IMG submission 185931) | Vadose zone soil fungal communities from Angelo Coast Range Reserve, California, USA - CZODoug2_1_08_16fungal (PacBio error correction) | ecosystem: Environmental > Terrestrial > Soil >... | reverse complement strand
CGTACTCTTTAAGAAATGTAGATTAGTTGGCGTTTTTCTTGTCCATTTTTCAGTTTTTCCCTTGTCTAAGTTGTTTTTCGTAGCTGTCCGTGTTGTTGAGTCTTTTCCCACCCGACTTGCGGTTTTTAATTAGCTGGTTTTCCACTCCTTCCTTGGACTCCTTCTCCCCTGAGTGTCTTCCATAGGTTCCATTAGTGTCCGTGTCCCCGTCCGTCTGACTAGCCGTTCTTTTGCTCTTTGTCATGGTTTTAGGTACCCCCCCCACTTTTGTGAATTCTTCTCTCCGTGTTTTTTGTTGAGAGATCCCCAACTGCTGTTTTTTTTCCCTCTGGCCCCTTTCGTTAGAATCCCGGCGTTGTTTTCTTGCTTCCTTTCCCGACCGTCGCCTTTTTTTTATGCATAGTGTCCCTGTGTCGCTCTTGCAAGGAGTGTAACCCTGATGCCTTGCGCGTCAACTCCCAAAATTCCTTGGTCCTTTCTCCTGAACAAAGTTACCAGCTCTAAGAAAATACACGGTTCGCTCTCATTTCATCGACCCCAACCGGCCGAGAAAACGCCACCTCCCTTGTCCTGCAGGTTTTTTCTGTAGGGAATAGTTCTCAAGCACTGCAATTGGTTTTCCGAGCTGCCGGAGGTGGTCTGTCTTTCCCTTCTCCTCGACCCTTTCCCCTCCGTCGAAAACCCGTTTTCATCCATCAGGACGTTCCCAACTTTTGCCCGAACTTTCCTCTTCGCGTGATTACCAGGTTTATCGCCATCAACCAGTCCCCGGAAAAGATCACCTTCACCTTCTACGCTGCCATGGGAGGGTCCTCCCCTTGCCCGTCCTTGAAATGCGTACCCCGTCACTGCCCCCTTAAATAAGGGAGTTTTAAAGATCCTGCGCCCGAAGGATTTGCCCGATTCCCTTGCTTCTACATAAGATTGCCCTTTCCCCTCATTCCCCGACCCTCCCTCTTTCCGAACGTTTCTTTTTTGTGGTCTGAACGCTTTCTTCACCCTTCATGCCAAAGCGTAGAATTCTTTGCTTTCGGGAGTCTCAATTTCTGCCCTCTCTCCCAACCAGATTTTCGGCCTTAATTGGTTCGTCCTTTTCCTGAGATTTAGTTTTCTTTTCCGGTTCTGCGTTCAGGCTTTTATCTCCTCCGTGATCTTCTTTCTCGTGAGAATTTCGTCCTATCTAGTTGTACATATTTCGTTTTCTTTTTCGTAGTTGTCCGGATTGTTTCTTTACGCGGTGTACCGTTTGGCGCCTGGTTGGGAAAGACTTTTCGACTGTCTGCGAGCTTCTGTTGCATATTTCTCTTTTTCCCCTCGTCTTTTTTTTTGTAAGCAAAGTAACTCTGGTATTCTCGTACGGTCCGCTTTCCACATGATAGTAACCCTGTAGTAGACCCTGGTTTCCACTTCCCACTTAATTGGTTTTCTGAGGGTTTGCCTGGGTCGCTTGTTTGCTGTGTTGTCTTCTCCTTTTTCTGCGTTTTCTGTTACCCTCGACTTTTGTGGAGAAACGACCCATCGCACTTACGCGGTTCCCTACTCTCCCTTTGTCTGGTCTAGTTTAACCTTTTTTTTTTTTGCTTTCATCGACTTGTTTGCTTGTTCGTCGATACTGCTTTTCGATCAGACCCCCCAAACCCCCCATCTGAGAGACACTTTCTCTATGATTCTTTTTTTTTTTTCCCCCTCACATGCTGTTTTTTGGCTTACTATGACTCTCTTTCCTCTTGTGTAAGTCCCAAAGAGCTCTTGTCCGAGGGAGATACATATTCCTTTTTACTTTTCTTTATAGCCCCTCGTCATTTTCTTGTCGCTTTTATTCCTTTCCCCCGATCATCTTCATCGGGACACCCTTTCAGATACTGCAGGTTTTTCCGCTGCTTCTCGTGGCTTTTTTTTCGCTTGCATTGTCTTTTTGGCGTTGTCGAATGCTTAATCTTACTCCGTTTCGATTCTTGCGTCTGCAAGCTGAACACCCGACAACCTTCTCTTGTACCCTCTCGTAGCCTTTATAGCTCTTCCTTCTGTCTTCCTTCCGTTCCCCACACCCGCTCCATCCAAGAGGACTTGCAGTTGATCTTCTCTTTTCTCACCCAGGTCCCAACCTCTTCTGGTTTCCTCCAGTCTTCTAGATAAAGGCCCTTCTTTTTCCCTGGACGTTTTTCTTTTGCATGACCCTACCTTTCCCGGAGGGTTTTTGCCGAGTAATGATTTTTTCGATTTCACCCCCCTTCCCTTTTTTCTTCCCCGTTCCCGAAGAGGAGAAACGCTAGTTCCTTCTCCGTTGAGTTTACTGCTTCGACTGATGATGACCGCCCACGTTGATCTCAAACGGCCCCGCTTCCACTGTCTTTTTTCAAGGTGTTCGTCTTTCGACCAGCTTGTCCCTCCTTTCTCTTTATTTCCTCTTTTCTTTTTGAGCATTTTTTTTACCACTGTATCTTTTCTCCCCCCACAACGGGAATTCTTGTCGGCTGCGTCTCCCTAGGTTCCCTTTTCTTCCCCCTTTGGCGGTTTCTTCAGGTCGTCCCGCTCCCCTACCCGGCCAACCCTGAGTTTTTCCCCGCTTTCTCCTTCGCTTTTGCCTTGCACGGGTCGAGCCTTTTCTCTAGCCAGGGAAGCTGCAGATTTTCGGTTCCTCGATTTTAACACAGGTTCTTTTCTATTCATGACCAGCTTGACTCATACGGCCATTTAGGGGTCCTGGATCTCTTGCCGCCTGTGATTTCCCCCTAAGATTTTGAGGATTTTTTTCTGCCTCCTCCCTGGACTTTTCATTCCTTTTTGTTAGATGTGTCTTTCCTGACTCCTACTACCGAAGAAATAGCGCCCCCCGGTTGTCCTTCATTCCACAGACGTTTGCTTTCTTTGCCTTTCTTTTCGGAGCCGCAGAGCCTCTTTCTTGGACTTGTTTTTTCTATTTTGACACCTTCCGCGCCCCCATCTAATGAAAATTTTCTCCACTTTGTCGAGCTCCTCCCCCAGCGTGAAGCTGCATTCCTCCGGCCCCTTCCCGCGTTTTATTTCACGTTTATTGCCTTCCATTCCTTCCATGATTTTCGTCTCTTGGATCGTAGAACTACCAAGTTGCCTCGTGGCTTCAGCCTTTATTAATCGTGCCCCTCTTTTCTTCTCCGGTCACGCGCAGATTATGATAGCCGAAACTTTTTTCTCCCGTCCTCGGGCGTAGGAAAAAGCCCTGCCTTTTCGCTTCCAGATGGGTTTGTTCCGCTTTTCCTCTTGATCAGCACCCCTGCCGCATCCCCGGCAGTCTGTTCCTCCCCACCCTACGATGCCGCTCTTTCCCATTGACACTCCCTGGACGCTTTGGTAGCATCCGACTGGTTTTCTTTCTCGTCTCTTTAGTCCTCCTTCGAAAAGAGTTAACCATCTTTCTACACTCCAAAAAACCTCATCTCAACAATCCCCCCCCACCTAATTCCGGTTCATCATTGACTTTTCCGCACCTGTGTTGTTCTAAGGGTTCCTGTTGCCTGTAGCTGTGAAAGACCCTCGTCACCCGCTTTAATACCTTTCCCCGTTTGCGTTGCACAAGCGTGCAGAACATCTTGAGGCCAACAGTCCTCACCCTCAAAGAAAGAGAGTCTCCTTTTTTTTTCGCGAAGGTCCTTTCCCCCCCCCCTTGACGCGTTCTTTTCGTCGAGTGTTACGCTTTCCCCGTCAATTCCCTGCCCCACCCCGAATCAGTAGATTGGATTGACCCCAGTGCAATCGCGTCTTATCCTTTCCCATGTCTTTGCCCGTCTTTCGTCAGAATCCTTCCCGTTTTCGCCTCTACCGGCGTCACCCCCCAAGTTAAGCTAGTGACGAGCCGACCATTTATGCCGCACCACAAATTTTGAGATAGGTTTATTCCGACCGTTTTTCTCCCAGGCAGCTCCCTTTCTAATTGTAACATGGAGGCTGCAGTCACTTGCCTCCCGTTAACTTTTTTTCGCCCCTTAAATATGGTTCTGAGTTTTGATCCTGGAGTGCTTCCTAGATGACGTCTCTCCTGATGGCTCTCCGGCCGAGTGAACTCCCTTTTTTTATTCATGCGTGTTTCAAGTATTTTCTACAGGCACCCCTCTTCTTCCTCCCTAAATGACGGCTCGTGTACTTCTCCTCTCGGGAAGTGATCAGCGTGATTTTATGCTATGGTTCTGTCCTATAAATATGCGTTACGCGCCGAAGCATCTGTGTCCGGACACCAGCTCCCCCCACCCTCCCCGGCGGTCCTCCTCTTCTCCTTCTTCGAGTCTTTTCACTCCTCCGGTCGGACACCTCCCCTGACAGATGGGCTTCCATTTTCCTCGTAGTGTCCCCAGGAAACGCGTTTACTGTTTTCAGGTTTTTTGCTCGTCCCGTTGCGATGAACACAGTGGCGTCCCTTTTCTGTTCGTTATAGTTTTTCTTCCGGTGTTGTGTCGTCTTCTGGTCCTTCCAGGAATCTTTTAGTTCTCTTTTCGCTGGTTCACTCAGTGATTCTGATTCCTCCCCCTGCCCCTCTGACATATTGCTCCTTCATATTTCTATAAGGTCCCGTTTCTCGTTCTTGGCCAGTCTTAAAACCATCCTTGGGCTTCTCTCTTTTCCCCCCAGTTTTTTTTTTGTATTAGCTTCGATCCCACTTCTGGTTTTCTTTTTTTCCACTGTATTCCTGTCCCTTCCTGAGTCGTACGGCTTCTTCACCTGCATTGATTTCATCTTTCTTTACCCGTAGTCTCCGGTAGAATGCCCCGGATTGAACAGGCTCCCAGGGTGGTGACCCCCCCAATTCCGTTTCCAGCCTACTCAAACTTAAGCTCCTCCCTTTAAACCCCTGGAGAAAAGTGGACCCTTGTCCGTGCGCCCACCTCCAAAGAGGACTGTCCTGTGTTTCTGATCTCAGCCTCTTCCTCCCTTCCCCCCTCCGTCGCGTCTCTTCATGGATTTTTATTCCCCCCGGCTCGATCCCCTCCCGAATTCACTGTTATCAGCATTGCGTGTTTCAACGTTGTTCTTTTACTTGTCGAGTGCTTCAGCCCTCTTCTCCCTCCCCAGGCACCTTCACGCTTCCCAAATCCCCATATTCTACTTCGCACCTCTTCAGGTATTTCTCGATTCTTACTGTTTGCTTTGAAAGACGACGCCCTCCCGTTCTGGCGTCTCCCTTTATAAAGAAGGTTTCCGATTTCCCTTCCCCTGCGACCCAGTCGAGGCTCCCTGCAGTTTATCTGCTCTAAGAAGTTCTTTCTTGGAATGAACCCTTATTCATCCCCATGCCCCTCCGGTTTTGTCAGTTTCAGGACTCCTAGAAGCACCAAGGGCTACCATATACCCCATTTTTGGCACCCCTTGTAGGGGGACTTTTTATCCCACGATTTGTTGCGTTGATCCGGCAGTTTCGGTTTCCCTTCTTTTATCTCTTTTGATTTTCTATGGATTCGGAGCTCTTTCTTGCGCCATTTTACCTCCCATCTTTTATCTTTGTTGAACCTTTGTCCTCTATTCCGACGTTTTTTCATCATGTTTTTCCTCCTCGCTCCTCTGAGCGGGTTCTTGGTTGTCTTTTTTTAGCCCCTGTGCTGTCAATTTGATCCCCCAGATTCTATCTTCTTCATCTGGTAGAGTTCTTTCAATGGCTTTCCAGTAAAGCCGTTTGCTGCCCCCCCCCTGGCTCATTCAAGGCTGGTATGTATGTCGGTTGGTGTCTTGTTTTTGTGTTTTTTTTTTTCTTTAGAGTCTGTGCTTTGTCGGTCCCAATCTTCTATCCCCTAACAAGTGTGTCCACCTTTCCAGTCCTCACACCCAGCCTTCCCGACCTTTTGGTTTTCTGGGTCGAGCTTCCCCGTCCGTTTTCTTCCTAGACTTTTGGCGTCTATTTTGTTTGCTGTTTCATAGTAATCACCCCCAACCATCTGTGGCCGAACCTGTTGGCCTTTTCCCTTGATGTTTCTCCGATGTCTGTTTAGTCTTGAGGAGTCTCTTTCTTCGGAAGCGGGTTGTGCAGTTTCCATGTTTATGGTTCAATGGCAGGCGAATACCAAGAGGCACTATTTTTTATGTATCTCATCATGAATAGACTTGCGTCTCACCTTCCAAAGACATATTCCCGGGAATTATGAATGAAGTAAGTATTGATTAAGTTGTGGCTCCCGCGCATTTTTGGCCTAGGTTCTATTCTTCTTGGTTGATTCGTATCTTCTGTCAATGAGAAATAAGTTTCCCCTGGGCCGGTCCTCGCTCTTTCGCCTTACGCGAACTTCCCTAAAATGCCGTTTTTCCTCCCCTCTTCTGCTCGTCTTGCTCAGCTTGCCTGTAGGATTCTTTTCTTCTTCCCCCACCTGACCCCCCCCGCTCTCTTTTCTGAGACTTTTTGAGTTTTTTTTGCACCCCCATTTCTTCCCCCTCCAACCTTCTCTTGTCCTCGCCGTCTCCTCCTCTCAGAAAAAGACTTTGCCTTGTCCCCCGTCTCTTCGCATGGGAGATCAAAGACATTTTTTTTTTTTTGTTCGGCGCTGCCGCGTCATCTTCCCTTTTTTGACCAACACTATGTTTCCCCGTTTTCTTTTCCCTCTCCAGTCCCTCGTTTCGCACCTTTTTTTTTTTAGAAGATTTGAGGAGCTTTTTGTCGACCTGCCTATGCCAGCCACCTTTTGAAGATTGCACCCGGCCGCAGCTCCCCAGGCTTACCCGGTGTTCGTCTTTTCTGACTCTCTGTCGATCTATCTTTTCTCTGGTTCTTTGAGAGAGACTACCCCGCCCTATGTTCCGAACACCTTTTTTCCTTGTTTCTGGCCGTTTGAAGGCGTTTAAAGCTTCTGCAGGTACTCTTAGGTCGACCCTCCCGGAACTCCATTTTGCAAATCGGCGACTTTGTGGCACGCTTTTTGACGCGGTCCACCTCATTGTGACAACCGCCGTTTTTTGTCGGCGACCGTGTTCAAGTTAGTTGCCTTTTTCCTTTCCTATCCCATTTGCTCATGATTGCCCCCAGGTGACTACTTTTCCCCGGTCGGGTTTTTTTTTTTCCAACTTTTATCTGCACCAGATATAGGTTGTCCTTTGGGCCGTCCTCGCATCCTCTGAGCAGTTTCTCTTTTTTTCTTATGTTCCTTTCACTTTTCCCACTTCGCCTCCAACGACGCCCGTTTCCCTCCTCTAGTGGACCACGATTCTTTTTGTCGGTTCTGTAGTTCTTCAACGTGCAGCGCTCCTGGTGATCTCTCTTCCCAACTCTTTCTCCAAAAGTTCTTGGAACCGACCATTCCCATCTTTTTCTTCTCCCACAGCAGGACTCCATTCCCCCTTCATTGTCCAGTTCAGCGGTGCGATGCTTTTATTTCCTCATCGAACCTATACCTCTATCTCGGGGCCCGAGCGTTTGCCGCTGAGGCGGCCTTTGAACGCGGCTCTTTTTGATTTCCGCGTTAGAGAATCGCCGCCGACAAGATTCCATTTGAGTTCGATTCACCCCAAGACCCTTAGAATCCCTGTCTTAAGCTGCGGTTGTTTTACTTAGCTTAGCGCCCTCCCGTCTACTCTCCAGACCCCACAGGTTCGAGGGCCCCCTCCTTTTTGACCCGCCTTCAGGACACCGCATTTTAAGTTTTCCGTTTTGTGCTTCGACTTTTTCAGCGTTGCGGTCTCTCCGTCTAGTTGGTACCCTCGAACATTACACACATGATACCACGACCCACCTTTGCTTCTACACCCACTACCTAGGAGACAGCTGAATCTCCTTGTCTCGGGCGTGACGTTGACGGAATTCCGCCTTGTCCAAGTGTCTTTATCGAGTTGCGCTCCCACGTTTCGCATCATGTCTCTAGACCAACAGCCTCGCACAGCCCCTTAGGACGCATTTTTCTCTCTCTTTTTCTGATTTCCCCCCAGGCGAGGACTGATTCTTCGCCCTTTCTCGAATGAACGGACGGCACCCTCCGATAGAAGAGTTATGGGTTTCTCTAAAGCCAGATGCTCCCGAGGACAGATAGCCACTTTCCCTCCGCCCTAACTCGACAGTTTTTCTGAGTTCTCAGAATTTGATACACATCCCTACGTTAGAGACATGGACTTTCCCTTCTCAAGACCCTCGTTGCTCTTTTTTTCCGAGACCTTACCTTTTTTTTTGTCTTCTTAGGAAGAAGATTTTTTACGTCTCCAGTCACACCAGCGTTCGTTCCCATAGTCTTTTTCCTGAGTTTTTATCATTGATTCATTCTACATTTCCTCACTTCCAGCCTTTTAGCTGTTTTTGCCATCCCGTACCAGTATTAATGTCTGTCTGGTAACGCTGGCCTCAGTTTCCGACTCCCCATCTGCTAGTTTCTTCTTCTGCAGTTGCCTTTCGTTGTTGGTGTTTCCAGGGGACTATTCTTTGTTGATGACGTATCAATTACTTGAACTCCATCTCTTTCACCAGTGGCGTGATTTTGACACTTCCCTTTTTCGTCACAATATCTCTTTATTTTTTCTTTCGGCTTCTTCATTTTATAGCCCCTCTCAGTTTCAATCCCCAGAAGGCCCTCCAGAGTCCTTTCCCGTTCTGCAGAGCTTTCCCCCATCATCAGAACGTCCCCCCCCCAAGTAGAAGGATTTGTCTGTTTTGCTATTTACTTCATTTTATAGGCCCTCGTTGTTGTCCCAGTTTTTTAAGTGTTGCCCGGTTGGTCGAGCTGTTTCACCAATTGGTTTGTCCGTCTCCTGTTGCGTTTTTTGTTGTTTCACTCCGGACTTTTGCGCCTCTTTGTCACTACTTGCATCCGAGCAGCTTTGTCTTAGGTTCGTTTTTTTTTTTCCTTTCTTCAGAACTTATCTGGGCGTGCTTCGTGTTCATGGATTAACAACCACCCCACATCAGGTTGGTTCTTTCATTTTCCCTCCTCTGGGTGGTTGGTTCTTTCGACTCAACCTATGGGTTTTACGCCATGTTCCACGTCCATCTTCCCACCTCCCTTCGAGTAGTTACTTTTACCCGTAAACTCTGCAATCGCCATTCTTGAGAAGGCCTGTTGTTTCTCCCTTAAAGGATTGACCCAGCTCCCCTTGTCTATCCCCCCCCAAATTCCTGGATTTTCCCCGCTCCGCAAAAAACTGAGCAGTCTCCTCCCCAGAACTGCCCCCACCTGTTTGCCTTATTCCCACGTTTCCTTCAACCCCCCACCGCCCGGCGATGCTTTTCTGATGTCTGCTCCTTCTTTTCAATCAGTACGGAGCTTCCTGTTTGATTTTGTCCTTACTATGGTGAGACTAAAGATTCGCCACGTTTATCCCCTCTGGACGTTTTGTTTTTTTTCCCCCTCAACTCGTTTAGTAGCAGGCTCTGCCAGTCCTTTTTCTTCGCCTTTTCAACCCTAGCCCTTGACCTCTCCCCCCCCCCCCCTAACCTCTTTTACGATTGCCTGTCACTCTATTTCTATCCTTGAGTTAACCGATTTGCCCGACGTTCCGTAATTCAATTTTTTTTTCTGTCTTGATCAGTTCAGGGGCACACTCTTCCCTTTCTCCCGAATCCCGATCGACTTCATTCCAGGAAGTGACCCCTTCTTCTGGACGCGACCCGAACGACTGCTGAGGACTTAACGTACCTTTAACCCTAATGTCCCGCCGTTTTTACTTCTTTCTTTGACGCCTGCTTTTAATTTTTTTGCCCATCTCCCCGATTTTCGTTGAGAATGGTCGGTAATGCGCGTCTGGCGTTGGATCGCAGGCATCCTCTCGTTCAGGCGGCGTCTCTCCTCGTCTCTGAATTTAGACTGTTTCGTCCGATCGCCTTAAGTGTCATTTTACCCCTATTCTTTTTTCTTTTTTTTCCGGAGTTTCCAAGAAATTGCCTCTCCATTCTGAGCATTTTTTTAAAGAAGCGCGATTGTAGGAATTAGGGATGTTTTATGCGCTCTTTTTCGCTTCCTCCTGTGTGCCCGTATTGATCCTCCCAAACGCTTTTGGAGTCAGCTCTGGTCTAGGTTTCTGGTAACATGCCCCTTAACAGAAGGAGTACCAGGGAGCCACTTAATCTTTAGATCGGCTTTTTTATGGGAGATTGATGGTGTTTTTTGGAGTTTAGAGTATGTTTTTTCGTTCGAGTATACATTTACGGACAGGCGTAGACCTCTTCTTCAGAACCCCAGCCGTTCCCCGTATTTCCTTTGTCAGGGCTCTTCCACCCCCATCTTTAGGGGTTACTCTGTTTTTTTTCTTATACGGGTTTTAGTGTGCCAGCTTCCTTCCCCCCCCTATTGAAGTACCGTTGATGCTCTTTTTTTCTGGTTCTCCTCGCCTTAAGGATTTTTTTTTTGGCTGCGCTTAAGATATGAGGAAGCCCACGGTACGTACCCAGCTCCTCCTTTTTCATCCTTTTTCGCCTTCCCTGATTTCCCCTCAGTTTTATTTACTCTCTCGATCCTCTTATCCCCTTTCTGCTCTACTCCTCTCTCGGGTTTAACGGCCTCCTCCTGGTTCAGATGCTTCTTGTTGTTTCCCGTCTTTTTTTTTTTTTACAGGGTATGTCCTGGTGTTCCGAGGGTCACATTTATCCGTTCGAGTTTTTTTTTGCGTCCTTGCCCGCTCCCCTTCCCCCGACCCCTTTTTCGTTCCAATTTATATATGCTGCTTCCGGAGTTTGCCCTCTTTGAGGTCCTTCTTTGATTATTTTAGTCCCCCCCCCCTAACAGTTCCCCAAACTCGCTCCTCAGTTTTCCTCTTTTATTTTCCTCGGTCAAACCTTGAGTCATCCCCCAAGATATGGTCCTCTCCGGCCTTCCCGCGATCCGGAAACCTACTTGGATATTCCTGGGTACTTGCCCCACGAAATGGTCTCCGGTCTCTCCCTCCTCCGCGCCTCTTTTCATTCGAGTCCCCCCCTTGCTTGCATTGCGTGAACGATCCTACGATGTCGCCCCCCATTGGTTCCTTTCCTATTTGAAGTTCTTTTTTTTTCGACATGAAGATCAAAGCCACTTTCTTCTCTTAAGCCTCCACCGCCGCTTGACCCATTTATCCTTTTCTGCAGGCGATTTCTTGTATCTCATAATAACCGTCTTTTTGTGAGTGCTCCTTCGATAGATTTCTTCCCTTTTGCCCCTCTTTTGCCCCTCCTTCGGTCACTCCCTCATCCCCCCCCCTCCATATCGCTATTACTGTTCGTTGCCCCTTCCCTTGTTGAAGTTTGGTTTTCGAGTTCCCTGTCGACCTCCTCACCAAGCACTCCCTTCCACTTTGACCTTTTTTTTTCCGTCTTAATGAGTAAAGTCACTTTGAACGGTTTTTCTTAAACGGTGCTTTCCGTGGCAGTTCCCTACACATTTTTTTTTTTTTTGCATCCAGGGCCAAGATACAGTCCCCCTTTTTTCCTGGATGGTTCCCGGACGGATTCGTCTCCCGATCCTTTTGGATTCTATGGGGGAGAGACTACACTTTGGCGCTTTCTGAGACTGGGTATTCTTTCTTAAGTCTCACCATTTCGCGCGATCCCTCGAATCACTAGTCCTTTTTTTCCCTCTTAGGGTTCTTGAGTCTGCCTTTCCTCAGTCTGCCCTCACCATTGGCATGATTTCCCCTGAAATAGACCCCTCTTTTTAAGACTTTCGAGCTCTCCAGACATTAAGCCCTTTAAATAATTCCGTATACCGCGGCGATGATTTTTGATGAAGGAAGGCTACATGAATTACGATGACTCTCGGCTCCCTATAAATTCCTATGCTTTTTTTTTTCTGAAAATCTGAACTCTGAGTTTTTTTTTTTTTTTTTGTTGTTTGGCGTTTTTTTTTTTTTGTTTTGTTTTTCTTTTTTTCTTTTGCGTTGCTTTTCGTGGTGGTTTGTGGGTGGTGTGTTGTGTTTTTTGTGGTTGTGTTTTGTGTTTTGGTTTGGGAGGTTGTGGGTTTGGTGTGTGGTGTGGGGTCTTTTTGGTTTTTTTCCCTGTTTACCGTTTCTCCTCATGCTCGATCATCTCCTCCTACCCCGCTATTCTTTTCTTCGCTGTCACAGCCCTAGCCAAGTTGTATTTCCGTAGGGGTTTTGTACTTTTTGAGCAGCCAGAAAGGAGTAAGAAGTCACGCCACCCTTTCGTTTTTGGCCGCACCTACTTTCCCTTCTTCCTCTTTCATCTGTTTATTTTTCGGTCTCCTTCTTTTTCGCCGGTTCTTGCGGTGCAGTCCGTCCTTTCTATGTGAACTATAGTGTCAGACACATACCGTAGAACATCCCAAAACAAAGTTCGTCATACACCCCTACCTCGGCGTACCCTTATTCCCTTCCATTTCGTTTTTACTTTTTCCTCTCTGTGAAAGACTCCGCCCCCCCCCTTCTGACCCATTTATGATTTTTATTAGCCACGGCAGCACTTTTTGAGAGATCCAAATATTCATCTCCTTTTTAACTCCCTCTTCCCCCTCCAGAATAGACTTTTTTTTTCCCCCAAGAGCATTTCCGCCCGCTCCCCATTGTTTTTCCTCTCCCTCCTTAAAGTGTTTTGAACCAATAATCTTTTTTTGATTTACCCTCACTGAGGAGATCTACTACCTTTTCAGTCCAGATCCTATCACGATCGATCCTTCCTCAATCTCCCTCTGACTTTTTCCTTAGAACTTCCTGACGTATGTCCCTACCAGTCTTCAGTAAATAGTGAGAGATCTGCAGCCGGAGTGTCCTTTTTCTGCCTCCGTAAAGGTATGTAACTTTTGAGTCTCCGGTAACAGCGTTATCTCCGTTCAAACCTCTTCCTTCTCGCCTATCTTTTTTCCTTTGAGTGTAGTCCTGCCCTCTTTATTTGTTCTTCTAGACCTGTTTTTTTTCTGCTTTGAGATAGGAAAGAGGAGACATTATTTTACTTGAGTCGGTTTCCCCCGCATTGGCCACAGTCCTGCTTCGGCGCAATCCTGAAGGAGGTTTCTCGTAGCAGATGATTTTTATCTTTTCCGGTGCTTTTGATGTCTACCACTGTTACGTTCTTTCCCCTACTCGACTCATTTGCGTCACCTTTTCCCACAAAGTAAGTGATGTGAGGCCCCCCTTTTTCTCTACTCCCCTTGAGGATCCCCGAGCCGGCCTACTCCCCCCAGACTCCGGCAGATTCAGTGTTCCTAACTTCTTCCATCATTCATTACCCCTCCCCCCTTCCGTCGCTTGGCGTTTTGTGGTCTTTTTCCCCTTTTTCTGATTCACTTCACTTGCCCTTTTGTTTTTCGAGCTACTGTTGTGTGTTTGTTTTCCAGGCATATTCGGTTCTTCGTCCTTGGTTTATTTTCCACTCCTTGTCCTTAGCCCCATAGAAATTTACTTGCCCCTCCTTGCAGATTTGGACGACTATTTTTTCCTCCGCGGTCTTTTTGTTTCTTGTTTCCCATAAGGTTGGTTCTCTCTCTTTTCTTCTTCCGTTTTTTGTTCTCGATGACCCCCCCAACATGATTTTTTACTGCTTTTCACAAGACTTTTTTACCCCCTCCTTTCTGGTTTAGGCTTCTTCACCGCCCATCTTTAGACTTGACCGGATTCCCTTCTTGTGAGTTCGATGACAGTCTTGTGAAACCCCCGTGCATGTTTACCCTCCCAACAGCCTTTTTCCAGCTCCTGACCACACTTAACATTCGTACGCCAATCCTTTGCCGTGCATTGTTTAATATTTTACCCCCGTGCTTCTGCCCCCACCGCCCAACGCCTTTGTTTTATTTCTTTTTTTTCGATTATTTATTCGCCCCTTCCTTCCTGCCTGCACTCTATGCATGGAGGTTTCTTCTGCCTTTTTCTCGCTCCTTCCCAGTAACTTGACTCGACCTTCCCACTCCCGTCCGTTTGCTCCCCGGTTTTTCCCGCCCCCCCTGCGTTTCGCTTTTTTTTTGCCGTCAGTCTTGAGGTCCCCTCCAACATTTCCTCCCCCCCTTGCCCCTCTCACAATGCAGTTCTTGCTCCCCGCCCTTCCCTCTGTCTTGGCTTTTAGCTTCCTGTTTTCACTTGTTTTTCCTCATAAATCCCCCCTTTCGGGACTCTGTTTCATACTAAGTCATTTCTTCCTACGTCAGGTCTTCCTCCCTCCCCTTTTCTCTCCACTCTATTAAATAACCTCCCTTTTATTTCGCGAATCCTCTTTTTTTGGTTTTCACCAGCCTTTTCTCTCCTCCTTTGCCAGCCGGCTCTCGTACTTTCGTCGCGCGAAAGAAGGTGATCCCCTTCTTTTTTCGGCTTGTTCTGGCCTCCTGTTCTTTTTCTTTACTCTCCTTGAATGTCTCTTTCACTTCGGCGTATCTCAATTAAGATACTGTTTTTCTGCGCTTTCTTCTTCTGCCGCAGTTCCCCGGGTAAAGAATATAATTTTCCTTTCGTCCCTTCATTAGTTTAGCCCCCCCTGGTCTCCTCTTTTCTCCTTGTTGGACAGCCTCAGCGCCGAATTTCCTCGTGTCTCTCATTGGTTTTATCTCTTTCTTTCGAGATAATGTGATCACCACCCCCCTGTGACTCTCCCCTCCCGCCCATTTTACGTTCTCTGGGTCGCTTTTATGGCCCAAATGTTCAACTTCACTCCTTCCAAAGGGCGTCCCTTTTAATTCCTTTTCCTTTTTATGTAGGTTGGTTCTCTTTGAGGGCTGTTTGTTCTTGTTTTTCTTTTCCTGCTTTTTCTTTCTTCTAGAGTATCCCGTAACATTCGTTACACAGCCCCGGATCTTTCGCCCCTAGGAAGTCAGGCTTTTTTCCTTTTAGATCTTTCAAACTTTCGTTTTTTGCTCTCTCCCCCGTTTCTTTGCTCTCATAAGGTATTCTTGATCTTCTTTTTCGTCCCCCCCCCCCCCCCAAAACAATATGGAGAAATTTTCCCTCCTGGGGATTGTTAATCTTCTTCTAGGTTCTCTGGATGCTTTTCTACGCTCGTTATTTTAAGAATTTTATGTTTTCCAGCTCCTGTTATACTCCTTCTCCTCTCTTCCTACGGGTATCTACTCCCTTCTCGATCTTTTAGTAATTATTTTCTCCTCATTAATCACTCATAACCTTCCCCTCCCTCTGGGAAGGCCTTCATTACGAGATGAAGATTTTGACTCTTTCTTACTCTGTTTTTCCTCTCGCTAGTGGGTCTTTTTTTGTCTCTTTGTGGCTTCTATTTTTTAAACTTGAGCCTCTTTTCCCTCTGGTTTCGCTGCGGTCCGCTTTTCCCTGCCCTTGACCCCCCTTACCCCCTTCTTTTTTGTATTCTCGTTCTGTTTCGGATTTCTTCTCCTTTTCTTGATTTTTCTGTGACCATTCCCCCCAACCAGAAAAGAGTCTACTGCTGCTGAGTTTTCCTGGACCCACCCCGTTCCTTCCCCTTTTCGTATCGCTACCTCCTCTTCATGCCTCTCCCTCCCGACTGCTTATTCGTCCTTCTGGGGATAAAAGACCTGCTTTTTTGAATGCCCCTCTCATTTTCATGTTCAGTCCCCTTTTAGTGTTCTCGTTTGACCTCTTTTCATTTTTTCTTTCTCCCACTGTTTTTCTCTTCTTTGAGTTTGATGAGGTTTCATGTCAGTTCCCTTAAATTGAGATCTCCTTCCCCAGTCACGTTTATTCATCCCCGTTCAATGTTTTTTTCATTCTCTCGGTCACTCTATTTAATTCTCTTTTTTTTTTTCTTATAGGACAGATCTCATTTCCCCTTTCATGCACCGTTTCCTCTTGGCCTGTTGCAGGAGTCCTTTGGCGTTTATCCTAGGTATCCCTATCCCTTCCCCTCTTCCATGATTTGTGCGCCTAGTTGGAAGACGGTCTCTTTCACGGTTCCCTCTTTTTTCTTTAGCTTAGAATTTTCCTTGAAGGGCCAGACTCCTTTTCCCCCCCTTGTAAGGCCATTTTTCTTTTCCGACTTTCATGAAAATTTCTGGTGTTCTTCGTGAAGGTCCGTCACGAGGCCCCTACCTCATGTTGGAGGTACTATGTGTTTTCCCGCCGAAACTCCCTTCCCCGAATATGAGCGATTGGGTAGGTTCTCTTTGGGAAACTACGTCTCAATCTCCCCTCAAATCTCAACCTCTGATCCCTCATTATAATGGCACTATCTTGTATTTGTGGCGTTGTCTAAGACCAAGCCCCCCTTTTCCCCCCAATTATTCTGCTGGCATTGGGAAAAAATCGCCGCACAAAAAACCGTCCCCCGACTCAACGATGCCAAGTCGCGTCAGCATCCCCCCCACAGCACTCCGTGAATCGGACCGCAATATCCAACTCATCCCCCCGGTCCGCCCCGTCGTTCTCGTGATTCATACATGCCTGCCCCCTTCCCCCCCCCCCCCCCCCCCCCCGCCGTACGATGCTGATGACGACTAAGAACCCGTCTTTCCTTTTTTTCTTGCTGTAACAGGATCCTCGGAGATCTTGGCCTTTCTTTTACTCCAGATCTTATCTCTCCTCCGACCCCCTCTTTCCTTTCTTCGGTATTAACAAGCACCCGAGAATCCAGTGTATATCCATCTTTTTTTTATTAAGAGTGACCCTTACCCCAAGTATACTCCTCCCGCCCAGGCAGGCTTTCTACGACGATGTGTCCAGCCCCCGAAACCAGGGGACACCTCATTCTTACCCTGTGGGTTACTCCATTTATTTTCGTGTATCGTTCTTCTCAGCTTTTTACGTTCTTCCCTCCCTCCCGCAGCGTCCACCATCCCACAAAAATCCCCTTCGCCCCCCACCCAAACGTGCAACTCTTTCCCACCCCCCTGTAATTTCCGTTTTCTCCTCCCCCTTTTCCTTTCCCTCTTCTTGAGCAGTTGACTCTCTTCCAGACCCTTCTACCCGTCTGACTAAAATTCCTTTTTGAGGCTCAACCGTTCCCTCCCCCCTTAGCGACCCCAATCTTAGAAATAACAAAACCCTCTCTTCCTGCCTTTTTCGTTCGGTCCGCGGTCTTTCCCCCCCCTCCTCTCCGCTTTCGTCCTTTTTCTACCCGAAATGCATTCGTTCCCAAGTCCGCTAGAAGAGGATGTGCCCTTCTTAGATAGGACGCCCTGTATCCCCTCTTCAGATCCTATACCGGATTCGCTCTTAGTTCCTGAACCCCGTCTACCGATTCTTCGCTTTCAATTACATCTACTAGAACGTACGAGCTCCCGTGACATGTATAAGTCCCATCTTCGCGAGTTCCCAGCCGCGTTCGCGATAGCCATGCTCCCATTCCGTCTCTTTTCTATTTTTTCCATTTCGGAGGTTAAGACCTGCTTGTTTCCCCCTCCCGTAAACAGAGTCGTAGAGACACATTCTTCTTTTTGGACTTAGTTATCCTTTGACTTATAGTTGCTGCGCTAGGTCTTCTTGAGTTGATGTTGATCTGCAATGACAAGACCTCTCTTACCTCCGTAGGGCCATCCTTTGCCACACTTACGTCTCTATGAACCCCTCCCCCCTCCCGGAGGTGTAGTCTACATATAGTGTCCCCCTTGTGTCTCTTTTCATTCGATCTTGTCTTTCCATCCTGTACTTTCCCCGACCGCCACTCCTTTCGTTTTCCCCCCCTTTGCCCACTTTTGGATGAACACGCTTTTGTTCGTCCTCCCTGTGCGGCTGATAGAGTCAGAAGCGTTACCTATCTTAGATCGTCTTTTCTTTCTTGTTTCTTGTCTGCTTCGGACATCACATCAACGCCCTCCTATCCTTTTTGAGGTTTGCTAGGTCTCAAGGTGTCCCTCTGCCCCCTTTTCCCTTTTGGAGAAAGGTTCTGGTCTTTCCTTCCCGGTGTTTTTCGTCTCTGTGGACACTTCTTTGGGTTTTGAGTCGACCCTAAGAGTTTTCCACTAAGGCATTTTCTTCATAGCGATTCCTCCTATTCCCTATGATGTTGATTCCCTTCACCTCCCGACCTCTCTTTCTTTATCTTTTTGCAATCTTATCACAACCCATATTTTT
>Ga0179593_1368374_pt1 | contig 17841 bp, 24 predicted proteins | sample CZODoug2_1_08_16_FD_185931 | JGI IMG/M metagenome (GOLD analysis project Ga0179593, IMG submission 185931) | Vadose zone soil fungal communities from Angelo Coast Range Reserve, California, USA - CZODoug2_1_08_16fungal (PacBio error correction) | ecosystem: Environmental > Terrestrial > Soil >... | reverse complement strand
ACAAAATGAAAGTTCTCGCGTTGTGTACGCCTTTAAATTTCTCTTGCTGGTCCGAGTGACCCAAACCAATGATCTGCGTAAACAGGTCGTTCTTCACTCGCGGAGTCCGCGCCCGTCATCCTTCTTCCTTCACTAGGAGCCTATTTTTTCGTGACCACGTAGTTTTTTTCCCTGTTAGAATTTTGTATTTGCCCTCCCAATCACTGAGAGGATTCTTCACGAGACGTCGGGCTGCCGCCTGGACCCACCACTCTCGGTAAATATCTGTTTTATTCTCGCAGCGTTTTGCTTTTACAGATTTCCCGGTTTCACCAAGACGCGTCCTCGTCTTGTTTTATAAAGGTCTATGTTCAATGGCCCTTTCCTTTCCCTGGTCGCCAGCGGTGGTCCCCCTTTTAGACGTTTCCCCCCTCGAGGGAAAGATGGGAAATATCTCGGAACTTCTGTACTGCGGCTGGTGATTCAGGCCCTCTTCTTCCATTTATATAATTAGGGTCCGGATCAAATTTGAAAGCTTATTGAGCATCCCCCTTGTGCCCCTTCGAGGGTGATGACTTTTTTACTTTGAGGCGAGGAGTTGACGACGGACCGGTTAATAGCTCCCCCCCATTCATCTGGCATAATTACTGTATTCATGGTTCGCTGGTTTTTTCTATTAGCTGTCCCCCCCGATGAACGGGCAAGGTTTTTGACGTCGCCCTTGCAAAGCGGGTTACTCCCTTTCACGAGATTCTTTCGCTCTGCACTTCCTGAACTTTTATTCAACCGTGAACCACCTTCTCGTTTTCGTCATTCATTGGTAGAACACCCTCAACAGACCCACTTCGCAGCCTTCCTTCTCCCCCGTAGTCTGGGAGCACTGGGAGTTTTCGTTGTCTTGATGCGGGCACCCCCCCTTCTCTGAATGAGGTGACTAACCCGTCAGAAGAGTGATGCGGCGACTTTTTTGCTTTCACCCCATTTTTCACCACCGTTCGGAAGTAGGGGGTTTCGCTTTGCTCGCTCCCCAGTTGATGTTATTGCTTAGTATGCTTCTTCCTGCCTGGGAGTTGTGGGATTGCTGCTTGTGACTACTATTGCCGTTAGGATTCCTAGGGGTGTTTTTCTTTTTCGTTTGAAATTTTGAATTCCTCGTTTGACTGATTACCATAAGCCCTTTTCTCGGTTGTTTTCTTTTCTTCGTAGAGATGCCTCGACGTCCTTGTTTGTATTCTCAGAGTGCTTACTGTTTTTTAAGTCCGGTAGAGATTTTCTTTTTTTCTGCTCTTTCTTATAAAACAAAGTGCCATAATCCATACCCCCCTCTTACTATTTAATTCCCCTGAAAGACTTCCGCCTACCTTTGCTCCCCCTTCTATAAGGCTCATCTCCTGGGGCTCCCCCCACTATTCCGAGTCTCGAAACGGAGAAATTTGCTGGTCCTTCTTGGTATGTATAGGGCATGTCACCTTCCCCTCGTTGCTGGGTAGGAATTAGTTACTGAAAAGGGTGGCGGATTTTTCCCCGGCGACTTATATATCCTGTGTTATGTAAGACCCCTTTTTTCATGTTCTCTTCCCCTAAAATTACAAATCCTTCTTAGCCGTACCCAGCTACAGGGATGTAACGCCTTGGTGCGTATGGACGGAACGAACAGGGTTAATCTTCGGAATGTCATTCTTTTGATCCTCCTGTCGATTTGAAAACATCTTGGCCGGGAAAACACCTTTCCTTTTTTGGAACGTGTGCGGGTGGGGAAACACCCTTCCTGGCGGCTTTTACTGACAAACAAGGCATCCTTACCATTCTGCTCGTTTTTTCCTTCTAACCGATGAATATCTCCTTCCATCGTTTTTTGATTATCCTTTCTACCAATTCTTGGGATAAATCTTCCAGGTGGTGTGTGGTGTGAACATGGACGTGGGAGACACCCTCTTCCTGGTTTTCCCCCCCTCCCGGTCGCAAAAAGCTTTTACTGGGACCCCTAAGCGGTGGTCACCCCCTACGGGAGTCTCCCCCTTGCCGCAGACTTCGAAATGGTTAGAGTCACTGGGAGTATGACGTGCGTCCACAACCCCTCCTTGATTTTTTGACGCTAATTACCTGATCGGATTAGGTGCTGGTCCCGATTCCCAATACAGTTTTTCAATTAAACCCCCGGGTCATAGCGCGTCCTCGTCAGAAGATACCGTTTCCTTCCTCCATATGTCATACCTCCAGATGGCCACAAAGGAAATATACCTCATCCATCTCAGGCCCCACCAATCTCCCCTGAACACTAAGCGTCAGGAAGGTAACCAGGGACGATTCTTCCTTAACGACCAACCGAAATGGTTCTGTTGTTTCCTTTTTTTTAACTCCCTCCCCAGGCAAGACGTAAGTGTATTCTCCAACCTGTCTGTAGTATAGAAATTCCATAATTCCCCAGCTTCCTAGTCACAATTGAACCAAGTAAGCGATTGTAAACTTCCACATTTCAAAAATGCAGTGGGATCACCTCATGAATTAGAACCACCCCAAGCGAAAGGGTTAGTCCAGCTTCTTGGATCTTCTAGTTGCCCCCCTTCCGAGAAGCCCTTGCATGACACCCTCTCCAGATTACCCAGGGATAATCTACTTTTTTTCAAACGTCCACTCACTTTCTCTTTAAACCTCTAGACCAATTCTAAGATCAACCCGTCGGAGCGCGAGGCCCCCATTCCCAGACAAATTATTGTGCAAGCCCCATTGCTATTCCCAGTCGCCCGGAGTTCCCCGATCCTGTTTTACAGTTGCAGAATTCCCCCCTGCGATCAAATGGTCCTTGACTCCTGAAGGAAACCGCCCCCAAGTGCCCCCCCCTTCGAAGATCCTCAGGGCCCCCCTTGGAATCATGGTCGGGATTTGTTTTTCCGACAATTTCGACGCTCGCAGGTGGCACGGTTTTTTCAGAGCCCGGCGTTAGCATCATATACCCCCCAATTACTTAAAGCCCCTGTCCCCCCCTTTCAGCCCTACCCAGTCAGTTTGCCCGAATAGACTTCCACACGACCCCTATTGCCCCCGATTCGGGCATTCAGGCAGTGAATTTTCCCAAAAATCTTTTCGTGAGTCACATGTGCGGACCCACTCGGCTCTTCAGGTTCAAGTTCCGAACACGCTTTTGACTTCAAAAATCTTGATGCCCCCCCCATTCCTCTTGTCCGGTGTAGCCTACCCTTCGACATGAAACCTTTCTCGCCTTTTTCGATATTTCATCACCCCCCTCTCCTCCCCACAGTCGAGTATCCTTTCTCTATTTTCCGCCTTTCCTTCGGCCGTTCCGTTGCGACAAAAGGACTTGAGTTTCTCCCCCACTGGTAGGTAAAATATTTTTTTCAATGACCTCCCTCTTCCATTCAGGGGCAACCCCCCCTCCGAGTCCAGACATTTTATTTTCTGTTTCGGAAATTCCGTTCACCTCCCAATCCAGCGGGCCCCCCCCCCTTCTGTCACGATAGTGGTTTCGGAGTGGCAGTACGCGGGATCGATGAGCCAGTTCGCGATGTTCGTGGGCAGGCAAGCCAGAACCCCCTTCCGATCATTGTATTGCAAAACTCCGCCCTTTCAACTTTACAACCACAATCGTATTATAGTATGCTCCTTCCCTTCCCCCTTTCCGGGGCCGGGGACTCACGGGGCGCTTTCTCCACCCCCCCCCTTGAAAATTGTTCTCCGGCCCGTGGACTTTTGAACCCGTCCCTCTCCCCCCCTTCCCGATCTGGAGTTTCTCTTCGATTAGAGTAGTTTCATGCCAGCCGGTGTTGGGTGAGAGTACCGACGAAGCGCTTCCCCCTTGGATAGTTTTTGCAAAGTGTTTACTATTTATTTGACCACCCAACCTTGCTTTTTTTTTCTTTCCCCCCAGAGTAGTATCACGCGTTGGATTTCCCTGAGTAGCCCTCGGAAGTCACTTCCTTTTGTTAGTGCTTTCCCTTTCTTTGCTCGCCGTCGCAGATTAGGGTGTTTTTTTGACTCTTGTATTTTGTGGTGTTTTTTGTAGTCCCCGCCTCCTCGGCCCTATGTCTTGCCTGTCCCAATACAGTTTTTCTGGTGTGGTGTCTCCCCCCCCCCCCCAGGTGGTGGTTTGTTGGTTAGTGAGTTGCGAGGGGGTTTATTCTTGGGCTGATTGGTTGTGTTGTGTTTTTTTTCTGTGTGGTGTGGGAGGGCCCACACCATCTCTTACCTCTCCTGTCTCCTCCCCCCTCCACCTCACTCTCTTTGTCAATATCTTCCCCTCCACCCTCTCCGCCCCCCCCCCCCCTCCACTCCCTCACGACTCCTCTTCACCTTCCCCATCTCCACCTCACTCCCCCATACCTCTTTCCCCCTTCGCTATCCTCACTATTCCTCCCATCCCCCTCCCCCCCTCCCCCCTTTTCCTGCACCTCGACTTGTCCCTCATCTTCCCCATTCTATCACTACAGCCCCCTTTCTCTCTCCACAATTAATTCCACCCCCGACCCAGCACCATCCACGCATCCACAGTCATTACATTTTTCCCTCCCATCATCTCTCCCCTCCCCTTCTCCATCTCATCTCTCCTGTCTCTCTCTCCCTATTCTCTCCCTACCCTGTCCCTTCTACTTCTTTCCCCTTCCCCTCCTCCCCCCTGCCTCTACTCTTTTCTCTTTCTCATTTTACCCCTACCTTCCAAACCTCTTCTCAAGTCACTTCCCTTCCACTCTCCCGCCTTATTCCCCCCTCCCCCCCTCCACCCCCCCCCAATAGCCGATCTGCCCCCCACCCCTCTTCCCCCCCCCATCTCCCACCCCCTATTCCTTCCCTCCACCCTGTTATCCTTCCTACGTCCTGCTCCTCCTCCACTCACGCCCCTTTATGCCGCCCCATTCACTCCTCACTCCACTCCTCCGTCTCACCTTACGCTGCTATTGTCTTCCCCCTCCTTCCCTTCCCAATCCTTGATATCTCCCCACCACCCTTTCCTTCCGTCCTTTCCCCCCCCCGAGCTCTCACTACCCCGTTTCCCCCCTCCACCTCTCACCCCCCCTGCCTGTCCCAGCCGACCGCCCTCATCCCGCGGCGCACTTAATCCCTTCCCCATTCATCTTTTCCTATTCCGCTGATTTTTCCCCCACCCTGACCCCCCTCCACACGTCTTCTTTGTACAAACCCTCTCCTCCACCTCGCATCCTTCCCTCCTCTGTCTTCCCTCCCACCGCCCACCCGTACCCTGACACCCTTCCACCCTTCCCCTCCTCAATATCCCTTTCCCCCTCCTACTCCCCTCCGTCCTCCCACCACCGACTCCCCCCCCCAGCCCTCACACCATTTTCCTCCAACTCCCTCCCCTGTCGCTTGTTCTCCCTCTCCCTCCCATACTTTTGATCCCTCCCCCGCCTTTCTCCACCTCCCCCCTCCACCCCACAATCTCTTTCCCCCCCATTCTTCCCTCCCTACAGCGACTTCCACCTGCCCCTACACCCTCTCTTTAATCCCCATACCCCTCTCTTTCTCTACCTCACACTCTCACTCCCTTCCACCTTCTCCCCCCGTACCCTCCCATTTCCACCCTACCCCCCCCTCCCCTCACCTTCTCCTCTTTCCTCATTCCCCCTCCTCCGATCCCCATCGATTTTCTCTTTTCTTTCTTCCCCCCCTCCTCCTTCTTCCTGATTCTCCCGACTTTCTACCTTTTCAGGAGGAGGATGACGTTTTCACAGACCTCCAAACTTGAACACTCCCCCCCTACTCCCTCGAGGCAATTTATAAAAGCTTCCTTTCTAGTCTTCACCTTTTAAATTTCAACAGTGCCTTTTAACGCACTTGGGATTTTCTATAAGGGAAGTTTTTGATTTACAATTCATTAAGCTACCCAGAACCCCTGTAACTTGCTTTGGTTGACAGAACCTTCAATTCCCGCGTCTATTGTTCCGTCTTTACTTGCCCTGGTATCTTGGGCCCTTGTTTCCCCAGCCCTTAGCCATTTTTCCCAATGAGGATTTTAGTAATTCGCCTCTCACGCTTTTCATTGTTGTCCTAAAATTTTACCGAAGCACTATCTAGTTTTGTACGTAGGAGGACGTTCTCCCTCTCTATTTTTCATTTTTCCATTCTAGGTTTTTATCCCTCCATTCCTCCTAGAGTAGCTTTTGGAATCCGGTCCTCCGCCTTCCCCCCTTGGTTCGCGTACCCCGATTCTGAAGACACTTTCCCTGGTGCTCCGGGTCTTATTTAACTGCTTAGATGCATTGGAACACCCCTCTTACTGTTTTTTTTTTTTTGCCCCCACACCCAAACCCCCACAAAAACACCAACCAACCACCCCCCCCCCACCCACACCACCAACACCCCCCCCCCCCCCCCCCCCCCCACTAGCCCTAGGTCTTTTTTCACTTTTTCCATTTCTAACTAGCCCGTCTTCGCTCTTTTTCCACAAGTGAACCCCCTTCTCGTTCCTTTTCCTTCCTGGGCGTTTTTTATCCCCTTACTGGTCCATTCCTTGACAGCCTTCCGTAGGTATTGTTCTTTGGTTCCCCTATTGACTTTCATTATCTTTTTTCCGTAGAGTTTTTTTTACGTTACATCTCCTTATTTCCCAATCTAGCGGGGACTTCATCTTTCTTACACCTTTCTTTTATGGCCCGTCTTTTATAGACTGATACGTGCATTGCGCTTCCTGTTATCCCAGGCATTATTGGAATTTTTACATGCTATCTTGCTCTCCGAATATGGGGTTTTTTGATCTGCCCTTTACCCCTGGCATCTATTCTGCCTCTCGTTTTTTGGTCTTCTTTTTTTTTTAGTCGTTTGACTTATCGCCCCACCGTGTCTTTTGTCTTTCCGAAGCGTTTGCCTTTCTGCCACATTGTTCTTCCTTCCTTTGGTTTTTAGTCTTCTCCTCCAACATTGTCAGACGCCCCTCTTACTTGAAATGTTTGAGGGTCATTAAATGCTCCCCTCCCTTTCTCCAACGCTGTCCCCCCCTTGGAGTCAACGGGGTTTCTTACTTATGGCATGGCTCTTCAACACCCTGTGAGGGGACCAATTTGTTTTCTTTTCTCTTGAATGGAACGCCCTGTCTACGATTGTTGCGCGCCAGGAGTATGACTAACCCTGGAGAGAGGATGCTGACTACTTCTCGCCAGCCGGTGTTATACTGCAGAAAGTTTTTTCAGGGTGTCAGTCCCCCCCCTCACACTTTCCCCCCATTTCCTTTGATTAGACCGGACAAAAAGTCCCCCAGTCTCGTTGTTGCATCCTTACAACCACCCCCAAGGTAGGAACAAGACACCTTTTTCAGTACCCTAGTCAGTGAGGAGGACGTATATTAGAGTTCTGTGTTCACCCCCTAGGTTCGGGCCCCTTTTTGTTTAACCTGAAGCTCACTTTTTGGTTTTCACCCACACTCTTTTTGATGTTTGACCCCGACACCAGGCAATTTAAAGTTCACCTCCTTCTCTCCCCATCCCCCAATTGTTTTCCATATAAATTTCCCCCTACATTCCTTCCGTTTTTCTGCTTTTTTAGATTGCCTTCACCCCGCCATTGGTTGTACATTCAATCACCAGTACAACCCCTGAATGCCATGACTTGTAGTCATTCCAGCAGCCTGTTCTTTTCACCGGCCCCAGGTTCTGTCAAAAGGATAAATTTTGTACTACACCTCTTTATTTTTTTTCAACCCCACCATGCTTTCCCCTGTGGAACCTCCTCCTGAGCCCTTACGCATTTTTCTCACATTTCTTCAGTCATGTCGTCCCCCCCTCTTGAGCTTGTGTTACTTTATCCTAAGTCTTTGTACATTAGTGTTGCCCTTCTCCACCCTTTTTTTTCCAAAACAACTATTGCCCTTATCCCCCCAGACTTAATTATTCGTAGACTCCTGACGGTCTCAGTTTCGTCACCCATATGTAAACCCCCTTACTTGTTATTCCCCTCATTTAACGTGAACATACATCCGCCCCCTCATACATAACAACCTCCATCAGTGTCCCCCTTCCTCAAATACGCCTGGGCAATTTTTTATAAACTGTCGTGTCCCCCCCTGCCACCGCTCTGAAGTTTTTCTCCTTAAGCCAACCAAAGGACCCCTCTTTGCTTAGCTTCCTTTTTGACAACTTTTAAGGGTGATTCATTTCCGCTAATACACGCCCGTCAATCTCCTCCACGTTGATTGCACGATTTTAACCCCCCGTCCTAACTCCAACCCCCCCCTTCATTGTGATGAAAAGTCTCAAGTCCCCGACCCTTCAAAACTTCAACCACGTTCTTCCTTTTGGCTCTTTTCCCTCTATTCGCTTCCCCCAACCTCCGAGAATTCAAGTTATGCATCCCCCACCCCGCCCCCCCCGCACCGTCCTCAGTTTCGCTTTCCCGATATTTCGTCCCTGACCCACACGCCCATCTTCATGATTTCCCCCTACCAGCACTCACGATTCCCCCCCCACATTTGATTCTAGAACGCTTTTTTCAATTAAGAAAACACGTTTTTTTCCCTCCGATTCTGTCCCCTACAGAGCACTTTTCCTTTGCTCCTCCCTCAGAACCCCCTTCTCCTGACTGCAATCAGCCCCCCCCCTCACCCTCCAGTTCCACCATCTCTCCGCGTTTTTCCCTTCCTGGAATGACGTCTTGGAATTTCCTACTGTTTTGCCCTCCCCCCCACTTCCAGATCCCAGTTTCCCTGTTTCTCCTTCCTTCATGAACAGTTGACAGCTTACCGAGAATCTCCATCCCTTCAAGGTCCCCCCTTCCCTCTTCTTTGATTACAAGACATGGCATTGCCTTGTTTGTCCTCGTTACCTTCCATTCCGTTGAAAATTTACCTCCTGAGGCTTAAGCAGTTGTGATAGTTTTGCACCCCCAGCTTTCCCTTTTTCTTCCCCATCAATTTACTTCCTCTCTTTTTTTTCCTTAGAACATGGCCTTTTTTTCCTCCGATCCCTTTCCACTGGCTTGCCCAATCCCTGCCCGTAGTCATTGCTCCGCACCCCTGAAGGACCCATACGCGCCGTGTCTTAGTTTCCCTGCGAAAAAATGGAGAACTCCCCATGTTGAGGTTTCGCCAGTTGGACCCTCTCCCCGGGTGTATCTCGGAGCCACGAACCTCAAAGGCTTGCCTCCTGGGTACCCTTTTTTTGCAACTCCGTACCCATTGCGCCCTTTTCCGAGTAATGTTCGTTCCCACAACAACGCTGGTTTACTTCAAATGAGGCATTGTTCCTCTGTGAACATCATTTTTGAACCTTTTACCCCCACAATGATACACTCCGTCCCTACCCTTTTATCCCCCCGGTCGTAGTACTTTTATCTTACAACGATTGTTTTTTACCATTTCGATTATGTTGGGTTTTTTTTTTCATGTTCCCAGCCAGGCAATGAGTTACTCCTTCTCCCCCACCAAATTATGGTTTAGCCCGAACACAATCCCTGTGACCTTTATCGTGTCTCCCCTTCCCCCTAAAATGCGGCGTCTTCCCTCGAGATTTCATTAAATACCTCTTTACTACCCCCTTTGGTGGATCGTCCAGACTTTCATGACCCCTTTCACCTTTTAAAGACCCCCCAGATGTGGAAAGTGATTATTACGGTTTAGATTCTCTCTTTACTATCCTTTTGTTTGAGGATCTCTTTCCAACCCAGCCCTCCTCCGTTCTTTCCCGGTCAAGGGCTCGGGACCCTCCCCCCCCAAAATTTTCGTCTTTTCCAACCTCTTCTTTACCCTCGCCCTGTAAGGCGCATCGGGTTCCCCACATTGTCCCCCGTCCCTTGGTTCTTGCCATGCTGTTGATTTTTTTGCTGCTTCGTCCTGTCTTTTTTGTTCCCATCAATCTCGTTGAACATTTTTTCATCCAGATGTTCCTTTTTTTTTTCTCCTCCTGTCCCCCCATCTTCTTCCTCACTCTTTTTGAGGTCGGCGGCGCCTTTTGTTTTTAACTGGACCGTCAGCGAACCCCCCTTGACCAATTCATTTCCCCTTTCTGCTCGGTTTTTTCTCCAATGGTACTTCTTTCTATGGTTTTGGACTTCCCTGGAAATTTGTTTTTTCGTCAGTTTCTTTTTTCGCCCCCCGTTCGTGATGCTACCGTTGCGTCGCCGGTCACTTATCCTTTTCCACCGGATTAGAGTGTCTTTGTTTTTTCCTGTTTCGATTCGCTAAGCTTCCTTTTCCCCTTAGCCCCTCCTTGAGATTATGGCCGTACCTTTTCCCTATCTTTTTTCCCCACTGCTCTCCTTCCAGCATAGTCGCAGATTCTTTGACTGCCTTCCTGACTTGACCTTTTGGTTAGAGATACAGTTCTCCTCCATCCTATGGTGATTTTCCTGGTCCCCTCTTTCCTTTCGATGGTGTAAGGGCTCCCTTTTTTTCCCGTCGAGAACACTGATTTCCCGTGAATTACTTGTAAGATAATGTTTTCCCTCCTTATTTTTACTGCCAACAAATTCGTTTCTATTAGTCCTTGAGGCACACACTCGGACATTCTTTTTAATGTCGACCTCATCTTTTCAATTTAATGCCCCTGGCCCTTTGGATAGTTCTCTGTGTTTTTTTGAGTTTTTATTGCATTAACTCTACGTGTTATTTCTGGGAAGACCAGTGATTCTAGTCAATGCTTTCCTTCTCTTAAATTTTGAGTTTGCCAATCCATTTTATGGACCGAGCTTTTTTTCTCTTTGCTATTTTTCTTATTTTTTCCATTCATTTGAGGGTCATTTTGGCACTTGTCCAAATCTGCCCTTTCATGATTACTTATTGGTTTTTTTCCTTCCCCCATTTACTTCTCTTTAAACTCTGCCCTGACTCTTTTTTGGGGTCTTTGTAGGAGTTAGTTTTCTTCTGCTTCTCGCCCCCACTTCATGTTGAGACTTATCTTTTTTCTGCTGCCCCATAAAGGGAGCCCGCTTCCCTTTTTTTCTTTTATAGTCTTCTACCACCACCAAGGTGGTCATCCTTCCCCTTCACCTTTTCTTAGGGCTCCCTCCCGTCTAATACTGAAGCCCTGCTTGTAATTCAGGATCCTTCTCCTGGGGAGCACTTCTGTGTTATCTGACCCCTTCTCCCTTTTTATTTTCGTTGTCGCTTTCTAGACCTTTCCCTTCCAGCCGGAGGGTGAATCCTTTTGGTCCTTCAAAAATTTCCTCGGGCAGTTTTTTATTTCCTTCCGTTTTTCTTGCCCCCTTACCGTTTGTGTGACTATTTTTCCCCCCCTACTACTGGCATCTTTATTTTCTGCTGTAACCCCCAAAATTTCCACTCAAGCGGTTTTCGTCTCCCATGTTGACGTAAACTCCACCTCCTTTTAAATTTATCTGCGTCGCTCTTAGGGCGGACCGTCCTGGCTAGCCTTTTGTTAGTGTCCCCCCTATAGCGGTCGTCCACAAGTAATAATTTGCCCGTCGTCCCTGTGTACGGACTACTTCACAAATTTTCGTATTTGAGGGCTTGACTCCCCATTCTTACCCGACAGTTTACCCCCTCATGTCTTGATATTAATTTAAAGGGTTCCTTTCTCTCCTTTTACCCTCCCTTAAGGTTTGTTTTCTCTCTAATTCCCAAAAAGTTTTTGAAGGAATTTCTCCCAGCCAGAAGGACCTCCACTCCGTCCATTTTAAGAAAAGACGACCACAGAATGGGTTTTTCCAAAAGCCAAAGGTTCTCTTACCCCTTTCTCTGTACCCCCCGCCCCTAATCGGGTGTCCCCCACATACGATGCTGAATGTCTCTACGTAAGTCCTCTATCTACTTAGAAAGTTAGTGCACCCACCTCCCCCCGTTTCCCTAGTGTTTCCCCCCCCGCCTTCTGACTTGGTTTCAGGGATCTCATGATCACTGGGCCATTCGAGGTGGAACTGTCTAACAACTGCACACATTTTGGGTGTTCTTCCACTTCTCCACCACGCTAAGATCCTGAGTCCAGCCGCAATAAGTTTTTTTCGTCCTCCATATGTCCCCCCCGTACCACTAAGTAAGCAAATTTCCCACCTTATATCCTGCAGCCGATTGAAACCTTTTTTCAAATTTCTCCGGTTTTGAAGCCACCTCCAGTTCAAATCTTCTCGCCTTGCTTTAATCCCGATCATCACCATCCTTAGCGCCCTTTCTTAGTCCCTTCTTTCTCACCACCCCCCTTTCCCTGTATTGTCTGTGATTCTTGTGAATCCCGAGCCACCCGCCGTTAAGATCGCCCACCCCCCTTTTCCTTCCTAGCCGCTTTGCCAATTTTTTAAATTCCACCATTTCATTGTCTATGCATTCAGCAAATCTCCGACCCCCTCCCCACGATCGGTCGAGCCTCTCCGTCTTGCCCCATAGTAGATTCCACATTGTCCCCTCCCCAAAGACCATTCCTCGGTCTTGTGTCATATTCATATGGGTAGCACACCCTTTTTCAGGCCCCAGGACCCACCCTTCACCCTTCCTAGGGGCGAATATCCTGGAAAAACCATCGCGGTAGCCGAGGTCCCACCTTCCATTCCAAAGTGTGGCACTCCCCTTCCCCGATTTCCACTCCCTTATTTCCTCGCTTACCTTTGTGTTCTTCCCCGCACTCGTGGATAAATTTACTTCAATCCCTCTGATAACCCTAAAACCCCCCCTGCCCCAGGCCCCTGATTTTCAGAGGCGGTCAATTCTTGCAAGTCTGGTTTTTATGTTCCGGCCCCTTATTGTCTCCTATGTTCTAATGGTGGCACTGGTGGATATGACTTCCCTTCTTTCCTTTTTAGTTGTCTCCCCGTTAATTTTTCTTTTCCCCCACAGGTTCCTTCCATTTCCCCCCCTTCGTTTTTCCCCGTTCCCTCCGCATCGTTCCTTTTCACGCGAATCTTCCTCCCCTTTAAAGCCTTCCCCCTGTCCCATGAATTTTTCCTCAGTTTTTCTCGCATTGCCACCAACCAGCTTTGAATTTCAGGACCCCCACAGACATGTTCCGTGAAAAGCGGCTCGCTGATAGTATAAATGCCCGTTTATGACCCTAGAGCATCCACCCGTATCTTTGTAAACGAGTGAGCAGCTTTGAAGAATGAGTACTGCCAAAGCTTTCAACTTGGCTCATTTCCTCATTATCCCCCCCGCATTTCTTTTACCCTATCCCGCGTCTAGTGACTCAAATTTCGATGCCCTTCCACAATAAATACTGGCGGTGCTCAACTTTTTTCCCGTGCCAACTCCTTTCAATTATTCCCAGCATTCCCCTTTCGTAAAACCCCGCCCTGAGCACCGCCGAGTCTACATTCTTTCTTTTTCTTAATCCTGCCCATCCCAACAGTATCCGATGACGCCCCCTATTGTCTGAAAGCATCGTGGTTTTAAATTCTAGGCTGCGGAATCTATTAGCAACCCATCCGCCCTATTTCTTGCTTTGGAGGGAACGATAGACTCCTGTTTTCCCACGACACCACTCATTTCACAAACTGACCCCAAAAAGAGTGACGTACAGTTTTCTAGAGTGACAGTTCCATCCCGATTCGTTAACTATCTTGTTCCCTCCCCTCAACTTGGTTTTTCCCAGCTTTAGTTAACCATTTGAAACGCAGTCATGACCTAGAGGAAGCTATTTCTGGGTTTGGTCCCTCTCCCATACGTGTTGTTGTAATATACAACCCGACCGATGATCTCTAATAGAGTGAAGTTTTCAATTTCTAGCGTGCCAAGGGTAGCCAGCGGTCCCTATGATCCCACCCACCCAATTCCTCGTTGTAATTTTTCCCCTCCTCCCCCTTCCCCTCGCTTCCCTCTTTGCCAACAACCCAATTTATATTCGTCAACATTTCCCAGTAGTTCTGAGATTGAGAGGCGACCTCCTGACTTGGTCACCTCAGGACATTCCAGTCCTGTTTCGTGACAGGCGTTTTTTACTTCTGTCTTCGAGGCCCCGGCAAGGGCACATACCACTATTATCATATAATTTCTCTAGTTATGAAGAGGCAGAAGTCCCACCGATTGAGTGGGAAATCAGTCGGGCTCCTGCAGTCTATTTTTGATTCCTTTTTTGCTTTCACATGAATTTGCGAAACCAATCACCCTGTTCATCTGCCTGGGTTTTTGCCTCAAGGTGCTTTCGTCGTCTATGACGATTTTGACGCGGCCAGGTCTCCCTTCGGAAATTATCTGCCAAGTGCGGAGACGGCACTTCTACGCACCTACACTGCGGGGGACTCCCCCTGTCTAGCCCATGCCTCCCACTAGCGATGGATTTTATCAGTAGGGTCTGAGACTGGAGTCGACAATCCTCCATTCTGGAGAACGTTGGGAACTCGCGCGCTTATTACGACATGCGATCCAGACGACCAGCCACATGTAGTCTGTTTCCCTCCGGTCCACATCTTCATCTCTCGTGCTTCTTGTCGCTATGTTTAATTGTTCGCTGTTTGCATTGGCTTCTTTTGCAATTCCGCTGACATGTTTTTGTTAGCATCCTTGACCGATTTAGTGTTGATTATTCGCATGTGTGTAGCATTAGCAACCGTTCCACACCACCCGGTTCGCCGGTTTTAATCGTTAACAATCCCTGTAAACTCCCCACAGACTTGCAATCTTACTCTTCTTCCATTGTTGCACCTTTGTCTTGTTTCGGTCTGCCGTACCATGGTTTCTAACCGGGGAAGAAACATTAGCGATTGAAAATCTCCTGAATCGCTGCAATTTGGTTGCAACCTGCGGTACTTGCGTTACTCTTATAATCTTGTGGTTTTCTATTTTTTGCGATTTGACATGGCTCTGAAGGTCTTGTTTTGAAGCTACTATTGCCAGCTGCCTCGGCCTTTTTCTTTAGCCTTAGTCTCTGCGTTTTGATCTATTCCTACATCGCCACTTGTACTGTGTTGGATTGGTAAGGATTGATTTGTTCGATGGTTTTCGTTTCGCTTGGTTTTTGTAACCGCAAAGTGGGCTCTGTTTGTCCATTGATTCTCGTTCGTTTTTCTCCCTCCCTCAGTTTTTTTTTAGCCTGTAACCTATCGTGCTGTGGCGGGCGTCAAGAAAGGACGCAGAGTTCGCTAGCTTTTTTACCTATCATTTTCTTTCCTTGTGTCGATTACTGGCGGGTATGATTCCCTTCACCCACGGAGCATTCTTTTTAAGTTGTATCTATGGATGTTCCATTTTGGTGCCTACATGCGGTGTAGCCTCTGCGTATCATCGCGCTGTCTGCCTGGACTTCTGTGTTCACTTCGACTGTTTTCTTTTGATTTACCCCCACTTGTAAAACATGCCCATGCTCCCTTTCTGCGACGCCATTAACAGCAAATCCATCTTGGGTTTTTCGCCCCCTACGTCACTCTTTGTCCATATACCCTCTCTCTGTGGAGTCGTTCGAGGTTGTGGTCCCAACAAGCGGGCGTGGCACACTTGTTAACTTTTTCTAGCACGAGTTACACCACCGCGGTCGCTGCTGACCAGTAATGATTTCCCCTGCTTGATCCCCTCATGACAATGGTGACTTTCAATCTCCCTTTTCTCCTCCGTTTTTTTTTTCCTCGGAGATTCCTCACCACAATTTCTTTGTTTTTGATATATCACATGAGGAAAGCACGATGGCCTTGTGCTGTATCACCTCGACGGGTTTTTAACTGCCCAGGTGCTGTAACCGCATTTTCCGCCCGCGCTAGGGCCAATTCGGCAGTCTTTCAGCCGAGGAGCCTTTTTGCCATGTTTCGGCTCCTGTGGCCTGACAACCCTTGTATTTTGTGCTTATCCTAGGCGCGGTCCTAGGTGAGGGGCCAATTTCACCGCCAACCCGGTCTCATTACCCCCCCACCGCCTAGGGCTCCGTTGAGATGCAGAAGACGAACGTGGGCAGATTCTGCACTTAGGTGACCCCCCAAATAAACTGGTTGACAAATTTGAACCCGCTTCTACTTATCTTATTCTAGCCAAAGCGGAACCCAGTCAAAATTTCTCCCGCTTTTTTTCTCCCATACAGCCCCATTGCCATAAAGTAACTTCCCAATGATTAGAAATGAAAAATACGCCATGTCTTAATTTTACTCCCGGCAGCTAGAGTTTCCTTCTTCCAAATGTTCTGATAAGCCTTGAGCTGAAATTGAGCGCGCACCCACCCTGTTTACTCAGGAAGCAAAGATATTAAAACCGTGTCAACAAAAATGTCGAGCTAATCATAATCAATACTTCCTAAACATACCCCCCCAATGGGGAAGTGGATCTACCCAGGGAATATCGAGAGGCAAATTAAAAGAGTGCCATCTAATTACATTGATACGACCCTCACCTAAGGAGCCGGAAGCTGGTTCTTAGATGTCGATTCCCCAAGTCACCTTCTAACTTCCAGCCCCGAATGAGAACAAATAAGCTGACGATCTACCGCGGAAAAAATTCCAGAAACAAGTCGTTAAAAAATTGCGCGCCCGCTCCCTCTAACACTCCTTTATGAACGATCCTTACCTAGAAAGGGGAATGAAATAGTCATGCCCCCACTACCTTCAACATGCTTCTCCAGGAGCTTAATGCTGCAGTGTGTTTTTTTCAGTTCCGTGGTTGCGCTGCGAGCCGCAGGGGCAACGGTGAATATCTGAGAGATGCGCCATTCATCTCCAATGTACCCACCAGTTTCCTGTCCGCAACAAGGAGCGGCCTGTAAGCATTAGAATTCTCCTTCCAGCGAATAGATCCACAGGGAAATGAGGCGGCCCGGCCCCTTAGATGTTTTTTTAACCCATCCGGCTACTCCTGTGCGTCACAGCATGCCTTTTATCCGATTGACCGCAGATCACACGGGCGCAACTCCTGTCTTCGGAGGGCGCGAAAAATACCTCATTAAACCTAGGATATTTGCTTATCTTTCATGATTAACCCCGTAAAAGTCTCGCTTTTGAGTGACTCCGACCACTGTTCCGCGCGCTAACGGAGAAAAGGACCCCCCCTCTCGTGTCTACTCCTTTCCCTTCCCCAGCAAATGGCCTCCCCCATCTCTCTACACCCTGCAACCCCATAGCATGCCATGAGACGCATCTTTTCTCTGCACTACTAACATTTCGATTCGTTTCTTGTTCCTGGCACCTTTGTGTCCCTCTCTCAAACCAGCGTGGTGTGTCACCTGCATTGACACCCCCCATTCACCCACTAACCCCCCCCCTCCATGCCTTCATGCTCCTTGCTCATGGCACCTGTGCCCCATTTTACCCCCCGCCTTTCCCTAATTCGTCGCCACACGAGGTCCTTTCCTCCTTGCTCCATTGACCATTTAAATGCGGTCTCTTTTGTGCCATGTGTGCCCACCCATTTTGATGTTGTGAATGGGTCTTTCGAGGAAGCCACATCGGTACTTCTCCCTCCGTTTCCGTTATCCCCCTCCGTAGTTTACATTTTGTGGCACCCGGTACGAATTGTCTGCTACTTTATCTACTCACCCATTTGCCACTACATTCTACCCCCCCCACATTTCCCTTGACGCTCGTGATAAGTCTCCTGAGGGGTTCCGCTGAACTCATTGTTGATCCACCCTCCCCCATGTCTCCAAAAGGCTCCTGAACTGTTAAGGTTTGGTTTGGCCGTTCCGCCCTTGTTTGTCTTTTTTTTTGTATGCCCCTGCTACCCTGTGTTATGACACGTGTCTTATCCCCCTCCTGCCCCCTTCATGCTCAAGCGGGTGGTGTTTACCTGATCGTTCTTTTTTCTTATTTACCTTTTCTCCCCTACACTTTCCCCCCCTGACCCTTTGTGCGTTTTTTGCCCCTGTTTCTTGTATTCTAGTCCAGCAGTGAGGTTTGTCCCCTGTCCCTCACCCCGTGCATTTTTCCCCGGTACATCCCAGGGTACTGTTCTGTGTTTTACCGTGGTAGGGTTCTCATTGCGTTTGGTTGTTTTTCCTTATCCCCCCTTACCCGACGAGATATCCAATGTAAGCTGTATCTCCTTCTCAC
>Ga0179593_1568265_pt1 | contig 17842 bp, 14 predicted proteins | sample CZODoug2_1_08_16_FD_185931 | JGI IMG/M metagenome (GOLD analysis project Ga0179593, IMG submission 185931) | Vadose zone soil fungal communities from Angelo Coast Range Reserve, California, USA - CZODoug2_1_08_16fungal (PacBio error correction) | ecosystem: Environmental > Terrestrial > Soil >... | reverse complement strand
TTACAACGCCCCAAGCAGTCGACTTCCCTCCAACCCCCCTTTTCCCTTGGGGTCTACCGCCTCCTATCTGCCCCCCCAATTGACGACTCAGCCCAATTAAGGGAATTTCTGATCTTCCCTGTCCTTTGTTCCAGCAGAGGTGCTTGTCGCCATCTTTTTAAAGCTCTCAAAGTCCTTCCTTCCTTCTTTTTTTAGACGCGGTTTTCTGCGCATTCCTTCCCCTGATGCGCGATAGGGCCTAGGCTATTTCCACATGCCCCCCCCTTTCCTCTCTTCGGGTGCGACTTTTCAGAACTAACGGCAGCGATTCTCCCCTATTTATGATTTTTTCTCTACCCCTTCCCCTTTTGATTTCCTTCCAAGGGTGTTTATTCGAATGCCGATATATCCAGGTCGTTTTTTTTCTGCCTCCAGCCCCTGTACGCCCTTTCTCCCTGACACCTAACCTGGAGCCTGCCAACCACTTTCGACCGATGTCCTCCGGTGATGCCAATGACTGCGGCTTCCTTCGATCTTTTTACTTCCCCCCCCCGAGATTCTGGCGCCCCCCAAAGAAATATTAAAGGTCGAGCGCCGTAAGTCCCTCGTCTTGCTCTTAAAATTCGCCTAAACTAAGAGTCTTTTCTCGATATTCTGTTGAAGGGAGTTCTTTAGGTTATTCATAGTATCAGCGTGTTTTTTTCTCTTCTCCAGAAACTTTTCATTAAGAGATGCAGAGCGATTTGGTTCCTCTTTACTCCACACCCGCTTAGACATTCTTTTTTTTGGACGGTCGCCCTACGTCAGCGGCTAACCGGGGACTTTATTCGCCTCTTTTTCTCGTTCGTATCTTCATCTCCCTCTAGATGTGTAATTTCTCCACTCCTGCCTTAGTTCTTCTTTTCGAAGATGGTACAAGGACGAGGCGTTACTCATTGGCCATTTTTTTTTAAAATGCCGTCTCTAATCCCCTCATCCTTCTGTGGTTTCCTTTTTCCTATGTTTGAAGATTAGACAGAAAATTCTACCCCTTTCCTCCCTAACCTTTTTTCCCGGATATTGATAGCAAATGTTTAAAATGGGTATAGCTTTTTCCTGATACCAGGTTTGTTCCCCATTGGTTAGGCTTCCAGGGATCTTTCAGATAGAGATATTCTCTTCCTAAGCCCCAAAGTTCATTCTCCCTTCCTTACTTTTCCTCGACGAACCTCGGAGGGAAAGAAGATCGCCGTAACACCGATATCTACGGGAAGTCCTTTCTTCTTCCCCTCTAATGTTTCTCGGAAGGATCTCTGACAAAGGCGCGTACCTCTCCTGGCGACTCGGCTCTTGAAGTTTCCCCCTCACATTTTGGAGGAATGCAAGGACTTGTCAACTTCCCCAGTCCCCCCCGGTGACTTTTTTTTTTGAATCTTTACCCCCCTTTTTTGGTGACCTTGAAGGTGTCTCGTAGACGATCCCCCTAAGCCTTCCTTCCTAAGTAAAGGCCAAATAACGATTTCTCCCTCACCTTTCTCGGGAAGCTCCCTCCCCTGTCAGTTGGCCACCGGTACTCTCTCCCTCTCTGTCTCCCCCCCCCCGATATTCGCGTTTAGCGTATGATTTTTCTCATTCTTCGTTCCTCTTTTGCGGCCCTTGACCGGTACCCCTCCTGTTAATGCACGTGATGAAGACGCAGTTGCTTCAGGTCCTTCCCTCTCCTTCCCGATTTCAGTAGGCCTCATTTTACCAATTAGGGATGGAAAGGGAAGTCAGCGGGATTTTTATTCCCAATTCTCCCACCTTTTTGCTTTTCCTTACCAAGCGGTTCTCTTCCTTGCCCCTCCCGATTGTATCGTCCTTGAAGCGGTCTTTGTTCCCTATATCCCCCCACAGGTACCTTTCCTTTGATGACCTTTTTTTGAGTCGCTTTACTGAACGTTCTGGAGCTCCTCTCTTCTCCTCGACCCTCCTGTCCTCGCCATCATTTCCTTGTCCGGGACGAATACTCCTTTACCCTCTTTAACTCGGATTTTTTAGAGTTTCCTTTTCCCCTCTCTTAAATCTGCGCGAACTTGTCCTCTTTTAACTCGAACTTTACTCCACTCCTGCACATCTGATGACTCTATGAACGATCCGTTGCTCCCGTTTTCTGGATCCCAGTCTTCCCCCCCAAACTCCCTTTTCGAATTTAGAAGTGGCCTCCGGGACTTCTTCTCTCAATTTCTCCCCAGCTTATTACCCCCCCTTTGTAGAACTTCCTTCGGGATAAATTTGGCTTCTGAAAACTTTCCTTTATGTGTTGCTCCCTTCATTACTGCAAAAGAGAGCGGAAACATCCTCTATATATTCTAATACTGTTTGTTTTGTCTAGATTTCCCTTTTCACTCGGCTCTGGGGGTTTCTGATTCCTACTCGTCCTAGTCGTTCCCCCCCACGGAAAATGTGAATACCCAACAGCCCCCTTTTTCAGAAGTCCTTTTCGGGTAGTGTTATACGAGCAGGGCTTCCTCCTCTCTCTTTTTGCCGGGCGGCCTTAGGCTTTTCCCAAACAAGCTGGTTTCTATCTCTTTCCCCTCCTAGCAGAATACTCCCCTCTCTCCCCGGTCCCTCTGTTGCATGATGGCGAAAATTTTTTCTCTTTCCCGGTCTTGCGCCCAGATCGTACGATCCCTACTGAAGAAACTCGCACCCTATCCCTCCTTTCCGTGGGAACCCCTCTTTCCCTGGCCCCCTTTGTACTGGGCGTAATGCTAGGATCTTCATTGGTCGCCGATTGGCGCCGCGCTGCAGCGCCTCCCTCAGTTCCCTCCCCCCTCGAGACTCCTACTGCTGGGATTCGTCTGTGGTCTAAAACGACTCTTTCCTGGCCCCGAAGAGAGAGAGAGAGATCCTCCCAACGCTGGTAATTTTTTAAAGGGGACCTGCCCCTTCGCCCCCGGCTGACGCCCCTTACAACCTTCACCGTGCCTCCGTAATTGCAGACACAAGAACTCCTCCCTCCCCCTTTTTCTTCCGACGATGGATCGCGAACGGATTTTTACCAGTCGTTCCACGAGCCCACGGCGCCTCCTGTTGATTTAACTTGTTAACGGCATTGACCGGTACCTCCGCAGGGAGGAAAATCCTTCCCCCCAGCCTGCCCCCGAGCTTGAAGCATATCAAGGTGATATATCACGGTCTATGAGACCCCCCCCCCTCCCTCCTGATTTTTTTTTTGTGAATGCAAACAACCTTTCTATTCCTTTTTATCATATCTGTTTGCATCTTTTATATCCATGGAAGGTCTTAGTTGATTGCCGTTTTAGCTCCCTGCCTGTTCTTCCTGTTGTTTCCATTGTCAAGATCGAAAGTTCTTACGCGATTCTCCCATGTCCCTTCTCACTGTCAGTTTTAACTTACTGGCAGGTAAGCCCTTTTGTTCTGGAGTCATTTTTCCTTTGCGTAGGCCCATTTATAGCCTTTCAGAATACTGCCCTCTATCCCCTACCTTTGGGTGTCATACTGCAGGACTTTCCCCAGATAGAGAGTTGGGCAGTCTCACCAAGAGGCGTATACTTGAAGGGATATCCCCGGTCTTACTTTTCCGCCCGGGGTGGCGTTTTGATTTAGACTGAGCCTACTCCTCTCTGCATATTTCCGCCCCAGGGTGAATTGCTGATCTGTCCCCCCCCCCCGGGGGGATAGCCAATTGAGCTATCCTCGATTTGCCTGGTCCTTCTCCTTTGTACTTCCCTTTGGCGATCGGCCCTCGCAGCCCCGGTACCCCCTCCCCGATCAACTAGCGCGCGGGCGCTTTTCGCCGCCCAAATCCCCCTGTCATTTTTTTTTCACCCCCGCTCAGGAGAAACATAGTCGCCCTCCGAAGCTTCTTTTTCCTTTGACCGCGACTAGACGGCGCTAGGACTCCCTTCACCCCCCCCCCCCCCTTCCCTGAACTTCCTCTCCGAGCTGCTTTCCACCCTGGTAAGTACGGAGACTTTCACTCTGGTTATTACCTTTTACCCCAGGCGACTCAAAAAGCCCTTCCCGGTATGTTTTTTCCTCCCTCAGTTGATTCTGACATCCCCCCGGAAAGAACTCCCTTCCTATGCGAACGTTGACTTCTTACTTTTACGACAAGCGCCTCTCTGGGAAGTTAATCCGGATGTCTTCCGCATGATTTTGATTTTCCCCTCTTGCGCTGCTTCTCTGGGAGGACCCTTTTCCCCTTAGTGGAAATTTGCCGTGCACAAGCATACACATTAAGGCGATTTTTTTAATCCCTTGGCCGCCCTTTTTTCTTGCGAGTCTTTTGGTGGCGGGGCGGAGAAGCTCTTTTTTTGCCCGACTTCCCTGCGGGCGATCAACTCCAGGAAAGGTCGCGTTTCCCAAATTTTTCTTTTTCCCTGCTTCCTTTTCCTCTCCCTACTTCCGCCTGCTTTAGTTCCTTCCGAGCACCCCTCCAAGCCTACGGTCTTCCCCCCCTGAGGTCTCCGACACTGTGGAAGGAAGGGGAGAGAAGAGGAATATGAGCCTTAATCCCTCCCTAATTTTTAACGCTCTGTTCCCCCCCCTTCCTCGGATACTTTCTTTACTTCCGGCATGATGGAGCGGTTATCTATGGGAGAAGTCCCCCCTCCCCTTTCTGAAGTTGATTACGCTGTGACTCCCCCTCTGACCTGTAGGAATTGGCTGAGTTTATTTCTCAATCGATTTTTCAGGTCCCCCCCCCCCCCTATCCTTCCTACCTGAACCAAATCACAGTGGTCTTGTATTCCAGATCCTCTTTTGCTTTTTTCCTCTACTCCCGTGGGTGTTAAGCGATTGCACTTCAAGAGATAGAAGTCCTGTTTTTAGACCCCCTTCCAATGTACTTTTTTTTTTTTTTGAATTGATACTTGAATCTCGGCTCGATTCGATCAGCCTCCTCCTACCCTCGAAAGAGGCATTTGCACCAGAGCCTGAAGGAAGCCCTCCAGGTGCTGCGCAAAATCCTTCCCTAGTTTTCACGCACTCTTTCCCGGGTAGCTTTTCTCACTATGAGAATGCCTTTAAGAAAAACTGATGTAATCTTTTTCTTTCTTGTTCCCACCTTCTGATTGCAAGATTTGACTACTCTTAAGGCGGAGGGGTGCTCTTTCTTGAACACAGGCAGCCCCCTGATAGCAAGAGGCTTTTTTTTTCTTTCTCCCATTTTAAATCTACGCGACACGTTCCAGGTTGTTTTTTTTTTCTATCAGACCCCACGTAAAGAGTGTCTCCGAAGAGTATTCTCACGAACATCCCCCACCCCTGCCCCGCGCACGCCCCCCCCCTTCCCCCCTGTAGCGGCCACTACTGGAGAGCTTTTTTCCCCCTTCGAACCTTTTTCCGTTTTCAGTCCCCCCCTTTGCTCGGCCACGTTCGTCTCTGAGACTTTCTATCCCCTTCCTTGTCGATCGGAAACGAGCCTAGCGGTACCCGCAAAATAACGGCTTCACCCTTTTTCTGCGCTTTTCGCCTTTCTCTTGGAGTTTTTGTAAGGGAGCTTTACGGGGATGTCTATCATCTCTCGCCGTTCTTGTTTTCACCTTTCCTAACGGGCGGGTCTGCGCTTTACTCTCGAAGGACTCCTTATAGAAGAGTCCTTTTTTCGGCCCCGGTTTCCTCCCGTCCGCTACAAGGTCTAGTTTCTTTTCGACCCTCAGTATCTCGCGGTGTTCGGGACCCCCTCCTCCCTTTATCCTGGATCCCTGCTAGAAGCTTTCGCAGAAACGGCCTGATTTTTTTACCTTTTTTTCAAAGCGGCCCCTCGCTCTCTTCATCGACGGCTGTTTGTAGCTTTTCTTAGGGGTAGAGTCCAAAATCTTATAACCGGGCCCCAAGTCTCTAGTCCTCCCTTCACGCGAGGCTTCCCCCTCTTTGGACGACTCGGGGCTTTATAGTAAGCCGGAGCAATTCTCACAATGGGTTGCTCCTTCCCTTTTCTTCGCGCTTCTTGCTACCCGGAGAAATCCCCCCCCAGGTTATTTTTTCTAATTCCGGCCGCGCAGACGCTGCCATTGCAAGCCTCTCTTTTCCTTAAGCCCCCTTCCTGGTGAAGGTCATGGGCCTGATACCCTTTTCCGATTTTTTTTTGGCACTTCGACCTTGAGAGTACAGCTTCGTCCCCCTTTTGGCCCTGAAACCCCCCTTCCCCTCCGAGGGGACCCCGCCAGGTGGAAAAAGTTGACATTGCCCGCTCCCCTTGCACTTTCCGGTTTTTTAAGATAATTCCCTTCGTGCGGGGACGGGGAGTTTTCCAGGCTCAGCCCGCTCTAGCGATCTGCAGGTAGACCCCGTTTCTCCATTCAGAAATTTACTCTTTTTTAAGTTTCCATTGAGGGGGTCAGCCAATGTGCTATGCCAACGTTTAGCCCCCTCATCAGATCCTTCCAGCCTTCTTTTGATGCGACTGGCCACTCTTTATAATTGGGGTTCCTTTGAAGCCCCTTTTTCCACCTGTAGCCCCTTTGACGGCGACGGTTGATAAATTAATGCTCCTCCTTTAGTCTCTACCTATTTCGTGGTTTTTGAAGTGATTGGTTTATGCAAATCTTTCGAATTTTTCCAAGAATTCCTGACAGCATTCGGACCGGTCAGGTTCCCTCGTTTCTTACGCCGCCTTGAGCAAGATAAATTATCTCCTTACCTTTTCCCTATTAACACAGCGAGACACCAGAAGGTATTGAATCTTTTTTGTGTGTCTCTTATTTGAATCTCTGAGCGGATCTCTTCCCCCTCTTTTTGCTCTTTCAGAATTACGGACTGTTCCCCCCCTCATTCGCCAAGCTACACCCTAGGATTTTTTTGACGTTTTTCTTCATCAGTAGGGGAGGACTGTCTTCACTTTAACGTGTTTTTTATAGAAACCATATAGAACTTTTCCTCTGAACCTTTCATTCCGCAAACCACCCCCCCCCCCCCCCCCAAACACCCTAGGACGCCTAGTTATTTGTACAGTTCTTCCCCCCGTATCACGAATTTCCCATCTCCCCCCCTGTGGTTTTAAGGGGGACTGCCCTTTTTGACTCGACTCCTCTAGCGAGCTCCAGGTGTCATGCTTCTTCTATGAGACCCCAATTTTCTACCCCCTTGCGAGTGGCACCTTTGCAAGGGGCCTGTGGTTGGAATTTTTCATTTTTTGCGTCCCCCCTCCTCGGACCAGTGATCTCCTTCTTCAACTCCTTCCTTTTTTGTTTCTTTTCTGAGATCCCAATGGTTTCCCCCGTTGGTCGGGAAGACTTTTGCCTTTCTTTTCTAAAAATCCATTCCATGAGAATTCCGCGGGCGGTCTACCCACCTTGTCGAGTTTCTCCAACCTGAATTACTTTTCAGCAGCGAGTTTGGATGCGTCTCCTTGTGTTCCCCCTTGCCGCCACCAGCTGTCTTTTTATGTTCCTGGAGCGAGTTCTTCACGTTCCCATTCCCGTGGTTTGGCCGGTAATCCCTCCTTATTTTTTTCAAGTATTCCGAGTATTCTTCGTACCCTGTATACTCTTTCCTTCTTCCCCTTTATCGAGCACGGACCGCTGAACTGCTTTTACGACTTTTATTCCGCGAAGGCTTCATTTACGCATGAGATCCTGTTCTATATCCTTCTCCTCCAATCTCCCTTCACCGTTAGGAAAGGGACATCAAAGCCCGTGAGTCGATTCTTTCTCTTGCTGTCCGCTGTGGTACGCCACCAAGACCACCAATTTGACCTCGAGTCGCACGCTGGTTTCCTCGAAGGTCTCCTGCCCGGCGCCGTTTTCCTGTCGGTCTATTTTCTAACCAAGTGCCTCGCCTCCCAGGCCCCGATTGAAGACCCCCCGGTTTTCAACCTGACTACTTTTTCTCCTTCTGATCTTCAACCTGTTACCAGTTATCTTTTCATTTTTCGCTGCTAGTCCCCAGTTTCTTTTCGCCCAGATTCCTTCAATTTGAACAGTCTCCAGCCGCATCAACCTGTAGCTAGTTTTACCTATTGATAATTCCACCGGCCTAGAGGACATGTCCATAACAGACTCGCTTTCCCCAAATAGTTTTGCCGAAGATCTTCACTTCTTTTTCAGCCGGTTGACCTTACTAGACTGAGTCTATGACGCGGGTCGCCAGGCGTTTCCTCAACTTAACAGAGCGTTTTATAGTCAGGTTCGTACCAAATTTCCCTCCTGTAAGTTTCCCAAAAGATTGCAAGCCACTCCCTCGACCATTTGTCGTGGCTGATGAGGTGACATTTTTTTCGTCTGCCTAAGATACCCCTGAAGCTATTCAAATCTTTTCCGCTTTGGTTAATGTTCTTTCCTGATCGATTTTTTCTATTGTTCTAGGAAGAGACGGCTCGCATCCTTTCTGCCATCGGACCCGGCCCTCTGCCTAGGATGACTATGTTTTTTTTTCCCCCTGCCGAACGAGCGCGCGATCCTGGTCGCGCAACCCCTTTGCAGACCGTCGTCAAAGTCCCCTCCAAATCACCCAGAGTTTTTTAGCAATTGCGACTATTTTCTTTCTGCCCTCGGAATTTTTCTAGGTATGTCTCTCACTCATTCCAGCGGGAACCAACGCCGGATGATTCCCGACGATCGCGTTTTATTTTTTTCAAAAAGATGGACGTTTCTCCCACGCGAATTTTCTCCAAGCTAGACCGGAGTGCGTGTATAGTTTCCCACCTCCCTCCGGTATTTCCGGCCCTCCCGTGCGCTTATTTAGTTCAAACACCCCTGGGACCACGATCACTTCTTCTTGATCGGGTTTTTTAGAGTGGCCCCCCCCAATTCGTTTTCTGCGCCCCTAATCTTTTCTTTGGAAGATTCACGTGGCACGCTTCTATCTCTCCCCCCAGTGAACTAACTCCCTCCGGAATAGCTTTCAAGACAAGGCAACTCTGGCCCCCCCCCTTTTGATGATTTTCCCTCCTCCCCCTCCTCGGTCCCCTCGACCTTGACCTTGATTGTGCCGCAAAAGTCCCCCCCCTTTTTCTTCTCCTAGGATATCGAGGCCTTCGCTTGAGGCTTAGGCACTTGTTTTTGCACCCACCAATTCGATAGGGCTGACCTCCCTCCTTCCGCGCAGGGTTTCCTCCGGTATGCTTCAGGCTTTGGTGGAGGGGTCCGTCCCCCCCCCAGAATTCCCTTTGAGACTCTTTTTCGTATAAAAAATGAAGACGTATCCCAGACGAGGCATCTGTAACCATAGACAGCCGTATTGGAGAATTTTGTGTCCAGGTTCTTGGACCGCCCATCTCAAGTCTGGAATAATAATGTGGCCTAATCCAGGATTGGCAGGCAGCCTGTTGAGGAAATGAGCAGAGGGGTCGCTTCCTTCCACCGACCCATGCATCTCCTGCTCTTGGAAATATTCTCCTTCTCTTGTTTGAGCACAGTCCTTTTTCGGCCATGCCAGCGTCCTGTGATCACCTGCGAAACTGCTTGATTGGCTGCTGGTTTGAGTATATGGCCTCTTTCCGTCCCATTACTCAAGGCTGTCTCCACAGCCCCCCCCAGGAACCCAGTGTTCTTGTATAGATGTTATACCCCCCCTTCCCCGGCAACCCCTTTTGTTTGAGAGATGAACCCCCCCGATAAGCAGTCGAAAATTTCCACACCCACTTTCCGTGTTGGGCTGTCTCCCGCCTTTATGACTTGACTCATCGAATTGACTCAGCATTTTCTTCCCCCCCCCTACATTCCTCTTGCTTTGGACCGGCCTTGCAACAGAGATTAGGAAAGGTTCGTCTGCGCTCTACCGTCCACCCCATTTCCCGTAGATGATCCCTTAGACTTCGCACCTCTCCTCTGTAATTTCCAACTGTGCTGCCAGCCAATAGGGTTACTTCCCCCTTTTTATTGAGGAAATCTTGCTAATGCCCCTTTTGGTATGCTCCCGCGACACTCACTCCGGCACTTATTAGCGCGTTCCTCCCTTTTAAAAGCCGCCCTCTCCCTTTTTCCTACAGGTGTTCCCTAGCTCGTATCAGTTCGGTTCCAATTCCCCAGCCGTCACCACTCTTCAAGAAGCCCCCGCCTTCCAACCCCCCCCCCTACTCGTCCCTTTTTAAGGAGAGCTTTTCATAGACTTTGTTCTAGTTCCTTTCATTCGGAGGCCTCAGACGACATGTTACCTCTATCTTCCCCCCCGGCCAACAAGCAACTGCCCTTTCGCGCTGATGTAAGCCCCTCTATGCCCCTCTGCGTCACGCTTTCTTCCAGTCAATCGTTCCTTCGTTCGAAGCTATTCCCGGGGTTCTTTCCTTTCTTGCTTTCACGCTTCAGTGTGGTATCCAAAGTCGCCCTTAGCTGCTCGATTGAGGTCGCGCTTGTTAGAAGGAGCAACTCTAGTTAGCGTGCTTGTTTACCCGGTTTTGACGTTCCGCGGGCCTTCCCTGGATAGTTATTTTTCCTGCCCCGGAGACCCCCTTTCCTCCCCCCCCCTTTCCTCTAGTGTTGTCCGGACCCCCCTGAAAAGCACTCTTTTTTGTGATGCTGGGCTAGTTAAAGGTTCAAAGAGTTCAATGAAGGCGCCCCTACGTCTGCCTCATCTCACCGGGGTAGGGCTGTCCCTTGTAATGTTTTCCCATAAAATTAGGATTCGAAGATGCCCCTGTCCAGGCTCTTGGGATCATATTCGCAATTCGAAGGTTTCTAGTTGCTCCGCGTCCCATTCGCCCCTTGTGGTGCGGCCGGCGTCAGCGCTCCTTATATTGATAACGGCGAACATCCAGGCGGGCCCCCCCGCTTTGCGAACGTTTCTCTGCGGCAGCCTCTCCCGTTTCCGCATTCATTCTGTGTAGGGTTCTACTGACAACCCCTTGTCCTTTATTTTCTTTAGTCCTTCTTCGACAAAGTTCTAGTACCGATTTTCGAATAGGGTTAATTTTCCAGAAGCACCGGCAAGCCCAGGGATATGAGGTTACCTCCCCTTAAATTGAAGTAGGTAGACCAGAGTGGCCGGACGTTCCAGGTTCCCCCGTTGGAAAGTCGATTGTACGGCCGCTCTAAGAGATATTTTCTGTCTTTCATGCCCCTGAAAAGTGATCCATACGAATTGGATTTGTGCCCCCTCCATTTTTAGTTTCGAACCCCCCCTTTCATGATTGGCCCATTCCTAGTTCCCCCGACCCTCTCATTTCCTTAGACTTGATGATGTCGGTGTTCCCTTTTGTAGTATCATTCCTTGCAATCTTCTTACTTTTTCAAATTGACTCCGCAGGGTCTAATGATGCACTTAAGTCGTTCTATAAGTTGTAGAAGATAAAATTCCCTTTTTTTTCCCTTCTTTTCTTCACTTTGGTGTAAGGGCGGTCTTTTGCCGTTTGAGGCACGACCCGCACAGTCTAGGTCGCATTGCGCTTCCTCCTGGTTCCCTGGAATCGAGCCCCGCGAACTGGCTCGCGGCGGTTACGTTGTTTTCTTCCTCCAGCTTGCCCCACCTTTTTACCTCGCGTCACCATTTTTTTCCCTAACGTTCTGGCTCTATTCCAGGATCTTCTCTGATTTCCTTTGCGTCCATTCATTTCTTTTCCCTGTGCCGGATCGCGCCCCTCGGCTTTAGCGTCTCCGCCTTTTAATAGGCTCTGCGCTTCAAGTCTAATTGCCAATTTTCCGCCCAATCCCTCCCATTCCTGGACTTGGAAGGAGATCCCTTTGTCCCGAATGATTCCCTGTTGGAGATCTATTCGCCGGCACTCTAAACTCGAAAATCGTAGGTGAAGCCGCGTGCCTGGGAATGCGCCGACCTACGGGTTTCTCGGGCTAAATGCTCGTTACCCCACCCCCCTTGCTCTTCGCGGGATCAATTTTTCTTTAGATAAATTTCGGTGTAATGTTGTGCCCCCTCTGTTTCTCCCTCTCGACAGTCAAATTTGATTTCTCTCTTTCATCCAAGGTTGTTGTACTGAGAATTGGCCCTTTCGCTCTGGATTTCGCGACTAATGTGCGAGTGTTCTGAGTCCAACCCCACATTACCCCGGCAAGTTTCCCCCCCCCACCATTGGAGCGACGGAACCGTCATTTTTTTCCGCTTTTCCCTCCCCCTCTTTTTCCGCTCTTCTTTTCTCTATTTTCCCTTTTTGCACCTTCCTTGAAAACAACTTGGTCTTAGGTTTGATTTTCGCGTCATCCTCACCGTTTGACGCACTGTCCCCCGGTCTCCTTCCTATCATTAATTTTCTCCAGGTGAGATGTATTTACCAGGACCCCCCCCCTCCCAGACCCTTTCTTTTTGCAAGCCCTAATCACCCCTCACCATATTTTCATCCGATGTTTCCCGCGGCAATTTTATATTTTCTTCGGTCTTCAAAGGGGATGAAGATCCTTCTTTCGGGTTTAAGATTATTCGGTCTGTGCTTGAAACTCACCGTCAGGCTGCGCCATGAAAGTACAGAGACCCTCAAATATTCTTACAAACCTTGCTCTTGTGGCTTCTAAAAACTCCGCTTTAAATTCCTGCCTCTCCCTGGATTTTAGGTTAGACTTGGGTAACGACATGTTCCGGAGACCCCCATGGGCTTTTTCGAAGGAGTGCCGACCCAGGACCAAAAGCTCGCCTCCTGCCCCCCGTAATTTCCTTTTTCAAAACGGATACCGTTTTTCTTCCTCGGACTCCTTGATAGAAGAACGTCCCCTTATTCTTCCCCGGCGCCCCTGCGAGTGGAAAGGTTCTCACGGCTGGCAGTACCTGTTACAACGCCTCTTACCACAACCAGCCCCTTCCCCCTCTTTTTTTAGCAGGAGCAAGATCTACCGTTGTGCCATTGCATTTTCATACAGACTCTCCCCGCTTTGAAACAAAATTTTCCCCCCCCTGGGTTCTATTGTCATTTCTTCGAAATGGAAGGTCCATGGGATATGCGGGGCCCGGTTTCTCACAACGATTTTTTTAAAAGCACTGATATTTCTTTTCCCTCAGAAGGAAATGGGCCTTATGGCTCTCTCAACTATAATACTGGAGAGTGAGGGTGGATGACCTTTTCCCTCCTTTTTTAATGATCTAGAATAATCCCTCGATTTTTTTGTAGTCTGATAGATCTTCTATTCTTTTTGGCAGGTCCAAAAGAGCGGCGGCCTTCCCGGAAGGCATTTCAGTAATCCAGGTTTCGAGACCTCCCCCCCCTCCCAATGGGAGTTTTTAGAGACACCTCCCGCTCCTCCCCTTTTCGATAACTTGCCTCACTGGTGTCTTGGGGTGCATCTTATTCATCCCCCCCCCTCACGAGGTGGTGTCTCGAATGACGCAGCCCAGGGCTCTCCCCTAACTGGTGGTCGGTCTACGAGCTTCCATCGCAAGTCCTTTCCCCTAACCTCCTTCTCTAAGCCCGAGCGCGCGTTTAGAGGTCCCCCTGTTCTCTAAACATTTTTTTTCACATTGCCAGCTAGACGAAGTTTCTGTCCTTGTGCATCCCCCGCAGATCCGCGAGGCTTCCGGGCGCGCAACCCGTTTCCGTATGGAAGGTAGGTCAACCCCCTGGTCTTACTGAGCCTCATCACTTCTTCTTTCTTTGTTTTGACTGACAAAAAGCGGCCCGGCTCTTTCCGCCCCGCTCTCTACCGTGATTCGGTGACTCCCAATCCCCGGAACCCTTCACTCCTAGTTTCCCTCCCCAGGACCTTTTACGTGGACGTAATCACTCCTAAGCCCCATCCTTTTTTTTCTCCCGATCTCCTCCTTTGAGCTGGGGGCACGTCCGCCGGTTGATCGCCCCTGCTTTTCCTGTTAACAGGTCTCGGACCGCAGACGGCAATGGTAGACCTGGACAAACCCCCTTTCCTTGAAAGCTCTCCCGTCACCTTGGCAGTCAGTTTGTTTTTGCTTGCTTTTGGTCTCATTCTCCTTTTGCGGGGGGCGCGTCTTCGCGAAAGCCTGGAGACTCTTTCCTCCAAACCCCCCCCTTTCTCGTCTCGGCGACTTCAACTTCTTCCCAGACTTTCCACTACGAGACCGTCTTGGCGATCGACTGTCGGTGAATTCACATTTTTCCCTTCCCTTAGCTCTTTCCTGCATGGGAAGGGGACCCGATCCTGAGGCATTCGCTCCTCCTCTTTTTTTTCGTGAAAGCAGGCAGAGTGCGAGGATCACCTTGCTCCTTTCCCCAGCCCTTGTCTGAATGAGGAGCTAGCTTTTAGTTCTGCCGGCTCTGTCAAATGCCAAGAGGTAAGCCCACTTTCCTGTTAATGTCTGACCTTTCCTTAACCCTGTTCTTTCCCAATCGCGGGGCCGAGATTTTTCCTTCCCAATCCATCACACTTTCTCAAGTTTCGACCCCCGTCAACAGTTGTTCTTGTATAATTTAGACTGGCTTGTTGAATCTCTCTTTTCTCCCCGTTTGAGGGATTGCCAAGCGATAGCGTTCAATTCCCTCCACTTCTCTTTTCGGTATCCCCTTTCTAGTGATGGATGCGACTCATCGCCATCCTCCTTGCTTTTCTCCGCAGTGCCCCCCATTCAGCTGATGGACCGCGTCATGGCCAACAGAGGTCCTCTCCCCCTTTCTTGACTCCTCCCGCCTTTACAGGACGGCCTTCGATTGCATGGTTAGATAGACCCACTCTGCTTTCCTTACCGTTCTTCTTCGTCATCGCCGAGCTGTCCCCTTCTGCAAAAGGATTTATCCTCCTCGCTTTTTTGTCTTCCGACCGAAACTCATCGAGTCCCAAGCCTCTTTTCTTTTTCCCCCCGTCGCCTCGCTGACAGTGTGATTCGCCCTTTCGCGTTTTTCCCCCCTTCTTTTCCTCAAGATTTTTCCCCGCACTGCTCCTGAAGCTCTGGCGAGCCCCCCCCCCTTGACTCCGTTTGCGAGTCTTCCGGCCTTTAATTGTCCGGTTTTGCCTCCCAACCCTTTCGCGTCATCACGACCTGTAATCGACTCGCGGAATAACCGGCTTTTCCCCATTTCCTTTCCCGTCGGATAGCGTAACAACCGTCTTTTCTCCTTTTTGACGCTTTTAGGCCAGTAATTCGTAGCCTCTATTCTGAGGTCTTTTCCTTGGATCTCCCCTCTCGTGTTCAGTAGCATAAGCTGTTCGGAAGCCGTGAGCTTCTCGCGGAGCCAAAAAAAGAGCTCTCATCCTTTCTCTTTTCCCTCCGTACCATGTTGACCATAAAGTAAGATTTTCAAACGTCTCTCTCCCCCCTTTTCTCGCTCAGGCCATCCTCTCAGTATATTAGCGTTTCCCCAGTCCCCGTACCCCCTCACCCTCCCTTTTTTTTCCACGATTTCTGCCGAGCGGTTTCGAGTCAACCTCCCATGGCTGACTTCGGCGAAACCTACAGACGCATCTTTTTTCCCTACTTGTTACGCGGACTGAGAGGTGGCTCTCTCCCTACCTCCCCTTAGGAGTCCGGACGAGAGGATTAGCTCTTAAACTCGGGGATTATCATCTTTCCTTTAGCCCCCCTTTTCTCCTTGGGGATTCAGGAGTTTCCCGATTTATATGTTTTACGGCCTAACCCCCCCCCCCCCACCGGTGCCTTCGAGCCTCTGCGAGATGAACACGACCGGCGCAGTCTGTTGCGCCTTTGCCCCCCTTTCTCGTTTCGTGTGTAAGGGGCAGGATCGCCCCCCTTCATTTTTGTCGCTCTCCAAAGTTGATAGGTGCAATCTTCCTACCTTTCCATACACCCCTGTTGCACGCCGCGCTCTTTTTTGGCGGCCGGCAAAAGGTTTTAACAACTGCTTCGTGCGTTACGGGGCCACACAACAATTGGTCGGGCCTCTCCCCGGTGACGTTGCGTCCCGAAGTGATTAACCCTCTATTACTTTTTGGCGCTCTCCTTAGACTTCACCTGGCCCGAAATCTCTCGTCAGGACACTCTCTGAAACGCGCCCTTGCTTTAGCCATTTTCCTCTATGGCAGTGTCCTATCCCTTGATCATGTATTTGAGATTTTCTGTATGCCAAATGATTTATCCGTCTTTTAGTATTCCCTTGCACGGCACACCAGTACAGTCTCAGCAGGGCCGGCCCGTAGGAACCCATCAGTTTCTTACGGTTTCGCTCCCGTCTCAGATCCCACTCTTGGTGGGGCCGTGCTTATTCCCGTAGTGGGCGTTTTAAGGAGAGTTCTTTGTATTTTGGAACTAATTAGAACGTAGGTATCGTTTCGCTCAGTATTTTTTCCTGTAGATGACCAAGAGTGTGACAGAAGCCCCCCCTGTTATAGCTGAATGTTGACCGCGGTCGGTGTTCTTCCCCCCCCCCCTCTTACCACAGCCTATGAAGAGATTGGTCGCCGGGTTGCTTCCCCCTTCACTGATGAATGTCTTCTTTTTCGAGATATAGTAGCCCATTCTTCCTGGGCACTCCTTACAGCATTTGCACGGTCCCCCCTTGATCGCCCTCCATCCCCCATGCGAGCTTATCTGCCTAGCAGGTATTGACATCGGAAATTCTGAGTCCGTCCCGTTGTGAAAAACACCCTTCCACCGTCCCTTGAACATATGTCTTCAATGAATATTTGACTCTCCTTTGACTCAGTATTTTAGAATCTCCGTAGACACCCGCAAGTCTTATTGTTTTTTCTCCTTTGCCCCGTATGTAATAAGGGAATGCATCATACAGATTTTTTCCCCCTCAGAAGGCTATTTGAGTCTACACCCTCACCCACTTGTGAATCGCAGTAAATTGGGGTCTCCCATTTGCGGTTTCTTAATTTTTGGAATCGAAGGCTAGTATTACCTAGTTCCCGGAACCCCCCCGTCCTCTCTATATATTTTACATCTACGTTTTTGTTAGTCCCCCCAACTGTGGCAGTCTCCGAGTGCGGTTCATGACGAGGACTGAGAGTCCCCCCCCCCCAACCATCACCTGCGTCTGACCCCAGACACTTATCCGCGAGGCATTTTCCCATTGGGTCTGGTATAAGAGCAATGAAATTTTTGACCTCCGGCTGAGACTTCGTCTTACTAGGCTGACCTTCTTCCTTTTACAACCACAACTTCATTTTTGATGAGTAATGGATACTGTCCTTTACAGGGCCCCCAATTTCGTAAGTTCTCGGGTACATATTCAATTAAGATGTTCTGTGGAGAACTTTCAGTTTTTATGACCCAGGTTTCCTTGCGCCTCCTCCTCCATTCCGGACTGTCACGAAAAATTCGGTCACGCTTTCCCTCGCCTACTCCTCTTTTTTACGCCGGTCCTTCAGTCCCTGAATGATTCTCTGGCCTATAATGGTACCGTTCCCCGCGAAGAGTGCCCTTGCTCTGAACCCTTCTTACGGCGACTCCCCCTGCGAAGAAATCTTTTCTCTTTCAATACCCTTCCGTCTCCCCCCCCCCTTGGTATGAAGAAAACTTTCCCCAGCGGTCGATCTGCTCGATGTCCCCGCTGGCTAAACCCCTCGACCTTCTCCCGATACTTTTGGAGGTCATTCGTTTAGTCGGACAACACGGGCAAAAACTTCTCCCTCAAGTGACCCCTCCGTATTTCCGCACGGCACATCACCACTGCCCTTATCTTCTATTCCTAAGAAGAAATTCCTTTCCCCTCCTCCGGGCGCTCCCCCAAGCGGGCGAAAGGTTCATACCGGCGCCGATTCCCTTTCCCCCATACTCAAGAAAGGACTACCCCCGTCCCTCCCTCCCTGATCCTAGAGCGCGCTTATCAAGTGATTTCACCACGGTTTTGTTTTCCTCCGGCTGTGTCCTTCAAACTAACCGGCCTTCGGTCCTCGAGAGATCGGCTGACTCTATCCTTCGGTATGGGCCGGGCCTTTCCCCTTGCAGGAAATCGAAGCTTTCTCCTGCTCTGGTTTCGGTGAACATCCAACGCACGCCGCCCCACCGTTACTCTCTCGTTCCCCCCCCTTTTCCCCAATGGAAAGACGCACGGCAATGTTTCCTGCAGTTAGCCAATCTCGGGCCGGTCTTCCCAGGTTGAAGGTCTTAACGTTGAACGGTCTCC
>Ga0179593_1309853_pt1 | contig 17842 bp, 35 predicted proteins | sample CZODoug2_1_08_16_FD_185931 | JGI IMG/M metagenome (GOLD analysis project Ga0179593, IMG submission 185931) | Vadose zone soil fungal communities from Angelo Coast Range Reserve, California, USA - CZODoug2_1_08_16fungal (PacBio error correction) | ecosystem: Environmental > Terrestrial > Soil >... | reverse complement strand
TCTCTTCTTCCCTAGTAATTTAAGGAAAGTTTTTCGTTCCCCCCTTCTTCTCCTTCTTGCATCGATGTGTGACACCTTTTTTCTGTGGTTACTTTTCAAGACAAGGGCAGTTTATTGTACGTTTCCAATTCTCTTTGTCCCTCCCACCCCCCCAGCCCACCAACTTTCTTCCCTTCCACTGGTTTCTTCCAAAGGCGACTGCCGCTCTCTGATTCCCCCAAACCTGGCTTTCCGCCCAGTTACTCCCCCCCCTTTTTGTTAACCTCCCCCCCTTTTTTTTTTTTTTTTCAAGGAGGTCTGTTTTTTCCCTTGTGGACTCTTCCCTTGTTTTTCGCTCGGCAACTATGATCCAACCTTTTGTTTCTGCCCTCCATTTTTTTTTCCAGTCGCCTTGGTTGACAGTTGTTCTCCCGTTCCCTAGCCCCATCTCCCTGAAGTGGCTTCTTCTCCATTTCCTTTGACCCCCCCTTTCCCCAGTTTGGACTTGTTGTTCGCAACCCCCTTTTTTCTTCGTCATTTGTATGTTTCCCCCTGTACCCGGCCCTCCTTCCACGTTTCCATTCCGATCAACCCGGTCTTTTTTTCAGGTTGCAACACTTCACCCCGGCCCCACCTTCTTGTACCACTCCCCCTGGGAGCTTTCCCCCCTGTTTTTGAATTCTGTTTTGTCCAAGGATTTTGGTCCTTTTCCCCCCTTTCTCTTCAGCTGGCTTCCCCCTCCACTTGTTTGTTAAAACTGAGGCCTCCTTTTTTTCCTTCAGTTTTCTCTGTCTTCCCCACATTCCCCAACCCCTGCCCCCCTTTTCCAACGTTCGTTTAATTTTTTTTCCGTGACCCGGCGGTCTGCCTTTCTCAAGGGCTCCCCCCCCCCGTTCGGGCGCCCCATTGACTCCCCCTTGTGTTTATGACCTTGTCTGTACCTCCACCCCCTTTTTCTTTCCGGACCCCGTGTTTGTGTCCCCCCCCCCACCACCCGGCCCTTTCCCAACGCCTTCCCACCGATCCGTGCCCACCCCCGTACCTTTGTCTTCTTGTTGCCCTTCTGCCATCCTTATTTCCCCGACCCATCTATGCCGGCCGAAGTTTCTTTTGTGTTTCTTTCTGCTTGAGTTTTTTTTCGCTTCACGGCGGCTGGCTCCCCCCTCAATTAACTCCCCCACCCGGCAAATTTTCCCGGTTTGGATCACTTTCTCAGGTCTGTTTGATTATTATGACACCCCTGTGTGTCCCCTCCCCCCGGCTTCAGATTTCTTTTCTTCACACCCCCCCCCCCCCTTTTTTGGACGCCAACCAATTTCCCAAGGGTCCTTTTTTTCCCTTGTTTCCTTCCCCCTCAACACGAGTTTCATGTTCGGTTTGTTGTCCCCTTCCTCCCCCCCGGTGAATTCCCCTCTTTTTACCCGTCGCCCCCCACCCCTTTTCCCCGGTTCTTTGCTTACCCTCCCCGAAACCCTTTGGTCCCTTCCAACACTGATCTCTTTTCGGACCCCTTCTTTACTTGAATGATTTTCGGGGCCCCCGCCCACTTTTTTTAGCCTTTGTCCTCCCCCAACCCCTCGATTCATCAACCTTACATCTAAGGGCCGTTTTTGCCGGGGTTCTTACAAAGCTCTTGGCCTTTTAATTTCCCAACTCTTCCCTCTTTCTCTTCCGTCCTCAGGGCCTCCGAATAACCTCGCTTTTCCCCCATTTTCCACCTGTAGGTCTCTCCCTAGTTCCCTCTCCCTTCCTCCCCAAGGTGACCTCCGGGCGTTTGTCATGGGTCCTCACCCCCCCTCATTTCCCCATTGCTTTCATCCCCCCCCCTGTCAAATTTCCTTTCTTTTTTTTTTTTAACCCAATTGCCCATTCCCCCCTTATATTCCATCCAATTCTTTACCAATTTCGGGAGCCCCCCTGACTTTTTCTTCCCCACTACTTTCACGTGAGACCACCGCCAATCCCCCCACACCGATTTCATATGTACGTCCCTTTCCTTTTTTTTTTTTCTTGTCCCCCCCCCCTTCCCCCCCCCTGTTGCCTTTTTTCTTTATTTCCTTAGTGCCCACCCCCCCGTGCTTTAACCCTCTAACCCAAAGCAATTTCTATAACAACTTTGGAGTCTGGGACCATGTTTGGGACTTTCCTATTCAACCCCAAATTGCAACCCCTTTGTCCCCCCCCCGCATCCCCTGTTTTTTTCCCCAAGCATCATTCTTTTTCTTGTTGCTGCAATTTTTTTTTTTTCCCCCACTTTTATTTGGTCACCCACCGTGCCTTTGTCGTCCTTTTGTGTTTTTTGCTCTCTTCCCTTCTTTTTATTGTTGAACGGTATAACCCCCTTCTTCCCCCTCCCCCTTTCACTGTCGCTATTATGCCCTGCCCCACCGTTTTTTTTCTGGTCCAGTGCATTTTTCCCTATAAGTTCCAACCACAACCTTTTTTTTTTTTTGCACCATCCTTTTTTTGTCTTTTCTGTTATGCCCCCTGTCCGCTTAAGAGTCAGTTAACCTTCCAAACTTACTCGTGCTTTCCATATGACCCCTCTCCCCGTATTGTGGTGGTCTTTTTTGGCCCTCTTTCTGTCTGGATACCCGTCTTTTTTTTTTTCCCCCCTTTGACCCCTTTTTTACCGATGATCCCTGGTTTTTCATCCCCCCTTTGGACTCCGATCCCATTTTTTTTTGCCATTCCCCGACCTGTTATGGTCTTTTTATTTCTCTTTTTTCCCCCTCCCTTCTTTTTTTTTTTTTTCCTTTAGCTCTCCAACCCCTTGTCCTTGTTTTTGGGCCCCCCCCTTGGGACTATCTTCCCCCCCTGTTTTTTTGTTCAAGTATCAACAAACCCCCCCCCTCCTCCTTCCGTGCGTCCCCCCCCCCCTGTCAGTAGGGTCTCTGCTGCCTCATTGACCCTACCCACCCCCGAGGCCCCCCCCCGACCCCCCAATCTGTTATCTGGGGTCTATGTCCCACCTGATTTTCTGCCGGTTGCGTTCTTTTGAAAACGTCCCTCCTTCCTTTCCCTTGTTTTTTCCCGCCCCCCTTTCTTTGCCCATGTTTTTTTTTTTTTTTTTCACCCTTTTCTCTTCTCGGCTGCACTTTTTTTTCCCCTTCAGACCCCTTTTTTGCTTTGATTTCTCATCTTGCCCCTTGCCCCTTTTTTCAGTTATCTTCGGGGTTTTTTCTTTTCCCCATCATTTCCTTGAGAATACTCAGCCCCATGGTCGTTTTTCCCTCTCATTTCAGCTTTTTTTTTGTTGCCACCCTTCAACCTTTTTTCCTGGTTTGGTTTTTTTGGGCTGTCCACCCCGCAAGAGGGTCTTCTTCCTCCCACATGGAGTTTTTTGTTACTCCTTCCTTGGGTTGACTTTTTTGCCCGGTTTTTCTTTTTTTTTTTTTGGAGTCCCCTCCATTGTCGACCTGTCACCCGAACCTTGTGGTCCTCCCCCGGCCCTTTTTTTTTGTCTGGTTTCCCCGCTAAAGGGTCCCCTTGTTTTTTTCCCACTCCAACATCCGAACCTCCTTTTTGTTTTTTTGTTGGTTTTTTTCCCTTTTCCCGGTCAGTACTTTCCCGTTTTTCATACTGAACACTTCTTTTTTCCATGCCTGCTTTTATTTCCGGTCTGTTTCCGTGGTGCATCTTTTCCCTTTTTTTCCCTCCCTTTTCTTGGCTCTTCACCCTTTTACCTTCCTTTCAGGTTCTTGAATGCCGAAATTTTCTTTGTGTCCGTTCTGTCCCGTTTTCCCTTTAAAGTCAAATTTTCTTGTCTGTGCCCCCAACCACCCCACGGCTCCTTCTCCCTTCCTTTCTGGTTATTCTTACGCTGTGGTCGTCTTCATTCTTTTCACCCTTTAAATTGGTTTTACCTTTTTTCCTTGTTGATTTTTTTTAATTCCCCCCCCCTCCCCCCCCCCTTCCGGACATTTAGGTGGAGTCTGTTTTTTTTCCTTCAACGCTCTTGTCCCCCTGTCGTTATATCCCCCCTTTTTCCGTCGGACTTCCCTTTATGATCGTTTCCTTTTTGCTTTCTCCTCTCTTTCGACCCCTGATTGTTTCTTTTGCCAAGTCTATTTTTTTGGGAGTCCCCTTTCGTACCTTCAGCTATACCCTTTTTTTTTTCTTTGCTTTTCTTCCACCCTTTTTTCTTCTCTTGTTTTTCTTTTTAAGCCTGTCCCCTTTTTTTTGTATGTTTTTAACTGGTGTCCACCCTTTTCCTGTTTTCTTTTCCCGTCCCCTTGTATGTTTTTTCTGAATTTTTTTTTTTACTCTTGGCTGTTTTTTTTTTTTTTGAATGGCTGGTCGTTCTTTCCCCAGTTTTTTTTTTCCGCAGAACCCTTTTGTGCCTTCATACCTTTATTTGTCTTTTTTCCCCTTGTTAGTTTTCCCGCCCCATTTTTCTGTCTTCGCACTTCCTTCCCTGTAGGACCCCAAAGTTTCCCCTTCCCCTGCCCCTTTTTTTCCTTTTTTTTTTGGTTTTAACATTAATTTCTTTCCGCCTTCCACCTTGAAGGCCCCCGTTCCCAACACCTCTTTCTGAACCAAACAGGTCTTTTTTTCTTTTTTCCGTCATTAGTCCTTTCCCTTTTCCCCTCCCTTGGCCTAGCAAAACTCCGCCCACTTTTTTTGCCCGTTATCTAGTTCTTCATTTGACCCCAGTGCCGTGTGTTGTGGTTTTTTGCCTTTTTAGCCTCCCCCTTTGACCCCAGTGTCTTTGCCCCCATTTTCCCCTTTCATTTTCAACTTTCCACTTTCCTGGAACTGCCCTTTTTAAGACTTTGTTGAGTCCACCCTGTGTTTCCCCTCCCGCCGTCTCACCGGTTTTTCCTGACCGACCCACTAAGTTCGTTTTCCTTTTTTTTGGTTGTTTGTTCCTTTTAACTTTTCCATAGAACCCTTTTGTCTCCCCTTTAACGTTTCTGTCCGCAGGTTACCCACTTTTTTTCTTTTTTGTTCCACTCCCCTCTGTGCCCTCCGTTCTTTCCTGACCCCTTCTACAACTTTCTTTTCCTCGTAGTGCCTTTTTTTTCCCCTCCCCTTTCCTTTTTGTCGTTTTTTTTCCACCCCCCCCCAAGTCTGCCCTTTTGTTTTGCTTTTTTGCGTTTTTCCGTTTTTTGCCGTCTTGCCTTCTTCCCTTGTACCCCGCACACTTTTGTTGAGGGCCCCCCTTTCCCCTTCCAACTGTCAGGGTTGATGGGCTTCGTACCCCCCCCCCCCAACCGTTTTTTCAATTCAGCTTTGATGTTGTCACCCCTTTCCCCCCCCCGGGGGACGTTTTTCACTAACCTGTTTTCCTCTTTTTTGGTGTTGACCCCTTTTCGTTTTTTGGTAAACTTTTACCTACTGCGGGACTTGTTGCCTTTTCCCTTCCGGGCGAGTTTCCCCTGTTTCCTTCACGGCTTTTTCTCCTCGAACCACTTCCTGTCCCCCCCTTTCCCTCGGCTTCCTGTTCCACCCTTTTTCCTGATTCCCCCCCCTTTGTTTCAGTGACGTCCCCCGTAATTTTTTGAATCTTTCCTCGTACTTTCGACCCCCCCTGTTTTTTTAGCCCCCCTTGGTCTTTTGAGTTTTTTTGTTGCTTTTTGGGTTCTTCTTTTGAAAGCCCCCCCAGCATGGGACCTAACCTCTCTTTTTTTTGATTTTTTTCCCAAAAGTACCACCCCCCCTTTCAACAACCCGTGTGTCCCCTCCAGCTTTCCCTTTTTCTCCATCCTGACCAACCTTTGTTGCCCTTTTTCGGTTCTCTTGTAGAGATATCTTTACTTTTTTGTATGCTTCCCCCCTCTCTTCATTCATGGTTCTACTTTGTGTTTTTAGTCTTGCCCGTTTGATGGAATTCCCTCGTCCCCTTTTTTTGATTGCTTCCCACCTTTTTTCCCCCTCTTTCAGTTTCGTTCTAGTTTCCCCCCACTCCTTTTCCTCTTCAACTGCTATGTCCCTTTTCGGTGCGGATCCTCTTTTCTTTTTCCTCCCCCCACTCCTTTTTTTTTGTCGATGTCGTTCCGTGCGTCCCCCATTCTTTTTCTTTCATTTCTGCAGGTCCTCTTTTTCCGAATTAACTGATTGTCCCCCTTTTTTCTCCTCCATAGAGCTGGCCCCTTTCCTTTCTATTTTTTTTACCGTCTTCCCTTCTTGAACCCCCCACGCCCCGTTTTTTATAACTTTTTGAGGACTAATCATTTTTCGGTGATCGACACCATCTCTCAAAGGGATCTATCTTACCCCTCCTCCCTCCCCCCCCAATTTTTTTTTCTCTTTTTTGACCCCACCCTTTTTTCTTGTTGGAACACATTACTGGTTTTTTTGTTACCCATTTTTTTTGTTTCTTCCCCCGTTTACAGGCCTGTCTGTCTTGCTGCTTTCCCCTCTACCAAACCCCCCTCCCACCCACCCCCACACCCTTCTCCTTCCCCCGTTTTTGGTCTTTTTACCAATGACCGCCTCTCTTTCTTCACCCCCAATTTGATTTCGTGCACCTTCCCTTTTCAACTCCCCCCCAGGTTTTTCCAATGGAAGCCTTCTGTAACGTCCCATTACCCTTTTTCCTTAGTTCCATTTCTTTTGTGTGATCCCCTTGACCCTCCTTCCTTTCCCCCCCTGGACATACTTCGTGTTTTTTGAATTGGTACCAAGAGTTCCGCGTCCAACACCCCTCTCCCCCTGCCCCCGGTCGAGCTCCCCCTCTTATTTGACCCCCCCTTTTCCAATTTCCCATTTTTTTGAAATCCCGTTGCCTTTCACCGATTTGTTTTTTCCGCAGCCCCGCCCCTCTTCCCCTCTTTCACCCCCCCGTTATTTTTCCAAACTCGTCTGCCCCCGGCCCACGCCCCCCACTTTTCACCTTCCCTCGTTTTACCACCATTTTTCACCTGCTCGTTCCCGTTTCCCGCTTTCCTGAGTGATTTTTTGAATTTTTTTTCCCCCTTTCGATTCTTCCATTTTGTACCCAACTCTCCATCTGGTGAAAATTTCTTTCTTTCCCTCCCCTTCTCCAAAAATGCTTCTCTTTTCGTTTCCCACCAAGTTCTAAAACCCCCCCCTTCCCCAAACCTTTTTTTTCCCCCCACCTTGTTTTAAGTTTTTTCCCTCCCCGGCTTCGGCTGTTTCCCAAAACCCCGTTTTGCCTACCCAACTTCGTGTCGCCCCCCCCCTGACCCTTCCCCCCTTCTCATTTATGACGCCCCCTTCTGTCAACACCTTTTATTGACCTCTGCACAATTTGCACAAACCCCCCCCCACTTGCCTTGGTTCCCTCCCCTCAGCCTGCCCACCACCACGAATTTTTTTTTTCGTATTTGCGGCGGCCCGGTTTTCTTTTCTTCGCCCCATAGTGTTACCCTTCCACCCCCCCCCCTGACCTTCCAGGGACATTTGTGTTTCTCCTCTCTTGTCGGGTTTTCCTCTCTTCCCGTCTTTCCGAACAAATTACCTTTTTCCCCCACCACCCCTCCCCCATACCCACTTTTTTCAGTTGTTTTCCCCTCTTTTCCCGTTTTTCCTCGTGCTTTCAGCCCCCTCACTTTTGTCCCCTTACCCCCCAGACTTCATCTTTTTTTATTTCATTCTTACCCCCCCCTTTTTATGGGCCCCCCCACCTTTGGTGTGCCCTTTCCCTTTTTTGTGCACCCCCTTTTCCCCCCCATTCAACCACCAGGTCTAAATCTTTCCCGTGTTTTCCCGTTACGCCCCACTTGCATCCTCCTTTTCTTTTTACCAGAATCCCCCCCCTCCCCCTTCCCTTTTCTTACCAGTCCCTTACTATCTTTCCCAATTTTTTTCGTCCCATTCCCCCCCCCCCCAACGACTTTTTTCTTTTTCTACCTGGTCCTTTCCGCCTTTTCTGTTGGCCCCCAAACCACCGTGCCCCCCCTTTCTGTCTTCTTCTCCCCGAACCCCCGCTCCTCCAAAAAAATTTCTAATACTTTTTACCCCGTTTTTACGCCTTTTCCTTTACCTCAACCCCATCTCCCCTTTTTCATTCCCCCCCCAAGACTCTCGTGTCTTTTTTCTTCGGCGATTTTGCCCCCCTCCCCGAAATCACTTCAAGTAACCCCGATTTTTTTAACCCTCCATTTTCCGTCTTTATCCCTTTGCTTTTCTTCTTCTATCCAGTCTACTTCGTTTGTTGGTCTGTTTGTCCTCCACTTTACTTTCACGGTTCATCCCCCAATCCCTCTCCTTTTTCTGTTTCCCCCAATTTGGAATTTTCCTTTCTTTATTTTCCTTGACAAACCCTTTTTCTTTGCTTCTCATATGGCCCCCCGCACTCCCTGTCTTCCCCCCAGATTCTTCCCATCCCACACCTCTTTTCATATTTTTCCAGACCCTTTTTTCCCCTGGACCCCCCTTTTTCCCCCCCACTTGAAACACACCCAACCAAAAACTTTTTGTTTTTTTTTTAGTGTACCCAGTAGACCCTTTGGGTCCATTTTTTCCCGTGTCACCTTACCCCCTGGTTCTTCTCACCCTTTTTTTTTTCCTCCCCTTTTTGAATTTCGCAGTACCCCTTGGCCAAGGCAACCAACGATTTCCTATATTTTTCAGAGTCTCCTACGTGTTTGCGTCCTGCCTCATCCTTTCTTTGGTCTAACCCCCTAGGGAAGCATAGCCCTTCTTCCCCCCCCACTGATCGACCAGCAAATCTTTTTCGCCATTTGATTGGTCCTATATGTCAGTCTGCTTTTTCCCCGTTATCCCTTCAGCCCATTGTTCCCCCAATGGTCCTTCCTTTTTTCTCTTTTTTTTTATTTCTCTTCTCCCTTTTTTTCCCACTGGTCTTTAATTGCCAATTTGGACTTACCCTCTTCCGTTTCACCCCACCCCTGTCCCCAATCCCTTTTTTGAATGAGGCCTGATGCCATTTTTTGTCCCCCCGATTAGCTGTATTTCCCCCCCATGAAACCTGGCACATGCAGCGGCATGGCAGGATCAAACTTCTGTCACCCTTTTTATTTTTGTGGTGTTACGTTTTTTTTGCCTGCGCTGGATGTTTTTTACCCTCTGTGTCTCTTAATTCTTAAACAAGGTCTCACCACGCGGAAATTTTTTTTTTTCGCTTTTTTCTTCTTTTAGGACGTTTTCCCCCGAAACACCTTGGCATGAGACACCCTTTGCCCCTTACCCGGGTGGGGTGGAACCGTATCTGGTTATTTTTTTCAGCTATTGAGAAGCATCCGTGGGTTTGTTTGTTTTTTGATTTTCCGATGATACACCCCATACCCTCCCCCCCCCGGTATGGTCGCCCTGTTGGGGCTATCCTCCCCCCCACCCGTGGTTTTTCCTTTGAGTCCCTTGGTAAAAGCCGATTTTCCGGTCATTGCCTTCTAACCAACATGTCAGGTTGGAGAGGGCCTTTTTTTTTAAAGGGCCATCCCTCCACTCTGCAAACCACCCGATCAAACCCATAATGGTTCATTCGGGGTGTTTTTTGTCTTCTAGGTGAAGTTTCCCTTGAACACTCCATATGTAATGTGTCCAGTTAATTTCACTTCGTTCAAGCGTCTTCCCTCAGGGTCGTCCCCTCTAAAGTTGGGCATCTTTTTCCCTTTTTTCTCCCCTGAGATTTCCTTGACACTTTTTTCCCTCTCCTTGAACTGGTGCGGTTCCTTCCCTTGTCCGCCCCGGGTTTCCTTTTTTGGATGCTTCTGGTGAAGACTTTCCCAATTTTCCTCCTTCATTCATTGGACTTGACAACCCACCCTCCTTTGCCTGACCCCCACATTTCAGATTTGTTTTTTCCACCGCCAAACTCCCTTTGGTTTTTTTTGCTTCCCCCCCCAGACAATCCCTTTTTCCAGGATCCCCCCCCAGGGGATTTTTGTAGATTTGGTTTCCGTTTTGCAAGGTTTTTTCCTGCTTTGGGAGTTCTCACGTTCATTTTGTTCGAACTCCGCCACTGGGGCGCTGCCCTTCCTTTCATGTTGTAGTTCGGCGTTTTACACTTTTCGCCGTATAAACGGCCGCGCAACTTTTCCCCAGTTGTTGTTTGCCGTGGTTAATTTTTGTCCCCACTGACTTTCTTCCTCATTGAAATTTCTGTTGTCTTGTTTTGAAGTTACTTTGTCTTTGGAGGCTTTTGCCGCCCTTATTATTTTCACCTTTCCCAAGTGGGACCTTTGGTGGAAAAGATAACTTTTATTCCTGTTCGGAAATTCCCCAGCTGTTCTTGGTTAGTAGCGTTGCAGTCAACTTGGTTTTCCTTTTTTCCCCACCCCCCCCCCCGTCCCGCACAGGAGCTTTTGGCTCGATAAGGACCTTTTTTTTTTTTACTATGCCTTTTTTTTATGCCATGTGTTTTTTTTTTTTTTTTTTCTTTTTTTTTTTTTTTTACCCCAGCCGGTTCCTAGGGTGTGATGCTGCCAGTCCTCGCTTGATCCGCAACATAGTGTTTTTACCTCCCCCGTTTTTTCTTCCCCCCCCCACAAGCTTGGGTTTCGTCGAGGCCCCCCTTCGCCGTATGAAAGTTTTTTGATGTTCTTCCCCTTCGGTTGGCCTTTTTGGATAGGTGCCGGACATCGATATGTCTTCTTTTGCCGCGATCTGGTCGCTCCGTTTCGATCGAGATCAGTTGCTGTCCTCCCCCCCCCCCCCTCAAGGGTTTTTTTCTAGTTCCCCATGGTTTTACTTTGCCTTCCCCGTTTCTTTACTGTGTTCCCTTAGGTTTGCTTTCAATTCCCCTTTGACTACGTACGGTTTTCCCCCTCAATGTTCAACCCTCGGGATCTGGTGTTATTGGGGAAATGCTGGATGTTTTCCCTTTTGTCCCAGGGGCCTTTCCGCAACAACCCCCGGTTGTTTCATATACCAATTTGCCCGGGACTTTGTTGGGTTAAGACTTTTTCCTGGTCTGGGGAGCACTTCCAGGACCTGGCAAAATTCCTTTCCCTCCCAACTTTGCGTTTTTTTTCGGTTTGACATTAATTTTTGTTTCGCGGTTTTCTTCGTTCCCTTGCCGCGTTCAAACCCCCTTTTTTCCTTCTTCTGTCTCAACCCCAAGAGGTCTTTCCTGGCCCGTTTCCACTAAGATTTTTTCTTGTGACAGTATCCAATACCCTGGGGCCTGGCATCACCCCCAGTCACCCCGCCCCAACCAGTCTTGTTGGCGTAGCAGGGCTGGCGTGTTGTGACCAAGGCCCCGTTTTCTCTTCTTTTTTGTGGTTGTTTTTTTCCTTTTTTTCCCTGCGTTACCCCAATACCCCTTGGTTTTCATCAGTGGTTTTCCAACCACTGCTCTTTTACGTTATGGGCTGTTGGTGTGGCCGACGGTCCGGAAACCCCCGTACTCCGCAGCCGTTCCGGTGGCCGTTCCGAATTTTTTCTCCCGTGCCGGTGCTGGTTTGTCCTGTTTTACACCGTGTTGCGCCTGCTTTTTTTTTCGGAATTGTGCCGACCCCATTTCCACGAGGTTTGGGAGTGTGCGGGGTGCAGCAGATGCATAGACTTACATCCTCCAGCATTCACTTTACCCCTACTTTTTCTCCTTTCCATGAGAAGGTCGTCTGCAGGGTGGCTGACCAGAAAGGAAGGCCATGTGCATTGTGAGGTGGGATTGGGTCGCGGAAGGTTGTCAAGAGAATGTTCTCAAAAGGGCATTGGAGCAGCTCGTTGTCGTCAATGCCACTTTGTGAGTGGGGGGTGCTATGCGGAACACCAACAGTGAAATTCAGATTGATTTTCTTTGTGACGAAACATCTATTGGTGTGTGTTTAATTTATTTTTTTTTTTGTTGTTCCATTATGTGGTCCCTTGTCCCCCTTGAGCCTCTTTTTCTCGGATTTTTTCTCGGGCGAAGTTCGCGGTACACCGTCACCGGACTGTCCGACTTGGTCCTATGAGGGCGATGTCCCCGGGTGTCCGAGTTTCCTTCCTCGAACCAGTAATGCCTTTTGAGTTTGCAGGGCTTCCTCCAAAACCTCTGGGGCCCGTTAACTGACAACTTTGTAAGTGGGCCGTGTGACCCTCAGTTGTTGTGGCATCTCTGTGTAAGAGGTTTGCCGTCTTGGCCGTTGGTTTTTAGCCACCGGTATTAGGGAGTTGTTTTCGTGTTCTTTTTTTTTTTTCTTTTTTTTTTTTTGTTTGGATCCGTGGCCCCTTCCCAGCCGTTGCTTGGGAAAGCGGGTTTTTTGTTTCGTGAACTGTAACCCCCATTGAAAACCCCAGGATTGTGCCCACACGCTGCCGCCAGTTTTTTAACCCCCACCGACGTGACCCCCCCCCCTTTTTGTCCCCTCTGGCAGCTGTAGAGCTATCTTTACTTCTATTGGTGGTGATCACAAGATCTCTCCCAGTATACCCATTTGGGTTTAGTTTCTTACTGTCACTTTGTGGGATGGCCCTCCCAGATGGCCTCTTCGATGTCGTGCTGCACTCGTGAATAATTAGTTCGTATGAACTTATTACTTTTGCAAATTTTTTTCTGCATTGGTGCTGTTGATCTCTCTTTTATGTTCTCTCCCCGTTGTTTTTTTTTTTGATCTGGATTATGGGTCGCCCCACCCCATGCAGCAGCACTTTGGGTCTTTCAGTTAATTAGTTAGAACTAAACCCCCCTATGCTTTTTTCAACCTTTTTGCAGCCTTTGCACATAAGCGATTTTGCATGTTCTTTCTTGCCTCCAACGGTTCCCCCCCTAGATTTTTTTCGAAAACCAGCCCCCCAAAGTTTATATTTAACAACCTACTCTTCATTTTGAGGAGAATATCTTGATCGACCCACACCTAGATTAATTCAACGGAGAGCTTCTACAGCTGGCCTTCAGATTTTCAGTGTCTTTGTGATCTTTTTTTTTTCCCCAGCAACACCTCGGCATCGATTGGGGCACAATTTTTTCCCCCCCTTTGGTGGTTTCATTGTTTACGGGGTTTCCACGATCAGCCATCGGCGGCTTTTTTCTGTCGCCCTTCCAATGCTTGAGTTCACTATCCACCCAACCCCAGCCACACACCCAACCTCTTCTCCCCGGTGTTCTTTTTTCCAACCTTTTTCGCTTAAGGTCTCCTTATCCTCCCCCAACTGCCGTCGGCACTTTTACCAAAAAGTTTTCGGTTCGCCCAGGTTCCCACAGGTTTTCCTTTTGTTCGGAAGTGCTTACTGTTATTCTTTTACCTGCTGAACCCTCTGTGAGACCCCTGGGGACCCCCTGCCACTAAAGGTTTTACAGCCGACGTTCTCCGTTTTAATGACTGGGGACAAGTTGGGAACCTTTCCCCAATCCGTGTGTCAAGACTAAACCACTTGTCTAAAAGGACATATCAAACACGAGCCAAAAAGAAAGGCAGTTTTTCTTTATTTCTCCGGTGTAGGGACCACGGTCCACCGTTTCTTGCCCTTTGGTGGTTCTTTTCAATCCCCGGCTTCTTTTTCAGCGGGGCAGCAGTTGTTTGCGTCATCTTTCATCCTTTGGCGTGGGCTTGTCTTTTCTCCAGAAGGCCACAGCTTTCCTTCATTGAGTCACCCCCGTGTAGTTTTCCCTTTTGATTGGATCCCACAGGCAAAACGACCCACAATCCAGTCTTTTTATATACCCCCCCAATCAATTTGAGTCTTTCCACCGTTTACCCCACCAGCGTTTTGACGTGCTTCTTTCCCGGTTTTCGATTTAGCCTTTCTCCCCCCCCCTACCCCCATTTTTTTTTGTCTTCGGGCATACAAGCGTCGATTTTTTTTTGAAATTTGTATTTCCCCAACGTATCCCCACCAACCAGTTCCCCCCCCCCTTCACGGGTCCCCCGGAAATCTTTCCTCCAACTGGGGTCTGTTTTCCAACCTTTGCCTCCCCAAGTCGGGGCTCCCCTTTACTTACACGTGGCTCCGTATGACCTCTTTACAGTTTCCCCACAAAGGAGTATCGCGAAACCTTATGGAAAACACCAACCCAACCCCAAAAGTGTCCCTTTCAGCCGCCCTAATACGGCACAACCCCCCCGACTTTGGCTTATTGGGCCATTTTTTTTGGGGGCGCCCCTGTTAGTGTTTCCTTTGTTTATTTTTATTTTTGGAAAAAAACCCTCTTATTTTTTTTTCCTTTTGCCTCTTGTAAAGACCCTTTTGTCTCATCTTTGTTTGGGGTTTTTCCCGTCAAGTCACTTCCTGTTCCCCCGAAAATTACTTTCCCCCCCCCGCCAACCACCCTTCCCCTGTGGAATTGATCCCTTATTTTTTATTTCTTTTCAGACCATCAATGGCGGCACCTACCCCAGGTTTTAGGAAGACTTTTTATTCTTCCAACCCCCTTTTTTCTTGCGTCAACTGTTTTTCAAGCCCCCTGCCCCCAGCCTTCCCCATAAAACCTTGCTCACTCTGGTCCGGTCTGGCCCCGTAGTTCCAGCCCCTTGACTTCCCCTTTAAGTCAATTGCTTTTTTTCCCACTTTACTCCCCCCCCCCCCCCCTTTTAAGGGTCCTTTTTACCTTTCCCCCCTGTACACTTTCACCCATTCTTGCCTTTCCCCTCAACAATTCTCATCTATTCTGCCCCCCCTTTTTTCTTTCTCTCCCGTGAATCCAGAACGCTCGGGTCCACACAGTTCCACCCCCCCCTGCTCTTTCGTTAATCTTCTTTTCCCAATCCCCAACCCTGCCGATCTCCAAAGATTTTTCACCCTTTTCTCCTGCCCCCTCCAGACTTTTCTCCCCCCCGTCCCTTCCTCTTCTGGTGCAGCCCCCCCCCCCTTACAACTGACCTCCCCCCTCTTTGGCGTTCTCAGGCATTTCCCTCTGCCCCAGCCCTTTTTTTTCCCCTCGACGTCTTTTTTTTTTGTGTTTTTTCGCAAAAACTAGGGTTTCCCCAAGTTGTTCCGTCTTCTTTCCCCTGCCCCTCCCTTCGTTCTTTATTACTGCCCGACCCCCCGACTTCGATTCCAGGGTGTCCTTGTCCTAGATCTATTCCCCTCCTGCAGTTTTTGTTTTTCCTTGGGCCCCTCACACTGTCCTTTTCCCCTTTCCACCCTCTTTCCCGTTTCTCTACTCCACCAACATCAATTTATTCCCCCTTCAGGCAACCCCCTTTCATTTCCTTCATCTTTTTTTCGCCAACTTCCCCCCTTTCGGTACTCCCGTTTGCCTTTTATCTTGTTTGCCCCACCCACCGCTCCCCGTGTTCTCCCCCCCCCCGTCTTCTTCAAAGCCACACATGCTTTCCCTTTGATGACGACTTCCCCCCCTTTTTTCCCCTTTCCACAACCCCCCCACCCTTTCCCCCCCCCCCCCCCCCCCCCTTGGCCTTTTTCGGCTTAGTTTCCCCCTTCCTCCCCCCCCAGGGGCCTTTTTTCTTTTTACACTTTTGACCTTACCCCCACCAGTCCAAGTTGTTCACCCCCTGATACACCTTTCGTTCTCCCCCGGACCATTCCTTTTTCATTCCTCCGGTCTAATCTGGTGTACCACACACCCTTTTTTTTTTCCACCAAAACACCACCTCCTCTGACCCCACAATACAGTTGTGTTTGTGGGGCGCATGTCAGCGTGCTTGGTCTTTGGTCTTGTGTCCTCGCCCCAAAATGTTCACCTTTTTGCCAGGTTTCCCCCCCAACCCCCCACCCGATGAGCGCTTTCTTCCCCCCGTCTGGGGTCCCTTCCCCTCTTCCTGATTGATTGGAAAATTTTCCCTCCCCCCGACTTGCTCGTAATCTCCCCCGAAACCTTGGCCGCGTTGCGATTTGTCTCTTCCGTTTTTACCCAAACCCCTTGTCTGTTATCCGGACCCTGTTCAGGACCCTCTTTCAGTGTTACCCTTCCCAACCCTTTTGCCCCCTCCATTGAATTGTTCCCTGGCCTGTTGTTGGCGCTTACTCTTTCCCCCCTTACCCCCTTTGCCCCCACGGTTTTTCGAATGGCAGTTCGCCCTTTTTTTCCCCCGCTTTTGACCCCCCCCAGTATTTTTGGGATCTTGTGGTTTTTTCCGAGTCCCGTTTTAGTAGATGGTGTTTTGCTTAGTTACCCCTCTCGACCCCCCAGCTTTTTTCCCGTGGTCTTTTTTCCGCGTGCTTTTGTTGTACTACCACCCGTTGAAGCCAACTTTTCCCCCCCCCCTCCCTGACCAGTACGGGGTTTTTACTCTATTTTTTTTTCCCTCCTCCTCTTGTTGTTTGGTTGAGTTGTTTTTCTCGATAACACCAGACCTCTCGTATTGGGCAAAGTTTGGATATCAATGGGTCTTTGTCTGTACAACGCCGTCCAGGTAGCCCGCGAAACCACGGTTCCGTATGGTTCTTTTTTTTGGTAGCCTTTTAACCACACCCCCGCGGGCCCCGACCCCTACTGGTTATCGGGAGATCTTCCATATTCTGTTTTGGCCGGTCCTTGGTGATCGGCGCCAGGGCATGCCGTCCTGGATTCCCATGGTTTTGGCCAGGGTTTGTATTCAACCCTTTTGCGATTTTGTTTGTTCCTGCACTATTTCAGGACCTGGTGTTTGTCTTCCTTTTTAGGCCCATGCATTTTGCATTGGTTGAGTTAGGGGTGTGAATTTTTTTGTTCCAATCAACTGAGCACGCCGGGCAGCGTGGAGATTGGAATTGGCCGGTTTTTGTCACCGCCCCCACTTTTCCCTTGGTTGCTGACCCCCAAGAACCCAAGAAGCTTCCGTCTTTCCAACTGAGTTGGGATCGTCTTTTTGGGTTGGCCTTTTTGTTTCCTGTTTTTTTCGGTTTGTTCACAACCCCTCTTTTCCCGAACTTTTAAACTGTTTTGGTCGGGCCATTGTGTTGTCTGGTGGCCCTTTTTTACAAAAGCCCCTGTGCCGTAAACGAAGCCTGAAATTCCCGTTTGGTGGTGCCGTGTTTTTTCCCATGAACGTGCTTTTGTTTTTCATATTGACAAGTTCTGCTTTTGCGTTGGAGACAAAATCTTGTTTGTGTTTCCGTCGTTTCAGTCGTTTGCTCATTCAGTCTCCTCCGGACTTTTGTTCCTTGTTACAGCTCTTGACTTCCCTTTTTTCCGGTCATTTCGCATGTTTGGTGTCCCGCCGTGACATACACTTTCTTTTTATGCCCCCATGACCCACCCCCCCTCCCGCTTCTCTTGGACTTCGCCTCTTGTTTTTCAGCCTTATCGATAGCCGACTTTTTTTCACATGGGTTTTTTTTTTTTTTCCCCACACACCGCGGTTCGGGTGTTTCTTGTGGCCTTCCTTTTCTCCCCCGATCCGACCCTAAGTTTTGCTCTTTTGTCCTTCACAAGCTTTTTTTTCTTTAGAGCCCCTTTTTCTTCCGTCTTCGGTTCCCTTTTCTTCTCTTAGGTTTGTATTTGCTTCTTTTGTGCCCTCATTTTTTTGCCTATCTTTTTTCCCCTGCCCCGATTATCCCTTGGTTTTACTTCCCTTTTTCCTGAATACTCTCATCCTTTTTTTTGCTCGGGTCCGCCCACCAGTTAACCTTTTATAGTTCTTTTGTTCCTTTTTCCATGTCCCCTTTCTTTGGTTGTCCCCTTGTCACCCCTTGCTTGACCTTCTTGTTCCTCTTCAAGTTTTTCTCTTCTTGTTCCCCGGTTCCTCTGTTTTGGGGAAGGTGCTGGACCAAAGTCTGCGTTTGGTCTCCCCTGTTTCCCCCACCCCCCCCCCCCCGGTTTGTACTCTTTGCTTTTTTGTGTAGGTGGTTTGGACGCCCTTGTTGGATGCCGCACTCAGTCCCTGCTCTCCTCCGAAACCTCCCCCTTCCACCCACCTTTGCTTTTTGTTTGCTTGTGACCAAGTCAGTTTTTTTGGCGTTGACTCCCCCTGAAAGCTTAACAACCCTAATACTTTTGAAGAACCACCAGGTCTTTCATCTTTAAGTCATGCGGATTTTGTTCTGTTTGATATTCACATTTTTCCCTCCGCCCCACCCCAGTAGTTTTTTTTCGTTTTGCTTCCCAAGGCCCTCGGCCCTCCCC
>Ga0179593_1678860_pt1 | contig 17843 bp, 28 predicted proteins | sample CZODoug2_1_08_16_FD_185931 | JGI IMG/M metagenome (GOLD analysis project Ga0179593, IMG submission 185931) | Vadose zone soil fungal communities from Angelo Coast Range Reserve, California, USA - CZODoug2_1_08_16fungal (PacBio error correction) | ecosystem: Environmental > Terrestrial > Soil >... | reverse complement strand
TTTTTCGAGATTTTCTTGTGGTTTCGTGATTTTTTCCGGCCGCGGGTTCTGTTTTTTCGTCGGCCTTCCGGTCCTTTTTTTCCACCCCGAAGCTTCGACGTTCTTCGACCGTAATCTCAAGATGGGCTTTTTTCCCTTTCTACTTACCTTTCTTTTTTTTTTTCATTTACGCCCTTTTGCCACACCAAATTATCGGCCCTTTTGTTTCCTTACGCCGGGGGCGTGGATCAGCTATTTTATTTTGCCTTTCCCTTATTTGATCAAGTCTACGAGGCCTTTCCTTCTTTCTTTCTCTCTTTTATGATTCCCCCCCCGAAGCGAGTTTTTCTTCACTCCTTCTGGACCCTCTTTTTTTTCTCTCAGTCTTGGAGGCTACCCCCCCCTCTTGCCCTTTGCACCCCGAGAACTACGGCGAGGTCGCGGGTTATCGCAGATACCCCTAATTTCACTATCCCCCTTCCAGGGCAGAGGTGTGCGGTCCCCTTCCTCAAGTCTCAAATCGGTACCCCCTTCTCCCCGGCGGGTTTGAGGATCCAAACAATTCTGTGGTCCGGCCCTTCCCCTTTTCTTTTGCACCCAGGCTCCCTTTCCGGCTAAGGGGTTATTTCTGACCCGAGGCAAAACGCCCCTCTTTTTTCGCTTTTTTTTCAGGTTTTTGAGGTTCCTTTTTCCCCCCGTTTTTATTTTCCTCTGCTTCCCCCAGAAGGGCTTGCGGCCTTAAGCCACAGTGTTTTTTTTTTCGTGTGCAAGCCTCCTGCGTGCCTCTCTCCTCTCGTCTTTTCTTCCCGCTTTCCCTCCCAGGAGCCCTGAGGGCAGTTGCAGGCCCTCATCACCCATTTCTCCCATTCTTTTGGTTCCCTCGGGTTTGCCCAATTTTCCTTCCTGGCTGCGCCGCCAAAACTCACCCTGGTGGCTCCCTGGACTTTTTTCCAACATCTTTCAAATGTTTGTCCCCCAGGGTTTGAAGCAACGAAGGCTGGCTACCCCTTTCCCGCTTCCCGATTCTTTTTCCCTCTTGCGACCCCCCTGGTTCCCCCTTTTTTCTTTATTCCCCCTTTATGTTGTCTCTGGCTCTTAATTTGCGAGATGATGCGCTCCATGGGAACGGGTACTTAATTCGGATACCCTCACCTCGTCTTTGAGCTTTCCCCTCTCAAACCCCCATGGGCTCCTTTGTAGACCCCACTCTCTAAGAAGACCCGCAAAGAAAGGTCTCCAATCCCTCTTTTTTTTCTTTTTTTTTTTTTCACCCCCCCGGATTGTTAGACCTTTATCGCTTCTTCCATCGCCTTTTCAATAATTTTCTATAGTTTCAGTCATTTAGATTTTTTTTCGCACTTTTCGGGTACTCCCTTAGGCAGCCTCAGAACTGCTGACTGCCTTTGGCGATTTCCTTGGGTTATTGAAGAAGTCAGTTTGACTCGCCCCCCCTTTTTCCATACGTTTTCCTTCATGAGGTGACCCAAAGGGACTCTGAAGGATTTTTCATCCTTTGGTCCAAATTCCTGCCCGTTCTCAGTTTTTTTTTTTTCCCACCCCTGTTCTTTTCACTGTGCCGGTGTAGTTTATGGTTATACAACCTTTTGAACCGGCTATATGTATTCCACCCATTCCCCTTCCATTTCTCCCTGTTGACCCCCTTCGTAGACTATTTCCCCCACCATTCCACCTTTTTGCCCCCTTGTCTTTGTGGGATGTTCATAGGTTTCGCCCCTTTTTATTCAACTCCCCGCCCCCTCCGACTTTCACGCGATAAGAAATAGTTCGTTCTCTCCCTTTTATCTTTTTGCGCCCTCTGGCATTTGGTTCTCCCTTTTTTCTGTTCCCCGCTTGGCAAATGTGGGTTCTGTTCAGTTGATTTCCCGACTTCCTTTTAACCCAATTTCCACCCTCCCCCGGTGTTTCGCCCCCCCTCCCTTCCGATCCTTGTCTCATCAAAGGGGCTGGTTGCTTTCGAATCGCTGGTGGCCCCCTTCTTACCCCTGCTTTGCACTTTTTTCGTAGGGCGGCGGCTTGACCCTCCTCTCCCGATTCCCCCCAAAACGCAACGATGGTCTCCGGGGTTTTTTTCTCGTGTTATTTTTCTGCTCAGGAATTGGGGCGGGGCGGGGTTGATTTTTTTTCTTGGTGTAGTGGTCCGGCCAAACATTCCCCCTCCCACCTGTTCTTGGGACAATTTTTATTTGTTTTTGTCCTACGGAGTCTTTCCTCTGTTCGGACTTTCCATGCGTTTCCTTTTGCTATTCCTCGTCGCTCATGGCCCCGGTTTTTGGAGGTCATTGCCTTTTTTAGAATACCAGGGGGACCCTCCTGGTCCCCACCGTGGTCTTCATGTTTTAACAGGTTATGTCCTAAAAGATTCCCCCCTTTTGTCCTCATTTTTAGTCCAATAGCCATTCGGGACCCCTTTCTCTTCCTTCCCGGCCCCTTTGTCCCCCCCTCGGCCAGTGCTGGACGAGGGAACCCCTTTTCGGTCTACACGGTTCCCTGCCGGTTTCGGGTCGCCCCCACTCCTCCGCCTCCTTTTTTCTCCCCTTCTTTTCCTTTTCTCTCCCCCTCGGTAAGGGGCCAGTTTTTTTGCGACTTTTTTCTTCCTTTTCCCAGTTTCCGCTGGTTTTTGGTTGAGTTTTGAGCGACGTTTTGATTTTTGCAAGGTACCAACATTTCCCCACTGCACCCTTGAAAGAAGAGGGACTCTCCCCCCCCATCTTTTTTTTGGGCGGGGCCGTGGGTCCCCCCTTCCCTCTCCCTCTTTTTTTTTTTTGATTTGCCTTCTTCCGGGCTGGGACCGCCCTGGAACGATGCAGTTTATTTCTTCCTCTCCTCTGTGGATTTTTTTCCCCCTTCGAACGGCCTTAATGTGAATAACCGATGGTCCCGCTCTCGTTCCTTTCAGTACTTTTAAGGAGGTTTTTTTGTTTTTTATCCCTCTTTTTTTTCCCCCTAAGTTGTGTTGTTTCCTTAGATTTCAACAACAAATGTGACCCCCATTTCTTTTTGCTTTTTCCCTCCTCCTTTCTTCGCGCTTCTTTTTTTCGTCATGTAGGGAGGATCACAGGTCAGGAGCACCCTGATGAGTTTCTCCGCCCCCCCCTGTTTTTTTCTTTTCCCCAGCAATTTTTTGGAAAGATGTTTTCCCCCCCTTCTGCTTGCCTTCGGGGTGGTTTTTTCAGTTTTTCCCAACCGCGCCCGTGGTGAGGGCGGTTCCTTCATTTTGCCTTTTTCCTAGGTTTTCCCTTTTTTCCCGCAACTACCGCGTCTCCCCCCCCCCCCCACTTCCGGTTTTCCCAGTCGTGCACCTTTTTGCAAGGCCCCCGGGCCGTGACTTTGTTGTCTCGAGTTTTTTTTCCCCCTTCTGAGGAGTGTCTTGATTTGTCCCTTTCCTCCCTTTGTGACCCCCTTTGTCGGCGAAGACCTTTGTACCTCGGGCCCCTCCTGAAAAAGTCTCTCCCCGCAACACCTTTTTTCCCTTTTGCCCCCACTCGATTTCCACCCCCTCTTGACTGCAGACGTTTTTTTTTTTTTCTCCTCACTTTTTTTCTTGGTCCTTCTTTCCTGGCCAGTTGACCGGTCAAAGGCCGGCCACTGTTTGATGTCTTTCCTCCCTTTTCCCTTTTTTTTTTTTCTTCTTGGTAAAGTCTTGAATTGGGTCCCCCTCTTTTTCCCCCCCTCCCCCTCCCCCCCCTTTGACTCTTTTTTTCTGCCGTCTGTTTTTTTGGATGGTCGGAGTGGAAGTAGAGTCCGTCTTTTTCTCCCCCGTCTCCTTTGCCCCCCCCCCCCCCCCTTCTTGATTGCCCCTCATTGATTTTTCTTCCCCCTTTCAACGTGTCCCCCCCCTTTCTGCCTCTTCCCACCGCCGGTGAACATCACGCCTTTTACCGACCACATCTCCTTTTCTCCTCGTGCGTTTGATTCTCTTATCGCTTTTCCTGCTCTTTTTTGTGGAAGGCAGCTGAGGGAATGGTTTTCAGAGAGGTTCTCCAGCACCCTCATGTCCTTTTTCGTATTTTGGTTTCAGACACGGTCCCCTTTTTTTTTCTTGTCCCTCCCCTTCTTCCCGGAATTCCCCCCACCCCTGTTTTCCCAAGAGCCTCAGATGTGACGCAGGCCCTCTTTTCTGCCCCCTACGCGGATCCTTTCTTTTTTTTTTCCTTTAGACCCCCCTTCGGACCTTCGGTTTTTTGACCCCTTTTGCGCGTTGTTGAGGGACTCTTTGCGGGTTCACTTGATGACCACACGACACTCTTTTTTCGTTTTTGGCGTCCTCCCGTCTGGTCACCAAGGTTGTTGGCCATGTCCTTTTGTCTTTTTTTTCCTTCTTGTCCTCCCCCTTTACCCCTGTGCTTTGCCTTGTTGTCAAACGCTTATGAACGGGACTCTGAGTTTTTTCCCCCCTAGGAGCACCCTGGTGCTTTCCCTGGGAGCCGTTTTTCCCCTTTATTCCTTGTCTTCCTTTTCTTTTCTCATGGCAGGTCTTTTTTGGCGCGAGGTTCCCAGAGTGACCCTTATTGCATTCCTTTCTTTGACATTCTTCCTTCAAACCAACCCTCCTGTCAGTCGTCTCGGCCATTTTTGCACCTTCGGCCTCCCCCCCCTTTTTGCTCGTTCTTCATGCTGTTTTTTTTCAATCTTGATGTTTTTTTTGGCGAAAATTGTTTTCTGGGCGGGTATCTTCCCTCTTTCCCCCCCTTCACGTCCGAACCAAAGGTGTTCCCTGTTTCCCCTTTGCGCTCCCCACCCCTTCCTTCTTCTGTGGCCCCCCGTGATTTGAAGTAAAAAAGGGTGTCTCCCGCGGGTGTAGTCGCTCTGCTTCCCTTCCCTTTCTTTTCCTTCCATCTATCCCGGTTTCCCCCCCGTCTTTCTAGCCGTTTTCCCTTTGTTTGGTAATTTCTTTTTTCTACTAAACTTAGGTTGCGCAGCCAGTAAGTCCTGCCTTTTTTCCCTTTTTCTCCCCCCACACGCCCCCCTGTTCGAAACTGGTTGATGGCTTTTTCTGTTAGTCCCCCCCGCGCGGGTTTTTTTTTTTTTTTTCCATCGGTGTACGTCTGAGTTCAGCGGCTTGAGGAAGTATTACCGCCCCCTGGATGTCACTCCCCCCACTTTTTGGACCTTCTTCCCGTTTTTTTAGCAGGCCCCCGGGCGCAAGTCTTTCTTCCTTCGTATCTGCGACCTCCAAATCCCCCCCCCCTGCCCCCCTATCGCTTGTTTGGGCCCTTCCTTTTTCCCGAGCGGAGGTCGGGAAGTCCCTGACCCATCAAACAGCTTGCTTCTGGTGAATCCCCTGCTCCCCCCCCCATGGTTTTACTCTTACGGGAGGCTCCTCCCCGGAGGGCCTCTTTTTAGCTTCCCTCTTCATCTTTTTCGCCCCTTTTTACTTATCGTTGGAGCTAGGATAATGTTCTTTGAGACGGTCTTTCTTTTTTTTTGTTTCGACTGTTCCGGGGCCCTCCCCTTCCCCCCGTTTTTGCACTTTGTTTCTCGTCCCCAAGCAGTTCTTGCATCGATTTTCTTTTTAGAAGTTTTTTTGACCATTTGCTTTTGATCAGCCCCCGGGCCGTTACCCCCGAACTCCCCTTCTGACGTTGTTCTCTTTCGTACTTTTTGACAATAGGAGGTGACCTTAGTAGCCGTGTACCAACTCTGGATGTCTTAGCTTTAGACTCTCTCGTTCCTTCTGATTTTCCGGTACTTTGCCGTCGCAATCGTTTGCGTCCAAACCTTTGACTCCTTTCCCTGCAGGCCAGGAATATATCTCTTTTTCTCCCCCCCGTTGCTTGACCCTGGAGCTTTATTCCTGGTGCGAGACCGGATTTTTTGCTGGCGGGCTTTTATCAAAAACCCTCTCCACGGTCAACCACTCCCCCTTCCTTTCAATTTCACGTCCGGACGATAGTAGGGGTCAGCCTCAGGCTTTCCCCCCCCTTCTCTTCCTGGTCCCCTTTTTTGGTTTCAGTACTCCCTGAACAACTCCCAGGTTTTGCCCGTTTTTTTTTTCGTATTGTTAGGCTGATCTTACACGAGATGTTTGCCCCATAACCCGTCCAACTCTTCCCCCGCTTTTTTTTCTAACGGAATGCGTTCGTCGACTTCCAACCCGAGCCGCGTTTTCTTCCTCCCGAACATCCTTTATTTCGTTACGGTGTAAACCGCACCCCTTTTCGTTTTTCTTTCCCCCTCCCCTGCCCCTCCACGAGAAGTCGAGGGAGAGGTGGGCGCACTCATCCCCTTTTCCCTTTTTTTTTTACGTATAAAGGACCCTTGAAGCCGGGTTGCACAGTTTTCTCATACCTTTACCAGTTGAGAACTGGGTGAGCTGATCCCCAAGTTCCCCCTCGCCCAGAAGGACCTTATTCTTTGCGTTTGTCCACCTTTTCCAGCAAGTCACGGCTGGGATTCTCTTTCGACTTTGAGACCCCACAATTTATCAGGAGTTTTTGCGGGGGGGATTTTTTCTTTCCTATAGAGTTATGTGGGTTTTTTGCGGCCTGGGTCAGACACCCGCGAAAGGCCTTGGATTTTCCCCTGTGGGGTTGCAATCCCGCCTTTTTTGCTTCCCGATCCCTTCCCCCCCTGCTAGGCCCCGTAATCCTACGATCAAGCTAATCAGAGCAGGCACCTTCACCCCCCCCCCACCCCCCCGTTCGACCCGGTACTTTGTGTCCCTCTGGTCTGATCACTATGGAATTTCCGGGGTCTGGACCCAGCAACCTCACTGTGTTTCAAACCCCTGTACATTTGTTTTCTCACGGCTGAAGGCTCTTTTTTTTAGTTGGGTCTTGTGAGCCGCCGGTAACCCTACACGCGTAAGAGTTTTGCTCTCTTCCTTTCCCCTCCCCCCCCTTGTGGCTTCTTAACCTTTTTGGCCCAAGGTCTGCCCCCGTTTTTTTGCCTCCCTGCCCGGACCCTTTTTCTCCCGTTGCGGGTCCCCCTTTCTCCTCTTTCTTCCTCGCGCTTCCCGCCCCCGGGCACCCCTCCAAACTTTGCTCCCCAACGTCTTCCCTGACCGCCAGCAAGCACCCATAACTTTTTGAGCCTGCTCCTCGACGCCCCCCCGAGTTTGGAAGATTCCCCCCCTGTTGAGGGATACCTTTTTGACCCCTTTCCCCCCCCTTGGTCAGCAGGTATGGGCCTTTCCAGGTTCGGGTACCTTCGGGCGACTTTCCGACATGATGAAGCCCTTGGCGACTGTGCAACAGACTCCTTTTTTTCTTCCTCGCAAGGGTCAATAGTTCCATTCTCCCAGGTTGTCCTTTTTCTCCGGTTCCCTTTTCCCTTTTCCCTCCCTACCCTTCGGGACAAATCCTCCTTTCTCGTGCTTTTCACTCTCACCCCCTTTTTTTTTTTTCCCAGTTTTGCCCGGGTTCCGTTCTTTTTCTCCTACTGGGACCTTTTATATGGGCCCCCCCCGTAGTACAGCCCGCCCCCTTTTTTCCTAGTTTCGACCAAGGACAGTCAGCCCTCTACCCCCGAGCTGCGGTGATGGGGCCTTTTTCACCTACATTTTCACTTCCCTTAACGTAAAACTAATCCTCCCAGCGAAAACTTCACCGACGTTTCCTTTACCATCGTCTTCGGGCTTTCTTGAGGATAAAAGCCCCCCCCCCTTCTTTTCCTTTTTGTTCTTTTTTCGTCGTTCCTGAGAAGGTGCGGTGGGCACATTGTTTCCTCTTCTTCCCCAGGAACTTGGACAAGGTAACCCTCCGTTTCAGGCCCCCCCCCGCCCCTTTTTCTCTTAGCCCCGGTGACCGTGGTTAGCCCATTTTTCCCTTTTTTTCCCCTCAGTGTCTGGAAGGTCCCCGAATGGGGCGGTGCGTAGGATTCTTTCCCTTCCCCAGGCACGTCAACATTCACCCCTCTTCCGATTCTTTTCAGGACCTTTTCTTTTCGGTTCCATGGGACCCCGGCGGTGGACGAGCAGGTTTCCTCGTTTTCGTGGACTTTTTTTTTCGACCTCCCCCCCCAAGTTTTCCCCTTGGGACCCTTCCCCTTTTGTTGTTTCCTGGGAGGATTTTTGGTGAATATACGTCCGGGACCATCCTTGCTGCTCGCTAGCCGGTTGAGTTTTTTAATTGCCCCCCCTGATTTCCTTTTCTTTTTCTTGACCTTTTTTTTGGGTTCTGACGGCTCTTTTAATCACCGTGTTGCCCTTCGGTGACCTGGTTTCTCCCCGGGGATTTTTCCCACCCCAGGGCACCAATTTTGTGTTTCTAGCTTTTTTTCCTTTCCCCCGATCTTTCCTTTTTGGGCCATTCATATTCAGTGAATGTTTTCCTTGCAGTGCACTCGGCGGGTTCCTTCGAGGCCCTTTGTAGACTTTTTTCCCCTTGGTCTCCTCCGTCCTTTGATTCCCCTTTTATTTTCTTTCACGTTGATTTCGACTTCCGGATATACTCTTTTGCGCGGCGTCCTCCTGTTTTTTTTCCTTTCTGCTGCCCTGCGGGGAGCCTGTCCCGACGTTGTGTTCTTCCTACGGCTTTCCTTTTTTGGGCCCTTCCCCCCCCTGGACAACCCCTTTGAGGTTAAAATGAAGACGTAGCTCCAGTCTTTTTGGGCACGGTTTCCTCGGGTCACCCTTCCATTTTTGGCTCCTTTGCAATTTTTTTTCAGAAATCTTCTTCTCCTCCTGCATGGTCTGACCGCGCACGGCCTTTTCAGGTCCGAGGCGTCCTCGCATCCATTTTTTTGACCTGTTGGAGTCCCAAGCCCGGAACAAACTAGCTATTTTGTGGGGAGAGGAAGAGGAATCTTTTACTTCTTTTTCGGGTTTTTTCCCTTTGTTTTGTTTGTCTTTTCTTCTTTTTCTTTCCTCCTTTCCCCCCCTTTTTTTTTTGTTTCCATGTGCCCCCCCCTCCCCTGGCGCCGTGAAGTTCCCCCGAGGAACGGGGACTTGCGCGGCCCGGTGTTGGGTCTGTTTTTGACTTTTTTCACAGGGTTTTCCTGAGACCGGTTCACTATCTTGCTCTCCTCTCCCCCCCCCTTTTCTTCTTGCCCCCTTTTTACAGTTCATCTTTCTCTGAGGGATTTAAGGTAACCCCCTGTTTCCGGCGACGGGGGTTCCCCCCCTTTCCCCCCCCCGGCATTGTCAGGTTTTTTCCTCCTATTTTTTTTTTCTTCGTTTCCCGTTCCCCCCGGTGGTCCCGGGGTGGGAGGAAAGAAACCCTCCCCCCTAAGGTCGCTCGGCTTTTTCCCCTGCGTGCCAACTTTTTTTGGCGTCGGGCGAATTGTTCCCCGGTCCCCCCTTTTCACCTTCTTTCTTTTCTCTTTCATTGGAGGCCAACTCCTAGGACTCCACGATCGTGGTACTTCCCGGGCGTCCTAGTTCTCCCCTTTTTGAACTAGTGGTCTTTCAGGCAGCAATTTTGAACCCCGATCGGCCCGAGTGCTCCAGCTTTTTCCTCACATTTCACCCCGATGAACACACTAGACGACGGGTATATCCCCCTCCCCCCTTTCTTGCTTTTTTTGGTCCAGGTACCTTTCCCCCCCCCTTTTCAACTTCCGGGACCTCCGTACAGAGGGTCATCTTTTCCGGTCCTGTCTCCTCTGCCATCCGCCCACGTTCCAGTGAAGCTCCTTTTTTCGTCTTCATTTTTCGGAGACGTTTATCTGGTTCAGTTTCCCCATTCTCACCTCCTTTAGGACCACCCCCAACTCGTTTCGTCAGTGTTGTAGCCGCGAAAATTTTTTTTTTTTTCCCCCCGCTCTTTTTCGGTTGCCCCATTCCGAGTCGAAACCAGCAACAGCCGAGTCTCCGATTCCCCCCCTTTTTCTTTTGATTTCGGATGCTCCCTCTTTTTATTTTCTCCTCTTTTGGACTCGTGCCGTCCCTTGGAATTGGTCCCAGCGAGTCCCTAACGCACCGCCCTGGACTTTCGTCCTTTATTTTTTTTGTTACCCACCCCCACTTTTCCTTTGCGTTTTCTTTCCGTCCTCACTAAGTTTTTAACGCACCCTGTTTGCGTCCTTTCCTCCTCCCGGCAACCTCCCGTTTTCTCCCCTCCCGTTTTTCCTTTCCCTGACTTTTTTTTTGAGCCCAAGTCAACGATGTCCATCACGCGTGCTGTGAAGTTTTTTCGTTTTCTTCCCGTTTTATTTCTTTTTCAACCTTTTTTCTTATCCTTCCCCCCCTCGTTTTGAAGGTTAAGATTTGGCGGACTGTCCTTGTCGCTTGAACGCTGTCCTGGCTTCTTTTTTGCTTGGCCTTAAGACCCGCCGTGTCCATTTTTTTTAGGAAAAGTCCCTTTTTCCCTTTCAACTTTTCCTCTTAATTTTTTTTTGACCAATGGGGACGAGGACTTTACAGGGAGGGTTGAATTCGCGCCTTTGCGTACCCTTTCCCCTGCCCTTTTTTCTGCGTAACGAATTTTCCCTTTTCCTCTCATTCTCTTCCCCCTCAGAACTTTATTTTTTTTTTTTCTTTTTCGGCTGCGCCGAGGGAGTACGGCGTTTCGAGCAGATAGCCCCCCCCCTGACCTGCTCCTGGTAGTATCCCCCCTTTTTTTCTCTGTCGAGGGATCGGCCCATGGCCTTAGGCGTACGGGGGTTCTCTGTTTAGGTTTTTTTCCTGTCTTTTTTTTTTTTTCTTTTGTCGGCGTAATTCGTTGCGGCGTTGGCGCCCCTGGACCGGGGCGGGTTCTTCTCTTGAGACTGCGAGGGCTGTTAAGTGTGTCCCTTTTCTTTCTGCAGGGCGTCATGGTACACCAGTCTTTGGAAGGACACCTTTTTTTTCCTTTTTTTGCCGCATGACGCCCAGATAGTACCCTGCCTTTTTTTCCCGTTTCCTCCCACTCACAAATTCCGTTGTGAACAGATTTTGTACAGGGTCTTCCTTCGTGTTGAGGTGGTCCGACGCCCCCCCCCTTTGTTTTTTTTTTTTTAAGTGACTCCTTTGCAGCCCCCTCTTCTTTCAACACAAAACCCCACAAAACAAAAAACAAACTCCCCCATCTCGCACTGGGTTCTTCTGGGAGGCTGCATGGGATCGCCTTCGATGGATTCGGGGCTTACCCTTCCATTCTTCCGGTCGGTTGTGGAGAGTTATTCGTGCTTCTCCAACTCCCCCTTTTTTGGAGCCCCCTTTCCCCCCCCCCCGGCCATGTCCCGAGGTGTCTCCAGACACCTCCTCCCCCTTTGGGGTCCGACTTTCGTTGAGTATATCTCAGTCTTGCCTCCGTTATCGATTCTTCGGGTCAGGACTCCTTCCAGGAGTCTTCTATTTCCTTGCACTACCTTTTTTGTCATCCCCATCTTTTTTTTTCACGCTCCCCCCCCCCCCATGGCGAACGGGTAACCCGAGGACCCTGCGTTTTTTCCTGCACCGTGCGACTTTTATTTGTTCCTTGCCGTCGTTTATGATTCCTGCAGAGCAATGCCCTCGCCGTTCCCTTTCGGTGGGTTCTCCTTTTTGCATTGCCGCCGCGCACTCCGTGTTCTTCCGTTCCCAAGTACTTTTCGATGTTCCTTTTCATCAGGCAAAGCCGTGCTTTCCGGGTTTTCGGGTAATCACTGCTTTCTCCAAACCGCTTTTCCGTTTTGTTATCGTGTTCTGAGTTTCGTGGATTGCCCCTTTTCTTCGTCTTTTCCCGCCCCGGCTGGAACGAACCACGACCCCCCCTTGCGACCTTTAGTTTGTCTTCGCCATTCTTCCCATCTGCGTGGACCCAGGGTTCAACCTAAGTGTTGAACACATCTGTATTTCTTTTACGTCGGACTCCCCCCCAGTCCTTGCTTTTAGTGATCGTCTTGGACGTTTGGCCCCTTTCCCGCTGTTTTTGTCCTCCACCCCTCCTTCTAGGACTTGCGCAATTCCCAGGATATCTCTTTTTCTTCCTCCTGGTTTTTTGGGGGAGACGTAGGTTTGTTTCATTGAAGGGTCGGGAGACGGAGTCCTTTTTTCCCCCCAGTTCTAGGAACCGGTTACTTCCGAGCTGAACCCCGAAAGGCGGGGGCCCATGTCTCCCACGGTCCATTCCCACCTACACGTAAATCTTCCCTCTTTCCCGGCTACTTCATGTTCCCACCGGCCGCTTTTTTGTAATCCAGGGATTTAAACGGCTCTTTCTCGGGGTTTTCGTGGCGGACGTTGGGCCTGCTAGACCTTTTTGGTTTTTACCATCCCCGAATTCCTTTTCCGTGTCTTCGGCCTGGTGTTCGAGAGCGATTCTTTAACCCCCCGAGGCAGCGTTGATTCGCCCCGACCGCCACATCCCAGACGAACCCGACACGGGGAGTGAGTTGCTCCTTCACACTCTCGCAGCCACCGAGCCGAAAGTGAAGGCGTTTGATGTATCCGGTAGAGAATATAATACCCCTTTACTTTCCCCCCGCTTTATTACCGCCAAGGCCCGCGCCGTTACTCCGAAAAGCTTTATCCTTCTTGGGACCCCGTTCGAACGGGGGAGTTCGACTCTCATCGCACAAAAGGATGCTCCTGCAAAGAGTTCTGGCGGGCCCGAAAACATTACCCTCCCTTCAGTCCAGATATAAGTTCTTCTTCCGTCGTCCCGCAGCCACAATTCGCCGGACTCGGAAGGGGGTTTCCTTTCCTATTTCCCTTCTCTAGGTCCGAAACGTTAGTGCGGGCCTTTGTACCTTTTACCGAAGACGAATTCCCTTTGGAGGGGCCCTCCCCAAACGGCCCACGTATGTGTCCCGATTTTTTCCCCGTGATCCTTCTACGCTTCCTTCCCCTTTCCTGCCCTTAGGATTTCATCGTACTCTTTCCGAGGCAGGGGAAACGGCCCCACTCCTTTTACCCCCAGTCGACTGGTATCCTCCCAACTTGGGGTGCGTCTTACCTTTCTTCCCTCGAGCTTTCGGGACACATACGCGCGTAAGGTACATTTCCCGGGGGGTTTGGAGAAACCCCCCCCCCTTTCCCCGTCTTGCTCGACGGCATCCTTACCCCACATCGTTCTCTTTGTTGTTTCCCCGGCTGTTTTTCTTTTCCGTCAGTTTGGTCCCTTGAGAACCCCTTCGTTCCCCGTTACCGTAAAGGCGTCTGTAAATCCTTTTTTTTTCCCCGCCGCGGCGACCAAACCCACCTTGTTTCTTCCGTGGGTGGACCCACGACCTCGCCTTTCTGCTTTCTTGGGCCCGGACGATTCGGGGCACATGTACTCCCGCTGTCACACCTTCTTCTTCTCCCCTCCCGGGGAACATGGGCCAACCCCCTCTCCGTTCCAAGATTAATGCCGCCCCCGATCCCCTTGGTCCACAAGCCGATTTCCAAAAGTCTTTCGATTCCCTGGCCGAGTCCCCCGAACTTTTTTTTGACTCCGGGTTTTTTTTTTCTCCAGGGAAAAGGTCCCTTTCTTCTTTTCTCTTTGCACTCCCTTTCCCTGGTGGGTAATCCCGCCGAAGCCCCTTTTGCCTTTGTCGCTTTGGGGCAAGAATTTTCTTTGAAAGTCCTCGTGGCAACTCCCCTTTTCCCTTGAGTTCCCCAAACGTGTAATAAGATTGACTTCTCCCTGGTTTTCCCCATCCGGTGGGGACATTCATTTACACCGTCCCAGTTACAACAAGCGGCACCTTTTTTTTTCCCCCTTGTTTCTATTTTCTCCTACTTGGACACGGCTTTATTTTTCTGAAAGGCACCACCAGTTCACCTTCCCCCCCCCCCCAGACCCCCTGTGGACAGCGCTTTCGCTCACCCTTCGCCCGCCCTCCTACCCCACGACGTTAGCTGTTTTCTTTTTGGCCTCCAAGGGTGCTCCCTGTTCGAGTCCCCCCTGTACTCTCCCCTTAAAACCAGGCGGTCTCCCGCAAACCCCATTTCGTTTCTTCTTTGCTCCCCCCGCGGTGAAAAGCTTTTTTTTCTGAATCCCCCCTTTTTCGTAGTTTCTTTGCCCTTTTGCAAACAGGTTGGTTAAAGGATTTTCCTGTCCTTTTTCTTCGCCAGGTCCCCGACTCGGTTCCCCAATTACGAAGCCTAATTCAAACGGTTGGTGAGGTTGGTGACTTCTTGTTTGACCCTTTCCTGTCCTTCCCTGATTGACTTCTAGCATGAGATAGACTTCTGATAATATCCCGTTTTTCCCCTCAAACCCCTCGGCGATTTTAGGGGACTTTTCCATTAGATGTCCCCAAGGTTATGATTTTCAATGTCCATTAGGCGGGTGCCTGATCGTCAGGTTGGCGCCCCCCCGTTTTTTCCCCCCTCGCGAAAGCCCCACGGGAATTGGCGAAAGCACTTTTTATTACTCTTGCGTTGGATTCTTCGGTCATCTTCTTTCCCTACAAGCTTCTAGGCATAGCCCCGGATCTGTGCGTGCGGTCTTATTTTACCGAACCACTTTTTTTTCTCGATTGACTGAGACCGACGTTCTTAGGAGCTCGGTCATTCCAAAGTGTTGGCTTTCCATTTTTTCCCTGAAAAGATGACCCACTTTGCAAGTGGGGCTTACGGCAAACCTTTCGAAGATCTTTTTGCCTTTCATGTATTTTTTTCCTTTCACTCCGTTTCCGGATAGGTCAATTGCTGGCCTCTTGGCACACCGTCGTCGCCGTTTTTTTCGACTAGAATCGTATGTCCCCGTCGCCCTTTTCCTTTCTTTTTTTGAAGAATAACTGGATTCTCTCGGTGCTCTTTCGAGTACGGGCCGGTGTCTTGTACGATGTTGGCCATTCAGTTTGTCCCCTCCTCTGGATAAGCGACTCTTTTGCTGGGCGTTTGGGCCACCCCCCGGTTCCCAACGCCTGCTTTTTTTTCGCCCCCTCCCCGGTTTATGGAGTTTGCAAAAAACGGGAATTTGTCACCCCTCCTTCCCCAAGTTTGCCCTTCATTTTTTCCACCTTTATCGGTTTTCTTTTCCTTTTGGCCTTTGATGGAACGTTTGGTTTTCGGTTCGATCTTTCCCGGTGATAGTAAGGTGCCTTGACAGTTTATTCCCACCAACGGACCGCATAGTTCGACGGAACTTTGCGATCTTGTCCCCTCCCTCCCCCCCCCCTCTTTGTTTCCTTGGTGGTGGGATTCTTTCCTCCTCCTCCGTTTTTTTGTTTTTCCCCGAGTCCCCCCAATGTGCAACCGTCCTTTGCGTGGACGTTAAGTGCCGGGGACGTTCTTTTTTTTTCGGGGTGGGCTTCTTCCCTTCCCCCCTCCTGGGAGTTTTAATCCCAGTTCCGGTGCACCCGGACGTTTCGATCCCCCGTTCTACCGGTCAGGCGTTGTCTCGGTCAGCCCATTCTTTTTTATTTGCTTCCCCCCTCTTCCGGCGCTTGTGGACACCGGCCCCTGGTTTTTTTCACTTTTTTCATGAATTTTTCGGGAGCTTACTTCTTAAGGTTTAGTTTTTACCCCGGGTCCCCCTTCCCTGCAACACAAGCAGTCGCTCCACTGCGGGGTTTGCCCTCCCGTTTTTTTTTTTTTTAATGGTGGTCTGGCACGTCAAACTGCCCCCCCTTGGATTTGCTCGGAGCCTTATCCGGGAGTTCACCATCGAGGCTGCGATTCTTTGATTCCCGTGCTTCTAGTTCCTCCCATTCCGTAGACAGACCCCCGGTGTTTTTTTTTGCTGCACCCGCTCCCCTCTTTTGCAATGTCCCCTGTACAGACCAACATTGCACCGGGAAACGCGATCTCGACGGTGTCTCGCCCCCACGGTCACTTCATTTTTTTGACACACCTGCCACCAGGCCTGGACCTCTTTTTATGACCCGAGCCGTGCAGCTTGGGTCTTAGGTTCTAGGTCCAGTTTCCCGCCAGCCGGGGGACCCCCCCCTGCACCTCCACCCCAAGGCTCTCGCTGTCTCGAAGCTTCTTTTGTCTGTAAGTAGAGTTTCCGTTTATCTCCGTCGGTTCCACAAACCCATCGGCTGTTTTCCCCACATTTTTGCTTTTTCTCCTTCGAACCTGGGCGACACCATTACGCCCCTCCGTTTTTTTTCCCATTTAAGTCGCGGACCCGAAACCATTCATGTGGTCCCCGATCGCCTCCGTTTTTTTTTTGCGTTTGCGTCTCTGATTTTCCTCTTTTTACGCTCGTGGGACCTCTGCCCGCGGCTTTGGTCACAGCGGATGCGACAATTTACCCAACAGCCTGCTGTTCTCAGTCCCATCTTTCTTTTTCCCCGGTGCGGTTGACCTTTGCGAGGCCCTTACTGGCCCCCATTGGCACGTCACCTTTTTTTGCCCAACTTCGGGCATTCCCGACCGCCACGACCCTTCGCCACTGACGTTTTGATCGCGGAGTTTCCCTCCGATGTCGGTATCCCTTCGAGGGGGTGGATCCTTAGTTTTTTATTGAGTCCCCCGGGGCTGAATTGTCCCCCTTCCGCCCTCCAACTCGTTGATTAGTCTGTTGCCTTGTTTTTTTTTTCCCCGTTTTGGTCCCCCTTTCCGGCCAATTTTTTCGGCCCGGGGCATTGTTTTTTTTCCCTTTAATCCTGGGTAGTCGGGGTACGACCGTTTGTTTTGGTTTTTTGAACGCGTAGTAGGAGAAATGGAATCTTTATGTCCCCTAGGGTCTTGATTTAGCGGAAGTTTTGATTTTCCCCTTTTCCATGCTTTTGTCAAGGTCCCCCTTTTCATTGTAGCTGGATCCTCTCTTGCCCATTGGCCGTCCGCAAGCATTGTCGGGCGGCGCCTTGACGGGAGTTCTCACTCATTCATTGACCTTCCCTCCCCCCCGGGTAGCTGATCAACCCTTTATGTCTTCTTTTTTCTTTGGGGAAATTCGGCGAACTTCTTGTTGGATCGCACCTTCTTTTGGAGGCCCCTTTGCTTTCGGCTTTAATAGTTGTGCTGGTCCCCTGATCCCATTTTTGACCGGCGGTAGGAGGCGCTCTCCCCTTCGGGCTTTTCGCGGCCCAGCTGTTGTGGCCCAGGTCCCCTTTTGCGCCTCCGGGGTCCAAACTTAGAGTGCTTTTTTTAAGACCCCCTTTGTCTTGGGCTTCTCCTGATTCGTACCCTTTTACGGTTTTCCATCGCTCCCTTGGTGACACACGCGAGTAAGTTTCACGATGTTTTGCAGTCGTCTTGGGCCAACCTTTATCGCCAAAGCCCTTCTTGATGCCTTTTGACCCTCTTTCTCCACTTTTCTGATTTTTATGATGGCAAGAGACGTGGGCTCGCTGCTGGTTGGATTTGATTTTCTTTTTCAAGTCGGGCTCTGGACGTGACTGAAGGCCGTTCGGGGCTGAACGACCCCACTGTTTCTTTTTTTAATTCCCTTAGATGGTGCTGACCCCGGATGCCCGGTAGTCTTGACTCAGCGACGGAACTTTTCTCCCCGTCCCTTTGCCATCTTTGTGGGTTTTGAAGATTTTTCCGGAGAAGTCTGCTTTATTTGCCCCCCTACCCCCCTCGGTCCTCCATCTCGTATCCAACCTTTTCGAAAGGTTCCCCCTAGTTTTTTACCCTTGAGGCGTCTTCGGTCCTGCTTGACCTCGTGTCCCGTAGGTGATTATCTTCTAGTTTTTTTCGGTCCCCTTTCTCTAGTCTTTTGCGGATTTTTGTATCCCTTCTTTTAGCCCCTACCTTCAATGTACTTTGTTCAGGGCATCTACCGAGTTTCTGTGGAGGAAATCAGACCCTACCTTTTTCCTCCCTCCTCTTTCTCTTTTAGGTATGAAAATGCTTAGGCCCGCCTTTTCTCCAATCCTTCCGCCCCCACGCAACCCCCTACCCCCCCCACCTTTGTCCTTCTAGTAACTCCCCCGATTTCCCCCCCCCCTTTGAATTATAAGGTTGAAGCACCAATGTTTTCCTTTTCTTATCCCCCCTCTTCCCCGGCCTGATTCGGTGTGTTGTCCCCCTTGACAGGTTGACGTTCCTCCCTTCTTTTTTTTCTCTCCCCGTGACCCTTTCGTCGGGTCCAAAACCCTCCTTGAGCAGCCCCTTG
>Ga0179593_1572181_pt1 | contig 17844 bp, 26 predicted proteins | sample CZODoug2_1_08_16_FD_185931 | JGI IMG/M metagenome (GOLD analysis project Ga0179593, IMG submission 185931) | Vadose zone soil fungal communities from Angelo Coast Range Reserve, California, USA - CZODoug2_1_08_16fungal (PacBio error correction) | ecosystem: Environmental > Terrestrial > Soil >... | reverse complement strand
AATCTTTCTTTTTCCTGTGGTAAAAGTGGCCTTGGTCAAGAAGTGAGGGCCTCCTCCTTCTTTGCTTCCCTCCGTCCCACGCCCCTTTAGGATCAAGTTGTTGTATTCTCTTCCGGTTTTCTGCCCGATGGTGTACCACGATATCTTGGTTTTTCCGGTGGCACCAGTTATCTGACCTTTTCCGTCGCACTTTTTCCAAACTCCCTTCTCACGATAGTCCCGGAAACCTTTCCAGTGCTGGCGGCCAAGTTCCCCCCAGCCTCCCTATTCCTCTTCCCTTCCTTTCTGCTTTGCGCGTAAAGGGACCAGTCCCCCTGTTTTTTTTTCTTTTCGATGCGCCCATTCCCAGAGGCACGGCTTCCCCTTTTTCTTTCCGAATTTTTTCCACCCCACCCCTTCCTCGTGCCTCTCCGGGCTTTTTCAAGACTCTTCTTCGCGGGCCCATGCGCGTGTTTTACGAAAGCGTAACCGCAACGATCTTGTTTTTTGTTCTCCTCGTTCAGGTGCGGCCTCCCCCTTTTTTTTCCCTGTGTTCCTAACTCGGACTTTTCCCTTCTTGCAGCCGGCGGGATCCCCTCCCCCTTGCTCCGCCGCCGATTGCAGTGGCATTCACTTTTTTTTTCCTTGAAGTTAACTCACCAAGTCCCCCCCTTTTCCCCATTGTTGTTAAATACGACTTTCCCTCCCTCTTTTATCTCCCTTTCGTCGTTCCCGTTTTTTCTTCCCCACAGGGGCGAGACAGCTTGATTTTTTTCCCCCGGGCTCCAAACACCCTTCTTGACGTTACACCATAATACGCGGGATTGCCCTTTTAAAGACGTTGAAATCCCCCCATTTTTTTTTTCTAAGCGCGTCCCCCCCGTTTCACCGTTTCGTTTTCTTTCCCCACGGTACCCTTACTTTTTTGGCGATCGTCCCCCCACTTTTTCCTTTCCCCCGGACCTGGTGGCACCTCCTTTTTTTAGTTCCGTGATAACAGACGTTTCCCCCGGCGAAGGTAACGCTTTCCCCTTTTCCTTCCTCTGACGTTTCCGGCGACCTTTCTCTTTCCCCCCCCCCCTTGCATTCTAGCCAATTCGTTTCCTCTCCGGTGCACGGGTATGGATAAATTTCCTTATTCTCGATGGCGCCTGCCACCCCTTTTTTTTTATTGTACCGTCTCTGTCCAATCCCCAAGCATTTGATACCAGGGCAACCCATTAAACTTGATTGTGGAACATGGCTCCGTTAGCCGTCCCTTTTTTTTTCCCTTCTTCTTTTGTTGACAAGTTCCCCGGACCCTCTTTCCTTCTTCCGGTTGACGGGAGCCTCACCTTAAAAGCGCTTGGGAATTTTGGCTCCAACCGGGGCCCCCCTTCTCTCTCCTCCCCTTGCCAGAAGAGAAATCCTTTTCTTTCTTTTCTTCAATTGACGTGCTAGGGATCCTTCTTTCTGTAGTTGTTGTGACTCACGACCTTGCTTTTCTTTTTTTTTTAGCGGCCTTTTTCCCCCCCGCTTTTCTTCCCTCCCCCCTTCTCAGTTGTTGGGTATTTTAGCGGAGCATAGACCGGATGATTGCCTTACCTGCACTGTGCAACACCCCTTTTTTCAAGTTCCCTCTTCGTAGTCTTCGCGTGTCCCTTTTTTGATTTCCGAGCCAAGTCCTTTTTTTCCTGAATAATGGGAAAGAGTCCCCCCTTGGTGTATCTATATCTTTTCTTTTTTTTAAAAACCCCCCCCCCCTTCCCCCCCCCCCCCCCCCTTCCGATTTCGGCGACCCGTAAGAACCTTCCCCCCAACACCGGCCGGTCACCCTCTTCTTTTCCCTTTTCCGACCCCGCCAACCATGGGTTTTTCTTCCTTTTTTTTTTTTTTCTCCTGAATACCCCCCTGGTGGAATAATCAGGTATTCTTTTTTATCATCATCCCCAACAAACGTTTCTTCCAGCCTCTTTTTCCAGCCCCCTGAGACGGACACTCCCGAGCTTTCAACCTAGGTACGTTGCTTCCCCCAAACTACCCAGGGGGAGAATGGTCCCTTTCCTTCAAAGAAACCGTCAATTGAACGCCATGTCTCCCAGTTTTCCTGCGCTTCGTCTTTGGGCCCCGTTTTCTTCCTTCAAAAATTTAGTGTACCCATGCCTTTTACTTCCTTCCCCCTTCTGGTTACTTTGAACCTTGTCAGAACCCCCCCCCCCGTTCCCTCCTTTCAACTTCTGCCTTGACGGCGACCCTGTCTCTTTGGCCCCCCGTCCCCAATGGTGAGGTGTCTCCCTTCCCCCTTTTGTTTCCTGGCGTTACCGGGAGGCTTTTCACCTCTTAAGCGCCCAACCCTGATTCCCCCTCCCCCTCTGCCTCTGTAGAATAAAACGTTCACCTTTTTCCCTTTCTTACCGATTGGCGCCGAGGCCGGTTCCTCCTCGGCCTCTTTGACCCTTTCCAAATCGGCTTGTGCCCAGGGCGACCGTTGCCTTCCCATCAGAGCTTGCGGAACCTCGCCTCACCTTTTCTTCACGTATTTCAACTTTGCCCCCCAGAACAATTTTTCTCAGTAATACAAGGTTTTGTAAACGGCGACGCTTTTTTCTTTTTTTTTTTCTATTCGCTTCCACTTTCTCCCTCCCGCCCCGATGTCCCCCCTTTTTCCCAAAATTGGTGGAAATACCTTCAGACCCCTTTTCTTTTCAGCATTCCCCTCCTTTTTCCTGGCTCGGCCCAGGTGCCCCCCCTTTTCTTTTTTCAGCGCACGACGGCAGCATGAATTTTTCCTTTGTTAACAACAATTTCTCCTTTTTTTGAGTTTTTCCTTTTTCAACCCATTAACTTTCCCGAACTTCCTTCCCCTTTTTTGCATGTCTGTTCGCAAAATTGTGTGAAATCCCTCCCCCGAACTTGTCGATATTACCAAATTAAGCCCTTACCAAAACTGGCGCCGGCCACTCCTACCACCTGCGTTTCCCCCCACGCTCAGGGCTTACGGGGCGTGGTAGTAACCACCCCCACCTTCTGGGCCCGGCGACCCGAAGTCCGGTTCTTTCGGAAGCAATCGCCTTGAGTTTTCAATTTTTCTTTACCCCCCGATCTCCTTTTCTCCTTTCACCGTCAGGTCCTTCCCCTTCCCCACATATCAAGGGCACCCCCTTTTTTTTACGCTTCAAGCGATGCCACTTCCTTTTTGCTCCCACTCCCCAACGTTTTTCCCCTTTGTCCCAGCACCCTTTCGGTGCCGGGAAATATCGTTCTTTCGGGCCCGTACAGCCTATGAGGATTTCCTTCAATCCTCTCGTGCCCTTCCCTCCCGCCTGCGCCCCCCCCCCCTCCCAACTACTTTCCAACAACTATGATCCTCTTCCCGCCCCTTTGCTCACCCCGTCAATACTTTCCCCCTTTGTCCGCACTTTCCCCCCAAGTTTCCTCCTTCCACTTTTACCTTTCCCCCTCTGATCTCCCTCTTTTTCCCTTTTTTTTTTTTTTCGAGAGATATCCGGTTCTTTTCCCTTTCTTTGTTAAAAGTGGTCAATCAGTTTTTGGTCAAGGCCGTGCGGGTCTTTTTTGTCTTTAAAGGCCTCCCCCTTTATACCAGGGTTGTTGGTAGAGATGGTGTTGGAGAAGATGGTGTAGTTTCCTTTTTTTTGACTCCCCCCCACTGGTTTCCCTCCCCCTTTGCTACGGAAAGAGCCTTCTTGTCCCCGATAAACTATATTACAAGGAACCAGTCTTTTTCAAGTTTTAAAAGTGGAATTGGTACTCTTCCCCCTTGGTTTCCAGAAACTGAGCCCTCCACATTGTTTTTTATATTTTTTCTGATTGAGCATCCTTAAAGAGAGGAGATGTCTCTTTCTTCTTTCCGACAAACAACTTTTTCCCCATTTCCTTGATTTACGACGCCTCCTGTCTTCTTTGTTCCCATGGCGCAGGTGGTTGTCCACCCCTCCTTTTGACCCCCACTTCTGTTTTTTTTAGCCCCCCTGGTTTTTCATTCGTAAGTGGTTCCTTTCGGCGCCGTTTGGTAAGGTTGTTGGCCCCTCCCTTTGGGGGAAATATCGACAACCTTAAACCCTTTTTTGTTGCGAACATACCTGATTGACAGCGCTCTTCAATGGTGTGGAGCCCAGATTCCTTCCCCCTCGTACTTGACTCCTGATTCACGTTTTCCCTCCCGAAGTTTTTTCCCCTTCTTCTGCCGTCGTCGCTTCAAGGTTGAGACTTTTTGGGCCGAGCCAGACTCTTCTCCTAACCCCGGGCTTTCACCTTTATTTAAGGCCCCCCTTACGAGGGATTCCAGAGCGGTAGGTAACTCTCCCCCGCTATCCGGAAATAAATGGGCCCCTTTACCCCCCCTCGTGTTTCTCTAGCCAATTTATTTTCGCTGGACTTGCTCGACTCCCTTTTTTTACACGTGCCCTGTTTTTTTACCTCCTTTTTCCCTCTTTTTCCTATTATACGCCTTTCTTTCCCGTTCCGCGTCAAGACGATGTGTTTTTTCTCTTCTGCCTTTTGGAGTTAACCTTTTTTCCCCACGTCCCCTTTTATCCATCTTTCGTTGAGATCTCTTCTGGATAAGTTGGAGAAGCTTTTCCCTGCAATAGTACCTTAGACCTCTTTGCGTGTCCTCGGTAGTTATAGCCCCCTTGAACGTCCAGGGCACACACCCCCTCCAGACGTTTCTTGTTCCCCCCTCTCCGGCTTTTCCTTTTCCCCTTGTGGTTTTTCCGGTAAGGGTTCGTGTTCGACACCTGTTCCCCTCCTTCCTAGTGCCGTTGACTGGAGTCTTTCTACTTTTTCTGCCGTTGGAGATCACCCTTTTTGCCGCGCCTGCGACCTCCCTGGAAATACTTCCCCCTCTTTTGGCTGTCAAATTGACTTTCTTTTTTGATAGGCAGCGACCCATGGTAGTTTTTCCCTCGCCCTTCATTTGCCTTCGTCGCGTCCCCCCCCCCCATAGATTATTCCAGGAAAGTCCGTTTTTTTTCCCTCCCCGTCAGCTCTTTTATGCCGACCCACCCAAGTTGTAGTAGGTCCTTTTTCCCCCCCCATTTCTCGTCCACGTCACTTTCCCTCTCTTTCTTCCCCTGTGAAGCCCGGGTGTTTTTTTTTCGCGGTGCTGAAGGTCGCCTTTTTTCGAGCCATTGTTGGAAATTGGTTCTTCCTCCCCTTTGTTGTTCGAGAGCCCCTGCAACCCAATTCTCTTCCTTTTTTCCGGCACCGTCAGCAAAGCGCTTTCTCCCCGGCTGGTCACCGCGACGCCCCCCTTCCCTTCCCCCTTCCTTCCCACCAAGGGTTTTTCCCTCCTTCCCTGGTACTTCCCCCACGTTGGTTTTTCATCAGGTCGAGGCATCGTTTTTTTTCATTCATCCCCAACAACGCGACTTCCTTTCCTTTTGGCCCCCCTTTTCCGACCCGAAGTATTATGTTCGATGTTCCCTGCTGCTGCCAAAACAAACTCTTTTTTTGTTTTGCCTTCAGGTCACCAGCACAAGTTCCCCTTTTTTTTCCATCGATGTCGAGTATTTCCAGTCCGTCTCTTTTTCAGTTTTGGTTTTCTCCCCCCTCTTTTCTGGATCTTCCCAATGCCGAGGTGTAATTCCTTCTTCACGGCATTTTGGTGCTTTTCCCTTCCCCCCTCCCCACTACAATTGTTTTCAACAAAAAAATTCCCCCCCCCCGTCGTGACGGGCGACTCCCCTCACTGCTTGTATCAAGGTTTGTTTTTTCCACTGGAGTTCACGGTGTCGTCCCCGACCTCTGAGCCAGATAACCATCCTTCTGGCAACGGAGCCATCGACTTCTCCCCAGTACCATTTACCGTTTCTTCCGCGCAACTCTTTTTCCCCCCCGATGCCGGGTATTGACCGGTCCTCTTTTTTAAGCCTGGATGACGTTTTTCAATGCTTCCCTCAACCGAACATAAGCTTCTCAAACATAAGCGTCCTTTTTCTGTTCTAGTTGGCCCCCCCTTTCCGAGTCCCCAACTGCCCCCCTACGAAAACCTCCTTTCTACAGCTTGGATAGGACCCCCCCCCGTTGTAAAAGGTTTTTTACCCCTTTCTTTTCCGGTCTCTCCCTATTTTTTCATTTTTCCCTAAAGCCTTTTTCCCCTTACAAAGTGGGCACATAACAATTATGTTTCCTTGGCCCTCCCTTATTCAATGTTGGCTCGGCCCCCCTCATCCAACGTCCACTTAGCGCCGACGAGTGTGATTCTAATAGCTTCCTCCTTGCCCCCTTTTATCTCGGTACGATTCCCTTTTTTTTTGACTCCTGTCTCCCCTTGACGTAGATTTTTTTTAGGTATGTCGGCACAATGTTGGCTTCTGATCGATATTCCCCCCCTCCTTCTTTCCCAACCGGTTCAACACAAGTACCCCCCCCCTCCCACCCCATTGCCTGATCACCATACGGGGTCTGCGTTACTCTTCTCCTTTGACGACCCTAGGAGGCCTTTCCTTTTTGAGAGAAAGAGGAAGGGAACATTCCGGCGGCGTTAGTTTCCTTTACCCCCCTTTGCTAGGGCCCCGCCCCGAACCCCCGTGACCCCATTGGGCCCTGGTCCCTTTCAAGTACGATTTCCACATAGGTCCGATGCAGGCAATTCCACCCTTTCTCTCCGAAAGCACCTCGTGCCGGGAAATAATCGTTTTCTGTGCGCGGGCCGTCAGAATATGTATTTTTTTCAGCCCCTCCCCCCTCGTGTGTCCTACACCATTTTCCACACCATAACTCCCTTTCGGCTTCGCTAACAACCCCCCTTCCCCCATGGCGGTGAGCAGGTTCAGGTTACAGTCTCATCCCGTGATTCCCGCATTCTTTTCACTGTTTTCCCGATTCACTTTCCCAGCCCCCTAATTCACTATCCCGGATTCCATCCTCCGTTGTTGTTGTTGATCTTTCTTTGCTGTCACCGTTCCTCTTCCACCACCCCTTTTTGTCCCCTTCTGTCCTCGCGTGATTATTTGTCCCTTTCTTTTTCCTTCGGAAACGGAAGCAAACCTTTTTTTTTGGTAGCGAACTTTTCCCCCGTCCTTTAATTTGTTTTTCTCGCTGGTGGGGTAGGTCCCCTTCCTTTTTGCCTTTTCCAACCCGCCGGTTTCCCTAGGTGACGGGAAAAGCGCCCCCGCCCCCTCCCTCTAATTCCCACTGCCCTTTTTCCTTTCTTCTTTTGCTGCTCCAAATAAATTTTTCTCCCTCCCTGCATCGGAACATAGGGTTGGCATCTTCCCCTCACTTTGTCCCGTGATATTTCTCTCACATTTCTTTCCCTTGCGATTTCCCCCCCCTTTCCTCCGGTTCGTATTAGTCTCCCCCCCAAAGTCCCTCTTTTGATTCGACGCCCCTTCGGTCTTTTCGCCCGGTCCCCCCCCGTCTTTCCTCCTTTCACTGATCGTGGTTGAGCCTTTCCCACGGTCGGATCCGTTTTGGTAAGTTTGTTCCGGTTTTAATCCCCTTCTTGGGAATATCTGACAATTTTTTTTCCCATTGTGAGAAAATACCTGCTCGCCTCTCCTGCCTTTCCTTTCGAACACTTTTAACTCCCCCCTTCCCCCCCTTCCGCCAGTCCCCCCCTTTTGTGAAAGAAGACCGTTCCATCGCTTGCTTTTGCTTGCCGTCGTCGATTACAGTTTTTCTTTTCTTTTTTTTAAGAGCAAGAACTTTTGCACCCCCTCCCTCACCTTTATTGTATTGCCTTCCCCTCTCTTTATTGCCAGCTTCGTCGGTCAAGTGCCTTCCCCCGGAAAATACAATGGGACCCTCCTTAACCACCTTTCTTTTTTCCTTTCCTATCCAATCGCCTTTCTTTCTTTGAATTTGGATTTGTCCTCTACTTTTCTTTTGCCAACGAGAACTGGGGCCCCCCTTTTAGGGGGTTTTTTTTTGTTTTTTTTTCCTTGATGTTTGTTCTTTTGCCCCCCTTTTTTCCCCTCCGAAGTTTTCCTTGACCGTCAGGGAAAAGGTGTTTTTTTTAGGACCGGAATCAGTGATTCCCCCCCCGGTGACGGGTCCTTTAGCCTCTTACTGATGGCCGCCGTTGCCCAGCCCCCCTCCATGAGATGTTTTTTTTATATGCAAGGCCGCCCCTCCCCCCTGCACACAAAATTAACCGTCTTTCTTTGCTGGGCCATGTGCTCCGTGAGAAGTAACTTTTTTTTCCTGAATTGACAGTGGTTGTTTTTTTTCAACCCCTTCCCCCCCTACCCACCTGCCCCTCAGAGGCCCGTTCTGGGCCTACCGCCTTCCACACCTGGCATTGGGAATATCACGAAATTGTTTTTTTTCCCTTGCACACATCGACTTCTCCCTTCCCTTAGACTCCTCTTTCCTCAAGCGGCTTCCCCACTTTTCCTTTATTTGTCCTTTTTTTTGCAGGTAGAACCCTTTTGTTGCTACGGCCCGCAGTGCTTTCTTTCGTCGCTGGCGGATTCCTTTGTTTTTTTTTTTTTTCTTTAACCTGTCCTTTTTTTGGAGATGATTGTCCCCGGCAAGAGAGCCCCTTTCTTCCCACACCAAACACCCCCCTTAGGAAGGTACCTTCACTTTCCTCCCACCATTGGTTCTATGCTCTTTCTTCCCTTCTGCCCGACGAGAGTCGCTTTTCCTACGAGCCAAGGTAGAGTGATGACTTCCTCTCCATTTTTGTTGTCATTCTCCCTTTTCCTTTCCCCCCCTTCTTTTTTTTTTGGTTAGAGAGATACACCCATTCCACCCTTTGCGCGTCCCTATTCTCTTCCTCCCTTCAGAAACGCGAATTGGTCTTTCCCTTTTCCCCGACCTCCATCTCTTCGGGTCTTGACTTCCGCGACATCGCCACCCCTTTTCCCACCAGTGAAGGGTAATCCTGCCTACTACACCTTTTTTCCCTCCATCATTTCGTCTGGATAGATTTACTGTTCTCCGAACAAAACAACGGGATTGCGGTCTTCTTTTCGACAAGAGAAGACGGCCTTTCCCCTGCGGGTTTTTCTCCCACCCAATCACAGTTTCTCCCCCTCCTTTTTTCCCCCGTCAATTTGACTCCCCCTCTTTTTTCATTCTCCCCGGCGGAGAGTCAGATGTGGGAACATTTCCCTCAAAAATTTAGTGGATATTCACCAGTTTCTTTTCCTTTCACTTTTGATTGCGTTCTGGTTCTTTGTACCCCCCCCCTTCCCCCCCCCTTTGAACAAACACGGTTTTTCCCTTTTTCCTCCCGTGCGTGCGAAAGAAGCCCTCCGGGGTCCCCCCTGTCTTTTTCCCCTTTCGGATCCCCCCTCCGTGCTTTTCACCCCATCTCAAGCGAAGTTTTTCGGCGCCAATCGAGACTAACGTCCCACGTCCCTCCTTCCCTTGCTTTTCCCTCCCCGTATGGCCCTTTGGACCGTCGCCCTTTTCAGCCTGGCCTGACTTTTCTGCATCTGTGGTTCCCCCCCTTCCTCTTCGGTAGCCTTTCCCTCGACATGGGATTGTCTCAGTTGGAACGTACTCCTCCCCCCTCCCCAATCAGTCCCCTCCCCCTCCCTCCTTCTTTTCGTGGAAAGCACCTTTTCTTTTTTCGACGCTTCTCGGTCACCATTGCTTTTTTCCCCCCGGCTTTACGGACAAGCGTATTCCATTGTGTCCCTGCCCTCCCCTTTTTCCGCCAGGTGTATGTGTCCTTCCGGGTTTCTGGCGCGGCCCCCGTTCCCAGGGAGCGACGACGTCTTGCCGTAGTCCTACCTTTTTATCAGGGAGTCCCCCCTTTTTGGCGTGACTCGGGGCTAAACACCTTCCCCGGCGGCGGAGAAGGTATTTCGGTCTCCTGTCCGGCCTTTCTCTCTTCAAAATTCTCTTTTTATTCCCCTTCACAACTTCACAATAACTTTTTTCCCCTTGACCCTGAAGACTCCCCTGTGCTTTTTTCCCTCTCCTTTCTTGTCGTCACCACAACAGGAGCTTCCCGCAGCCGGATTCCATTTTTCTTCTGGGCCACTGCCCCTTTTTGGGTCCCTTTTTCTTTCTTTACCGAAACGATAGCCTCTCCCCCTCCTTGCCAAGCAGGTACTTTCAACCTTCCTCCCCAACCCAACACTTGGTCTTTTCGCTTTTCCCAAGGCTTCCCTTCTCTCCCAACTGTCCTTTCCCCACTTTTCCCGTCTCCCCCCTTTTCCCCTCCTTCTGGAATATCGGGTAGTCGCCCTTTGCTTTCCCGTCAGCATATGAGGAGTTCTTCAGGTTTTTTTCATTTCAAAGCAGTCTCCCTTTTTTGAACTCCCCTCCTCCTAAAAAACCCTCTTTTCGTCCCAACAAAATTGATACTACCTTTTCTTTTCACGCACCTACGGATCAAGTTACTTTCACGGTCCTTCCCCACGGTTTTTTTCTTCCACTTTTCCCCTTCCCCCCCCCTTTCCCTATCCAAGGATTATCCTCCTCTTTGTGTTGAAGAGGAGAGAATAAGTTTCTTGTAAAAGTGGAATCGGTACCGCCTCTTGGCCTCGCCTTTATACTTTCCTTTGTTTTACCCTCCCCGCCATTTAGGATCAAAGTTGGTGGTATCCCTCCCAGTAGTTGAGTTAATGTTTTTTTTTTTCTCTGTTTCACGAATCTTCGTGGCCCCCTCCTTTTTTCAAAAGTACCCCATTTTGTCCGCAGCATGGCGGAACAGAGATTCCTCCTCCCCCGGTGGCGGTCAGGTTTTTCCTTTTCTGGTCTGACCGGTCCTGCACGGCCCCTTCTTCCCTTCCTGCGTAACGGGACCATCCTTTTTTTTTTTGTGATATTTCGATTGCGAAATTACCCCCTTCCCCGGGAGATGGGCTTTCCTCCTTTCCCCCCACTCAGGGAGTCTCCTTTCCCAGCCTCTTTTCCCCGGTTCGCCGGGCCACATGGAGACGTTTTTTTTCCGACAAGAGTACACACATTGCGTCCTTTTTTCTCAGTCCGGTTTGCCCTCCAGTTTTGCGTAAGTGTTGGCCGGTTGGACCCCCCTTCTTTTTTTCCCAAAGTTCGTGTTTGAACAGTACATGCTACGCTTTTTCCCAATTTGTTTAGCCCTCTGTCCACCTCCTTTCTCCTCAATTGACTGCCCTGATACCTTTCCCTTCGAGGTAGATCATGCTGACGTTTCAGTGATGGGCACCCCCCCCCCTTTCAGATGCGCCCCCCCCCCCCCTTCTAACTTATGTTATTGCTTTTTTGTATAAGCTTTTTTTCCTCGCCGTCGTTGACAGCTCTCTTTTGTCCTTTTCCAGGTTTTTTTTTGATTTCCCTCCCCCTTTCTACTGGCGTTTGTTTTTTCTTTGGCTCGAAGTCAGTTGAACTACTTGGCAATCCTTGCCTTTCTCTCCCCTTAAACTTTTCTTTTGTCGTTTGACCGTTTCAGCGAGGTTTTCCCCTTCTCCAAGTACCGGCATCCGTATCCCCTTTTGTTTCCTGAACACCTTTTCCTTTTTTCTTTTTGGCGCCGCTGATATGTTCCCATTTGCCAGCCGAACCTGCTCCTTTTTCTCGTTCAGCGGTTAAAGCCGCAGTGCCATTAAAACTTGATCACCGCACTCTTCCGTCCCTCCCCGCTCTGCATTTCCTTTTTTTCCCCTTTCCTTCCCCTCCTCCCCGAACTGCCATCCTCCTGTCTTTTCCCGGAACGCTGAAAAAGAGGCCATGGGAATACAAAGAAATTTTTTCACACCTCTCGCAGCCCTATTGGCTCCCCTCACCTATCCTTTCCTGAAGCCGGGCGTATCCCCCCTCTTTTTTTTGTCCGGGATTTTAGGCTTTTGATAAAGACAGCAGTGACATCGGAACAATCCCCCCCCTTTTTTCCCCGTTATTTATTCCCGGCACTCTTCTTTCCCCCCCTTCAGAGACTCCCTGCAAAAACACGTGTAGTAGGAAGGATTACTCATTGGTGGAAGATTGTTCCAGTCTAGCTTTCTTTGTCCCGTCTTCTTTTCTAGCCAAGTATTCGTTTGCTGTACCCTTTCTTAATCATGGCCGCGCGCCATTTTGGGAATTGGCTGTTGTTGTTGTTGAGGAGATTCCCCCAATTTTCTTCAATGTCTAGCCTGGCGACCGCTTCCCTTTCTCTTTTGAAAGCAAAACCCCCCCCTTCCTTTCCAGACTCTCGTCGGGAAGCTTTCCCCCCCACCAATGGGTTCCCCCTCGCCCCCCTGTTGTTGGAAACAATCAGTTTCCGGGGGTAAGTTTTTCCCCCCCAAAAAAGGAAGGCATTCTTTTGTCAAACCCGCCATTCGGACGCGATTTCCCTGGCATGATATATGTAGTGTCTTTTTTTCAACACAAATACCCTTTCTCCCTGTGCCATACCGTCCTCCTTCCAGCCCGTAAATTTTCTTCTTTTTTCCATGAAATAGATTTTCTCTTTACCGGCGTCGCGGCGCGTTCCCTTTTCCCCCATTTTTTGATCCCAACTTTCCCCCTTACTTCCCACAATGAAGCCTTTTTTTTCCAACGGCATGAATGATGCCCTTTTCTTTCCCCAAACCCCCTAAATTAACCCACGGGTTCATTTACACACAAATCTAGTGACGGCGAACTTTCTCCACCCCCCCCCCTCTTGAGCTCCATTCTTTGGGTTTGTTGCCTGGAGTGAAGGGCTTCCCAAGAAAGATAGAAGATTCCCCTAAGTTATGGACCTCCTGCATCAGAGAATATTCCTCGTCCTAAATACAAGTAAAGTGTAATCCTATGACGTTACTTTTTTTCCTTTCCCAAATTTTCCTGCATGGGTTCCTTCCCCCCGTGGACCGCGACGGGCCCACGACCATAAGTTTATTTTCCTCCCCCCCTCCTCACAGGATTGCCCCCCTTTTTCCGTATTGAATCTTTCCCCCAAAGCAACCCAACCCGGGAATCAACTGCTTCGTCATCCCCCACCCAAAAGACCTCTTTTTATGCGGGACGGCTGAGACGAGGAAAACCCTCCTCCTTAGTCTCTTCAACCGGTTCCGAACTCGAGGGCCTCTTCTGCACAAATTTTGGCCCCTTTAATACCCCCTTTCCAGGGGGTTTATTTTTCTCTTATCCCGGGGTTTCCCTTCTTGCCCATCCAACTTCCGTGGGAAGCTCCCTTAGCCCCTATCTACAAGGCTCTTTCCTTTAACACCTTTTTTCTCTGAGTCACTTCCCTCCCTGGCATTGTGAGTTCCTTTCCCCACAACATGGGAAGTTTTCCCCCCCATTTCTTCATCAGGTCTTCCCCCATTGGATCCCGCCGGCCCTTGGTAGAAATTAAACATTTTTTCCGGCAACAAAATTACCCTGCCCTGACCCTCCTCCCAACACCCTTCTTTTCCCTGATCAGTGATCTCCTTCACCACCAACGGCGCCCTCTGGTCCTTCCCTCCCCGTGCGTTTTTGGTTCCTTTTTGTCTTGTTTTCTTTGTGTGTCAATTATCAGGGAATACTCCTCCCCCATCGCCGGCTAGGGCTTTTCCAGGCGCAATCGAAAAGCCTTTTTTCCCTTCTCTCCTCTGTCGTTTGCCACCCTAGGATCCTGATCCCCTTTCTGCTTCAAAATTTTCCCCTTTTTCGGCAAACTGCTTGTGAGGGAATATCGTCTTCATTTCTCTTCTATGTTGTTTCCATTTACGGGTGCCCACTTTTTTTTTTGCATGCAACGTCCCCCTCCTCCAACGGACCTAAAACAGCAGGCGCCCCTAACTACGGCAGAGATCTCCCATTCTTCTCATGTCGGTGCTGCCCCCCTTTCTTTTCCCCTTCCCTTTAAAATAATAAAGGCGATGTCCCCCTCCCGTCCCCACGGTGGGTCCAGATTAAATTCCCCCTCCTTCTATCAAGGATTATCTTTTGTTTTTTTTTTTTTTTCTACCTTGATGGTCCACTTTTCCTTTTTCCCTTTTCCGGTAAAACAAAGTGTTTTTTTTCCAGTCCCTGAAGTTTTTAAGTAGAGAAGGATTTCTTTTTTTTCCCTCAACCCGTAATCCCCCTCTGCTCAAGTTTTTTTTTCCAATTTTGGCAGTAGTCCTTTTTTCGCTGTTTCTGTCCAGTTTCCCCTTTCTTGGAAGTCCAACCCTTTTTAAAGTGACCTCCGTTGCACCCTTCCCCCTGTAAGGCCCTGATAAAAGACCGGTGGATGTTTTTCCTTCTCTTTCAATGTCCTTGTTTTCTCCCTGTTTTTGCTGCCTCCCGGAAACCTGTTTTTTTGTTCTTTTGCGTAACGGGACAGCCCTAAGGTTGTTTTCTTCTTGCGCCATTAACTGCTTTTCCCTCTTGTCTGGTCCCCGTTATTGATCTTCACTCAAGCGAGTTGCTCCGACGTTTCCGCTGCGGTCGCCGGGCCTTTTTTTTGTGGTGTCATTCAAGCGTACCTCCCCCTTTTTTTTTTCCTCCGTACGTGTTGGTATTCTTTCCTTCCGGGTGCGGCGAAGTTTTTTTTCCTTTTTTTTTTGGAATAACGCGGAATGGGGTTCCTTTCGTTTCCCCTCCTTGAGGTACCCGTTCCTCCCCTTTTCTCAGCCGCCTCCCTGCATGCCCCCTTGTGGAGCCAGGAGTTAAAACTCCCCGACCTGACCCCTGCTAATTCTGGTCCTGCCGTTGCAATCGTTTCTTTTTTACCGTTGGAAGTTTCCCCTTCGAGTCCCCTCACCTTCCCTTCTGCCGCCATCCCCGTTTTCCCTTATTGTTATTGCATTCCCAATCTTTGTGCGTTTTCCTTTTACATCTCTTCTTTCTCCGGAAAATCCCCCCCCCCCCTTACCGAGAAGAGTAGCCCCTTTTTAGCCAAGCGTATAATGGATCTTTTTCCTGTCCGCCTGAAAGCCCTGCCACCTTTCCCCCTTTTGACAAAACTTCTTCCATCCTTTTTCTTGTTCTTTTTTTTTTTCACGGCAGATTTTTTTCTCTCCCGGCTGAGTTGCCGGCGACCTACGGCTCGTTTCTTGGGGTTGTTTTTGGGGGGGTTTTTGGGCTTCCTGACCCCTCTTTTTATGGAGAAACGGGTTGGCTTCCTGGCTCCTTTTCCGACCTTCCTGATTCTTTTTTGCCGCTAGTTAGTTCAAGACGAACGTTTTCTTCCCCACATTAAATTGATCTTCCCTTTTTTCAAGTTTTCCCTTCACCTGATTCTCCTTCCCTTTGTTGTTCCATTCCTTTTTTTTAAGAACCAGCCAACCTGCAAGAAGTTTTTGAAGAACGCTTGAAAAAAGCTTTCCCCACGACCTTTCAGCGTTTTTTTCCCTCCAATCGACGCGCCTCCCCTCCCCTTCTCGACATCGATGGAATGAAAGACTGTCTTTCTTTGAAAGGAAGGCGATAGTCCTTTCCCGCCCCTCCTTTCCCCCATATCAATGTGCGTCGTCTTTCTTTTCCTCTTTTATGTGAATTCAGGACCCTTTTTTTTTTTTTCCCCGTCCAGCGAGCTAGAAATGATCCTCCTGTAGTAGGAAGGATTACCTCCCCCCATTTTTTCATTTTTCGGTCCTTCCCCCCCCTCCTATCTTCGCGGGTTGAAAGCCGTTGTTTTTTCTTTTCTCTCAGTTGAATGAAGGTACGAGCTGATTTGTTGGAAGTGGTGTATGATATATCTTTTTTTTTTTTCTTATCCCAAACCCAATGCCCCCCGATCCAATGATTAAGCCGGAGACAGTAAGACAACCTCCCCCAAAAAGGAGGTAAAAAGAAGCGCGACGTTATCGCCCCCCCCTTTACATTTGTCATGTTTAATAAGGCCTCCTAAAACGGGGTTTTGTCGAGGCAGAGATGGAAGGTTCCCCCCCTTACTTCCTTTTCCCAACATCTTTTTTTGCACCTCTTTGCAGATTTCTCCTTTTTTCCCTTGAGGTAGTGAGAAACCCTTCGCCTGCCCTATCCGGCACTTTCCCTTACCCTTATCTATGACTAGATGTAGAGTATTTTCCCATTTTTTCGGCGCGTCAGAGGTGTTCAACAGGCGTTGTGCAACCCACTTTTTTCCCCCAATGCCGCTTTTACCCTTTTTCCTGATGAGAGGTTTTTCCCCTCCCACTTTCCCTTTTCAACCCCCGGTTCAATTCCCCCTGTTACGGCGAAACTTCTCCCCCCTTCCACGGATGAGGGTTTCCATGGAGTTTTAACGCCCCTTCCCCAGATCCCTCTTTTTCCCCTTCTGCAGTCGTTAGGTTCCCGGAGCAATCGAGACCCCCGTTATACATACCCTTTGTCCTTACTTTTCTTTCTCCAGATTCCGGTAATTCCCCCGTCAGCATTGGCCTTGGTTCCCTTTTTTCGGTGCACCTCCTCGGATCCAGCGGAACCTAGCAAAAGCCTCCGGTTGGAAGTATTTTCCTTTCTTTTTTCCAACCATCCCCCCTCCAACTCACAGTCCCCTCGATTGGCTAGGGAAATCCCCCTCTCGACGATTCTCGGTCCCATTATACTCTTCACCGTCTTCCTCCCCCCTGGCAAATCCCTCTCAACTTGGGAAACCTTGAAGAACGCTCATTATTTTTTTCTTTTTTCCCTGGTTCCCCCCCCCTTTCTTAAGCGACGACGGAAGCATGATCCCCCCTTAACAAAAATTTTTATCAGGGATTTTTCTTGTTTCTTCCCGGTCACACCCCCCCCTTTCCTTCTTTTTTCCCTTCGGCGGCGGGCTTTCCTCTTACAATGGGATCCCGCCGGGTTTTCTAACTTTGTCGATATCCCCCCTACAAAACCCCCTTTTCCCAAAATGGCGCCGCAAATGACGAATAAAAGGCTCCCCCCCCCAGTGGCTTTAATTTCCTCTCCCCCCCCCCTTCAATGGCCCTTCCAAAGACATCCAGAAGAAGGATTTCAACAGTTTTTTGTCCCCCTCGCCTTTGATTGTGGTCTTTATTCCTGTGTCCCCCCCCCGACGCTTCTCCCGTCCTTCTTGTAAGGTGCGCAATAGGCCCCTCCCGTGCAACAACCCCTTACCCTCTTCCTGGCGATGCCAGTGTGCAGATTCCTTCCATTTCTGAACACAATGAAACCTCCGCAACATGAAAGCAACCCTTCGTTTTTGGGCTCCTTTGGGACACTGTCAGAAGATGTTGTATTTTTTCTTGGTCAGGAGGTTGGAAGGAAATGTGCCCTAATACCCACCTAACCCATTCCCACGGACAGAGGACCTCACTCCCATTTGCCTTTTTCTCTTTTACCGTTCCACTCCTTTCCCTCCCCTTCCTCTCCCCTCCCCCTGCCTGGAACAACCCCCCCCCTTTTTTCTCTTTTTACCAGAAAGTTTAACTTTCTTCTCTATTTTACTAATAATACGTTGTTGTTTTTTTTCCCCTTGAACCGTTTTTCACCCCCTTTTCCTCCCTTTGTACAAAATTCTTTTTCCATTGTCCGTGAGAAGGAGGTGCTCCCTTTTCCACACGCCATTTAGGATCCTCCGTCGCTCTTTACCCTTTTTTGGAGGCCTCTTTCCAGTTCAAGATATATTCCCCCACAGAAGGTGGCCAAATTCACTCCCCTCTGTTTCCGGGAACGAGAACTTTTCCTCCCCCTTTTGTCTTTTTTTCGTCCCATTTGACTTTTTAAGCGAACATTTCCTAGGTGGCAATAGAAGGGCCTTTTCCCCTTGTTGTTGACCGTGATATTTCGATTTCTGAATTTTTTCTCGCCGGCGATTTCCCTTCTGTCTTCTAATAAATTCTTTTGAGTGCCCCGACGACCGGCGGCGGGTCGTTTTTTTGGTGACTTTTTCCCCACTATGTTTTCTCCTCCTTCCCTTTTGGGATTAGTCATTTTCCCCTTTTTTTTTTTTTGCGTAATGGTTGTGGAGGGTTTAGCGACAAAGTTCGTGCCGCCTTCCTACCTTCCTTCCCTAAGTCATTCCTGCCTTTTTCCCCTTCCCTGTTGTGAGCAAGGAGTCCCCCCCCTCCCCCCTTTTTTCCTCCCCGGATCACATTGATAAAACCCGATTTT
>Ga0179593_1353183_pt1 | contig 17844 bp, 8 predicted proteins | sample CZODoug2_1_08_16_FD_185931 | JGI IMG/M metagenome (GOLD analysis project Ga0179593, IMG submission 185931) | Vadose zone soil fungal communities from Angelo Coast Range Reserve, California, USA - CZODoug2_1_08_16fungal (PacBio error correction) | ecosystem: Environmental > Terrestrial > Soil >... | reverse complement strand
TTCCCCCCCCCCCTTCGACCATGTTTGCCTTGAACCCTTCACTCCGACACTTCTTCCGAAATGCCCAGCGCCCTTCCCGACCCCAGGAGCAGTGAGGGTTGACTTAGTCATTTCCTCCGCTCGTTCGTTCTGGTCTTTATCTCGGTTTTTAACGAATGTCGACTACGCTTTCCCCCCCCCCCCCTTCACGGCGAGAACTGAAGATCTTCTTCGCTTCTTTCCGCCGTCCCGACTTGCAGACCGGTTTACTTGCCCGCCTCATACCTGCCCCCTCTAGAGTTCGTTCTCTTAACCTGTCGGCTTTTTGGTTTCCCAAGTTTCCTCTGCTGACTTCCCCAAGGTTCTACCACCTTTCTTTCACGCGGACGGTTAGTGATCCGGGTCACTTTTCCTTGAGACTCGGACAGGTTTTCGGTTGGTATACGCGGCCGGCATCCTTTACGATTTCGTATGCGAGCAGCAGCCATTATCCAGGCCTTTCTGAGGCTAGCGAGAGATATATGTCGAATCTGGGAAGTGCCCAAGTTCACCCCCCTCCCCTTCACACCGTACTACCAACCTAGAATCTTTGATAAGAGGAGGAGCCCACCTTAAATGAATGGAAAACATTATTCCCACTATATTTCCGCCGAGCCATTCGCTGTCTGATTGGAGCTGTCATTATCTGAACGACGGGATCTCTGTCTCGACCGCGTGTTCCGCTATGAGGAAGCGCAAAGTCTTCACCGGCTGTAAACCGTTCTAAAGCGTAGAGCCTTCTCCCGGTAGATGCACCGACAGCGCCTTCCTCAGCACCACCAAATATATCATACCCCCTGACGAGCCACCCACAAAGAATGTACCCCCGCATTATCCTGACGCAGGCAGTAAGATTAGAGAAGAACTATTTTTGGGTATACTTTTCTGAACCAAAGGGCGTCGACTCACTCGCCGAAAGTGCCCTTCCTTCAACTTGTTGACGCCTCCCTTTTCCCCGATCATCTGGTTCCAAACTTGAGCATGCGCCTCCTCTACTAATGATGCCTTTTCCTTCCCCTAACTTTTCCCTTGGGATGACCGGCAAGCGCAAAGTTTCCCAAGGGCCGGCTTGTCCTCCGATCCCCTTGCTGCTCCTGCTCCGACGGTCCGGATTCAGATCTTCGGACGTCTCCCTGCCTATCGGCAGGTGACTTCCCCCCCGTAGGTTCCATCTCACCTTCGTTTTTTTTGGATCTTTCCCTTTTGTCGAAGGTTCCTCCTTCACTCGTACTTTTCCCGGCGAGACCCTTCACGTGCCGCTTCTTTCGAGAGCGAGGTCGCCCCCTCGTCCTTAAGTGCGCTTCTAGTGCTGCGGCCAATCGACTAGATCTTCTACCCCCCCAACTTAAACTTCATGATAGCTTCTTCCCCCCATAGACCCCCCTTCTTTAAGAGCCTCGCGCCCCTCGTTCTCGACCCTCCCTTCCTCCAGTCAAACGGGGGTTGTATCGGACGAGCTTCACCTCCCATGAACCCCCATAACCGACGCGCCGCTCTTCTTCTACCCCCCTGCGTCCCTGCTGTTTCAATAAAGAAGATCATGAACCGAAGGCCCCTAGAGCCCCCCCTCGAGTTGCCAGATATTAAAATATCTTTCTCCTCTACCCCGCTCACGCCATCGGCTCTTCTTCGGCCATTGTTGATGCGGTGGTATCCTGTATTAGGTGGATCCCCCGCCCATTCAGGCACTCGACGGCCTGGACGTACGATGGTTTTTCATCCTCCCCTGCGATATATTGGTCTTTCTATTAGATCTGACCCCGTCTCGGAGTCAGCGACCGTTCCCCCTATTTCTTTCACCAACTGCCAGCTACCTTCCCTCCGTGTAAGAGAATAATCGCTTCCGACGTGTCCCGCGCGTAAAGCCTTGAGAGCACCCCTTCAATTTTATCAGTCGCGTGTCCGCCCCTTCTCGGCCTTAGGACAAGAGGGTGATCTCGTGCTTCAGCGTCGTTCTCCCCTCCTTCTTTGATCGCACATTTGGACTCGTGTCAGCTTTCGATTCTAGAGACGATACCCTTCCCGTTTTAATGTACCCTTTCTTTCCCCGAAGGACCTATACAAACCTCCTGTGTGAGAACCCTACCTCTTCGCATCACATCACCTTCCTTCTTGGTATTTGTCTTCATCCCTACTAACGAAGCGTCGTCTGCTCAAAGACCGCTCCTGTGACAGAGGCCCTCCCACCCTTCAATACTCCAACGCTAAGGTTGGTTCCTTTTGCTGACGTGCCTTTCCTTTTCGATTCCCCTTTACGTATTGATGATACAGTCCCCGAGTTGGGTTCACCAAAAGTCCACACCCGGTTGAGGTTCCCCCCAGTATTTTCAAAATTCAAATGCCAACCCTTAGTGTACGTGATGTCGTCTTCCCGAAGCCCCCCTATGATGGCCCCTCTTTCCAGTTTTCGCCTTGTCTTTTCGAACTAGAACCTCTTCTGAAGGTCTTGTCTCTGGCTGTAATGCCCCCTCTGATTTAATGAACTCCCCCCCCAGTTTGTTGTGTTTCACCTAGCTTCCCCCCTCAGGACCATCTCACGCACTCTCTTCTAGATTCAGTCGCGTTCAGGTCTGGCCCTTGCCGTCCCCGCCTCCTTTTGAAGATCTCCCGGTCGGGTCTCCTTCCCCCCCCCCCCGACCGATTCCTAGCAAACAATCGCTCTACTTCAAGGTTTCTTTTTTGTTCCATGAAGTTCGTTTTGTCTCGCTTGTTTTTTTTCCTGAAACCCGTTTTTAGAATCTTATCCCCCCGGAAGGATGCCTTCCCCCCCCCCCACAGATCAAACCACCGAAGTACAGGTGATCTAATGATCGTCGTAACCCCCCCCCTTTCGCTTTTTAGTTCTTGCCACCAGAGCATAGCTCCCCTTCCTTTTCCTGCAAAGTTTCAGACCTTTGTGCCCAACCTTGACTTTCCTCCTCCCTTTGGCAAGAAAGTTATCATTACGCTTCTGGCCTCACGGCCGAAGAAGGCTGTTCCTAGCACCTTCCCCCCCCCTCCACCCCTCCAACTAGTCACGAACTTGTAATTCCGCCTTTTTCCTCTTTTCCAGGCCTTTTACAGCCTACTTTATACTGTGTGAAGTTCCCCCCACGATCTGCGTCGGTGACCCCCCCCCTTGGGGGTTGGCACTTGAACTCCCCTTTCCCTGCACCCACGCATCACACCCTCTTTTCTTTCCCATCCTTCACAACTTTTTCTTTTTTCTTTTCAGAAGACGACATCCCCCCTCACCCTTCTGGGAACGAGTGATGTGGTGACAACCCCAGTCTTCCTGCTTAGTACTGCATAATTCATACTTTTGCCTTCTTTTCTTCTGCTCGGCTTTTTTGATGACAGTCTTTTTTCTTTCTTTCCCAATTATTACGTGACCCTCTGACCGTAACCCCTCCCTCCCCCCACACCCCCCCAAGGGCCAAACACCTATTCCCTGAGGACTTTCATAAAGTCCCCTTACATTTCGGTTCGAAGACACGCCGGAATCTCAGATTTAAAAAGTTATGTGACGCTGCTATGTTAAGATTTTGTATGAGCTCCAGGTTTAGACTCACGTGTTTCTCTTGAGATTGCTCCTCTTCAAAAGCCGCTCAGTAATTGTCTCTTTCCGAGACGGTTCCCCATCCGTCTTTATTCGTTCCCCCGTCGCCGCGGCCCTCTTCTAAACTGAGTCACACAAAATGCTCGTGCCTTCAATTTTTAAAATTGCTCTCTTGGCCCTCATCTTTTTTTGTGATTGAGGATCTCTTCCTTGATCTCTTCTCCGCCCTTAAGGACCATTTTTTCTTCATTACAATATTTAGCAGGGGCCCCACCGTTATCCACAAGAGTGCTGGTTGTACGACTAGAACTTGGGATGCTTTCTTTGAGAAGTTCTCTCCCCGATCTTACACCTATCGGCGCTCACTGCGATGAGTCCTTCCCCCTCCTTTTTTCATTCTCTTCAAAGTCTGGTTTGGTCGAATGCGCTTCTGCCATGGTTTACGATTTCCCCTGATTGCGTTGAGGATTCAAGACGCCTAAGGCGCGGTTGTCTCTGGTATGTACGGTCCCTAGTGCCCCCCTGCCCCGGGAGGGTTGCTCGACTCCGAGCTTCTCTCCCTCCTCCTGAGCGAAAAGTCGCTGCTTGGCTGATGTCCTTTCCCTGTGGAGTTTTGTCCCCCCACAGTGCCGTCGATGTCCTCTGACTTTTTGGTTGCCTGTTTCGTCGTCGGTCCCTCCCTTCCCCACAGTGGTGTCTTCCCATAACCTTTGTTAAGGATTTCCCTGCCGAAGTCTGGGGTTAGTGGTTCCGTTATTTTTTCGACCCATGCTTCCACTTCCCTCCCCTATATAGTCCATTTTTTTAACAAGTCCTGGTCTGCAGGGCGCAGCGCTTTCCTTCCCCCTGCTTTTGGATTCAGTTCGTAGTTATGTTGTTTTTGGTGATTTCATCTTCTTTCCTCACATCTTTTTTTGGGCGACGGCGGCCAGTTCGAAAGTATCGTCACTTTTTCCTTCCCCTTTTCTGACTTCCCCCAGTTGGGTTAAACGGTTTCTTCCGTTCCCTCTTCTTTAGTCATTCTCCACTGTCGTGATCAATTTTTTGTTTTTTTTTAGCGAAGTCCTTTTAGACCTCTCCTCCCCCTCTACAAAAGGCAGGTGTTTGGTGTCTTTGGGTTACAGGCACTTTCGAGCTCTTTCTCCCGCGTTTTTTTTTCGTTAGTTTTTTTTTTCAAGATTACAAGGAACGCCTCTCAGTCACCCTCCTTCCTCCCTTGCCTTCTTAGGATGGTGGGTTTCCCGATTAACTTTCAGAGGAACAATTCCAGTTTCCGATCTTCCAAAGCTTTTTGCTTCTTAGGCTGGAACTCGCCTTCTACTCCCTCGTCTCGATTTGTGGATTGTGCGGAGGTGAGTCTTCCGCTTCCTCTAAAACACCCCTGGTTTAGTTCTTTCAATTCCTGCGTCTCAGTGCTTTCCGATCTCCCCCATCTTTTCCCCTCACGTATCGGTGCGAACCCCAGGATTATCAAATTTCTTGGCACACCCGGCTTATCTCCTGGCCGTCACCCCCCTTTCTCAGTGCTGTTTGCCTTTTCTTCCGGTTCTCCAGTGGGTGGTGAGTTCTGTTCACCGCCTCTGCGTGGACTTCTCTCTCCTTCTCAAACAACAGGCGATTTCATGCGCGCTTAACCAACATCGCTTTTGTGCTTGCTCTTTCCTCCCGTCGTACTTCGCGGTTTCTGGTTCTTCGCCGAGTCAGTCTTGTCTAGGATTCGAAACTTCCCTCCCCCCCGAAATGCCAGGCCGGTGATTTGTCTGCCATCTTTATCTAGTGACCTCTCTTTTTTTTGTGATCCCCTTTTTTCAGCATACTGCCTGTTTTTCATTCCTTTAATTCGTCTTTGGTCTTCTTCAGCGGGCGACACCCGGCACTTAGGTGGACAGAAGTCGCGGGACTCCCTATCATTTTTTTGTCTTTTCTCTTGACCTAGCGGCAAGTTCCTTCTCGATTTTGGCCAACGTGGCTTCGGAGACCCTTCTGTTCCTGCAGGTTGATTAGAGACGGATGCGGCTCCTTCCCTCGTTCATGTCGATGAGCTTAAGGATTTTTTGTGCGTCACCTGTTCCCTTTTTTTTTCGAAAATCGCCTAGACGGTTAAATCCTTTTGCTACCCCTATCGTGCGAGCCGCACGACCACGGAGCGCTCTTGAGCTTCCCTGTCCCTATTCCCGGACGTGTTTGCCCCCACTCCTCTTATTTTTTCCCACTTCGATTCCGCCCCGCAGCAAGAGCGGTGCCTCTCGCCAGATCAGTTAATTCTCCCCCCAATAGCTTGATTTTTACTCTGGGGCCGCTTGTATTCCCGTGATTTTTTAGAAACAGCCACTGACTTTTTTGCGGGTAGACATAATGGCCGTCGTTGCGCTTTTCTGTTTTTTAGTTCGAGGACCCAGACTTACGTCGACTGACAGCTCCCCTTTGGGACTTTGATCGGGATTGTACCAGGTAAGCGCTGCGCCTCGAGTCGGTCACCGTTGACCCTTGAGACTTGGGCTCGGCATGTTTTACGGTGGGGTTGTGGAAGTTCAGCGGGGCTTCCCCGCCCTGGCACTGCCCTCACTTAAAACCCCTTGACCTTTTTCCTTTGACTTTCTTCCTCTCGTATCCTCCGATTCCACCTGATTTGTTTTTAATAAGATGTCCTTATTGACTCCCCTCTTCCGTCGAAATTGTGGTTGCTGTTCTCGCCCCACAATACTCAACATAATCCAAAGGACAATGCGGTACTGTGCGTGCCATTGTTTTTTTTTAGGCCGTGTTTTGCATCTCTTTCTGTAAGCCGTAGCCCCGATGAATTCCGCCTTTCGGGTAGCTTATTCCCCTTATCAGTTTTTTCTGTGAAAATGTGAGTTTTGTACAGCCCACGTCCCTTAGACCCCGGGCAACGTGTCCTTTCTGGCGGGTTGCTCCACCTTCCTAATCATGGGCTGGTATGGTAGGAAATCTTCTTCTTTGAGTTCCCTTCCGAACATGACTCTCTCTTCGATTTTCGAAGAGTTCGAGCCGGAGCCCGGCGACCTCTCTGCTCTTTTACATCTGTCTGTCGGAACGCCTTTTTTCCAGATAGGTTGGCTATCACTGTTGCCCCCTCTCTTTGTTTACCTTGACTGTCTTTAACGCTGGGCGTTATCTTCTCATGCCGATTGTTCCGCATGAGCACTCACCCCGTTTTTGCGCTCAAGCATTCCCCGCAGCCATAGTGAAACGTTCTTAGGTTGCCGATCGGGTCATGATCCTTTTTTGATGTCCTTTTTCTCACCAGCCATTTGCGCAGATTCCTCACCTGGATGTGACTCGGTGGATTCGCCTTTTTTTGAGTCCCCGATGGACCTGGATAGTAGCCCCTGCCCTCGTCACTGGACATTGTCCTGGTCGAATTGTCCCCCCCTTTTCCCTGATTTGTTGCGACCGTGGTTACTCGTCCGATCTTTCCCGTGTTCACCCTCCGCTGTCGGTGATCTCCGCCTTTCTTGACATTGGACATAACCACTTCGGTCGGTTTCTCCTTTACAGTCCGCTCTTCGTTTATCGCACTTCACTGAGGTAGTTGATTTCCCCGATGTTTTAGGTATATTTGAGATTGGGTCGCGCTCTAAGGGGTCTCTGCAGAAACTGAGCTGATGCATCCGCACGTGCGCGGGGGGAGTTTGTCGGGGCGCTGTTGGTCATTTTCGGACGCGGCGCTTGACCGAAGCGTTCCGATTTTGGTTCTTGAGTGTGGGAGCCCGAATCTTCTCTTTCTCTCCAGGTGTTTGTTGAGGCTCTCTTCTTTGGATTGTTTCCACCCGAGACCCGAAGAAGGTCACCATAAGGCTACGCAGAGTCGGGCTCCCATTCTTTTGCGAACTGACCCGTTTTCCAACCCAGTACCCTGCTTTTTTTTTTGCCTTCCAGTTCCCTCCTTTCGTCAACGGTCTGGCGCTACCGGCCTGTAATCCCCCTTTTTTCGCTCGTAAGAAGAGGGCATCATACCCTCCAGCGTCACGGCGTCTACCCGTTTTTTTTTCGTTTCGTTAGGATCACATGCAGGTTGTCTTTCCACTCAACCCCCGACCGCTTCGGTATCACCTTCTTCGTGTCTTCGGGTGATCACGTTCAGCGTAAGTCTGACGTCACCACGGTTCCCAATTTTTTTTTTTTTTTCACTGCCCCCTCCAGTTTCTTTAATGAGATGCGCTTTTTTCTTGCCGGTTATCCGCGAGCCTATCTTTTCTCTCTTTTTTGATCGATCAGCCAGTCTTCCATCAGGTGCGGTCCCCTTCTCTTTTCCTTGTTTTGCGGCGTTTTTGAAACAGACCCTTACAATTTTTTTACCCGTGAGGATCCAGATATCCCCGGCCGGTTAGCTTTCCTTCTTTTATGATGGCTGCCGCGGTCTCTTTCCGCGGTCTTACTTCCGTCCCTTTTCGCCTCGTTTTCCCCGACCCTCTCCTCCTGCCACAGTTTTTTCATCGGGGCAACCGACTTTAGAAGCAGGCTTTTAGCGCCCTTGCATACTCTTTTTGTCTCTATGCTCCCTCCTTTTTTCCCCCCTTCGCGACTAACTCTCCCCCTGCCCGTCTTCACCTTGTTCGAACGACGTGTCAACGATCCGGTTCTGTGTTTTTTTTTTTTTTTTTTTTTTTGGCTTTTTCTTTTGTTTTTTTGTTTTGTGGTTGTTTGTTTTGTTTGGTGGTGTGGGGGTTTGTTTTTTTTGGGGTTTTTTTTTTTTTGTGTTTTTTTGTGTCGATGGCCTAACGCACTGCGGGGCGTCCGTGTTTTTTGCGACATTTTGCCCGTTTTCGGGCGAACTCCTTGGTTCTGACGGCACTCGAAAGTCACCCTCAGCTGAATCCTGCAGATTTCCCGAAAAGGTAGACGCCTCGGCTCCTCTGCCCTTTGATTCCTTTTTTTCAGCGCTTGTCCCGACGACTTGTTCCCGTTTTACCATTTCGCACCTGTACTTCGTTGTGAATGTTTTTTTTGACGTTCAGACAGGGTTCCGTCACGATTCTGGACGGCCCCGTACGCGGCTGTCTCCCCGCTGGAGCAGTGTCGCATCGCTCTTTTCTCGCTATTACCCTCGACTCTGATCGCCAAAAAAAAGGCCAAATTCCCTTATCAGGCGGCAACTCAAACGCCTCTTTCAGGGACGATGTTGACACCTTACGAAGTACAATTTCCTCCTTCCCTCCGGGCGCTTATGCGACTTTTCCTGTTCTCGACATAACCAAATCGACCGCGCTGCCTGATTGTGGTATACCATTTCACTGGCGACATGTCGTTCTTTCCTCAAAGAGATAATTGAACTACAAGCGAGGAATTCTGCCTACCCCCCTATACGTCGTTCTGCCCCAGTTGCTATTTTTTTGCGGAAGTTTAGACATTAGTTATGGGCCTTTTTTTAGTGGCCTGTGAGCTATTGATTGGGTAGGCCCGCAACCTCAGGGACATCGACATTTCCCCCTTCTCCAACGTCGACGTCGGTCTTGCGTACTTCTCGCTCTATTTGTTTAGCTAGGGCCGGAAGCTTATCCAGGGTCTTTCCTGGCCTCATATTGACGCCCCCCGCTCGGCGATCGCTAGACTCCCGAGGGCTGTCCCTCAGTTCTGCTTGAATCACGGCTGATCATCGACTCCACACTTTTCCAGCCTGAAACTTCTTTCACGTTTCGCGATCCGGTCTTCTCTCAGCTCTTGTTGGCGCCGAGCCCCCTCCTTGCCATCTTGGCAAGGTGCGTTCCCCGCTGACGGTCCTTTTTCCAGGAAGCCTAAGAATCTCCGATGACTCCTTTAACGTAAAACGGCCCTTCTTAAATGAGAAGCCCCCTTCCCTAATAGCGTCCCCTCATAACTTTTTGTCATGTTTTTCTCCCCCCGTCCAGGTTTTCGGTTTTTTTAAATTCCCCTCCCGTGTACCGGCGCAGCCACCTACCCCCCTCGTCTTTTGTGTTCCGACGCGCCCGGCAAGCACCCAGTTTTGTTTTCATAGTCCACGCTGCTCTCTGGCAGGACGTAGATGATACCGACTTCTGGCTTGTGGGAACACAAGGCCACCCACTTTTCGGTCTCTTGATTTGCCCCGCCAGCCCCCTTTTCGGCAGTACGTGCTGGGATGCTTTCTATAAGTTGCGGGACAAAGCATGTTGATACCAGTTTTTTTGTTGGTGTTTTTTTAAACTCCGTCCCCTCCTTTCTACGGATACTCTTGGCCAACTCGGCAGCAGGCGAGCTGACTTTTTTTCATCCCAAGGGCATTTTGTTTTACCTCTTGAGCAACCTCCCCCCTTCACCAGAAATCCTTCGGTCATCTGAGAAGGAAAGGATCTTTCGACATCCTCCAGAATCTTGGTTTTTTTGCAGTCCTTCACCGGCCCCTTCTCCTCGTCCATTTTTTCCCTTCTGAGTTTTAAGACTACCACATTAAGAAGGCCAGCTGAGGTCGCCTAGTTTTTCTGTCATGACCTTGTGGAATACGGTCTTCGACCCCTCCCTGATTATAAATCGGGAACACCACCGCCTTTTGATTCCCCCCAAAACCTCCATGACCCCCTCAGTTTCTCCTCGATGCATCGTCTAACCTTTTCTTAGTCTTTCGCCACCCCCAACGAGATTTGCTCGCGCCCCGCATTCATGATCAACAGCGTTTCCCAGAATCAAAGGTTTCCCAAATGACCTTCTCAGCCTTTTTAAGTCGCCGAGAATTTCGTCTCATTAGAACTCCCCCCCATTCTCGGCTTCCAACGGAACAGACAAAAAGAAAGCAACCCCTTGAAATCCCCCCCCTCATTATAAAAGCACGCTGTGACAATACAGATCTGGCACCGACAGTTTGGAATTGCGTGCACATTTTCCCAATAGAGGCTGCCCGCCTATGCGGCTTCGCGTCCTTTTTTTTAATCTCATGAAGGCCAAGCGTCAAGTACTCGCTGACCATCCCTGTTCGTTTCCCCCACCCCCTGGGCAAGGGCTGAACCGCCGACTGCACAGTGAAACCCGGCCCTGAGCCAATTCCTCCGCCCGTTTTTGATCCTTCCCAATTCCCTGTCGTACTAGAACTCCATCAGTGTGTCCCTCTCTCTTGGCGCTCTCACGTTACTTCATCACGTCGTGTTTTTTCTCAGGTCCGCCTTACCACACAAGACGCCCCCCCCCCCCTTGCCCCCTGTATAAGTTTTTTTTTTTTCACCACGAGTAAGCCCCCATTTCCTTTTGAGTTAGCAGTCGTGACACTCTATTTCATCCCCATATCTTGCGGTTCAGCCATTCCGTGTTCGATAAAGTTTGTTTTTCTCTTCCCCATCGTTTTTTATCTGCTAGTGGTTTGAAAACTGTCTCGGGCCGCCACTCATTTTCTAGTTGACCCAGAAGCTGTCACAAGAACGCGGCAGGAGTTCCCCTTGTGGCCTTAAGAAGGGAAATTGCAGAGTTCCCAGAAATACGAATCCCAAGCTTATACTGTCCTCTCTCCGTGGTTTCTTAGCTCTTTCTGGTTGCTGGAGTCGGATTTGCTTTAGGTGGCGACGTGTGACGGCCGGTGACCTAGTCGCCCTTTCCGTTGCTGTGTGGACCGTGGGTCGTACGTGAACCGTTCTGACGACGGGTAACGCGAAGGTCTCCTAATTGACGATTTCCCTCGGGAGAAGACGCTGGTAGACGATCCCTTGCTCTTCTTCCTCCAGCTCAACCTACGGTCGCCTTTTTCGACCGGTTGTCCTTTGCGGCAGCACTGTAACCTTTGCTTGGCTCTTTTGAAGAGGTTTTTTTTCTTGTTGGTGCCGATGGTTGATTTTCGTTTTTCCACTTTCGATATCTACTTAGAGTTGTTTTAGAGCAGAGAAGCCGAGGAACCCGTTCTTTGATTGAGTATTTTATGACCACCTTTTCAGGTGAGGATCAACAAGATGAGGAGCTTTATTTTTTCGGAGTTTAGTAGCCTTCTTCCTATAGGAAACGTGTGGACTTCCTCAGGGGCGGGGGCCGACTTCGTTTGTCAGCGTTTGTTTCTTGGCCTCCTCGAGTTCCCACCGTGCCATCTATTGAATGAGCCCCAAAAGATCCCGCCACTGGAATCCGCCCTTTTTTCCCTTTTTTGAGTTCTGAGTTGGTATGGTCTTAATCATCCCTTAGAGCTGAGGCCTCTCTCCCGATTACTCAGCAGATTCTTTCATTACAAAAGTTTCTTCAATTTCGTTGGCTTTCACTTGGCTCTGATTCCCCCTCTGCCTGGGTCGCTCTCCTGTTTTTTTTAAGTTACTGCACTTCACTCTTTGGTGGTGCTTTGTGGTTTTGTTTTGGGCATTCCGTGTGGTATGTGATTATAACGGTTGTTCCTGAAACGCTTACCATCTTCCCACTTAGTCCTTTTTAACCCTCCACAGTTCCGAACCTGTTTGTCGATGTTGTTTTCGACTCCGTTGAGGTAAACATGGCAGAGGATTACCCGGAGGGAACTTCCAAATGGTGATTTGACATTGCCGTTAAGTTCATCGTATACGGAGTCGTCCCGCCCGTTGGCCGTCTCTCTATTATATGTCCCCCTCGAACACCCATGGTGGACCCGGTGTCAATTATTGAAATCAATTACTCCCCCTCCCCCTACATATGGCCTGGTCCCGCGATCTACGGTCATCAAGAGGGACTACTCGAGACCCCCGAACCCCCCGCATGAGGAAAATGCGGGTAGGGCAATTCCATTTGAGGCATCATGCCAGGATCGAAAGCCAGTAGGGAGCCGGAGGATGACTAGAGTGGGCTCCCCTCTTGCTCCACCGAGCGGTGAGGTAGTTTGGGCCCCACAAACAGCCCGAGGCCTGTGCCCTCATAGGAGCTCGGAAAGGAATATCCAATAAAAGTCTCTACATGGGCAGAGGACTTTACACCACCTTCTGGTGCCGGGTGAACGCCACTTTCTAGCCTAGTTCTGGTGCTGCAGAAGAGAGGGAGTTTTTCCTTTCGGAAATCAGAACACTTCAGCATGTATTGTGGTTCTTCTGACCAAGACGGTTGAGATTGCTCACGAGGGATGAAGGCAGCACCGCACGACGTCCTGCAGTGAGAGGGACCTCTTCTTTCTTTTAGCGGTAGACGTCAAGTTTGTTTAGATCAAGCGGGATATCCTCATAGCGATTCCACCTTGTACTTATAGCATTTGGTATAGGGCAAGTGCCGTTCCGCTGGTCAGAGAATATCCAGGAGAACACCCTCCAGGCAATCGTGAATAAGCAGTCTCGTCCGCTGCTAAGCCAAATCACATAGACCAGACGCGGAAGAAGGTTTCATACAGAGATTAGATGGCCGGATGAAACGGACGGGCCGGCCGATTTCTTGAATGGCAACGACGGGGTATGACGAGCTTGCAGGCCTTAGCTACAGCTCTCAGGTCTGGTAAAGAGGAGTCCGCTGCCATACAAGTTTATCTAGCGAACCCGTCACGTAAGCCAAAAGACAGTCGCGCCCACAAACCGTCCGAGGAACATAGACCCCCGTCGTTTCCTTTTCCGTGTTTAGGCCTCAAAAGACTGTGCAAAATTCTCACCCCAAATTAGATATGTGCAAGCAGAGATGTGAGTGGAAATCCTCGGCACAGGCGACCCCAGGCCTCATTCCCAAGGTGTAAAATTGCTGGGAGAGACCTGAATAGATGTGAGGGACTCGGGAGTTCTCACAGCAAAGCCCCCGGAGCCGGGGCGTTAGGGTTGGAGAATCCATTCGTCCCTTCGTATTTGATCATTTTCGGTTTTTATACCCTGATTTAGTTTCCTTAGACACTTCCTTGTTCTTGACTGGCTGTACTTACGAGCGACTTTGTGAGTCGCTGACCTTCCCTTCTTGGGGCCGCATACGTTTGATGTTTGACGAGCTTTGTTTTCTATTGGCTACCATTTCCGCTCCCAGGGCGCTAAATCGAGGAATTCGTTCCACACTGGCGGCATCTCCCGTTTACTCGGAATTTCCCCTATTTTGCCCCGAGGGAATATTCCTCCCCATGAAATCTCCCCCCCCATAAATTCGTTAGAGTTCCCCCTTCCCCGAGTGTTTTTAGTGTCCGTCGAGGAACAGTCTTCTTTTCCCTTGACCTTCTGTCCGAGGAATTTTAAGCCCTTCTTAATGATGATCAGGGCAAGCTTTTCTTCCCACTGAGTGTTTGGCCTCATGCCCAGTCGTTTTGTCACTGACCTCGCTCGATTTTCTTGAACGTCCGGCCCCGCCTTTTGCTCTTTTCATTTTTACGCTTCGTCGCTCCCTTTGTATATTCGTCACGACTTTTCCCCGTTTGCACCGGGAAGGAGGAAACTCATTTATCGAGAACTCCTGCTGTGGGCAAGATTTTCCCCCCAAGATACTTGGAGCTACCCAGTGTCTGGCAGAGAGAGGGCCGAATCGGGAGACCGAGGTAGGGCCGTAGTCAAGCTGACGAGGTTAGCTGGTCCACCTTCGTCGAGAAAGTAACCCATCCTCCCAAGAAAATTCTTTAAATGAGTTCCAACTACAGGATTGTCCTCGGATGTTTGTTGAGAACTGTACCCTCTCTAGATTTCCAGACATGATAAAGCGGATGTGACTACTTCGACACCCCGATTCCTCCCGATTCAGCCTCTAAATAATCACGCTAATAGTGATAAGGATCAGTCACTAGCCCCTCGATTCCAAAGAATCGGAAGGCGGCCCCGTTGGTTTGAGTCTTCCGACAGAGTTATCACCCCCGCCCCACTACCTGTGACTACTCGATATTTCGGTTTTAGAGGATTCCTTCCGCCCATTTCGTGCGTCCTTTCGTAGAGCTCCTGCATCAGCTAGATGTTCTTGTAGGGAACAGTCGTCTAGTGAATTTTAGTTACGGGGATCTTCGTTTTGCGAGAAGCCGGCGGATCGGCTACCCCCATCGTCGGTTCCCCCTCAAGGCGGGGTTTCCGTTTCGCTTTTTCAAGGGCTTACTTTCGGTCGGTGTCTTTTTTGCCGGAACGAGCTTCGTTTGTATGCGGGTGTCCGACAAGACAACAGTTGAATCTCTTTATTTGCCCCTGTTTTTTTTTTTTGAGAGAGAGATGTCTTGACCGGGAAAAAAAGAAAGTCCTCCCTCTTTTTTTTTTGTGCCATGCGAACCCCCCATTCGAAAAGGAAGTCCAGACCGTACACTGAACCGACCCACCAGCGTGAGGGCCATTTTTTAGTTCTCCCGAGTTTCCCTTGCTTCTCCGAGCCCCCGATCGTATGGCCCCTTTCTCACTACTAGGGAACCCACACTACCGACCTCGAAATAAGTCAGGTGTCGCCGCAAGGCCTTCCCGCCAGTGGGCCTCCGCTATCCCCTCGCGGAGATCCCGTTGACTCGCTGCGTTGTGTAAAGTTCTTAGGCCCCAGGACCCCAACGGTTCTCCCTGAGGAAGGCGGGACCGCAGACTTAGACCTGGGACATGAGATTTGAGTGCAGGGGGTTGCGCCCCCCTAGAAGGAATGATGTCTCGCTTTTTCCGGCTGAACTTGATCACCTACCTGTGACCGACAGATTGCTTTCTGAACCGATCGATAAAGTTTCCTGATTTCCCTGCGGGGAGGACCCCGTGACTGCGCACGGTTCCTTTTAGGAGGGGCTGCTGAGCGGGCTGGTTTTAACGCCGGTTCAGTCCCTCCCCACCCTTCCCCCAGCGTGAACATTAATGCGCCCGTAACTGCCACCCGCGTTCTCCCCCTCATGGCACAGCTTCCCTTTGCGAGGCTGTTCCCCGAAATCCACTCCCGTTTTGGGTCTTTGCGCATGCTCCTAACCGGTGACTCCCTAGACGTACTCCTTGACTCCATGCCAAACGTTTGCGTCCCCCTCCCCCCCCGCGTTCAAGAACTTTTTTTTCACATGCCCCGGTGACAGTGGACGCCCCTTCCGAGTAACTGCGCCCTTTTTCCTGCCTCCCTGAAGTTTGGCTGACCTGCAACCGCCTTTTCACTAGCTTTTGCACGCTTTTTTTTTGTAAGTTCAGGGCTCCCTTCGTTTTCGACTTCCCTTAGCATATCAGCTGTCAGGCTTCAAGACGTCGCTGGCAGTACTGCCTCTTATTCCCCCTACTTCGCTGGATTTCCTATTGCATTGTCGCTCAGCTCCAGGCGGTTTTTCCTCCCCGGGCTTTAAACGGCGGCACGTCTTTTTCTTTGGATGACTTTCTGAGTTCTTCCCTCTGCTCTTGCCATTAGTGTGTTCCCCGCACCTTGAGCCCCCCCCCCCCCCCGTCCACAGGCCTGCGAGGCGGCAGAAATCTCCCTCTTTAACGGGTACGCCCTCGGGCCTCGCGCCGGTAAAGTCCCCTCAGGACCCGGTTGACTGTTGTCCTGGACTCTTCGTCTCGGACCCACCACATCCGAGCCAAGAGGAATTGAGGTCCACCTCCCCCCGTCGCTTGTTACTTCATTTTTGCTCCAAATCTTTGAAACTATGAAAATTCTATGATCGCCCTTCTCTGCTTTCCCCTCCCTTTGATCCCCCCTTATGGTCTCTCCTGGTGCCCCGGCTTAGTTCGACCTCTACGCTTGGGGTTTATCTACGGAGGATGGGGATGCCCCCTCAAACCCTGTTTCCATTCGAAAGTGACTGGATCCGTTCCTACCGTTTTCGTTTTTCCCTTCGCGGATTGGTCTTTTCCGCCCGTCTCATCTGATTTTCTCCGCGATTCTCTCTATAAGTCCTCCACCCCCCGCTGCCCGTTACCTTTCAAGACGGGACCCTCCTCTTCTACACTAAGTCTATTTATATTATCTACTCGAGAGCCAACGTGCCTGGGTCAGCGCTAGGGAGGAGCGAACTGATTTTTTCAGGACGCGCCCAGATCCGCTTGCTCAGTTATGAAACGGTCGTATCCCGCCTGCGTGTTTTAGGACCATGGAGAACCGTGAAAGAGCACCATGCCTCTTGACTATTACTGCCGTTCCCTCTGTATTGCTTCCTACGTCGCGACAGAGGCGGCTAGATAACCCAGGGGACGCACTCCACTCACCGGAACGATGTTCCTTGTTGAGGGAATTGCAGAATTCAGACCTCACGGATGCTCGGCGCAAGTACCAGAACAGAGAGTTGATAAGGAAAAGACAATTTACCAAACGATAGGTGTTTACGCCCTGACCAAGATGGACCTTTTCGTAGGAGATTAATGCGGCCCGAGAGGGAGGAAGAGGCTGTGGAGTGGGTCAACCGAGCACGGCCAACCAAGAAGTGTTCTTAAGGGAGCCCCTTACAGACACCGCTGGAAGTGAAGTGCTGTTCGCCATGATCTCGCTTCAGCGGATGGGAGTCAGGGGAATTTCCTTTTTTTGTGGAAGACACGCCTAACTCTTGATTTAAAGGAAGCATCGTGGTCCCACTTCGGAAGCATCTCCAGGATCGAAGAACTCAAACCTTGGTTTTTCAGATGGGAGCTTGTACCCAGCCGCCATGCACCAGTAAGATCACTCTTGAGAATTAGGCAGGAGCAACCGTCTAGGGACGCACGTCTCCTCAGCATCTTGGGGCAGATATCAGGTCTTTTTCCTTAACTCACGGTTTTTTCCGAAACCCAAATCGCGACTTACTTCCCAGCTCTTTCTCCGAGGTGACCCTGCCTTTTCTTGTCTCCCTTTTTTTTCCCGAAAACCTCTTCGACCTCACATCACCCCCTGACCACCCCCCCACCCTAATCACCCATCGGCTTTTATCTCTAGATCTTAATCCCACGTTTTGCATGGCCTCTTCCCGCCACCAAAGACTTTTCGTGCTTCTTACAGCGCAGTGACTGAATACCCTTTCTTCTCCAACGCGACCCGGTTGTGCCCCCCCAAAAAGTTCAGCTTGTTTTTTGACGGAATTAGACCGATACCTGAGTGCGCGTGACATGTTTTCCCGTCCCCACCTCAAAACCAGACCCCAGTACCCCAATGAATGCCCCCCCTCTTTGTCTTCATCTCTCGCCAAGAAGACCTGCGGATGAATTTTTCACCAGTTTAAAGTCTCTTCGGCAGTGAATGGCGGATCGAATGCGTCCCCCGACGCACCCCCGCCATTCTTCCGTCCACCTCCCCCTTATTACCACCTGCCCTGCTCCTCCTCCTAAATCCCGGTGACATTTCCTAGCAGCATGTGGTTCCCCCCAAGTCAATGGCTTCGTCATCTCCCCCTCACTCCAGTGTTGCGTAAAATCTCTTTCTCTCGGCGCGCCCTTTTCTGTCCCGATTAAGCATCCACGGAGAAATTGAAGTGGACCCCTAAAACCACGAAACACCCGAAGACCCCCCCAACCACCCCCCTCGATTTAGACGTTTCTCATGCGTAAGACAGTTCG
>Ga0179593_1754709_pt1 | contig 17845 bp, 30 predicted proteins | sample CZODoug2_1_08_16_FD_185931 | JGI IMG/M metagenome (GOLD analysis project Ga0179593, IMG submission 185931) | Vadose zone soil fungal communities from Angelo Coast Range Reserve, California, USA - CZODoug2_1_08_16fungal (PacBio error correction) | ecosystem: Environmental > Terrestrial > Soil >... | reverse complement strand
CCCCCCCCTTTTTCCAGAATTTCGTTGGCCACCTTGGAAGACCCCCCCCTTTTCAAACGTTTCGACTTTCCCATCTTATTTTCCTGGACGCCCCCCTGTGCAATTTCCCTTAAAGTCAATCTCTTCCCTTCCATAATAGGGTCTCTAAAACCTGTCTATCGAACTGCGGGTAAAAGCGTTGCCCCCCCCCCCTGCCTCCCCCCACCTTTCTTCACCACGTTCAATTGCCGACACTTCTCTCAGCCCCCCTGGCGATTAGGATGCCTCCTCTTTTTTATGGGAAGCTTTTTAGTCCTGGTCCGCTGCCTAGTTCCTTCCTAGCCAGCTGACACTGGCATTTTCCCCCTGTCATCCCCCGTGTTCCCAGTGGCCCCCTTCGGACATTACGGTGCGTGAACTGTAATTTTTGCACCTTCTTTCTATTTTTTCGGCAGTCTCGGCGCGCCCTACTTCACATTTTTTTACCTTCACTGACGTTGGAGAACCTGTCTTGCCTCTGTCTCTTCCCAGCGCCCCCCTTCCCCCAAAGTAATCTGATGATACCCTCCACGCCTTCCTCTCCTGGACCCCCTGCTCACCGGTTTCCTCTTTCCCCCGTCGCACGCTCTCCCGAGGATTAAGGACGTATGATGCAGCCCAACGGAAACCCCTTTTTCTTTTCACCTGCGCGCGCAAGGGCCTAATGACCCTCTTTCTTTCCCTTTTTTTTTTACTAGATCCCTTGCTCTTCCTCTTTTCTCCTAGTCGTTCCCCTTTTATTTCCGGAAGCATAGTTGAATTTTCGTTCGTTCAGTCCCTTCCCCCCAAGCTGCCACATTTTCCCCTTTCCCTTAACCTTGATTTCCCCCCTTTTCCCCAAGGCCCCTTTTTCTCCCGCGTCTCTCCTTCCCAATGTTTCCCGCTTTCCAACACCCCCCTTTCTTAATTTTCTGCCGGAATTTTCCCTTAGTGTTTCTTTCCCTTCTGATCATTAATCCGCCAGGCGTTTCCTTGGATGGATCTTGAGAAGCTTTGCAAGGACCCCTCTTTTTTTCCCATTTGTCTACGGGAAATCGTCTCTGCTTTTTTTTTTTTTCGGTCCCCCCCCCGAACGTGTGACTATATCCGGTCCTTCACTTTAGCTTTTGCCCTGGGTGCTTTACGCCGTGTCTTTTTTTTGACTTTTTAGCCGACGAGGGGGCTGCTCCTGCCTTCTTCTTTGTCTTTTGCGCAAGTTTCCCCCCGCTTCCTGTCTCCTCTGTTGCAGCTTTATGTTCGATCCCCGGATTTTTTTTAAGTCGCACCCACAGAAGTTAAGGGCCTTCTTTTGCCTTTTCACTGCCATCAAGCTGTTTTCCCACCCCCTTTTCCCTCTTTCGCCCTCCTTAGATTCCTAATTTCTTAAAAAGCTCGTTCCAGTCACTTCTTTAGCTTTTCTCACCCCAGTTGCACCAGCAAAGGTCTTCAATTTTATTTTTTTTTTTGGATTTATTCCCCCATTTCCCCTTAAGCTGCCCTTTTGCGAATTCAGCCACCCCTCCCTCACCACTTTTTGTTTCCTTCTTTTCAACAGCTGTTGTAAGGTCTGTCCAACCATTTTTTGTGTTCAAGTTCAAGAGATGTAAAAGGGACATTTCCGTTCTTCCTTCTGGACTGGTTTGCCAGTCCCTCTCGGAGCCTCATGGAAATTTTTCATTTTCGCAGCTGTCCTGAACCTTTTCTGCGTCTGAAGCCTTGTTTCAATTTTTCTTTCCACTCCGTTATCTATTTTCCTCCTTCCCTCTGTGTTTTTTCTCTTCTTGCCTTCCTCTTCTATCTTTTTTCGGGCTTTCCCCTGCGTCCTTGCGTCCAAAGCCTCCCGAGTTCGCTCCCAATCTCTTCGGGTCAATGTCTGGCCGTCTTGATCCTTACACTCTCTCGAGTTTTTCGTTTTTTTTTCCCTTCTTGTCGACTCTTCGATCCCTCTTATTCTTCATCCCTTTTCCTTGAGAGCTCCCCATTTTCCCGGTTTTTCTCCCCAACCTTACCCACACATTCTCTTTTCGGATTAGCTCCTTTTCGCTGCGGTTTCTTCTTCATTTTTTTTTCCCTTTTCCCCCTCAACAAAGGTAAGGTGGCCTTTCCAGGAGTTTCTTTTTTTGTTTTCCCTTTTTCCCCGCACTTTTTTTTTTTAAGATTTTCTTCCGATCCGGCAATTCTGGGCCGGAGTTGGCCTTTTATGGCAGTTTTCCACGGCCGTGTTATGAAAACAGTCTCTCAGTCTGGTCCCTCTTTCATGCCCTCGGCCCCCCCTTTCCTCCGACTCTTTTCTCCGTTTGAAGCCCTTTTTTTGCGGATCCCGTAGCTTTGTATAACGTCTCTTTTCTCATCTTGGCGAAACCTTTTGCGTCAGGTAATCCCCGCCCCCCTTAACCTCCTTTCAAATCCCTTCCCCTCAGTTTTTCGTCCTCCCGGTTCTATCCTTTCTCTTCGTTTTTTTCCCCCCCGCCTGCAACTGAGAAGAGCTACTCGGGCCCATTCTGGTTTCCTAAGGGACCTTCTCAGATCATTTCCAAGCGCCTTTTCCCCCTTTTTCGTTTTTCCCCCTTTCCACTACGCCCCCCCTCTTTTCAAATCGGAACGGCAATTAAGGTCCAACCTCTGTCTGGTGATCCTTTTTCACTTCATTTTGTAAGGTGTGTGACAGTCCGGCGCGCTTAATCAATTTCCCCCTTTTTTTTTTTCTTGCAGTCTTTTTCTAATGGCGGTTTTCGCTTTGTCTGGTGACTCCGACCATTACTGAATGGTGCTTTCCAATCACCCTTCTCCCTCCGTCTGATGACCTCCTTCCCCAGTAGAGACGAGAAGGTTCCGCGCGCCATCTATTTTTTCCCTGGAGATTAGGAAGAGCTTTGACCTTTGATCCCGCCTTTTCTCGTTGCCTTTTCGTGCTTTCTGCAAAGAGATTCCCCATATATGAGAGATTGCTTAAGTCGTTTTCCCCCCCACCCCCCCCTTTTGTCCTATTTTCCCCCCTTTTTCTTTAGGACCTTCCCTTATTTTGCTCATCGCCCATTTGTTTTCCCCTTTTTTCTGTGTTCCGCTCCCCCCCTCACCCAAAGAGTCCCCCCGCAATTTCGATTAAGTGTTCCAATTTTTTTCGCGCCGAGTGTCTTTTTTCTTCCAAATGAATTTTCCGCAGCCCGTTCCCTACCCTTCCTTTTACTCCCTCCCCCCGTAATTCCCCCTTTTTTTACCACTAGAAGTTTCGTAGTAAAGCGGTCATGCCTCCCCTTTTTTGCCCACCAGGCGCGTGTCCTGCTCCCGGTCTCGGCACTTTCGCTTTCCCAAATTCCCCCCCAACCTTTCAAGTATGCAGTCCCCCCTGTAACCTTTTCCTGCTAGCCCTTTCGGAATTAAAAACTTGGCGGGTCTCTTTTTTTTTTCCTGCCGTCTTTACGCCGTGGCGTGCTCGAACCTCCCCTCGCCTCGTTCTCCTCTCCTGATGATCCGTGACCTTGACTTTCGCGATTTGAGTCGGACTTTCTGCGTTTGTCTCCTTTTTTCCAGCGGCGTTTTGCTTTATTCCTTCCCCGAACGTCCTTTCTTCCCCCCCCAGCACTTCCGTCTCCCCTTTCTTTACCCCCCTTTTTTGCACCTGCATCACGTGACTACCTCCTTTTGCCTTGATCTCGGGGTAGGGGGCTAAATCGTCCCGCTTTCCCCCTTTCCCTCCCCCCCCCTTTTTTTTCTTTGTCGAAGTTTTTCCCCCCCCCCCATGCCCATTGTTTTACCTTCCCCCTTCCTTGGGTCCATTACAATTCAAATGCCCTTGCTTGTATTTGTCCTTCTTCCCCCTCTCACCAAGGGTTTTTGTTCATTCGCGTCCCCCACAGCTTTTTCCGGTCTCCCCTGACCTTTAGCGCTCAAAATCGTCCTACGAGATTAAACAGGATAAAGTCCTATTCATCTGGAGGATCGTGAAATCTTGTTCACGGCGGACTGTTAGGGACCTTTTTTTTTCCCCCCATGAACCGCCCTTATTCGCCTCTTCTCTCCGTGCTTCGCTTTTTTTCAAGCCTACCTAGCTGATGAGCACTTGCCCCCTCTCCGTTCTCTCTCTTCCTTTTTTTTTGTGAGTGAGAGATGCTTTGAGTGTTTTTTTTGTTTTCCCAAGATGGTAGTCTTTCCCCCCCTTCCTTCCCGGCCTGAAATCTTCCTCTTTTTAGCGGGTTTCCTTTCCTTTTTTTAAGAATTCCAAAATTTCCAGACTATTTTTCTTTTTTGGTTACACCTTAGTCCTTTCTCTAATACTGCCGGACCGTAATGTCATTTTAGTGTTTCTCCCCCTTTTTCTCGTTTCTCCCCCCTCTTTCCCCCAAAACCCGGGTTGTTGTGAGCTCCTTCGTGACATCTTTTTCTGCTGCGCTCCGTCTCTCCCGCAGTTCCCTTGCCATTTTTTTCCTTCCCTCCCAGGTAAGTGCCCCCCTTCCCCTCCCTGCGGCGTGTCCGTCCAACAGTTTTTCCCCTGTACGCTTGTTTATGCTTTTAGCAGCTACCCCTGCAGGGATCCCATTTTCATCCTTGGATGTGTCTGATGGAGGACTGCACCCTTTCGGTTTACCACACACCCCCCCCCCCCCCCCACCACCCCCCCCCCCAAAAACCCCAAACCCCCCCCCCCCCCCCCCAAACCAAACCCCCCACCCCCCCCCCCCCACCCCACCCCCCCCCCCCCCCCCACGTGCTCCCTATGTATTTATTTTAATGCTTTCGTGGCCACCTTCTTCATTCAGCGCACCTCCGCCTACGACCTTTTACCCTTTCCTGCTTTTCCCGCCCTCTTTCGTCAGCGATAAAGTCAGGATCTTAGTTTTTTACATGTCCGGCCTTTCCCTCTCCCTTTTTCCCTCCACCCGGCCCCCGCCGAACCTCTTGTTCCTTGCCTTTTGGATCATGGCGACTTTTTTTTTTCCGAACCCCTGGGCGTGACTACGTTTTATGCCTTAGTACTGCGATCCAGGGGACTCCTTTTCCCTTCTCCCCTTAAATCTGTCGTTTTCTTTTCCCTTGGACATCATCCGCTTGTCCATGTGTCAATTGAGTTCCCGTGTGTTCAGTTTTTGTCCCATGGCCTTCAGATTCCCCTCCCTTTTCGTCTAGGCGTTCCCTCCCCTCCCCCCGGTTCACCCTCCCAGTTCAGTCCTTGGTTCCCTTTCCTTTTTGATTTGCTTTTGTGAATCTGTTTTTCACCTTTCCCCTTTTGCAACGACCTTGCATTTGATCCCAAGGCTCCGCAGAAGTCCCGTCCCCGCTCAACATCCCTTACCTGTGCTAGTAACCGCCTTTCCTTTCCCAAGTCTCTAAGACGATTGCCCAACGTGCCTCAATTTTCAAGGCTGCTTCACTGTCCCCTCTCCGTTTCCCTGTAATCGTTCGATCGTTTTTCGTCCCTTTCGGAACGTCGTTTCGTCGATGTTCCAGTTTGAATCTTAGGCGTTCCCTCTTGATCCTCCTTTTTTTTTTAGTTGTTTCTTTTTACCGAAAACGGTCCCCCCCCCCCCTTATAACAGTTCCTTTCCTTGAGTTCTCCCTTTTACAATGCTTCTTTTCTTTTTGTCTCCTTCCCCCCCCCCCAAATTGAGTTTCCTCCCCCCCTTTCAATCCCCTTACGGTCAGGCCCCCCTTTTCCCGAGAAGTGCGTAGTCTGATGATCTTTTCAACTTTCCACTTAGTTTTGTTCTTCTCATTTTTTCCTTCCTTTTCCCTTTTTCTGGCCCTTTCCCCATGATAGCCCACCCCCCCTTCCCAATAGTAATTAGAAGTGTTTTCTCCGTTTCGCGGCCCAAACGCCTTATCCCCCTTTTTTGCACATTTTCCCGGACTTCCAACCTGGGCATCTTCCTTTTCTTAGTTTTTTTCGCCGTGGCTTCTTTCCTGCCGGTTCCCTTTTTTCCTGAGGTCTTTCTTTTTTACTGGACTTTTCCCACTTTTTTAGTTCGTTTTTCCGCCCCCTGTCTGATTCATCTCATAGGTTGCTTTTTGTTAGCTTTTTTCCGATTTACTTCCTTCTTTAGCTCCATGGATTTTTTTTCCCCCCCTTGCCCTGTGTCCAAGATGGCACACCCCTCGCCGTGCTTCGCCTTGATTTTTTTTAATCTTCACTTTCTTTCAATGTCCCATCCTGGTTTTTTTCTCCCGCACCCTGTTGGTCATCCACAACTTAACCTGTTTTGATTCCCTTCTTCCCGTGAGCTTAGATATTAAGGTCAAACCGCTAAACAATGTGGTTTTGCGGTTTTTTTCCCCACTTTGTTTTTTTTCGGTTCCACCAGCAACGTGGAGCTCCCCAATCGTGAAGGGTTTTATGAACCCCCTCTTTTTTCTTAAGCTTTCTTTGCTCCTCACCTTTGTCCTCCCTTCCCTTTTCCTTCTTTTAACCTTGTACCTTTTCTTTTGAGACATTTCCAAGATTCTTACTTTCAATCCTTTTGTTTTTCGGGTGACCAGCCTACACTGATGCTTCTTCCCCTTTGCACTCTCCTTTCATATCCTTCTCCTTTGTTTTTGTTTGTGTTTTCTTCTCTTTCCCGTTCGGCTCATTTCCCCATTTTCTTCACCCCCTTGAGTCATACGGTCGAACTCCCAAGGATTTGTTGTGTTTTTTTGGTTTTTTTTTAGACCTTTTCTTTTTTCGCCCCCTTCCCTTCATCCCTCCCCATGTCAGCTTTGAGGCCCCTTTTTTGGTCTCCCATAGTGAATAGTACTTCTTTTTATCTCATAATCTCGATTCTCCACGTTTCGGTTTGCGACTTCCCCCCCCCCCGGTTTTTTTGACCTCCCCCCCCCTTGTTGAGTTTTTTCCTCTTATTTCCTGGGCCAGCTTTTTAACACCCCCTTGTTGGATTTCCTCAGGTTGATGGCCATGTGTTTTCTACCTCCCTTTTTTTCCTGCACGAGCTTTTGAAGATTTAGCCTCCGTTCTCCTCCCTTCCCTTTGAAGTTTTATTGTTATGGACTTTTTTCCCCTATTGCTGAACATTCTTTCCCCCTGGTCTACATCCCCTTTTTCCCCCGAATCGAAGACAAGCGCACAAACTTCCTTTTTTTTTTACTTCGGTCGCGCCACGACCCCCTCGCACTCCCCTTCCATGCTCCCCATTTTTAAACTGTCGCGAATCTGACAATGTCTTTTTTCCCCCGAAAACTTCCTGCCACAGCCGACCTTTTTCAGTTGGGTTTTCTTTCTTGGCTGCTGCATGCGACCCGTTGTTTCTCCTTTCCAGTCCTTTTTTCCCCTTTAGCCTTCCCTGGGTCCTCTGAAGTGGCTTCTCATGTCTTTTCCCTCTCCCCCTTCTTTTTTTTTTCCTTGAGATCTCTTTGACTACGACAATCGAGGGTTCCCAGTATTTTTTTTTTTTCGTTTTCCGGTAATGGTATTGGTGGTCATCTCCCCCCTTTGGAATTCTCCCCGTTTGGAGTTTAAAGATTTGACCTTTTTACCTCTCAATTTCGTTTTTTTTGAGAGTAACCAAGGAGCGAAACCTTTCAACTTCTTTTTTTTTCCAGCACCCCAGGATGCCGCCGACCGATTCCTCCTTTTTTTATCGTGAAGAGCACCCCTGCGACTTTTATTTTCGAAATTTCGGCGACCGCCCCCCTCTTGCGTTGATTTCCGGCCGCTGAGCCTTTTCCCATCTTTATCCGATGGCCGGCCAGCGCGGCCCCTAGTAGATTTCCTCCTCTTCCCTCCTTGTGCTTGTTCATCATGTATTCTTTTTTTACTCCACCAGAACCACTTCGACACAGACAATCTCCTTTAACCGTTTTCTTTTCTTGCTTTAGCGTTTTTTTTCCGACTGCCTTTTTCCCCCCCTTGAAAAGTTCACAAACTTGCCCCCCCAGTTAATCCCCCTCCGTCCTTTTTAAATAGAAGTGTTTTGGCAAGTTTATGATACCCACGTGTCAACGCCCGTTGTCCGGTCGTTCTGAATTTCCCCCTCTTCCAGGAACTTTTCCCCCTCTTCCATTTCCCCCCCCGTGCTAACATTAGCCCTCTTCCCCCCTTTCCTAAAAAACGAACCTTGTGAAATGTCGTGACCTTTGGACTTTCAATGTTTCAGTTTACGGCTTGGCAGAGTGTTGGTACCTCCTTTTGGTCTCGACAGGTTTTCAGACGCTTAGGCTACCCCTTTCCGGTCCGTTTTCTCCCCTAGGAAGGGTGAGAGTTTTTTTTTTTTTTGAGTGTTTCTTCCTAGCTGGCCACCTGAATTTGCTTTCCTCCTCCCCTCCTTTTTTTTTTTTTTATACCTCCCCCCCGCGCTTGCAGCCACCCCATTTTACCACTCCTTCTCTGATTCCTTGCGGTTGTAGGCGGCTATCCAACTTTTCCTCTGTTTCGAAGGAGCGTCCACCTCCCGTCCTTTTTTCCCTTCCCCTTACCCCATTCCCCTCACATGTTTCCCTTGCGCGCCTTCGTCGAGGGCTTTCACCTTCTTTGGTTGCTCGGCTCAAACAGCCCTTTCCGGTCTGCAACCCCCCTTGAGCGTGAGGTTTTCTCCCCGGATACAGTACGTCATTCTTCAGCGCGGTTTTTTGATTTTTTTTTTCCTCCATCGCGAAGGTCACATTCTTTTGGAACTTCCATCCCTGGTCTTCCTGAATCATCCTACGTTGATCAGTGAGACTCTTTAAAGCCATACCCCCGCTGCTGATGCTCTCAGCCCAGATCCGGCCATCTTCTATCTTTTCCTCTTGTCCTGACCTTGTTTTTCTTTCAGCTTGTAGGTTCCGGTTTTTTCTCAATCTAGTTTTCCCTTTCTCCCCCCCCAATTGACAGTCCTTTTTTTCCCCATGACCCCCCTTTTCTTTTAGATTAATTTGTCGAGGCTCCTGAGGACTTTCTCCCTTTTTACTCGTGACTAACTTTTTAGGTTCTCTTTTCCCCCCCCCGTTGCAGAAGTACTTTTTTTTTTTGCGACGCGGTTCCCCATGTTTCAGCTGGGGTTGACGCGCTCTCCTTTCTCCCCTCGGCCTTTTTATGGAAATTTTTCCCCCCAAAGGTGGTGTCGTTGTCCTTTTATGTGGTCGAGACTTCGACCAAGGTTTTCCTGGTAACATTGATTTGATTATGGGCTAACCGGAAGGGCCCCCCCCCCCACTGTTAGCTTTTTGGCACTTTTTTCTAGTTTTTTGATTCAAATTCCCTTTTCTTCAGACAATGGATCCCGTAACCTCCCTGTTCTTTCGTTGTCCAAAGCTAGGTAACCCCGTCCTCAAACGTGCCTTCTTTCCCTTTGACTCTTTAGGCCTGCTCGTTTTCCTTCTTTCGGATCCCCCCCAAAGGATCAGCCATCCTCTTTAACCCCCCCCCCCTTTCGCGAAGAGACCCCCAACGAGTCCTCCCCCTGCCGCCGTTTTTTAAGTAAGGCCTGGTGGATCATCCCCAGTTTTTTGCGGCTTGCTCCCCCCTTCTTTCCGTTTGTAATGGGACCCGCCTTCCTGACTTTTCTCTCTGAGCCCCTCCCCTGAGGCCTTGGGTCGGTGTTCCTCCCCTTCTGGCTTTAGGGTTCCACCGGTGGAAGGAAATTATTTCCTTTGCGCCCTTATGGGCCCGTTACCCTTTTCATTTTTTTTATTGTTTTTTCATGTTGGCCCCTTTCTCCCTCATGTTCAGATTCCTCCTAGACATGGGAAGATTTGTTTTTTTGCCCTTTCCCTTCCCAAAGGACCCCAGGTGATGCCCCTACCCCTGATGCCCCTCCCGCCTCTCCGCGCACGAATCCCGCCCCTCTTTTCCAGTGTTGCCGCCGATGATCTTCTCCTTCTTGCCCAAACTTCCCTTCCCCCCCCAAACTCTTCATTAAGGAGGTGTCTTTTTTTCTTCTCTCCATTGCGCCCCACTTCCCGCTTTCTCTTGTGCGGCCTTTCCTCTGTCAACCTTCTTTTTCCTATGAGGTCATTTCTTTCCTTCCCTCATTACTGGTGATTGTCCCCTAAGAAATTAGTGTTAGATTTTTAAATTTTCCCGCACAATTTTCTACCCCTCTTCACTTGCTTTTTTTTCCCCATACGCGCCGTACTTCCCTCCCCCCTCACCTTTGTCCATTACCCCAAAGTTAGATGCACGTATGAATCCCCTCGATTTTGGAGTAGTAAAGAGGTTTTCCTAAACGTGCCCCCTCCCCCCTTGTCTTTTCCCCTTTATTGAAGTTTTCTTTTCTGTCCCCGCAGGTTAAGTTTCTCCCCTCCCCCTGAAATAGAATGACTTTTGATCATTTTCCCAGACGGCGCCCTTGCTAGCCCCGATCCACATCTCTTTTGTTGGCCCGGTGCTTTCCCCTAGGGGAGGGTATGACCGCTACCCCTTAATCTTTCTTTTTGCCTTATCCTGGGCCTTTATCGGCGACTAGTTGGTTTCCTGCTTTTTCGGCGTCCCCTTCGTTTTCCGTTTCTTTCTTTAGTGGGCCATCTTCATCTCTCCTTTTAATTTCCTCTTTTTTTCCCCTGCCGGTTTTGCCCCCCGTGAGTAATACAAAAACCCCCAGATTTAGATTTTTAAGTCCCTGCCCCCCACCGTGTTAGGAGGCTCCTCACAAGTCGTGAAATGTTACCAGCGCTGTTAGCGGGCGTCCCGGACCCGAAAAGTATGTGGCCCCCTTCCACAATAAACTTTGTGGATGACATTTTCCTTGACTTATGCTTGCTCTGTGGCCTCCCTTTGAGTCTCCCTTTCAACCTTACACAATGTGTGTCCTTGTCCTCAAACCTTTGTCTCCCCTCCCCCTTGGAGCTCCTCCGCCCATTTCAGGTTCCCCTGAGTATTCCCATTCTCCAGGAAGTCTCTCAGTCAGTGCGAAGCTGCTGATTGTTTTTCTTTTTCATGACCCCTTTGGATTCTTCCTGGGAGAATGGTACCCATTTCTCCTTCTTACCCGTTGAGCGGAGGACGAATTGCAGTTCAGCGCCCTCCCTCCGGAACTCTCTCTTTTCCTCCTCCGGGGTGGTTTTTTTCCTTTTTTCTTTCCGGCGTTTGCATGGCGTGCTCATTTCCCTTTTTAGTGTAGGCTTGTCCCCCTTTCCCCTTCTTCCCACGTCCTCTTCCCCCGCATGCGTGTGTTTTCAGGCTCCTTTCCCTCATTCCAAAATGACATGACCTTCGATTTTTTCGTCGAGTTTCTCCTCCTGCTGAAGAGGATATCCTTTTTTTTCATCTTCCCCCACGATTAGTCTCCCTCTCCCCGTCCTGGTTGTCACTCCTCCTGTCTTTTTTTGCTCGCGCAAACATTGTGGGCGTCTGGTTGTTCTTTGAGTTTTTTTGAGAGGACCATTTTGCATGGGAATGGACCCCCCCCCCCCCTTTAATGCCTTTCCCCCCCCCCTGATGAAATGTCCTGGGATCTTACGAAAACTTTCCAAGTCGTCATTCGAGCAGTCCTCCCGGCATTTCCCCCGGATTGACCCTTTTTTTCCCTTTGTTTTTTTTTCCCAGCTTGATGTGTATTTGTAGGTCTCTGCGCTACCCTTCTCAGCACCTTCTTTTCCCGATCGTCAGCCCCTGAAACGGCCCCGGACGCCTTCCCTAGCCGGACCTTCTGATAAAGTAGGAAACCCTCCTCGCGGCGAAATTGGCGCGGCAGGTCCTCAGCGTCCCCTCCCCCGGCTTCCACATCCTCACCCCTCCTTTAGGTGGGACTGTCGTCCATTTTTCGAGCTTTTCTTAGACAGTCCCTTTTGTCGAAGCGGTTATGCCCCCCTCTTTTGTTCCCCCTTTTTCGCTGAAGTCTTGACGCCTCAATCCTCTCCCCCCCTCTCCTCCTTCCCCAAGAGCCTTTGCGGTGCCTCCCAGATCCTTCCCTATCCCAACTTCTAGGGTTCCCTCGTTCCTTCCCCCCTGGTCCTTTCTTATGGGACTCCGCAACTTTTCAGTCGCATTTTCGCGCCCCTCCTTTCCCCCCGGGAGACAATTTCCCCCCAAGTTCAGCTTGAACGGGGCTTTTTTTTTTGAATTTTTTGTGAAGCTGACCAACAGAGCGAACAAGGCAACGACTTTTTTGATTTCCCCGCAGAAAGTTTCCTTTAACACCAGGCCGACGGCCTCTTTTCCCCTTCTCACGAATCGATTTCTCTAAGCTGGCGCAAACGGCCCTAACCCCCTCCTGCGTATGATTTGCAAGGCTGCTCCCACTTTCCTTGCCCAAGCCTGCAGCTCTTTTTCTGGCCGGGTTACTCTTGAAACTTTTGTCTTCAGGATTTTTGACCTTTCTAATTTTTTGCGTGATAACATCTTTGACCCTTTTCGTCGTTTAAGCTTCCAGACCCTTGCCCCTCCAAATTTTTCTTCCCTTTTCCTGACCTTTTCTTTTACCTTTAAAATTTCTCTCCTTCCTGCTTCATTAACTGACCCTTTTCACAACTTACCAAGCACAGTACTTGACTCCTTTTCATTTGTTTGTAGTCCGCGGATGTATTCTTCCCCCGTGCACCGCCCCCTTTTCTTAGTTTTCCATCGGAAACTCCATACGTAATGCGTTCCCCCTTTCCCCACCTGCCCCCTTACTGCCCTTTTTACGTGCTTATGCAAATACCCTTTTCGCCCCCCCCCCCCCCCCCCCCCCCCCCCCCCCCCCCCCCCCCCCCCCCCCCAGCTACGACAGGGAAGGACTTCCCACTTTGGCTTTTTCTTTTGGATTTTCGGTTTCTTCCCTCGTGGCGGTTTTCCCCTTCCCTCTACAGGGTCTCCCGATTTTTTCCGGACCTTTTCCCCCCTTCGTTACGCTTCCCGGGTCGAACCGGCCCGGTACGGTTTTCCTTTTTCAGTTTTTTCTTTTATTCTTTCGCTTGGTCCACGACCCTTTCCCTTCCTCCTTTTTTCTTTCTCTTTTCTTCCCTGCCTTTTTTGGCACCCCTTTCCCTCAATCTCCTCAACCCCCTTTCAGGGATTCTCTTGATTCCTTTGTGGTTTTAACAAGCTTCTGCAATTTTTCCCAGTCCTTTTGTCTCCTTTCCTGTCCAACTGGCCACGACACCTCAGTCCTTCACTTTTTTTCTACTCCTTTCAAATGTCAGCGGCTTGTTTTGTACTTTTTTTGCTCAGTCCCACCAGCTCCACAATGTTTTACTTCTCCCTTCAACACCCTTTTTTGTCCGGGCCTCCCGCCCTTGTTAGTCTCCTGAATCTTTTAATTTTTCCACTCAGGATCCTTCCCTTCCCTTTCAGGAGTTTTTTTACAGACAAGATGGCTTCCCTTGTCCCGGTCATTTGAATTTTGGACATCTTCAAGCTGTTCGGGACCCGTCTATGTAGCCCCTTACTTCCGGAGGAAGCTGTGATAGTGCTTTCTTTGCTCTCAGCCTTCAATCTCTTAATACTCCTCGTTTGAGATTTTCTTTTTTCTTGCATTTTTTGCTCATCCATGCAGCTTGTTTCTTACCACGGAGTCCCCCCCGGACTCTTCCTCCAGGTCTCGAATGAGCGGGTTCCTTTTCCGCCCGAGCCTTTCCCCCCCCTTTACTTCGCCGCGGGAGGCTTTCTTTTCCTTCGCTGCGAGGACAGTCCTTTCTCTTTCCTTCCCCTTAATCTTCAGGATTCCTTCCCCTTTCCTGGGTTTGAGTTCCCTTCCCCTGTTTTCTCTCCTCCACCCAGGAGCGGTTGACGCTGACTTTTGCCTCCGGCAGGGACATGTGCCTTTTTGTTAAAATCAACCCCCTTTCTTTTTCCCTTTCCAGACCTGTTTCTGGTCCCCCCCTTTCGCGCTCCCCCGAAACATCCTTCAGCCCCTTCGCTAACCGAGAAGCAAGGCGAATCCGTTTTCCCTTTTCGGGCATTGCACCGGCAGGGTAGAAAAACCCCCTGCTACCCCCCCTGTTCCTTTCTTTCTCTCCTTCCCTCGGGCAAGACTTTTCATGCACTAAAAGCGCACCTGTGCCTCCTACTTCCGAACTTAGCCGTCCGGGTTGTTTTCGCCATACCTTCCAGGACCTCCCTCCTCGTTTTTTTTCGGCATTTGTAGCCCCCTGCTTTTTCCCAGCACTCCACCCTCCCCTGAAAATGACCGCGTTTGGATGTCTTCCCTTTTCGAGCAGGTCTCCCCTGGGTCCCCCCTTCCGGGAGCCTCGGATGCACTCCCCTCTTCCCTTTTCCTGATCTTTTTTTGTTCCTGGAAGTTCCTGGGGCCGTGCTCCTTCATTCTTCTTCCCCCTGCGCCCTGGGCTTCCCCTTTCCTCATCATTCCGTGAGACACAAATTTCTCTTGACCTCCTTCCCCTGTGGGAAGTTTTTGCTTTGGTCCTTGTCCAGTGCCCCAGTATCGGCGCTGCTGAGGCCCCCCCCTTTGCCCTTTTAAATCACTTTGCTTGACTTTTTGATGCTTGACGCTTTTTTTTGGCCAGTCATTTGATCCGTCCCCCCCCAAGGAAACGGATGATGCATCACGTCCCCTTCTTTTTATTTTCCTTTCAAGACGAGGCCCGACTTTTTCCGCGTCTTTCGTTATCGAAAGATCTTTTCCTGTAACGCGCTCCCCACCGTTCCTCCCCCTTCCGGTTTTTTTTCTTTTGCCAATGTTGCTCGCACCGCCCCCCAGATCTATCTCGGATCTTAGTCCCTTTACTACAGTTTATCGTCCTGATGTTCCCTTCTTCCTCTTCTCGGAAACTCTCCTTTCCCCATTCGTTTCTTTTTGTTTTAAGCTCAACCCAACAATTGAACTTCCCCCTCAAGCTGACTGATTTATCCCTTCACTTCGTAGAGAGACGATCCTTTTTCCCCCCTTTTGAAGCGTCCCCCTTTCCATTAACCTTTAACGACGCCCGATTTCATCGAAGTTGGCGTAGTCCCGGACTCTTTTCTTATTTGTCGCCCTGTCCCCGGATTCCTTTTCTGCCGGAAAGGGCCCTCCCCCCGTCTTCCATTTTTTTCCTTCCTTCCCAAGGACAATTTCTGAAGCAGCAGTCCCTTGTTATGTGCTCACTTGTGCCATGCTAGGCCCCGTTTCCTCTTTTCCCCTTCCGTTTCTCTTGGCTTTAAACGTCCTTCTTCTTACCTGCGCGCCCTTTATGTTAGGGTTTCTTTTATAGGATACGGGTTACGGGGCGCTTCTTTTCCCCACCTTTCTCCTTTTTCCTAAGCGGCGCCTTTTTGCGGAATTTTCGTATCTTTTTCCCCTTCCCCCTCCTCTCCCCCCTTGACCTTTAAGGGGAGCCATTTTTCACCCTTCCTCAAATCTTGGACTAATAAACCACCTTCCCCTGATTGAAGTTATTCCTGGTTTTTTTCCTTCCCAAAGTCTTTGCAATTCGCTGTTTTTTTCTCTTGTCCACAAATTTGACAGCCACCGTTTTGTTCCCTCCCCCTTTGGTTTTTTCCATTCCCATGAAACCCTTTGATTGCTCAGCGGATCTCCCTCTCTCCCCCCCCTTTCCTTCCCCATGGTTTGTCTTCGTTATGCTCACAGCCCTCTCTTTTCCCCCGCAACTTTTTTCCGCTCCGACATAGTGACTTGTCCTTTTATGACACTTCTACCTTTTTCGTTGCTCGACCCGAGTTGAGCCGTTTCCAAGGTCTTTCCTTTGGGGAATTCTTTTTTCGAAATGGACTGCTCTATTTAGATCTCTTATTACGTTTGACGGATTCCTCCCCTTTTTGACTATTCGCAATGACCCCTCTCATCTATACCCTCTTTGTTTTGAGATTCTTTCTTTATGTTTTTAATCAGCGTTTTTAGGCTTTCACCCCCCCCGAGTCTTCCGCTCCTAAGAGGATTCCTGCCCCTCGCTGGCTTTCTCCCAGCTTGATCAATTCCAAAATTCCCCTCCGCGCTTTTCTTCTTTATCTTGGAGCTAATCCCTTTAAATTCCTTCCTGTTTTTTTCCTTCACGTATTCGTTCAGCGCTCCCGTTTGTCCAACAGTTGTGCTTTTCCTTTTCCAGACACCCTTGTGGAGCTGGTTTTTTTTAATTCTTGACTTCCTTTTTCATTTTGGAAAAGTTTCCGTTTGCCCCCCCCCTTTACATCTGCCCTTTTGGACCCTGACACCCAGGGCTTTGAAATTGCACGATCCTTTTACCTCTTTCGCCCCCCGTTCGGAATCCCAAGGGCGTTCCTTGTGCCCGTTTTCTAGTTTTTTCTTGCCGTTTTGTCACCTTCCCGTGTAGCCCATGCTCCCCTCAGTGCAGCCTGCCTTCGTGGCCCCCCTTTTACCAATCGAAACGCCGCTTGACCCTTCCCTGCAGTCTTTTTCCCACGCCCCCTCGTCGACGAAAGTCAATGATCAGCCTCTTTTCGCCCCCTTTTTTGTCGCCCGTCCACGGCGGGTAACCAGCCTTCAAGCTTGAAGTCCCCGGGCGAGCATTGGCCCCCCTTTCTTTCCAGGGCTACGGCTTTTTGATTTCCCTGGTTTGTCTTGTTCAGCTTGTCTTCCTGTGTCAGTGCTAGTCCCTTTTTTCCTCCCCCCCTCCGACAAGGCTGCTTTTTACGTTGAAGTTATCCGCTGGACTACGCCCCCCTGTTAGTTTTTCCGTAGGCAATTACGTTCGCCGTAAAATGTATGGTTACTTTTTGCCCCCTTTTCTTTTTGGCCGGAAGTCTTCGAGCATAAAGAACAACAACTTTTTGCTAACTACAGTTCACGCTTTCCTTTGAACTTTGTTTGGTGGACTTACACCCTATAGACACCCCAATTCCCCCCCTATTCATCCCGGGCCACTTTGAAGACGCCAGAAATCCTGGATTCGACGAGCCGACTTAGATTCCCCTTTTCCCTTGAGAGTAAAAGAGCTTACGCCCGTCCCCCCCCACCCTTGAGTTCCCCCGCTTTCGGGTCAGACCCGGAGCCTTCTTCTTTCCCCATTATATTCTATCCCCGTTACGGGCGGGAAACAATCTTGCCGATGTTTTCTCGCCTCCGTGCTTGATCATTCAGCCACTCCTACCCTTTTTCGCCTTTTTCCCAACCCCTTCCTCCCTTTGATCCCCCCTTCACCTGCTGAAATTTCCTTCCCTTTCCCAACTCCCTTACTTTTTCCAATCAACTCCTCGGTTACAATTAACAGTTTGGAATTTCCCCCTCCCCCCGAAGTTGTCTTAAAAGGTTGATCTTCCCCTAAGGCGCTTTGTAGGGCGGGCTTCTGGGTTGTTTTCCTTTCCCTGGACAGGTAAGGTCGACCCTCCCTCGTATGCATGCCTTTTTACCCCCCCTTCTACACGACCCTCGCATGTTTATCCCCCAGGACTCTTTCCTGTTACTTTTTGGCAGAAGGGTTTTTTATTGCATCCTCACAGTTTAGCCCTGAGGAAGGGCTGACCCTGCCTCTATTTTTTCGGCTCCTTACGGTCCGCACTGTTTCTATCTTTTTGCGTTTTTGCGCTTGTATTCCCGTTCTTGTGATTATTCCTCCCCGCCTTTTGTGCTCCGGGTTTTTTCCCCCCTGGTGCCCACTGCAATCCCCGATGTAAACTTTTCCCCCTCCTTTTTTGATCTCTCGGGTAGGCGGGCTAATTTCTCCCCCCCTTTTTTTTAATCCCAGCTGTTGTCGAAGTTCCTCCACATGCCATCCTTCAATACCTTGGTTGGCTTTTCCCCTCACATGTCCCTTTTTTTTTTCGAGCGTTTTTTTAATCAGCTTTCCCCCCCTAACCTTTTTCCCCCTTCTCACACCCCCGTTTTGTCCCCTTTGCCCCCCTCCCACTGTTTTTTCTCAGTCTTCCAATTTCAAAGAGTCCCATGTATACTACGAACTTAAGTCTGCCCCCTCTTGGAGACTCAACCCCCTGGTCATGGACCATTTTGGAATTCGTCCCAGCTTTTTTCTTTTTTCGAAGCCTCATATTATTACGTTGCGCGGATCCTGTTTTTGTCAAGCCTTGCTGCCTTTTTTCTCCCCAATC